>Ga0179593_1293673_pt1 | contig 11294 bp, 21 predicted proteins | sample CZODoug2_1_08_16_FD_185931 | JGI IMG/M metagenome (GOLD analysis project Ga0179593, IMG submission 185931) | Vadose zone soil fungal communities from Angelo Coast Range Reserve, California, USA - CZODoug2_1_08_16fungal (PacBio error correction) | ecosystem: Environmental > Terrestrial > Soil >... | reverse complement strand
CCCTTTCATGTCCAACGTCCCCCCATGTTCCTCTTTTGTCCGTTCCTCTTAATGTCCTTCCCCTCCCTTGTTGCATACCCCACCCCACATATTCCCACCCTACTTGACACCTGCTTTTTACGACTTTCCCGTCTTTCTCCTCGTTTCGTTTTCCCCCCACCTTTTTTTTCCTCCCCCCCTTCCCCCTTTTTCCCTTTTTTTTTTTTTTTCCCCCCCCTTCTGCGTCAACCCCCCCTCATCCCGTACCCTTCTTTACTTGTGGGCTGTTAACCCCACGATTGACTGCTTTTTCTTTCCTCTTTTTTTTTCTTTCCTGACCTGTAGGTTCCTCCTTTTTTATCTGTTGCAGACATCCCTTGTGTTTTTTCGCTTTTCGCGCTTCTGTACTTCCCCTCCCTTTTGTCTCCCTGTGTGACGTCCTCCCGTTTATTTTTCTCTTTTTTCTGCAGTCCCTTCCTCCTTCCGGTTCTTAGTTTTTTCCCTTAACTTGCTTTCAGTTACCTCTTTCCATTTGTTCCTGTGTTCCCTGTCTTTTCATTTGAGTGATTGTCCCCGCTCGGTGTGTTGTTGCCACTTTGAGGTCTTCCTTTTCTTTTCTACACTTACCCCCTGTCAGACCCCCCTCGCCTAGGAGCTTCCTCTGGTTGTCTAAGTTCCCCCTTTTTCCAGTTGTTTCTCTGCAATTATCTTTTTCTTCACCACATGTCCTACCTCCCTGTACACTACACCTTTTTTGCCTTCCCAGCCTTCTCCTCCTTCTGTGGTCACCTTTTTCCCTCACCCCCGATTTTTTCGTCTTTTCATTAACTCGTTTTCCCCGAGTTGTTTTTAGTCCTTGCTTTATCGTTGTCCCGTTTGTTTTTATCAGTTTCTTCTCTACCAGCCACGTGCCCCAGGCAGGTTTTTTTCCCATTTCGCGCCACCCACTGACCCACTTTTGCGTTCCGCCCCTCCCTCCCCCCCCCCCGTTTTTTCATTGGACTTTTGGCTCCCCCCCCCCTCTGCGTGACGTCCCGAAACGCACTTCCCCACTTTCGTTCGTCCCCCCCCCCTCCCCCACGTGTTTTGCCCCGGCTGCATGCACCTTCTTCTCAGCTAAGGTTTCAACCTCTGAATACCCCACCCCTTGGTCGTCAGACGTTGCAAGGTTGTTGTCCTCCCCCCCAACCACCTACCCAACGGCGCGAAGCACTTCTTCCCGTCGGCCCCCCCCTACATCTTTGCACATTCTTCTCGTCTCTGCCTTTTTCAGTTCCTGCGTCTTTGTTCTGTGTTTTACCTCGGTGTGAAACTGTCACACTCGGATATAGTCCTACTCTCCAAACCGCCCCCCCTCCCTCGTCCTTCGAATTGTTGATCCGCCCCCCCTTTTTTTCTGTCAAATTAAACAGTGCCACCCTTCTGACCCCACTATCTGTGCCACTTTTTTTCTCCGACACCGACCTCCTCTTCCTTTTGTCGTTTCGATTTTGCCCTAGTCCCGTATGTGGTCACGAGGTTTTTTTCCGCCCGACCATGGTTGACTACGGTTCCCCTTTCAACCTCCACTTGTCTTCTCCTGTCGCACCTCTTGTTGTTTCACTTGAGTTACATCTTCATCTTGTTTTTTACCAATCGTTACCCCCCTCCCTTTTCATGTGTTTACCCACAACGACAGTTCCCCTCGCCCTCTTTGTGGTCCCCACCGACTTATTTCACACCACCCCCGTCCTGCGTCTTTACCCGCTTTTTTATTTTGTGCGTTCACCGTTTTCCATGTTTTCCGACGATCGGCATCTAACCCCTTGTCACCGTCGAACCGAGTTTGTTCCCTATTGCGTGGTGTCCACTGACATTTCTTTGCGTACGCCAGCCCCCCACCATTTGCTCATAGTGTGAAGTTGACTTTACCCCCCCCTCAGCTTGGCCAGGACCCACAGAATTGCTATCGGGTTTTTTGCTTTGTTTTTCTCCCGATTGCCCTTTCTCTTGATCTATCTTTGTGCATTTTTTTTGCGTGTGTTTTTTTTTTTTTTGTTGTCCTGTTCCTTCTTCCCTTTTTTCTCTTTTTTTCCCCTTCCCCCCCCCCCCCCCCTTTCCCTCTTTTTTTACCTTCCTTCTTCTGCGCTTTCTTGTCGTAACCCTTTTTGCTTACCCCTTCCCGTGATAACCCTTTTTATTGTCATTAAAGCCCACCATTTTTTCACCCCCCCCCCACCACACTAGCCATACTTTTCTACCTCTTTCCCCTTTGCCATGCCTTCTCCTTTCCTTTTCTTTTTCCTCGCATTAGTTCCCTTTTTTCTCATTATTGGTCTACCCCCCTCTTTCTCTCCTATTGTCCACATTTTCGCCTTTTATTCCCCAACTTTTTTCATTTCCGTCCTATTTTATCCTTCCTTTTCCTTCATTGTTCTGCTCCCTTTGTACCTTTTTTCTCCCCCCTTCCTTTCTCCCTTTTTTGACGTTTTTTTTTGTGCACCCGCAGCGTATCCACATATTTTTTGGTACAAGGTTCGCTCTTTCTCCTCACCTTCCCCCCCCCCCCTTTCCCCCGTTTTGAATGTTCCCCCATCGTTTTTCTGTCTCTTCCTTTTTTTTCTCCTGCACCATCCCTTTTTTTTCCGTTGATACCCTTTTTATCCTTTTTTTGAGACTAACGTCCCAGGGGCATGAACCTATTCCTTTTACTTCCGCCCACACGTGATTTTTTGTTTCTTCCTCTCTTTTCCCCTTCCCTCCCCCCCCCCCTTTTCTTTCCTTTGTTTGCCTTATTGTTTTTAGTATTTGTGTCCCACCACTGTCACTAGTCCCACTCTTCCTTAGCTTTTTACATTTTATTATTTCCTTGCTTTTTTATTAACCCCCCCCCACCCCTTTTGTTTCCCTTTTTTTGAGTTTCTTCTTCCACGATTTCCACTTCCTTTTCCCGCATTGACCATGTTTTACGTTTTCCCTTTTCCCGTCCCCCATTCATCACCCCCCTCTATTCCCTTGTGGCCTTTACGACCCCCACACCCAATTTTTACCTCTCTTGCATACACTTTTTTATTTGTGATATCCTCGCACCTTTTCCTTTTTTTCCCTCGTTTGCGTGCTTTTTGTTTATATTTCCCTCTCCCTCCAGTTGGTTCTTTGAACTGTTTTTTTGTACCTCTTTTTTTCTTTTTCTTTGCTTTTGTTTCCTATCACCTTCCTTTTTTTTTTGTCGTACCCCTTCATGTGCCTGTCTATTTGCTCTCGACACTTTATCCCTTGTGCATTTTTCTTTTTTTTTGTTTCCCCCCCCAGTCCTGTTTCCTTTATTTTTTCCTTTCTTTCGGTCTAGCGTCCCATCTGTTGAGCCACTTTTATCCTTGTGTCCCCCCTGCTTCTTGTTTGTTCTACCCCCCTTTTGCCTTTTCCTGTACTTTTTTTTTTGACTATCTTCTCTGGTGTTGGTTACTTGCCCAGTTCCGCCCTTTTTTTTATTCCCCGTTCGTAGGTGCCCTTAATCCCCCTTTTTCCCCTCTTCTAACCACCCCCTTTTGTCCGTCCTCTCCGTTCCTGTCCGTCCGCACACCCCCCAACACACATTTTTTTTTTTTCCCATTGCTATGGGCTGGGTTAGTGTTTGTTTCCCCCCCTGTATTCTTTCTCTTCCCCCTTTCCTTCCTATACAGTCTTATTTTTTCGCGCCTGCTGGGTTCTCGTGTTTTTTTGGAACAGCGTTTTGACCTATGGCCCCTTTTCGCCACTTTTCCTTTTATTCCTTTTTTGACCCCCATTTTCCTTCATAGCCCTTTTCTTGTCACTGTGCCGGTAGTGTTTTTTGGTTGGCGGGGGTTGGGGGTTTTGCTGGGAGGGTTTCCGCTTTTTTTCCCTATTCGCCAAGGGACCCTGACTTATTTTTTGTCCCCCAGTCATCCGTGCCCATTCTGCAATCCGGAGTGTTTGTCTTGGTGCCGATCCGTACTTGTCGAGACGTCGAGTCCCCCTGTCCTGTGTGGCTCTCACCTTTTCTCGCTCTTTACCCTTCTTTTGCACCCCCTCCTCCTTCCTTTTTTTGTTTTTTTTTTTTCTCTCACATCGACAGTGCTTTCACCTTATTCAGTCTTCGTATTTTTACTTCTTTCCCTCCCCTTGTTTTCCCCCTTTTTCCCTTTTCTTCCCCCCTCCTGGTAGAGTTTCTCCTTTGCACGTGTGATCTTTGTATATCGACCAGTTTTCTCTCCCTTCCCCCTTTTTTTTTCTGCTTCTGTGTTTTCTCCCTTCGCTACTTTGGTGTCCTCCCTCGTCACCCTATCTTCTTTTTTATCATATCGTTTCTTCCCTTTTCATTGTTCCATTTTGCCTTTAGGTCTTATCTTTCCCCCTTTTTTTCCCCCCCGCACTCTCTTTTTTTTCTTTGATTGTTTTTTACCTGTGGCCCAATTCCATCTGTTGTTCCATTTCCCCACTTTTCGCAGTGTGGCCATCACAGAATGCCCCTTGCCCCCTTGCCCCTAACAAGCATGCTCCCTGGCGTGGCAAACGGGATGCACCATTTTTACATCGGCGACTCCCGCCCTTGAGTATCAGGCATTTTTTTTTTCGTGTCTTTTTCCCCCCTTTAGGGTATTCCAGTGCAGGACCTGTTCGTTTCTTTCGGTTTTTTTTTGGCTCTGCCTTATTTTTTCCCACCACCGTACACCAATTTTTTACAGGTCCGATGGTTGGTCAAATTTTACTGTGGATGGACTGCTGTCTCTATGTTCCAAAAATTGTGCCACCCCTGTGGGGCTTTCTTATGACGTGTCGGCATTCTTTTACCAATTCATGGACACCGATGCCATCTATTCCTGTGACCCAATCCACCCACGAAGTTGTCATATTTGCGTTCTTGGAACCTTTTGGATTTACCCTCGCGATTGGTCTTTTTTCCCTGGTCTTCCCCTTTTTTCCTTATCGATTCTTTGTTTGGATTTTGTGTTTCCCCTTCCCCTCCTTCCCGAACCCCACTCCCGACCTTCCTTCCCCCCCCCTTATCACAATGTCCCCACCATTACTTTTAACGTTTCGGATGTCGCCGTTCTTTGAACTTGAGCTTTCTTTTTATTGACGGCCAACGGTCTCAAACACACGACCCCCCAGACTCCCCTTCCTTTTTGCAAAACCATCAAATCCCACTTTCCTCCCTTCCCCCCGGCCGGTCCCCCAAAGAAAAACTGTAGGCATGTCCTTTTGATGCTGGTTTTATAGTCTCCCTCATTTCTACTTATTCTTGCCCTGGAAGTTGCATCTTTTATATTGCTGCCCCCTGCCATGGATTAGTGTTTTTGTCCGGCCTTGTCCTGTTGTTACGTGTCTCTTTCCTTGGGAAGTCTCTGCACCTGGGGATTGTCTTGCCCACCCCCCACGTTGTTTTTTTTTCAAGTGTCTTTTTCGCAGCATGACCCTCTAGTTTTTTGCGGTGTTACGCATGCGCCATAATCTTGTGGTTTTCCTCTGTGTACGGTTGTCACAGCCCCTTTCGTGTAGACGTTTTTTTCCTGCTGCGGCTCGTCCTTCGTCAGGGCGTGCAGACCCGATCTTTTTTGGTAGTGACGTCTGACCTTTTAATTACCAGCCTGAGTTCCCCGTGTATTACGTACGTGGGACTCCTTTGTCGCCCAACGCTTATTTCCTGTACCCCTCGTCCCCGTCCTATGGCTCTTTTCTTTTGGCTTTTTACTTGACAGTAGAACATGGGCTATTGGCATGTCTCAGCTCTGCGTCCCAACCTTTTCATTATTTTCTCCAAGGTGATTTTTCCCCAGTTCGCCCTTGTGCATTCATCCGCTTCGGGCTGGCTTCTTTCTTTTTCCCTCTTCACATATTGGTTGTCCCCAATATGTGGCTCAGCACTCCGTCGTCACTATCCTTCATCATTTAACTATTTTCGACCATTGTTGAACCCGAGTTTGCCTGTGATATGTCTCTCCAATTGTGGCAACATGAACATCCCCTCCTTACTGTCCTCTGCCCTATTCGTCTAGAGTTGTTTGTTTTTGGAATAACCGACCTCTCGTTTTTTCCATGTCGACACTTTTTTTTTTCTCCCCAATTTCCCCCTTCTGATTTGCTTATTTTCGCAGCGTCCTCGGACCCTTTTTGTTACCGTAGACGTCTTTCGTTCTACTTCGTTCCCCCCTTCTTTAGCTTTAAGGGCCAGCAGCGGATGTGTTGGCGACCTTTTCGGATTTCCTCTTGTCGTTAAGCCCTTTTTTCCCTCATGTTCCCTTCCTTGGGTTGGACACTTGCTCCCGGCGACTTATGTTTCTAAACCCCGCCCTTGTTTTAATTCGAATTGCCTACCCTCCCATCTTCATTCTTTCTTGTAAATGTGATCTGAAACGGTTTACCGCATCCTTTTCCCCCTCGTTTAGAGTTCTTACCTTTTTCGTCGCCGCTTACGACGTACCTCCATTGTGTCGTTGACCCATCTTTTTCTATGGTGTTTGTCACCCTTTACTACCACCCAAAACTCCCTCTTCCCTCATGATATTCTTATCGTGTGTTAAAGAGTGTTACTTTCTCCCACCTCAGTTTTAATTTTTTTTAATGATTCATCTACTGGCCAGGTGTCACCTTACTCTCCTACAGTCTTCGTGCCGCGTCGTGGTTCCTTTTCTCCCCCCCTTTCTTCGGGCCGTTCTGGAGATGTGGATGTTTTCGCGATATTCGTTCCCCAATTCCTGTTTGCGGGTTTCTTTTCAACTTTTGCTTTCCTCCCTTTCCCGTGGAAAGGCCTGACTTACACTCACCGAGTCCTTCCCCTGTGGATTCCCCCTACCCCTACCTTTCCCCAAACCGTCAAAGTCGGGTTTTCTGAGGGGGATGGTGTATCCTTGGTACGTTTTTCGTGTGCCCCCCAGAGCGCAGTGCAGCTCTCCTCCCTTTTTTATGAAGACAAGTCCTCATTTCTTGTCAAGTAGCCCGTTTACCTCCACCCATTTCCCCTCCTGTTTATTGTTTTCGCTTCCCAACCCCTTGACCCCTCCATTTTTGCCCTTCTTCTGGTTTCTGTTTTGCCGTTCCTCACCGCCGCCACCGTTGTTCTAGCCCTTTTGACGTGGTTTTTCTGATGATTACTTCAGTTTGAGCCTTGTGCGGACATCTGTCTTTTCTTTTGTCTCTCTAGCGTCTCCTGCTTACCGTTATACCCTCCGCAAGACTTTGGTTGTACCCGTTTGTCTTTTTAGTGACCCCCACCACTCCTGGTGGCTCCTTTGCCCTTTTTTTGTGTTGGTTTAGCTGTGCTTGACTACCTTTCGTGCTCTCTTTATGTCCTTGTGATCTCCTCTGGCTTGGCCGCCCCTTCTTCCTTTTTTGCTATGTGTATTGCCCGTGATCCCTTGCAATTTTGTGTAATTTTTCCCTACGACGTATAGTTTGCATTCTTTTTTGATGTGGGTTGCGATTGTTTCTGGCATGTCCCGCGACTGTCAGCCACCCTTGTTTTTCCTGGTTTTTCTCATGCAAATCTCCCCCCGTGTTAACTTCAGTTTATTTTCCTTTCAGGCTACCCCGTCGGGTTTCTTTAAGGTCGCTTTTGTTTGTCCGCTCGGGTTTTATCTTCTCCCAATTTCTTGCTAGTTTCAGTAACAACTCTAGGTTTTTGGGGACAATGGGAACTAGATTGGTGATTTTGACCCATCTTTCTTTCCTCCCCCCCCCCCCCCCCAATAATTTTTGTTTTTTTGTTGTGTTGAAAGAGGCTTTTTTTTTGATGTCTACTCTGTGTTAGTGTCGGTGGTTGGGTGATCGATGGGTTGTTTGGTTTTTGTGCTTCCCCCCACAAGCCGCTTTGAAAGAAAAGTCCGGCTGGCTTCTAACCCCGGTCATGCCCAACCCCCCCACTGAAGTTTTCACCCCGTCCCGTTCCGGAGAGACTTTTGTAGGCTTGCGGGATGTCTTTACTGATGATGTGTACGTCTCAACACAGCCTCTCTGTCCTCCTTCAGCCAATCCCCCCCCCCACTGTAACCAACTGTACTGTTTGCGTTCTTTTATTTCCCCTCACTCATCCCCTGGTGTCATGTTTTTTTTCCCCCCCGTGTTGGTACTCCTTTCCACTCCCTCCCCTCCTTCCAATCGATTTGCTTCACCCGGTGCGTACCCACGGCTTTCGCCAATGCCCTACACTTTTTCCGCAGTCGTTTTTGCCTAGTACCCTATCTCTTTCACTGAGCCACTATACACCCCGCATTTCGTCCCCCAATGTGATTTTTTTCACATACAATTCATTCCTGTACATACTCCTGTGTTCTGTTTTTCACACAAATGGTTTCGACCTTCACCTCCCCTTGTTCACATTGTGTCTTACACCCCTTTTTTTTTTAATGCCCACGCCACCCAATATACCCGGCTGTGTGGCTTGGTGTCCCCCATCTGTTGTGCTTGCAGGCCCTGCCTCACTCTTCCCCCTGTGAAGATATTCCCGGATGGCGATGCTGCCCATTGTTTCCCTGCGTCCATTTCTTTTGCTTTCACCCCTTCCAATTCTCTCCGCCCCTGGCCGTCTTGTACCTTATTCCCCCCCCCCCCCCGTTCATCTCCCATTGTCCTGGTAGTGTTTCCTCGAACCCAAAACTTCCATGTCGTTGTAATTCTGGTTTTCTCTATATCATTAGTGCCTTTTCCACTGTCCTATTCTTCTCTACCCTTCACTAATCCTCCCCCTCCTCTGCCTTAGGCTTTTACCATGCCTCTGTACTGCCCCTCTTCCCTTCTTTGCGGGTTTATATTACTCTTGGTTTTCTTTTGGCCTCTTCCCCATTTCCTTCCTTTCTTTGAGAGTGAATTTTCCTTCTTCCAAGAAGCTACCGTACCAATCTTTTATCTGCCACACACACCCCCAGTTTCCTTTTTCGAGAAGCTTTCTCTTTCCCCCCCTTTTTTTAACCCGAAAAATCCCTCCAGTCCCCTTCCCGTCCTACCGTTTCCAAGTCACCCGTCCCGATGTCAAACGGGGGGAGATGTTGCAGGTTTTTCCTGCCCTGTCGTATACCTTTTTTTTTGCTTCGCATGATTTCTGTTTTTGGTTTCTGCCCCTACATCCGTTTTTCCCCACGATTCCCCTCCTTCCCCTTTTTCCTTGGAAGGGTGCTCCCCGCGTTTTTTCAACGATCGTTCCCCCCCCCCCTCGACGGGGTTATCAGTTTTTTGTGAACAGCGCAAAGGCGTTTTCTTTTCAACCCTCCCAGTGGGACACCTGCTGGTCGTTTGTCGTAATTTACGTTATTCCCACTGCCCAAGTAAGGGAAGTTCTTGTCTTGTGCTTCTTTTACCTTTTTATGCTTCCCGCTTTGTAGTATGACAGCCTGTTCCCCCACCAGGTCATTTTTCCCTTTTCAATGCCATTGGTTCTTTTTGGAATACCCCGGTTCGATCCTCGTATCTCTGCATCCCATTTTCTATAAATGTCTTTGCTTTAGGTGTTCCCCAACATTGAGTTGCCAGTCTTTTTTCTTGTACGCCGTTTGAGGTCCCACCTTGTTTTTAACTGCACTTTTCTCTGAGCAGATCCTTTTTACCCCATCTTCCCCCAGGTCCCATGTCGCAACGGAACACTTTTTTTTTTCCCACGTTCTCAATCCCTGAGTGTCTTTTGTAACTTTTTCTGATGTCCGCTCGTAAATACTGTCTGGTCACCTCCCCCTTTTTCGTTTTCTCTTTCCCCGGGAGGGCCCATGCCTTGCCGCTTCTCCTTTTTCGTGGTTCATTTTGCACTCGCTTCTCCGGTCTTGTCACTACTCCCCGCTGTTTACCTTTTGCGCTCGCCGTCATGACCCACGAGTCTTCTTGCCGTGTGATGGACTGACTTTCAAAATCTCCCTTTCTCAACAAGAATACCTTAGTTCCCTTTTTTCCTTATGCTTTTTTGTTTTTTTTTGACTCCCCCTTTGGCCCCTCCTTCATGTTGAAGTTTTTCCTCACAGATTCCCTGGTCTTCCCTCTATATGACCTGGCACTGCACCCTTATATTTTGTGGGGCGGTCTCTCTAGTTTACTGATACTTCCTTTATTGCATTTTTTTTATATTGTCACCCGACTTTTCTTTCTCTGTTCTTTCCTCCTATCTTTCCTGAGTAGTTCCTTTAGTTTCTGCTCAGAGGCACCTCCTTTTGCCTTCGGGGTCCCCTTGGTGCGGGAATCGCTTTTAGGACCCTTTCAGTACTCCTTTCCTCCTCTTTAGCAAGTCTTCCTTTGTCCGTCAAGTCAATCCTCCCATTGTCGATGACCTGAACCCCGTTTCATGTGGGGGCTTGGATCACCTATCGATCCTTCCCCCCTTGCTGGGGCCTTTAAGGTCTATCTCCGCCTCCATCTTTCAGGCCCCCCGTTTTTTTTTCTCTGTTCATTGTGACTTGGCGTCCTGTCTTTTGCCTTTTTCGTCGTCCTCATTGGGTACAGGTGTGTTTTGGTATCCCCTGTTTGGTCATTCATCAGCCCCCCCCTTTGTACTTTCGCATCTTGTCCAGAGCTTCCTCTTTTTGTTCTCGTTGCTTCTTGTTATGGCTATGTGACGTGTGTGCTCGCTTGCCTATGTTCGGTCGTTTAGAGTTCCTCCGGCCCGCCCGCATGCGACTGTTCCCTTGTCTCGAGGGAGTTTGTTTTTTACTTTTGTCCCCGCCGTGACCGCCTGTCTCTCTCCAATCGTGACTCCTTTGGCCGGTTTTTTTCCACCCCCTTCTTTCAACCCGTCTGTTCTTTACTCTGCGTACGGCCCCCCCCCACATGTTTTTTCTGAGTACTTCGCCTCCCCGTCAAGGTCCCCCTGTAATGCCCGATCCTTCCGTTTTTATCCGGAGTGTTTTTTTTTTCCTTTCTTTATTTCCTTTTTTTTTTTCCGCTGCATGCTACATACGCCGCCCTTTTTTGCAGTATTCTTGACCCCCGGTTATTATCTGGCCTCCCCACCCTGTGTGTCTTTTCCTTTCCTTTTTCCCCCACCCCTTCTGAATGTGGCTATTGTTCCATGAGCACACCACCCCCTGCCCGAATGTATGCTACCGGGCCGGTCGAGTCTTTTTTTGACTTTCAATCCCTTATTGCCACTCCCCTTTTCATCCCGTCCCCCCGAATGACGTGTGATGTGGGTTTCTTGCCTAATTGTGGGCTCGGATATGCCATTTTCCACACCCTTTGCCGATTCCCTTGCACCCACGAAGGCCCCCGAATTTTTTCTTACGATTCCCCCCCTAATTTTTGCCCGCTTCACACCCGCCCCTATTTCGTTCTTGCTGTTCCGATCTCCGTTCATCTTTTTTCCCCCGACTGCCTTCATTTGATTTTTCACTTTTTAGATTGTT
>Ga0179593_1535276_pt1 | contig 11295 bp, 17 predicted proteins | sample CZODoug2_1_08_16_FD_185931 | JGI IMG/M metagenome (GOLD analysis project Ga0179593, IMG submission 185931) | Vadose zone soil fungal communities from Angelo Coast Range Reserve, California, USA - CZODoug2_1_08_16fungal (PacBio error correction) | ecosystem: Environmental > Terrestrial > Soil >... | reverse complement strand
CTCATTTTGCTAGGTATAGGAGCACCCCAACCTCCCTCTTCCCTCTTATTATTTTTCTGATTGAGGAGACGGACTCTTTCACATCAGGTGGTTACCTAGTCACATAACCCCCCTTATTCTCCCCCCCCCCTTAATGCTTCCGCACATGACCTGCAAGGGCATGAAGCGATGGAACGCTTCTTGCCTTCACGACTTGTCTTCCTCTTCCTTTCCTCCCCCCCAGATCCCTCGTTTTTTGTATAAGGGGATATTTGGACCGGTTTTTGCGTATTGGTAACACTCCCCGTTCTTTCCTTCTTTATAAGGCAGTTGATCGCACAGTGACGATGTGCGCTTCAGGCGTTTTTGGCCCGTTTAGTATTGAGATCCTTTTTTTTTTTCTCCTCTTTTTTTCTGGATAATATTTTTCCCCCCTCCCCCTTTACTCTTTCCGACCCATTAACGGTCGTGGGTATTTATCTCCTTCCCCTGCTTTTTCAGACTGAGCTCGTACCTTTTCCTCCTGAGAGAATAAGGAATGGGTCGTGGGACGATCTCTCGACTTATGGCTGTTTATCGGTCTTACCCCCAACACGGAGTCTTATTTCTCCTTCAACCTTTTTTTAGAAGTTGTAGAACAGTTTTCTCCCTCCTTTTCTCCCTCAGTCGTAGAAGCTTCCCTTTTTCCCCAGATCGCCGGTATACGTGAGCCTGACTACTCGCCTATATATTTGATGCATTCCTTTTCCCTTCCTTTCCTGATTTTTCTGAGTCAACATTCGGCGACTTTTCTTTGTTTTCCCTGACCACTTCGTACCGTTAAGCTTCGGTGGGGAATTCCAAGAAGTCTTTTTGCCTGCTCCCTTCTGAACCGAGAGTTTTGTTTTCTCCTTTGGTGCGGGTGGGAGCCATAGGCGTGGTACGGTCCCGGCACTTCTTGAAATTTCTTCTTTTTTTCTTCAACCCTTTTCCCCAATGTCTGTTCATCCGATAATCGATTTACCTGTTTGTGCTGAACCAGCTCAGGGGACCCTTTTTTTCATTTCCCCTTTTTTCCCCCAAAGACCCAGGTGTTGCTGCCCCTCCCTCGCCTTTTTTTCTTCCCTCATGTTTGTCCATTCAGTTCCGATAATTTTTTTTGTTTTTTTCTTTGCTGTCCGCACAGTGTGTAAAGCCCCTCACCTCCCAGAACATGGGTTTTTTTTTTCCTTAAATGCTACAAACTTAGATTGTCTTCTCCACCCCAGGGACTTCATATGATCCCTCTCATGGTGGAAGTATTGCTTGTTAGTGGATTCCCGACCTCCCTGTTGCCCTAAGATGAACGGAAAGATGTGCCACTGCCTCCCCGCCCCCCCCGATTTTTGGTTTACCCCTCCACCCCCCACCCCCCCCTCACTTGACCGGACCCCCCGGCCACCCCCCCCCCCTATCCTTCCTGCCCCCCCCCCCCCCCTAGGAAACCCCGCTTTTTCCCCCTCCAACACCAGACTATTCTCACCGCATCCTTTTGCGATTTTTTTGAGTCCCTTTCTGCCCTTCCCCCTTTTCCCTTGACCAGTGGACTGCCTGTTTTCCAGCGTTGTTTGAAGATATGAGCAGAAAGGCCCCCCCGTCTTTTCCCTCTCTTTGGACTTTTTCTTTTTCGGGATCAAGTGTTTCAAATAGGTCAAGGTCTTCCTTTTCCCCTCTAGTCCCCTCTCGAAATCTGAAATGGTGTTTTGAAACTTTTACAAAGGAGAAGGCCCGGTTCTTCTTTCGTCCGCTTCTTTTCCTCCCACGCGTTATTTTCATATTAGTAACGCTTCCCCACCCCCAACCCACAACCTTTTCCCTTTGGCGTTTCCCTCTTGATAAAACTATGCAATTTCTTCGACTTTTGCCCCATGCTTAGTTTCTCGCATGGCGTTATATGGGCTGCTAGCGTGTCTTTGACGCCCCCTCCTGCGAGTTTTTTTATCCATTGGTACGCCTGCGGCTGGTGCGTCTTTTCCTTCCCCAAGCACTCCGGATTGGACCTTTCCTCCTGGCTTGACCTCTCTTCAAACATAGGTTCGACCCTTTCTTTTCCCTTTTCTTTTTTTACAGATCTTTACGAAGCTAGTCGGAGTGGGCCCTTTTGACTCTTCTTTTCGGCTTTTTTTTTCCGCAAGGACCCCATCGAGCTTTCGGACTCGCCTTCGGGCGAGTTGTGAATCTTCTTTGATTTTTTCTCCCTGTCAAAAAGCTGTGACCCCCCCCTTTTCTCAACCCATTTTCCCCTCCCCCACACCACAAAACTGGGACCAATCGTCCCGACCGTTGCAAAGATTTTTTCACGTATATCCTTTCTCTTATCCCGCTTTTGTCTCCTTCCCCCCCCCTTCCCTGAGGTTTTTTTATATCTCTCTCTTCACCTTCCGTTTTTTTTTTTGACTAGTACACCTCTTTTTTTTTTCCCAGCATGGCCGTAACCTTGTCTAAGAGATTCCCGGAACCCTCCCCCGGTCGTCGTCGTTTCACTCTTGTCTTTTTTTTTTTAAGACCCCTTTTTTTAGGATTTTTTGAGCCCGTTCTTTTTTTTGGCGGCCTCCTTTTTCCCGATTCCCCTCATCCCGCCGGTAAGTTATGAAATGTGATAACTCCGCTGGGGTCCAGTTTTCTTCATTTTTCTCCTCTTTTGGAACATTTTTGCCCAGAATCGCTACGTCAACCCTTTGAGTTTCCCTACGTCCTACGGCAGCGTCTCTTCTCAAACACCGTACGCCTCGTGATACTCGTTGAAGAGAAGAGCACCGCACCCACATTTTTTTCCCACCTTTCAATCCGACTAGTGATTCTATTAAGCCCCCTTCCCTGGCAAACGTTTCTTTTTGCTATATCACACCAAGCTAGCTTTGCGCGTGTCCCATAATTCTGAGATAAAGAGCAATTCCTCCCTCCTCCCCTCCCCTTTTTTTTTGTTTTCCCAATTCTTTGATCCACGTCCACATGTTTCTCATCTACGAATTCCCAGTTCTTTTTCCGCGAGCGTTCCCCGAAAAGCCGCCATGGTTTGTCCGCGGTTCTCACACGCCAGATTATGGCTAAGGTGAACATTCCCCATCCTTTCTCTAGTCCGCGTCTCACTTCCATTCTTCTTCAAATTAGCGTCTTCGCCACACCCCCAAGCAGTTCTGCCCGGCAGGGACTTTTCCTTCCCTAGATATTCACTTTCCCCCTGATCATGCGACCCCCCCTAAGTTGCACTCTGCTCGGCCCCCAAGGTGAGTTTCCCCTTTCTCCACTCTCGCCTCCCTTCTTTTGTCTTTGCACTGGATTATCAGGTCAAACGTCGTTAATCCCCACTTTTATACCTATGGACGGTCTTTTTTCCCTACCTTGTTCCCCTTCCAAAATCCTATCGGTATAGGCCTTTTGTCTGAGACGGGAGGAGGGCATCCACGCGGTCCCATCAGGCTGGTTCCACCCCTGAATCTCCTGTTCATCTGGACTAGCCTTTCTTCTTTCTTCGGTCAGTTTCCTCCCCCCCCCCCCCCCCCCCCCCTTGATCACAGCCAGTTTGGGAGCGCTTGATCCCCACTTTTTCTCCATCCCCTCTCCCCCTTTCCCCCCAAAAAATTCTCAGCCACCTGATCGGTCCCACCACCTTGTTCCCTCCGCCCCCGCCGATAAGGTGGTTGCGGGGCCTTCAAAAGAACCCCTTGTTCCGTCTGGCTTCTTTTCAGTGTCACGCGATAGAATCGTGGTCAGTACCTGCTCTTTTAACCTCCCTCCTTTATCGCCGGATTCCCCCCCTCTCGATTGTAGTCTGACCTGCCCAATTTTCTTTTCTCCACGCCGCGATTGGCGACCCAACCCGCCCGCGCTCCCAACACTCTTGGTCAAAAGCCTTCCTCCCTGCCTTTTTTTTGAAGACCCCTAAAGAAGCTCGTAACGTCCCCGCCTTTTTTTGCTGGATCCTTCTCCGTGTTGACAGACGACACAGTCAACCTTCTTCCCCAAGTGGGCCTTGACAATATAGAATTTGTTTCTAATTTCCTTTTCCCCCTTACCTCGCCTCTGCTGGAATTAAGGTAAGCCTTTTGCTCGTTCTCAACAAGAGGTATAACCTTTTCCCCCCCTTTCTGCATGAGCCCAACTTCTCCATTTGCCCGCCAGCGAGAAATCCTTTTCCGACCGATCACCGAAAAGAGATAAGTCTTGAAGCCTGCTCGTCCAATTTCTTTTCCTTCCCCCTTCTCCCGATGTCTCACTGGAAAAGGAAAGACCTCTGCGGTTACTAACTTTCCCTCGGGTAATTACCAAGAACGTTATCACGCTGAAGCTTCTTGCCCAATTACCGTATGAACATCCTCTCCCCTCCTCTCTCTTTACGATTTCCCCCTCCTCCTCTGGTCAGCGCGCCCCCTCATATTTTTATCCACCGGCAGCTTCCTTTTTTCCCTCGAAAATACGGTCCAGTTGTGACCATACGTCTACTTACAGACAATAGTTATCTAAGGCCCCTTCCCCCAAAAATGTTCGAGGTTCACTGACGTCCTTTTCCGACCATACCTTCTCCTCTTTTTTCAGAACTGAATGGTTCTGCTAGGATGTTGCTATCTAAGAGATGGTAAGCTTCCTATTTTCCCGCTATACCGTCCTTCAAATGCGGTGTTTGAGCCCCCTAGCTCCCTTTGTACTCTTTGTTGTGCTAGATCCATTGGTTGACGGCATCGGCAGTCCAATAAATATTTAAGTTGCTCTCTTTCTTTTAGCTTCCCTTCCCCTTTCCCCTAGTTTCCCCCATCTAGTGAAGGGTGGGTCCCGTTCTCCGTATTTCGCATTTTTCCCCATCCCCCCTATTACGCATGCTTAAGGGATTCCGTCTCTTTAAGAGCACTACTTTATTAGAGAACGTCCCCCTTGATTTTCCCACGAATATTGTATGTTCTTTTTCCGTGCCTTTTTTCGGAAACTGGACTTCAGCTTATAGCGGCCGTTTGATTACCCGTATGACGCTTGATGGTTCCCCATTCGGTCTGGCCCGTGTTTGAGCACGGATGCTGGAGCGATTCTTTTTACCTTGGATATAGTGTGGCAGCACCCTCTTTCAGAGTCTTTGTTCCAAGCTCCTTGAATCCACGAGTTTTTTGCACTAGCCGCATTGTATCTAAATTTCCCATCTTTTTTCCAGAAATGTTTGGCGGATCGAATTTGCTGTTCGTGTCCTTAAAAACCGTATTTCTCGGGGCGAGGCAAATGAGTTGGGGCTCCTGCCGCTATTGGTTTCCTTGTTGCTTCCTCCCACAATTTAACGTCGAGAAGGCTTACTTCCCCTTTTTCTCCTCTTCGGAAGCGCCCTATTTTTTTTGTAAAGACCCGCCTCTATACTATGCAATAATCGGCTGTGATGTTTGCTGCGTCAACCGGCGGTCCTTTTTTTTTATGGTTCTTTTTTCCAAACTTTCGTTTGCTTTTCTCTGTTAGGGGATCAAATCTTGCTGGGTGCTTACGTCTTTCCGAGTTTCATCTCCATCGGATTTGCGGGTTGGGCGCCCCCCCTGTCCCTTCCTAAGGCTTCTTGCTCCTTTTCCCCCAATGTGTCGAAATCGATGTTTCAGGTTTGATGACTTTTTCCGCAGTGGATGGCCCTTTCTTTTTGACCCCCTCCCTCCTGAAATCTGAAACACGTTCCCCAGGGTTTTCTTTGTGGCTGCCCCGCACCACGATCTGTCCGTCTGTCGATTTTTTTTTTTTTGTTGGTTTTTATTAAGGTGGACTTGTCCTCTTTTTGTGTTTTTCCTTTTTCGCACGTGGATCAAGCTCACCCGAATTTTGCTTGGCTTCGATTTTGTCAGTCACGCCCCCCCTCCCCTTCTCCCCCTCCCATCCACTTTTTCCCATTTCCCCTATCATCATGACGCTGAGGTGAGTCTTTCCTGGGCTTGCGATTCCTGCCTCCGCCACGTTGCCTTCCTCGCCTTTTGATTCATATTTTTTCCCCTTCCAGGCCGTGGCTGATGGACCCACACCCAGCCATGATCGAGTTGGCTTAGACACCCGTTTCCCTTATAATGCAGGCGGTTTTTTGCCTCCCGCCCTTTCGGGAGCGAGTTGATGATACACTGCGTCCCCACTCAATGTCCCTCTTCAGTTTCTTTTACTGTTTTTTCTTTTAAGCTGGCAGGCGTGATGCGCAGCCCTTATCAAAGAGTTTCGCTCCGGTGGCCTTCTTTTCTTTTTTGTAAGACGCTATTTTCCTCCCTTTCCTTGACTCCTTTCTAACCGGCCTATCGGTGCAACGGAAATCTTGGCCTTTTTCTTGATGCACTCGCGGACCCGGCGCAGTTTTTTTGCATGTTTTTTTTAATTAGCAGCTGTTCCCCTGGTGCCTTTCTTTTTTCTTTCCCCGGCCCCCCCCCCCTTTTTTGAAGTGGGTCAAGAATTGATCCCCATTCCAGCGCGTCTTGCTTCCTTGCGAACTCGGGTTATGCGGTGCTATGTCCTTCCCCCTTTTCCCTGATTGTGCGTATTTCACTGTTTCTCTCCTGTTTTTTGGCTGCGTTATGGTCTTAAGAGAGCCTTTAATCTTCTGTGGGTTTGTTTTTTCCCACGCTTTATCAGCGATGATGTACGGTGTTCATTTTAAGTATCTTCGACTTTCGTCTTTTTTTACTCTGGTGATGTTTTTTTACGTTCTTGCGCCGTTACCCCATCGCTCTTTTCTGCAGACTAGGCGGTGTTCTTTGTTTCCCTTTCCTTTTTTTGGACCTAGGCTGAGCTCTGTGGTCCAACCCTCCCTTTTTTCAACCCCCCCCCTTTTTTCCCCCCAACACACAACTGACGGCAAAAGGCAGCGACGCGACCGGGATGCACATTCCACGGCCTAGAAATTTTCTTCTTCTTAGACACTACGTCCGCGCTTGCTTTCCCCTTTTGAGTTCATCAGTTGAGAGAAGCTTTTCACCCCCCCCCCTACTGTTTCCAGCACTTTTTTTTTCCGTACTGTCTAAGAGAAAGAACATTATCCGTGAAAAATCGTGGTCGCTTCCGTCACTGACCCGTTGCCGTTGTTGTTTTTTTTTTTTTACCGTTTTTTCTTTTGGGGGCGCCATTTTTTTACCCCTTTTAAATACTGGTTTCCCTAATGCTAGTCTGGCCCTGAGAGCACGGTCCGTTGTGGCGCAGCGGCTCCTCTACGATCCCCAGAGTTGCAGCCCCTCCGCTTCTTTTGAAGTTTCTTTTTTTCTTTTTTTCAAAACCTCCGACATAGCTGATACGACTTTGAAGTCTCCTCTCCCCCGCATTAGCCCTTCTCTCTTTTGCTCTCTTAAAGACCCATCCGCAGGCCCCACCCCGCGCGTCCTGCCCATACGCAACCAAGCTAGCTTGTCTTTTGCGGTCAGGACCCGCTGTATTTATCCCCTCCCTTTTCCCCTCCAGATGCCAGCGCTCCATGCCTTTTAGGTTTTAACCCCGTCCGAATCAATTTTTTCCGCAGCGTGACTCACTAACCCTGTCCTTCGTTTCGTTTTCCCGACAACCCTCCATTTTTTCTTTTCATCTCAGTGAAGCAAGCCCCTCCACCTGCTTTCTCCTTCAAACTTCCAGGTTAGTAGTCCGAGGCGGCCCCGGATGTCAGAAACTGTGTCCTCCGCCCCCCCCAAATCACTTTCTTGCCCCCTTCTCGTTTTCCTTTTTGTCATTGTCAATATACTTCCCCAACGTCACTTCTCGGCATAACCCATCCTTTCCGTTGTTGAGATGACACGTTGAGTTGAAGCCTTCTCTCAAAAACGCTTCCCCTCCGCTTCTTGTCTTCATCGCCTTTAGTATCCGGGGCCTAGTCCTCTTTCGTATTTCCTTTTGCGGATTTGGTTCACCCCACGCCACTCCACCCCTCACTAGAGACCCTTGCACCCCACATCTCCTCCTCACCCCCCACAGCCCCCCCCCGCCCTACCCCCCCCCCCCCCCCCCACGGCGTCTTCTCCTTTCTTTTACCCCCTTTTTCCATCTATCCTTCCCCGGTAAACCAGGCGTGAGTTCTTTTTTCTTTTTTTCCCCTCCCCTTTTTTTTTTTTGCCTGAGGCCTCCCTTGACCTTTTGTACTTGTATCAATCCGAATTGCTCCGTTTTTTCACAATTTTTGCTCCCCTCCCCGATGCCCCCCACCTTCCCAACCGCGCATCTCTTCCCAAAATTCGGAGCGATCTGCAGCCGCAGCCTACGGCCCCCCTTTTTCCCCGTTTTTTTTGGCCGCTTGCCATGCTGCCTTTCCCTGAAGTTTTTTTCCAAAACGCTGTCCTCCCAATCTCCGTTATTGATGGAAAATCTTTTGGTCTTGAAGAATGCGTCCCTAAGCCGCTGCCCTTTACCACGCCGCTATTTTTACCCTTTCCTGACCCTCCACAAAACTCTCGGTCACTTTTTCCGCCCCCCCCTCCCTCTGGAAGTCCCACCTCCCCTTCTTGCGCGGTGACCCGCGCAATCAGCCGCCTCCGCTCACCTGCAGCAAATTCTTCCCACGGTTTTTCCCTCCAATATATCCTTGATCCTCCTTCAATACGCTCGAGAAAGTGGCCTTTCGGATTCTGATCGTGCCGAAAGCGGGCCCCCTCGAGACCACTTTTGCAGGACCCCCCCACTCTCCCTTTCCCTCTCATTTTTTTTTCTTTTGCCCGACACCGAACAGCCATAAGTCAGACAATCGTCCACACATTCTTATCCGATGCGACTGGAATCATGATCATCTTCTTGCTCTTGTCCTTTTCTGGTCTAATACCCACGACCGCTTCACGTTTCCAAGCTTTGATGTCTCTTTTTTCCCCCTTTCTTAAATCTCCAGAAAGCGTAGCTCAAGACCCTTTGCCACCGCCGCCGGCCAGAAATTCGTCATCCAGGTCTCATAACTTCCGCGCTCATCTAGACCCCTCCTTTTCCGTTGCCCGTCCCATCAACCACCCACCCGGACCCTCCCCTTCTATGAGGCTTGTCTTTTGACAAGGTTTTTTTTTCCTTTCGAGGAACAAAACAGAAGTTCCAGGAGAAGCCTTGCTATGCTTTCGGCCACCGGGTTCTCCTCCTCTTTAGAAGTGCCTTATAAAACTTCGATTTTCCTTCAATAGGGCCTGCTTTTCCCTGCCCTACTGCAGCGTTACAAAGATTTCCGTTGCTGACGAGTATGACTCTACTCTCTTTCTCCCCGTTTTTTGTATCTCATTTTTTTTTTCCTTGAACACAAATCCTACGGCTCTTGTTTTTTTCGGTCTCTTTCCCCCGCCGTCGTACCCTCTCATCCTTTTCCCCAGCAGGAGCAACCGATTTGAGAACGAACTCTTACCGTTTTTTGCGCTTTTAGTTTACTTTTAACGATCTATGGGAGGGCTTGAAAGTCCTGATCAAGTCCCCGGGGTCTTCCTTTTATGATGGATGAGTTCCGTCCCTTCGATTTTCATTCAGCTGTCCGTTTCCGCCCCTTAGACGATTTTCTCTGCGGGACCCGTTGGTGGCTTTTTCTGATAAGTTTGGGATATTCCCCCTTTTCCTCCTCTTTTATAGTTACTCCCCCCCCAATCAAGCTTTCAGTGCCGTCCGTTTTACGCCGCTTCCTTCCCGTCTTTAATTTTCTCCCAGATGCCTTTCACATTTTGAGTCGCTGTGACCGCGATTTTCCTTTTTTTTGGCGGTTAAAACAAGGAGTCTCGCTGGAGCACCCTGCGCCCGTTTTGTAGACCGGTTATTCACTCCCGTTTTCTTCTTACTCTTTTCCTCCTAAATGCTGATTAGAGCGGCCTGTCCGACCCCCATTTTCTTACCCCCCGCTATAGATTTGATGAAGGCCGGCAATCAGTGTTGTGTGCTGATTCCCCATACTTTTTCTTCTTTATGGTCTGGTCACAGAGAGACAACGTTTCTTTTTTGGTCGAGCGGGGTATTCTCCCCCTCTCTTTGGGAGTAAGTATTTGCCCCTGTTTTTCCAACGTTTGGGTTCTTTTTGGGAGAAAATAGTTGGTTTTACCTGACTGAGGCTCTTTTCATTCTTCCGGCCCCCCCGGTTTCTCCCTTTTTCTTTTTTTTCATCAATCTACCTCTTTTCTGGATGACAGCGTGTTTCTGACCCCCCCCCGCTTTTTCTCCATTTCCAGCGGCCCACCTTCCCCAAGGGGGGTGCTTTTTAAGGACCGCCCCCACCCTTAGTGCGGCGGCAGACTTTTTCGATTTTTCGGTTTTCGAGTCGTTTTGTTTTTCTTTGTTTTCTCCTCTGCCTCGCAAAGTTTTCCTCCTTTTACAGAGAACATGGGAATCATGTAACGAAACTTTTCTCCGAGTCCCCTCCCCTTCCTCCAAAAGGCGACTAAGCTGAACCATAAGCTTTTTTACCGCTCTGGATCAGTGATTGGATTTTCTTTAAGTCCGAGACCGCCTTCACTTTTCTCCCCCCTACTTTTCCGTCTTAGGCGGTGTTTTGCTGCCCCAATGCACCCGAAGTTGGATATAATTGGGCGATGAAAGGACCCGATCTGGAGGGCCGAGTTTGAGGCCCTTTTCCCCCCCTGTAATCTGAACAAGTCGGTTCTTTCCTCAGGCGTGGGAACTCCCCTCGCAGAAAGGACTCAAGGAGTTATGGCAGATTGGTTGGAGGATTACGCTAAGTTTTTTCCATACGGGGCTAGAAGCTATCATATCACCTGCCTTATTTTCCCACCCTTCCGATCTCTTTTGAACTGTTTTTTTCCCACGCGCGCCACCTTTTGCGCATGCACATGGAGGCTTTTTCTACTAGTAGGTGCGACACTGTCGTTCGTGATCTTCGTACAAGTTTCCCATTTTTTTTTGGTTTCGTAACCCTTATCACCCTACTGGCCCAATTTCTTGAGCTAGCGACACGCCCTTTCGGGCCCCCCCCCCCACGCAAAGGCATCCTCTCTGGTGGATTAGCACGGGCGCCTAGGCTTTTTTTTTGCGGCTGCGTAAGAGAAGCACTATTTTTTCCTTGGTCCTCTTGTTTGGCGTCTTTTCTTTCTTTCCAAACGAGTTATTCTCCTTTCCTGTTTAGCTCCGTCCTCCTCTAGTCTCTTTCCCTTTGATCCTCGATTCTGGAGCATCTCCCTCCGGTCCCCTCCCCCCAGCCCCATGCTCTTTTTTCAACGGACGGTTTCTCTTTGGAATAGATTTTTGGGGGGCTGTATTCCACCTCTTCGCCCACAACCCTACGTCCCTTCCAACCTTGACCAACACCACCACCTCCCCACTTCCCAATTTTTGACGATTTCTTTTCCCCGATTTTCGGCATAGAATTTTATTTCTTATGAGGCCAAGGTTACGGCCGGGTGCGGCGCGTGCGATTTG
>Ga0179593_1275151_pt1 | contig 11295 bp, 11 predicted proteins | sample CZODoug2_1_08_16_FD_185931 | JGI IMG/M metagenome (GOLD analysis project Ga0179593, IMG submission 185931) | Vadose zone soil fungal communities from Angelo Coast Range Reserve, California, USA - CZODoug2_1_08_16fungal (PacBio error correction) | ecosystem: Environmental > Terrestrial > Soil >... | reverse complement strand
CTATTCGTAGGTTCCCCTTACCCCGCCCACTATTTAAGGAATCTCAGCAGGACGAGGCGAGCAATTTTTTCCGGTGAACCTGGAGGAGCCTTCGGCGTTGTATTACTCAGACCCCTCTGTCAACCCCAATTTTCGAGGTCGAAACGCGAACTCTTCTTTATCCCCACTGACCATAGAGAGTTGTCCTTCCGTCCTTTCTTTCGACCCCCCTGCCCTGACTTTTCTTTCCCTCTCATAACCTTGAAGTTGTTTTAACTGTGGATGTCCCCTCGGCACCCTGCCCCCGACTCTCCTGGCGTCATCTTCCCATTTCTCTCTGTTTGCTCAGGGTTACCTGTGCCCCTGGTCCTCTTCTCCTTCGTTTTTCAGCACATGTTCAGATTGGTGTTTTCCTTCTTCTTCCTATTCAGCCCCCAAGTGTCCAGAATGGTCCTTACACGGCGAAGGGTTCATTCTTTCCCAAAACGTGGGTCAGCGCGGCCCGTTGACGATATTCAAAATTCAAGTTGGAGGTTCTTTAGTTCCCCCCCCAAACGGTCTTTGTGGACATCCCCTCCTCAGTTGATCCAGGCTAGAGTAGATCCTTCAGTCTTCATGATAGAGACATAACACCTCCTTTCAATCCGCTCCTACGTCTTTCTTTCAGAGCCTCTGGTCCCCCTCGACCGTGAAATCGCCTGATTTGTAGCCGTAGCTACTCTGGACTGCGGCTCGTCTTCTTTTGCCTTTTCTTTAAGAACTGGAAATCGGGCAAAGGCCAGGCTCCTTTCAAACTCTTTCTCGTCCGTGTTCTGTTGATGTGTGAAGAGTTTCCTCGATTGTAATTCTTTGTTCCCGCCCCAAGCTTTTCACCCTTCTTTTTTATGCCACCCTTGCTAGGCGTAGTTCTAAAAACCTTCCCCTCTTCAGTGTCAATTCCGCGTTAAAGAAGCGCGCCTGATCGACATCTGTCCACAGAGAACAGTCAACGCCTGTTCTCTTATTACTATAGAAGGATTCAAGCTTTCGCCGTTTCCCGTTTTTACAGGTGGCTTTTCTCGTTCATTGGTCCCCAGATTCCACGATCTCAAGGTTTGTCCGTGATTAGCCACGACCTGGCCGTTAAGCGCGTCGTTGTCAGCGGACGTCACCGTCCAGTTGAGGTGAGTTCTTGTTTCCCCCGCATGCACAGACCGAATTTCCCCCGTACCATGCCCAGTTTAGCCCACCGGTAACGTCGACATTAACTTAACCGTCGGGATTCCTCCCGCCGACCGCCCGTTCGTTCACTCCAAAATGCCAGACTTTCACCCCCCACTCGGTCCGCGAGCCCTGCCGATACGTTCAAAAATGCAGTCCGGTTCCCTTTCTCCCTGAGAAAGTTTTTTTAGTTAACTTCTCCCTCCGTTACGCTCTTTTCCACTGTTCCGTTTCCCTTTGACCGAAAAGGACCCCGATACTGCCAGCGTCCTAAAAGCTAAGCCACTCCTTCTTTCAACTCCCGCAAGGTATGCCGTTTTGAATCTTAGTGTTTCGAGGTTCCTACTCGGGGATTCAACCTTTTCTTGTGTTCAATCCTTTTTTTGAAGGAACATTGCCACCTGCGTAGGCTCTGACCTTCCCCCGTACGCTTCACAGGTCTTTTGATCAGGCCACTGGATCCCCCCCCCCCATCTCTCCCCCCCCTCTTTCCGTCGTTAGATGGCAAATTCTGCAATTTCATTCGTTATTTCGCAGATCCGGTCGTTAGTATACGAGTTTTTATTTCTTTTCCGGCTTTTGCTGTCATGTTTTTTTTTTTTCCATTCTCCCCCGTGAACCGTCGAGTCCCCCCCCCTGGCACGTCCCCGATTTTTCGTTGGGGATGTCTCCGTTCTCGGAATAGTCCTTCGAGGCGGGCCTCTTTTAGTTCTACTTTTCGCATGTTTCTCCTCGTTTTTCACCTTAACCTGGTCCTGTTGACAGATAATCAAGTTCTAGTTGCGGGCCTTTGGCTTGACTTCACGTTTTCTGCGCCTTTAAGCAACTATGTCCGTGTGCCCTCCGGAGCCATTTTTGTACCCATGCGCTACACACGCCTTTTCACTCCCACGGCGTTTATCACAAAAGTGCGTTCGCCCTATTGACCCACCAGGTTTTTTTTTTTTCTTTCGTTCCGCTTCTCGGTTCTTCCCTTCCCGGTCTTCCCGATCGTATCGATTTTACTAGGTTCCAGCCCTTGGTATAAGGTGGTATGGTTTTCGACCTCCTGTCTCCGTATAACATTCTTTTTTGGCTTGACCCTTGATCTCACTTCGCGATTTTCGGACGTAATGAAACCTGAGCCGGTTCCAGGAACGTTCATCCCTTTCCGAGACAGATCGATTGTTAACGCACTTTTCTTTTTTTCTCCTGGAGTCTCACTCCGTGAACGAAACAGACGATGCGGCCCCACCTCCGCACGGTGAGAATGTAGAGCCATCCGCCTTTCCCCTTTAGTTTTCAAGAGGCGATCCCCAGTGGAATTCGTCTGCTCCGATTAGGTCTACTAAACTTCCTGACTCCTCAAATTGGCTATTGTTTCTCGTGGTCTGATTCTTGTCCCCCCTTTTTTTCCCCGACTTCATCTCCCCACTGACCGGTCGTAGTGATGTTGATCTTGTAAAGCCTAACTTCTTCCCTTTTCTGGAGCCCCTTCCAGCGATCTCTTTTCCAGCCCTCCGGTCTATTTGCCGGCAGCCAGTCGTTATTTGCTTCTCCCTCTGTAGTCTTCCTCCAGACTGAGCCTAGTTTGCCCGTGTTTTTGGACTCAGGCTTTCCATACCTCCCCTCGCCCTTCTGTGCGCTCGACCCCACTTCTGTAAATAGTTTTTTCAGACCCCTTTTTTCCCCGACAGCCTTGCAATCCGGTTCTTCTTGTGCTTCCTCTGTGAATACTCCTCCCTTTCCGTTGTTGCTGAGTCGTCGACCCCCTCCATCGCCAACGGGATTTCAGACTGTCTTTTCCCAGGTGGAGAATTCCCCTAGGGGTGCTCTAGCATACGCCCTTCGTTTTTTGCACGGCACAAGCAAACCCCCTTCACGTCGCGTTCTCCGGACGGGCATCTATCAGACAGGATCGGCACTACTAAATGACGACGGTTACGGCCCTGACACTTCTTTCATGTTCCCAGCGATCGCCAGCCGGCAAGGCTCCCGCCCCCCGTTTACCATCACGGGTTGCTCCGTTCGTGACCGTGACGACGTCCCATCCCCATCTTTCGTGCCCGGGCAGCTCAGCTGCTTTGCTGACAGCCTCAAATCCGAAACCACATGAAGGCCCTAGTTCCTTTCCCTTTTTCCTTTGCCTTGTTCTCGTCCACCGGCCCCACCACGTCAGCTTACCTTTGGGTCGCCGGTTTTTCAAGTTCGTTGTAACGGTCTGCAAAGTTTCACAGTTTAGGGGAGAACTTTCTTCCTGTGCTTTTTTCGTCACTTTTCTCAGTCTTTTTCGCCAACGTTGTCTACCAATCGACGCGGTCGGTGTTTGTACCGTTCTCCGTAGTCACCTTTCCCCTGGGTCAGCGTTGCCTCTTACCGAGCCTTTTTCGAACTGGGTCATGCCACCCCCACTTTTTTTTTCCTGGTCCAGTCGCGCTGCGCTCGTCAGCCAAGTCTATCTCCCATGGCCTAACTAGTAGATCCGATAGCTTTGCCTGTCCCCCACCGAAGAGTGAAACATTTTAATCAACAACCTTTTCATATAAAGGTGTCGGCACGTTCTACTCCCCCGTGGCGGACGATACCTTTCGGCGGAATCTTTTTTTTTTCGCGATGTTCCCTCTGGATACGGATGCCCCCGACCATCTGTTTAATTGAGTAAAGTCCTTTGGCCCCCCGGCAATCCGGAATCCTTTTTTCCCGGCAAATTCCATGTCGGTGAAGGCAACATTCCTGACCCTTTCCGACCTGCTCCGCCTACGTTTCTGAGTAACCCCATTTTTCTGATCTGAAACCTCCTTTGGCTGGTATCATAAGTTTCCTTAATGTTGGCCTTCGATTCCCGAAGCACAGACCTCAGCGGGTCCTCTTCTACTCGTCCCCTAACGTGCCCCAGCAAATTCCGGCCGGGCTCTTTTGCCACCGCCCGGAATCCCTTGCTCGATGGATGAGTCCCCCTTATCCTGATCAAAACCGCGTGATGCTTTGACGGGTACCTTCCTAACTGTCCTTTGACAATGTTGGACTTGGATTCCTCGTGTAGCCTCTACCTCGTTTCCTTCCGTACGGACACCGAAGGTGCCGCGTTTCTGGGCCTGGATTCGGTCGGGACCCCTTGTCTTTTTAGCCCGTCTTTCGTTACTCTCTCCCACGTTCCCTTTGTAACTATTTCCTTCCCCATGACACGCGGACTAAACTACATTTTTGCCCCAGACCCTTCGTCTAGGACAGAGTAGCCGTCCCCGAGCGGGCGGCGTTGGAGAACTCGTGCTGTTTCCGCCATCCCCCTGATCCCCCCTGGTTTTTCCTTTACGTTTCTCGCCGTCACGTTTGTCCGCTTGAACTGATTCCCGGTACTGCATGGTACTTCCCCTGTCTGTGACCTAAACATCACTTCCACGTTGACGTGACCCCAACGTCGTTGGGGGTTTTTTTTTTGGTTTTCCCCTTGGGGTCTTTGATCCTCTAACGGCCCGTTCGGATTATCTGTTAAGCGGCGTTCAAGTTTCGGGCGCATGCCACCGGTAATCTGACTCTTCGATTTAACCTCCCCAGCTCTTACCTTGATGTCCCTCCCTCCCACGCAGGGGACTCTCCCTTTTGAGCTGCTCAGGCTTGAATTCGCCTTGTCCGTTCTTTACTGTACTTGTTTTCGTTCGAGCAGTTTTACAACTGTTAACTTTGCTTTTCCTTCCATCCCAATCCGTCCCTTTTTCCCGTTCCCCTCCAATCAACACCTTTCGACGTTCCTGTGTCCTCGTTCCATTAGAGTTGCCGTCGTCCGTTGTTTTCATTAATGGAACTGCACCCCCCTTAAATCTCTTTTCCTGGCCCGCCCTATGTTACGTGTCACCGTTCTTTGGCCCTTGCCCCCGCCTGCAGATTTCCCCCCCCCTGCGTCGTCACTTTGGTAATTCCGCAGGACGGCAGGGTTCTTCAAAGGTTCTCTAGTACGACCAGACCTCTCCCCTATCCGCGACGGCCGTGGCGCATCAGACCCCCTTCGGCACACTCCATTTGGTGTTTTCTTAGGCGATGCCCAGTAAGGCAACCTTGACTGCGAATTTCCCCCAGGCTCCAGCTTTCCCTCAGTGTAAACGTTTCATCTGCCTCATATTTCCGGACCCATTTCAGAGGCGAGGTACACCTTTTTGTTCGTACTCGCCTTCCTTGTATTCGATAAAAAATTGACCTTGGTACCCCCCCCGCAGAATCTGGGCAATCTTCACCGTGGCTCGGGGCCTGATCATCACCCCCCTCTTCGTCATTCATCTGATCACATAATAGCTGTGCCTTTTGGTTGCATTTTCCGTTAAACCCCCCGCCGTTTTTTAGGAAGAAATTGGCAGTCCGTCTTTATTACACCCGATTTTCTGTGCTCCCCATTCTCGCAGACCTTTTTCACGTTTCGTTTCTGACCTGAGACTTTGGTGTGCCCGCTTTGGCTTCGGACGATCTTCTTTCTGTTGTCTCACCCCTTCACGGTCTTCTCCTCGCCGGCTCAGCTCAGTTCACCGCCCTCTTTTTTTGCGGGCAGGTGGACGCGTCCCCTCTTTTCTACTCTTTTCCTTTTTTGTGGGTTTGGCTGTTAACCTTCACAAATGACAGCAGCTCGTGCGGATCGTTCAGCCGTCGAGGACCCTCTCCCCTTTGCCCCTTGTCACAAGAAAAGGTAATTTCCCTTCAATCTTCTGGGTTAACCGCCTTAACAAATTGCGTCTCCCCCGATTGACATGGCGCATTGCTGACTAAACGATTCAGTCCGTTATTACATTTCAATTCGCCCCGTCACTTCTCTTCATCGCGGCTTCAGGTTTTCTCTTTTCATGTTGTTCGAGTCCCCGGCCGCCTTCCTTTCCCCCGGGTCATATGCCATTCCTGTCACTTGGTTGGCTGTCAGGTTAGCTATGGCCGGACCCCCGGTTTGATTTCCCTTTGCGGTGGTTTCCTAGCCCAAGTTCGATGGTTTCTCGACTCCCTGCGTCGACTGGAGGTGCCCCCCCCCATTGTTCTTCAGGGACAATTTTCGACTTCACGTTCCACGTGGTCCGGCGCGCGTTGAACGATATCTCCCACCCCGTAAGGATTTCCGGTGAGGTCTCTTGTTTTGTTCCACATCCAAACCCTGCTATATTTTTCTGACTTCCCCACCGACGTCTTCGCAACGTCGGCGCGTATAGCCCCCCTTTTCGCGTTCAGATTCGTCTCCCCGCCTAGCCACCGTTATCGTTCCAATAGGCTACGGGTCGTTTGGCCGTTTTCTGATCGCACTGACCCGCCTACTCCGTGACTCGCCTCAGACACCGGTGCTGTTCACCCCAGCAGCCGGTCCGTCCCATACCTCTGTCTGCGGAAGACATGTTTGCAGTTCCGGTGCAGAGCTCCTAGTCCCGTGACCGGCACAAGGCTGTTATGGAACGCCGTTTTCCGTTGTTTTTTTCAGATCGGGTCCCTTTGCCGATTTTCCATCCTGGTTCACCTTCACTCAATTGTTGGAATGACACCCGTAATCTGTCGCCCTCCCAGGAAGCGTATTGCACTCGCTAGAGTAGCCTCTAGAAATCCTTGGCTTTTTTTTTCCCCACCAACATCCCCCTGAAGTCCGGCCTTTCCGCTGCAACTCTTCACTTTCATCCCTTGCTGTCCCAGCCGACTTTCATCACTCACGGTGTCGTTTCCTCCTTTTGCCCAGTTACCGCTTTTTCCTTTTGAATTTGATCCGCCCTGTTTATCCCCCAGAATCTGACTTCTATACGCCCCTGGCACGACCCTGATTTGTGTTGTCCCCCTCGCTGAGTTTAATCAAGCCGACCAGACTGACTCAGCGTACCTTCACCAATTCTGCCCCTCCTGGCGCAGTGCCTTCCTTCACCGTCACAGTGATCGTCGGCCCCTTGTGTTCCCCCTTAAAACCCTCGTTTCTCAGGTCAGCAGTCCCCAGGAATGCCGCCTCTCTACGTACATAGCATTCTTTTTTATAGTACAGCGACATGCCGTTTCAGGACGCCGTTCTGCCGCCTTCCAGAAGGTCTTTTGACATACACGACTACTATTAGTTAGTCCACTTGCCCTCTCAGGAAAGGTCTCCTGGACACGCGTCTCAGTCGTCCCTCGATGAGTGGACGCGCACAGCGCTTGATCACGACAACTCACCTTTTTTTATAAGAAGGCAACCTCGTTTTTCTGGTCCCTTACCGCTACGTTGTGATAAGGCTACACTGGGCTAACCCCCTCGCCCCTCGATTCCGTCCTTCTCTGGCACAGTATGCAATCCCGCCTTGACAGTCGGTAGTTTCGTATCGTTGTTTGCCGCGGGAGGGTGATTTAGTTTCGCGCCCGGCAAGCATGGCCCCGGTGAAGGGAAAGTTTTTCTCCCATGCCTCCGATCGGAATGCGCTTCTCCTGTTTCGTCCCTCCCTTTCCGTGCTTTCGAGGGTTAGACAAAGTTTTTCCCTTTTTTTGTTTCCCTCCCGGTAACAGTGTACTTGCAGTAATCAGCATCAGGCCGTGAGAGCCGGTTCTCTTGCGTCTATCCCCAGAGTATTTTTCGCCGGTCACACATCGTTGCAAGCGCGACCCAATTTTACGTTCCACTGATCGTACGGTTTTTTTTCGGCCGCACTTATTGAACCATGGTTGTTGCTCTACTTTCCTCCGGTGACTTGTTTAGTTCCCCTCTCACATTTTTGATTAGCCCTGAGAACCTCTTTTCTCCTTTGCTGTATATAAATTCACGTTTGCGATCGGCTTCAAGCACGCATTGGTCCCTCCGCTCTCTACACCACCTTTGGATTTTGCTTTGATCACTTTCTGAGCGTCGCGTTCTTGGCCGAATTCCAACCCAGGGCCGGTCGTTTCCCTTGCAAGATCTTAATTTTGCTTTGTACCACCGACCTCTCGTACCCCATTTTTCGAACGCCGCCTGGTCGCCTGTGCTAAAAACCTGTAACTTGGAGTCGCGCCGTTGAAGATCTCTCGTCACACGAATAGGTCAACAGTCCACTTTCTCACCAGGGTCATTTCCGTTGCCGGCGGGCCGATACATGCAACGATCTTTCCCGCAAAGTTCTTCCCCAGAGGTCATTGCATTGCGTGCGTGGGACCCTGCTCCTTCTTTACCTTTTGTTGTCCCACTTGAGTGATGTCTTCATTTTAGTCAAGCCCCGTCCTCCCGTTTCATGGACCCATCTTACGCCCTTCTTCAGTTGCTCTCTCGGACGGTCCTCGTGCCTGCCCTGCTCTGTGTTCGTCATTTGGAGGTTTTATGATCCTTCCTACGTGTATCCCTTCCCTGACCTGGGGCCGGTGTAGAGCTCCTCCGTTGACAGAAAACATCCGCCCTTCTTCTTTTCTCTCCCCCCTCTTTTTACAGCGAGTTCCCACTTTTGCCTTGTTTTGCTCCTTGTGCCGGCATCCACGCCTTTTCTCTTCCTTACTGATTTGTTATCGAGACCAGGGCGCCCGGCCACATCATCTCCCGTGTCTTATTCCGTTTGGTGCACCCGTTTTGTCCCCACACAACGCTCCCCCCCCTTTGGTGATTCGTGCCGGTGTCGCTTTCTCGAACCACCGGCATTCGCTGCTCAGGACGGCTTTAAGCATAAGCACGGCTCCGCCGTACGTCCCCGATCGGCTCCCTGGACCCCTGATGACGTCTTTATGGACCTTGCCGATTTACGCTGCCAAATTCGCCAGCGTCAGCTCGGACCGACTGACGAGTCATACCGACTGTTCCGTGTGTTTGCGCAGCTCCGGCGCGGGCCGTCCCCCGCAGACTAACTCCTCCCCCCCAATCCCTTCCCAGATTCCTTTCGGATCGTTTCCGTTTTCCGCCTCAATTAAATTCCGTTACTTGGCGGTCGCTAGTTAGACCTTTTTTTGGAACGTCGAGCCCACACACGTGTGCGGATGGTCGATATCTGTCGGTTCCTCCTTTTCTTTCCCACAGTTACCACCCTTTTCCGCGGGTCTGGTTTCTTTGACCGTAGAGACCGTCGGGACTCCTTCATTTGCATATGCAGCAAACCCATAGACGGCTAAAACAGGCCGCATGTCAACGCCAAACGGTGGTTTTCTGACTTTCCCCCTGGTAGTTTGTATCCGTCTCGCTCCTCACCCCCCGCATTTAACACAACCTTGCGAAACCTCGTAGCAAGATTTTTTTTTTTTGCAGGCCTGAGTCATTATCTGGCTAACTTTTCCCAATGCGTTGTCAACTCGGTCGGCCCTGCCGTCCTCCGAGGCGGGACTAGCTGTGTCGGAGCGTTCCCGCGTTCCACTTTTTCCCCCCCTTCTGGTCACCCCCTCGGGTCTATCTGTCCGCGGAATTCTCGGAGACCGTTTTCTATTTTCAAAGCAGTCGGTGACAGGCGAAATGCGAACTCGAACCTCTCTTCAAGATCCTTCCTATTACGTCCACTCTCCCTAGGCTCCTTCCCATCGGTGCCTCTTTCTCGTTTCTCAACTGATGGCTTTCCGGCGCGGACCACCGCCCCAGCCCTGCGTGACTCGATACGAGACGCCCTTTCAACGGATTTTTGCTATTTTTCCATCGTCCCCTCCCCTTCATGGTGCGTTGGATGGTCTGAAGAGCCTGATCACCAGACCTTGCGGTGTCCTGTGTTTTGCCTCCTGCTGAGCTGGTCCGGTTTGCCCCACCACAGTAATTTTTTTGCGTGGGACCGCTCAGCCCGCGCTGAACTCGTCCACCTCCCGCTTTCGAGCCGGCCTCCCGTTCCGACCTTTAGTTGACGTCCATGGCTCCGGCTTTTGACCATTGCTTTTGCCGGTAACCGAAAATTTAGTGGAATATGCAGCTCTCGCTGCTGAACCAGATTCGATTCCCTTTCGTATTTTCCATCGGTCGCGATGATCTTTCTTGCGTGCCTATTGGCTTACCCCGAACTCGCGACACTCCCGTGAATTTCCTTCTCGCCTCAGGCTGGACCCTTTTCGTTTCGATCTTCTTGATTGGCAGGTTGGTGTCCCCACTCACAGTCACTCACTTGTTTCGGTTTTTTTCCCCCCACATCCCTTCGCTTTTCGTCTTGGACTTGCTGGCCGGTCCCTTCGGTTTATCTACGCTCCACTTCAGCGACGGGTACATTCCTCCTGCGAACTTCGGACAGCCGCGGCGTACTGGACGGCGCATTCAACCTGTCTCCTCCTTTGTTTTCCCTCATTTCGGATCCCTTTTGCAGTCCCGCTTTGTGCCGTTTCCGTCTTTGTTTCTTTGTGTCGCAGACAGTGGTTATTCACAGTTCTTTGGCGTTCCCAGGGACCTTTAATGGGCCCGTGTCCCCTTTCCGTTTCCCTAAATACACCTTTACGCTGTGACCGTTCAAGGATCGCCTGGCCTTTGCTATTTTTTGCCGGTCTGGCCGTTGTCCTTTTTTTTGCCCTTGAACTAACTCCATCCTTCCTATGTCTTTGAAGGCGCCGGCTCTTTACGGAGGCGTATTTGCCCCCCCCCCAGTCGCGATGACCCCCACGTGCAGGAGAGCCGACTGACACGATACTGGTAGTCGTGCACTTCCTGAACGGCAAGGTCTACGCGCCGGCAGTTTCTCAAACTAGGCTTTAGTTTTTCCCCACCTCTCTTTTTTTTGTCCGTCGGCGACGCACCCTCAAAACCTTGACTTCAGACCTCGTAACCGGCGTTGCTTGGTTTTGCGGTTGCATTCGGGCATCCCTTGTCCCCTACCCCCAACCAGCTCTCCTTTAAGTTTTCTCGGCCCTTCGATGTGACCCCCATTCTCATCGACACAGCCGTTTGATAATGTTGTCGCCTGGCTCCAGACAATTTCTGAGTCCTGTTCCCCTATTCACCGTCCTTCGGGGGTTTTGTTTCCACCCCAACAAAAACACAGTGAACAAATTCTCCCCGCCCGCGATGCCGGGCAACGGACCGTTTTTGGTCAATTTACGCGCCGCTGACTACACGCTTTTCATCAGGACACTTCCCTTGACCGGCTCTGTACCCGGACCCCCTGGGTTGACCGAGGTGCGGGAACAATCCTCTCTGATTCCTTTTGGGTTTGGGTGTTTTTTTGGTTTGGTGTTTTGTTTTTTCAAAACGGCCCCTTTTTTGATCGCGGCTCGATCAGGCTATGGTCCTTCTTTTCGGGCAGCTTTCAA
>Ga0179593_1647886_pt1 | contig 11296 bp, 11 predicted proteins | sample CZODoug2_1_08_16_FD_185931 | JGI IMG/M metagenome (GOLD analysis project Ga0179593, IMG submission 185931) | Vadose zone soil fungal communities from Angelo Coast Range Reserve, California, USA - CZODoug2_1_08_16fungal (PacBio error correction) | ecosystem: Environmental > Terrestrial > Soil >... | reverse complement strand
TACTGGGAGGAGCATTACTTCCTTGGGCTCCTTTCAGGACCCTCCTTTTCGTCAGACTCCCTCTCTGCAGATAAGTCCTCCTTTTCCAGGGATTTCAGAATTCGGTCTTTTTTTTTTCGTCCCGGCCGCTTTCTGACGAGCGTTTGTGGCTGCCTTTTTGCCATGTAAGCGGCAGGTTGTAGTGAGAACCTTTCCTTTCCTACGGTGAGACACCGTAATTTGAACCGAGTGGCCGTACACCTTCTATTCTTTTCGCGCCTTTGACTCAGAAACTGGGAAACTGGGTTCTTCCCTTAAGTTCCTTTTTCGCAGGGAGGTAGTGATTTTCTCCGCCTCTAGGTTTCGCCCTTGACAAAGATTCCTTCCCGTCGTGAGAATGCTTTCGGTCAGTCATTTCAACCCTTTCCAGAATTCGGGACTTTTTAATCACGGTCCTGAGTAGGTATTTTTCATAGTCTCTTTTTCCTTTGACCTTACCCTGGAATGGTAGGTTTTTTGAGGCTTAAAGAAGTCTCCGTTGCAGGGGGGTTTTCTTTAACCCCGTTTTGTCTTTTCGTCCGAAGTGGTTCTGGCGATGCGTACCCGAGCACTGCCCTTTGTTTCTTTTTTTTGCAGCGTTCTTCCCCATTCGTCGGTTTGGGACGTCCGATGTTCAGAGCAGTTTTTTGGGATTTATATTGAGGAAGTTGCTTTTTCCATGTCTGATGAGCGAAGGTGACCGATCGACCTTCTTCTTTTTTTTCGAGCTGGCGGCTGTAGAGGCGGGTGGTTTGTTTGTGGTAGTTGGCGGGTTTTGTTTTTTTTTTGTTTTTTGCGGTTGTTTTCTGTTTTTTTTTTTTTTGTTTGGGTTTTTTTTTGCGTTTTTTTGTGAGGGTTTGTGTGGGACGTGTTTTTTGGTTGGGGGTTTTTTGTTGTTTTTTTTTCGGCGGAGTGATTTTTTTTTTTCGATATCCCCAAAGTTGAGAAGAACTTTTGGAGGCCCTGAGGATGGGAATTGCTTCCTCCTGTCAAGGGTATCCACAAACCCCATCCCCCCCACCCGCAGATCCCACGGGGGGAGTTTTTCTCTTTGTAAGTGTGTTTTTTGTTGTGTGCTTTTTTTTTTTCTTTTTTCCCCCCCCCCTTTGTTCTAGTTTTCTCTAGGTCGTCGAAACAAATCAGGCTTTTTTTATTTCCCGATTTGCATTTTTTTTACTCCTCAGGATTGCATAAAACCTTCCCCTGCGACCCCACGGGGGTTACCTTGTCGACCGGGTCCTTGACATTCGATTTCCTGGACTTTTGGCTGACCCTTTCAGCATCTGGAACATGCATATACTTTCCCCAATGTGCGTCTTCGGCCCGCCGCCCCCACAAAAGACGGAAGAGGTTGGAGCGACTCCCCTAATTTGACACTAAATGGTTTCGGGGGGATTTTTATGATGGACGCCCCCCCTTTTCCCCATGCTCAATTTACACCACCGGCTTCTATTATCCTCTCCTACGCTAATTCCTCCCGAGGCTCATTGATGTTAATGTCCTGTAGCATTACTAGGCCCGCCATCAGCGATCTGTCGCATGCCCCAAGTGCGATCCCCTCCTATTCTCTACCCAATTCCCACGAAAGGGTCTGAACAAGACTTGGTTTATTCTAGGGCCCGGGATAGCCTTGGCCTGGGACCGGAGACCTCCCGGCCATCAGGCTCTTTATGACAGGCGGAGTTCTTTTCTCCGTCGGCTGGCCAAAAATTTTTTTCCTTTTTTCCTGGTTCTTATCCCTCCCCAGACGATGACGTCGAGCTTCTGGGTTATCTTTGTACCTGTGATTCTGGATCTTTCCAGGTTCTTTTATTTCTTAAGCCATTTCGAATCCATGGGGCGATGGGCATTTAGTCCCCCTTCCTTTCCCTTCTTGACTTCCTCCTCCTTGGTAAGCCTTGAACAATTGCGTCAGACGACCCATTCATGAACCAGCGGCCCGTTCCGACATATTTCTTTCTCTTTTTAAGATATGGATTCCTTTTCCCTCGTAAATACCCCCCCCCCCACAGTATAACGAAGGGACTCCCGCACTGAAATCTACTACCCTTTCCTTTTTGATTTTTAATACCCTTTTTTTTTTTGTGGGTCTAGTTGATAGCCCCAATTTCCACCTCCGACGCTTGCCATTCCGACGTCTCTTTTCCGGCGGTTCCCCCATGTTGATCTCTTTCCCTCCGGGATGCATCTTCTCCGTTCGGATCATCACTATGTCAGAGTTGCCCGCTTCGTCTCCGTTGTTTCTCCCCCTTTCCGTGACCCTCCTGAGATTAATCTTCAGGAAGGGCCTCATTTGCTGAGATTTGAATCTCCCTTCCCCCTTGAAGCTATGACGTTTACATAGTCCCCGGCCAATCGTTTCCCTCCCGTACACCCAGATTCCGGACTCCCCCACAACTTCCGTTGTATCTCCCCCCCCAGTGCTCCTCGTGCGTAATAGTATTAATCCCGCCCGGCCATTCCCCCCAGCACCAGCCTAACATCTTGAGAGTTAATCCCCCGAAAACCCCGAAAGCCTCTAGGCGACTCCTGCCCGGTGGCTCCGTGCCTGTAAGATCTCCCCCCCAGTGTGAAGAGTCTCCCCACGTTTATGCAGGCCCCTTGTGATACCCCCCATTTTTTTTCTGCTTTCTTTTTGTGACACTTTCCATCGCCAGAGTTTTTTTCTTATAAGACACCTCGACAGTCCCTTATTGCAGGCCTCCGATATGGATTGCCCTTTCCCGTCAACAGCTGTTCTTCTCCTTCAACTTGCTCTCTAATAGATAGCCAAGTCTTGTGTTATCTTCCGTGACAAACCTGCACAATTACCCTAATTTTTCTTCCCCCCTCCAGATAGACCTACCCGAATGAAATACCTTTCCCCCTTCCAATGAACCTTTTTTTTTTCTTGGGCGACGGATTTTTTTTGCGACACGTTGACCTGTATTTCTTTAATTTCTCCCCCCGATGCTCCTCCTCTTTCGAACCAAAAGTAAGATTAGAATCATACTGCCCAAATAATCTGAAAGTTGGTTCTCTGAAGGTTTAAATCGAAGGGTCCCCCCTTCCGATGTTGAGGGTAACCTCCTGAGTTCCTTGCAAATCTGTCCTGAACTGCTTGGAGAATAACTCCCATACTCTTTTTTTTTTCTTTTTTTTTTTTTTTGTTTTGGGGTTTTTTTTTTTTTTGGTGTTTGTGGGTGTGTTTTTTTTTTTTTTTTTTTTTTTGGTTTTTTCCGGCGACTTCCGACAACCATTCCTCCGCACCCCACACCATGACCCCCGTTTGTAATGGGAAAAATCCCCCACCGGCTTCCCCAACCTTTTGATAAAATTCCCGGAGTCCTTCCCCTGAAAATCTCTCTCCCCCCCCTACAGGAGTCCCTCCTTTTTCCCACGTCTCTAAACGCAATCGTTACGGCCCCCTCCACCCCAACCTTTTTTACCACCGCCTTAACTTCCCTCCCCCCCCTGATACTGTCGATTTTTTTCCCCTTCCCCAGCCTAAGTTCGCGCTTCCTCAAAGTTTCTTATAAGCCCGACCTCAAAGTTCCCCCCCCTCATCCGGAGAACGATCAAACTGAACCAGCTTTCCAAAACCCTCCCCTTTTTAAGCACTAGCAAACATATTAGGACCCCCAGCATGTGCACCACCCACTTCCCGGTCCTCATAGTACCCCCTAACAACTTATTTTCCAGATCCCCTCCCAAAGTTCTCTCCCCCGAACTGGTTCACGCCCCTTCTAGTCCAAAATTACCCTTTCTAAACGGAAATACCAAGTAATCTGCCCTTTTGATTTACCTGCCCTGCTTGCCCCTTCCCGCCGGACCTAGGCCTATCGTATTCCCCCCCCCCCCGCACCCCCTTCATTCTATTCCCTGCACTAGAGGTTGTCTAAATTTCCCTTGGGTGTGTTTTTTCCCATAACCCCTTCTACTGAAATTTCCCGCTGGACTTTTCCCCCCTTAAGTCCATAGACGTGTCTTTTGCCCGGTGGACTTAAAGGAGCTGATATATCCCTCTCTATTGCCGGACCTCTTTTTTTGTGACCTACATCTTAAGTTGCTCTAACCCCGTTTGAGAAAGATTCCGTGATCTCACATCTACGCTTCACGGCTCACCCTCAGCCTTCCCCCCCTTTCCTCCCTCGGACCCCTCCACATGACCCCTCTCCTTTTTGACCCGGCGCGCTTTAATTCCGTTTCCCTCTGGTACTTTTTTCCTTTCCCAAGATCTCCCTCTTTTTCCTTAATCATCCTTTTTTGTTTTGCTAACCCGTTTTTCGAGTCACCCTGTGATCGACTTGTCAGTCCTAAGGAGCTCCTTTTTCCCCCCCTGTTCTCTTCTGTCGGGAGACTCCCTTGGTTGACGAAGCGAGTCCGTTGCAGTTTTCCCTCTTCGAGTTGTATCAGCATTGACTTCTCATAGTGTACGTCACACTAATACGTGTGCACCCCAGGGTTTCTCTGGCCTTAGAGTGTTTATAGCGCCCTGGGAATCTGCCTTGGTTCAAAGCCCCCCCCCTTCCTGATGTTTTTTAGAGCAGCAGCGTGAATTTTCGCTACTTACTTGTGCAAGGCCCCGAAGTTCTTGTAAGTCGTTTCTCCGCCCTCTTCGTATACTCTTTCTTTTACACGCTGAGGGTTCCAATTTTGCCCTCGTTCCTCTTTGGTAGTGCCTTGAGTGGCTCAGGATAGCGCCGGCCCCCTTTTTCGGTCCTTTCCCTTTTCCCCGCATACGTCTTTAGGTGAAATTTTTTTTCTTGTGCTCGTTCCTATAAGTGGAGGGATGGATGAGTACTCAACCCTTGGTGACACATTTTCCAAGTGAGGCTTTCCCTTTTTTTCGGCAAGGAGCCCCTTTTTTCCCCGACTCTGTTCGCGAGGTCCGGTTGGTCTTTCTTTGGGTTACAGGATGATCCCTCGGATGATCACTTTTAACGTTTCCGTAGCGCCCTCTTTCGATGGTTTCTTTTTCTTCTTAGATGGTGGTCCCCAGTGTGGTTTTTGATTGTTCGTGCGTGGCTTTCCAAAGGGAGACTTTGATTTATGAGGTTTTCGAACCTCGCTTTCACGGATTGTATGGGTTCCTTTTTGTGGGTGGCCCCTTTCGTCGTTTTGGGTGTCCATTTTCCCCCCCCTTCGTAGTCATCCCCTCTTCGGCCTCTTCTGCGTCTCAATCTTGCCAGTTCGACTCCTGGCCCCCTCTACGAGCCTTCTACTCATGGTGTCCTTCTCCTTACATCTTTCCTTTCTCTTCCTTCTGGAGTCTCCTGGTGTGGGGGGGAAACGACTTTTCTCCCTCGGGGAAGCAATTGAATTTCGACCTCTTTTTTTCCACGGTTTCGTTTCTTTTGAACCCCCCAAACTTTCTTTTTTTTTCCTTGAGCTCCGGAGGTGATTTCCTCTCCTACGACGGAAGGTTCTGGTTCTCTTCTTTTTTGCAGGCCGATTAATTCTCCCCTTTCACAAGTCTGATAGCCGATCTTTTCCCCTTCGAAAGCTACCCTGGCTGTTTCCGGATGGGCTTGCGTCGGTAGTCACATTCCCAGCTATTCTTTTATCCTTTTAATTTGCACTGTCGTGGCTTTTCTGGACGATCTCGCGCAATTTCCGCATTGGTGGTCTCTTCCCTGGGGAAGTCCCCACGGGATATATTTACGGCAGATATTAGGGCCTGCCCCGGAGACCAGTTTCTTGAACTTTTCGGAGTTCTTGTTCAATTTGTGCCACACGGAAACTTTTTTGGAATGCGAGGGTTTAATTGATTCCCAGTACACCTTGATTCTGCTATCACGAGTCTTTTTTCCTTTGGGTAAAGTCCCCCTTATATTTTCCCTTCTGGAATAGTTCTCTTTTTTCCCCTTCGTCATCCCGTCCTTGAATCCAATAGTTTTTCTTGTTTCTTAACCCCTTTCATGGAATCTTGACCTTAATGGGAGACCTGTTCAAAACATCGGAAGACGCATGACCTTCCCTACGGTTCCTAAGTGGTGCTATTGCCTTCCTAAGCTCCTGATCCATACATGTCTTCAATCACTTACGCCGGCCCAGTCCTTCCATTCGGCATTTCTTTTGCTTTTCTTTTTCATCCCCCTTTGTTGTGTTTGTCTTCTTTTCACCGGAAAGGCCGTTCTTCCTCTGGAAGAATTCGTTCTGCTGCGGCCTTCTCGATCGAACCCCTCTCGGATCTATCCGCAATATTTCCCCGGCTTTGGCTTCCCCGCATGGTTTTTTTTTTTCATGCTTCCCTCCTCAGCAATTCTTTCAAACGGTTTCTCGTCCTTTCTAATGTGTCTAGCCGAGGACTTCCCTGCCCATTGGATCTTAGCCTGGTCATGCCGAATTTTTATAGTCCTCCCTACTTTTCCATTATCTGTTTACTTTAACAGGTATTTCCTTTTGTACCCCCTAGGGTCTTCCATCTTTTTAATAGATGTTTCCTATCCAGGAAATGACCAATCCAGGCAGAACCCCCAAAATTTCGTCTCCGGACCCAAAGACTCCTTAGAAGATGCTATACAGCGAATGCCCCCCTTAGCGTATCCGCCAAAGTTGCCCTCGCAGTATGTCTCTCCCAGTCTTCTTAACACCAAATCCCGTTCTCCTTCACGTATGATTGTTTGCAAATTCCCTCTCCTCGATCGTATCCAATCTTTTACTTCAGTCGGATTATGGTTTTTCCTCCGGACTCCCCCCCCACATAAGGCCCCAAGAAGTTCCCTCTCTTTCTCTTGCCGCCCAAGCTTCGATATCGAAGCCCCTTTTAGTTTGGTCTATTTTTCCCCAGACTCCGTTCCCTCCTCAAAACCAATTTCGTTCCATTCTCTCCTCCATCCCACTGCAACAAATGCCTTGGTCCCGGGAGACCCTCCCCCTCCCAGAAAGTTTTCCCTCCTTTCTAGAGGCAATTTCCCCCAGACCGCCATTCGATTTCTACACACAGGGAAATGGGCCCTACCTTCCCCCCCCCCAAGCGTCGCTTCCCCTTTTCTTCCCATCGCCTTTTTCACCCCATGCGATGTTTGAGGTTCAAGATTCGTGAATATGGAATTGATGAGAACTTTCACCCTCGTGGCGCCCTGAATTCTCTTTATAAGTCTCCCCTTCTTCCTTTTTGTGAAGACCCAACCCAAGGACTCCCCCCCCCACCATTGACAACGGAGAACACCCTTTTCGCCCGTCAACCCCACTGTTAAGCCCAATTTCACTGACTCTCCATACAGCTTCAAATAAGTATTCTCGATCTCCCCTCCCCAGAGATCACCAACTTTTTTTCCCTACAGCCTTTGAAAAAAGATAAGTTTTGCTGCGCAATTCTCCACGGACCAGCGAGTTCCTCCCCGTTCCCTTGCTCTTCTCGAAGCCCGACTTTAGTCACGGAGACCCGATCCCCCCCCCCAAAAGTTCCCCTCCTCTCAAGAAGGCTCGTGACAAAAACCTATCCCTTGGGCGTACGATCAAAAAGACTTGGACAAGGTTGTACAACCCCATCCACTCTGGTCCCCTTTCCGTAATAGTCACCCCGCCCCACTGATAGGAACGTCTCCCCCCCCCTCCAAATACTACTAAAAATGAAATGTATTCTCCGAAGAAAAGGATAGGATTAAAATGTGAACCACACCTCCCCCGTATTTGGTCTTTTTTCTTTTTTGGTGTTTGTTTTTGTTTCGGCCTTTTTTTCTTGTTGTTTTTGTTGTTTCTTGTTTTTGTTTTTTTTTTTGCATCGACGTATACCGCCTCCCTTCTCCCTCAAGCAGACTCTCAGTACTTTAAAAAATCTTTTTAAGACCTTTAAAAACCAAGTTTCCACATCATTCCTCTCGGCAACTTACGCGCTTGATAGTGCCTCTCGGACCATGAACTCGGCATTTCCCTTTCCCCCCCCTGACCCCCAAACACGGCTTTTTTTCCCAGGGTCATTCCAGTCTTAAAATCTCCAGTATTCCTCTTCCATCCCTTGGATTTTCCTTTCTAAATTATCTCCTTTTCTCTTTCCAAGCCTTCTCCACTTACTGCCTATACCACTCTACGCTTTTCACGGCCTGCCACCCCCCCTTTCCACCAGCGTTTGGCCCCACAGACCTTCATCTTTTTTCTCGCAGGAGACGATACGAATTCCTTTTCAGCGCATGCTATACCCGCATTCTGGAGAATCGTCTCCCGAGTATCTCTCTCATACCTTTGTGAGGAGACGAGTCCCCCCTCCTTCCTTGAGGGTCTTCCTCTCCCTAAGAAGCCGCTTTTCCTTTCGACTCTGGACTAAGATATTCGCTGAGGTTTGTCTGAGGGAGTTTTCACACCCCCCTTTCCCTTTTTTTTCGTGCATTCCGCGTAGATTGGGGAGGAGGGATATTTTTTGCATCCCCGATTATCCATTTTCCTCCTCGTTTTTTCATTAATTTTTTTTTTTGCTTTATTACAGTACCCGTTTGATAACCCCCCCCCCCCCAGCATGCGCAGGATACTCCTTTACACCTGATTTTTCCCCCTGAAAACCACCTCTCTCTCCTATCTTGCCCCCCAATAGACAGACATCAACCCCCACACAGCTCACCACAAACGAAAGTATCCAAGGAAGCGAACCACCCGTACTTTACATACCCTTCACAGACATTCACACGCACACCCCCCCCCCCGGTGTACCTCCCCCCGGTTCATTCCCCCTCTTCATGCCACCAGACGCTTTCCTTTTTTTCGTCCCACCCCCAGCCTTCCCCCCACACGTTCCAGATAGAAGGCTACAGATTCGTCCGTTTGGGGACTTTTGGATCTAGGCGGAGAGCCGATGACCCTTTTAGAACTTTTTCCCACTGGTTTCCCCGGAGTTTCCATAAGACTCCCTTCAGGTTGAGTTATACTTGTAGTGGATTTTTCTTAATGTATGGAGACCACCCCAAAACCCCCCAACACCCCAAACTAAGATGCCGATAAGGTTTTTTCTCCTTTTTTTTTGGGGAAATCTTTCGGAGGACTTTGTTCTCTCTTGAAAATACAGGTTGGGGAAACTACCTTGTTACTTGGCTTGGGCCCTTGTGGGTTCTTAAGTTGCTATCACTTTTTCTTTGATGACGTTTTCGTAGGAGGTTTCTCTCCCTCGAGTAGCTTTTTGTTCTGGGTGGATGAATGTAGTGGTGGTCTGTTTTTTTCTTTTTGGCCCTTTTCGTTTAGCCCGCCAAGAAGCTTTTCCTTTTTTTTTTTTTTTTTTTCCTCGGGATTTCCTTAGTCACTGATAATGTCTAATTCGAACAATTTCGTTAATTATGTTTTTTTTTCTCAGTGTTTTTTTTTTTTTGAGGATCTCCTTTTTGTCGGGACACCCTAGTTAGACTTCTTTCTTCATCAAATCTTTTGACGATCCTCTACATGATGACCCTTCCCCCAAAGATTTCCTTTCAGCCCCCCACCTCAACCGCGCCTGGTTGTTAAACTTTGATTTTCGTGTCCTTTGCAACCCGTCTTTCTTTGATGAGTAATTTTTGCAAATGAATAATTCTTTCCCGTCGGTCCCCCCACGGTATTCAGGTGTCGGAAATATTTTTTTTTTTTTTTGCTTTTTTTTTTAACTCCAACCTTCCCCGTTGCCTTTATTCAGGAGCCTTTAGTCAGAGGCACCTTTCCCCTAAAGGTTCCCCTCCTTGTTAACGGCCGATTCCCCTTAACCCCTTTTCCCGCTAATGCCGCCCCGCTACGCCCCTGGGCTTCGATAGTTCTTTCTGATTTTTCCCCTGAATCTCGCCAGTTTTGTTTCCTCTGGCGGAAGTCCCTCCATCTGCGTATGACTCAACCTGTCGAGTCGAGAATGGGGAGTTTCTTCAAGAACCCCCTAAAGACCCCCTTTTCTTGGTGGTTCCTCCTCTGTGAACGAATAAGGGACTGTTCGCCATGGAGATATTTCTTATGCAACTGCTTGCCTGGACATGCCGTCCTTCATTCTCCTTTTCTGTATGTTACCCACCTCTTTCCCTCTTATCACCGTCAAACGTGTCCCCTCTTTCGTCCGACCGTTGCCAGTGGCCCCCCTTTGCCGCATGCCCCTCACTTTTTCCCTCCCCCAGACCTTCTCGACTTCCCTCAGGGACCGCCGTTCCCTTCCCCTCCCTTCATATTTCTCCCCCCCTATGGAAGAGTTTTCATGTTCCCACTTCTACTTTTTTCTCACCCCCTTTCTCTCGCATCCCCCCCCCTTCTCTTAATCCACCCCCCTTTACACCTGCTTTCCTGTTCATGACCACGTCCGAATCCCCCAAGCGGGGCCTAAGCCTTTGATACCCTGCCTGCTTCCAACACTTCTCAGGCCACAGCCCCCCCCAGGACCTTTCCAACCCTATCCTGCCCTACGCTATGGGCCCTCTACACTCCCTTTATCAATCCACCACGCTCTACCGCGGGCCGACCCGACTTAGGACACTTTTGGTGCCCACCGAAGACTCTATTTACCTTCCTTTTTTTTGTTTGTCTGATCTCCAAACACCAGAGCCTGTTTGAAGTTCGGAATAGAGCTTCTTCTTTCCTATGGCTTTTTTTTTTCCAAAGAGTCCTGATCAGGTCCCCTTCCCACAGGCCCCCTTGGCTTTATCCTTTAGAAACCTTGCTTTTGATGTCGTATTCCAATATGAGTCCTCTCTCTGAAGGTCTTAAGCCAGGCCCTTCTTTTCGCATTCGAAGACCCGACACCCCCCCTCCCCCCCTGGGATACGCCATCCCTGGATGACCCCTGTCCCCCCCCCCAAACACCCACTCGTACTCCCCCCCTCTTTTCCACCCCCCCTTGTGACTACCCCCCGCCCCCCCCCCCTCCCCCGTCCGGTAACCCCCCCAACGCGGTCCAGGTTTTAATCCCTAGCCCCTTTCTTCTATAAGCAGCCCCCCCCCCACCATGAACCCACCGCGAATCCCAAACCACCTGTTTTTCCCCACGGAATTCTTTTACACTTCCTTGAATCCTTGGCGCTCCATGTCCACTCTTTATGGTATTATTGGCCCTCTTTTGTTTTTTTTTTTTTTTTCAGGGTTATTATTGCCCGATGTCAATGGCTTCGATTCCCCTCCGTGTATATCAACATAATTCCTTTTTTTTTCTTCCGCATGGCCCTTTTTCCCACCATTCTCTCGCCTCTCTTAGTTTTTCCCTCACACCGCTCTATTCCTGTGTTCCTTACCCCGCGGTTGGCATTGCGCCCCTTTAGATACAAGCCCCGTTTCGCGCGTTTTTTTTCTTTCCGCAAGCTTTTAGGCTATTGTTTCTTCGTCCTATCTGTTCCCAGCGTTTGTTTGCAGTTTGATTTTTATTATT
>Ga0179593_1618530_pt1 | contig 11296 bp, 8 predicted proteins | sample CZODoug2_1_08_16_FD_185931 | JGI IMG/M metagenome (GOLD analysis project Ga0179593, IMG submission 185931) | Vadose zone soil fungal communities from Angelo Coast Range Reserve, California, USA - CZODoug2_1_08_16fungal (PacBio error correction) | ecosystem: Environmental > Terrestrial > Soil >... | reverse complement strand
CCGGCCCCCCCCTTAGGGGTCGAGCCACTTAGCTTTTCCCCCTGTGGTGCCTTCTTGGAAATACCCCATTCACCAGTCTCCTCGGGTTCTGTTGATCCCCCCCGCCCCTTTGGATCTTAAGTTGCGTGCACCGGCCTGTAGCTAGTGACAACCCCCCCTGAGTCATAGAGTGACCGTTCCACGAGCCTTTTTTGCCTCCTCCTAGGGCATTTCTGACCCTTTGGCACTGTTCGATTGGTCCCGTCGTTTTTGTTTTTTCTTTTGTTTTCATGTAGGCGGGATTCTGTCGACGCGTTTCTTCTCCCTGAGAGTTTTTTCGGCCACAAGGAGTAAGATCAGGATCCAGTCTTCCGAGGGTTCCTGTTCTTTCGTATAGCCCTTCTTATTTTTTCTTTTGCGTTGACTTCCCGGTAGGTGCGGAACAACCTCCTTTTTCTGGTATGCTTTCGGTGTTTTTCAAATCCATACTTTTTTTAATTAGCGCTAAATTGGTTTTTTTTCTTTTTTGGCCTTAGGCACCAGTTGCTTTTAACTGTCGATTTAATAATTATCCGTCCCCTCCAGTAGTGAGCCGGTTTTTTTTCTAGTGCCGGGCGCGGCCGGGTGCATCCTTCCTTCCCGTCGCGAGAGGACCCCTGACCCGCCCCTGGCGATTTTGTTAGTAGACTCGTTACACGCACTGTTGTGAAAGACTTTCAGCTCGGGAGACCTAGTGATCCTCGTAACGGAGTGTTCACTTTTTTTCTGAAGGTCCGCGTGTGTCCTCTTCCATTATAGTAGATATGTGCCGTCTGCGGGTTACAGCGTCCCCCTTCTGATCCAAATATATCACTGTAGTTTTGGGGTTTTTCATCAGACTTTTTCCGACTCGGGGGTTCTTCGTTTACGAATTTGCTTATTCCCTTTCGGAATCTCGTTATTTTGCTTTTCCTGGACCCTGCGGATATTCCCGGAGGAATTTCCCGGGGGGGAAAGTTCGGCCCCCGCCCTCCCCCTCCATTAATAAATCTGCCGGCGTGCCGGGAGTCCACTTCAGACGCAAGCTTCCTTCCAGCACTTTCATTCCATCCCAGTCGTCAACGGATACCAGGGGTGTTTTTTTTTTAAGTAGGAAGTGCCTCCCCCTTTTAGATCGTCTTTTTAACGGAATTGGATCTAGATCATGTCGCCTCCTCGCCTTGCTTTTTTCCCCCAGGTGCTTAGAAGGGCACCACTGCGTGTTTTAATTGGTTAGTTTGCCCTCCCTGAACCTCACGCAAACAAGATGAATCCACTTTTTGCCGGGAATCTTACGATTTCCCTTTTCCAATTGACTGACACAGTGATCTTTCACGTTGCGTGGCCAGTTTTCTTTTAGAGTTTGGAGTGTTAACCCTTTTTAGACAGGATTTTTCCCCACCATGCTAAGGTGACTCTTCGGCCCTCGGGTCCCCTTTTCCCGTAAGTTCTCAAAAGTGTAATTTTGGCCCCGGACTTAAGAGTCTCCCCCCCTGTTTCATATCGTATTCCGCCCCCGGTTTATTGCCTCCCCCGCCGTATTTTATCAGGATTTTTTTCTAGATTCCGACCGTATGCCGTTATTTTATTACATGTAGTGTCTTCTTTTGTCGCTAAATTCCCCCGAGGCTCGCACCCATCTTGACCTGCCCCCCCTCCTGAGTTTGGTCTGGGCCGCGACGGCTTTTCCCCCTTCTTGTGAAGATTCACCGGTCGCTCCTGCGACGTTCCCTGTCAGTAGCCCGTGAACTGGACCCTTTTCTAAATTTTGTCAATTTGCCGCTTTATGGTTTCAAGTTTGTACTGCTTTTGCTCTGTCCTTGTCGGATGGGTCTTTTTGTGAGTGTCTCGCCGCTCCCCTTGACCTGAAAACTTTTGCCATCCTGCGTGACGTTTCGGGCCTTTTTTTTTCTTGTTTGTCCTTGGGTGGCTTCTGGGGGTGCGCCCCAGGTACGCCTTATTTCTTTCCTATCGGTTCTTCTTGACGGTGGCTGGTAGTAGAGCGTTCTCTCTCTCTTTTCTCCTCCCTTTTTTTATCTTTTCCCCCCCCCCCCATATATGGACAGACTCCCGGTAAAGAAGGGACTGTCCTCCCGTCGAGCTGTAAATAAGGGGACTGCTTCACCGCAATGTCCGCGTTAGCCCAACCCCAACTTGGTACACCCGAAACCCTCCCCGAGGTGTGTGTCTTTTCCCAGTTCTTGCCCAGGGCGTCCGGGTTTTGACGTTTTTTTCCCTCTTTTTCCCCGTGACCCAACCGGCGCAACTCTTACGTTGTTCCCCGAACGCGGCCGTTCCAAGGCCATCGTGGTGACCAGGGCTTCGACTTCTGCCTCCCCAAAATCCCCTTACTGCGGACCTGCCCGTCGTTCATCTTCACCGCTTCAGATTTTTCGAGTTAACAGGACATACCTGCCGCCTGTCCTGTGTCGTCTCTTCCGCGAGTTACGTCTTGAACATGTTACTTTCCTCTGTCAGAGACCGGAATGCTAGTTCCCCGTAAGAAATCGAACCCCTTTATAGACCCCATTTGAGCTAAGGTTCCTTTCCGTTTGAAGTAGCCTAAGTATAGCCAGGCGTGACTCTTGGCCCCTCCCGGATTCCCTGGTGACCGTCATCCCCCCCTTGCCCCTGTGTTCACCTGTAGTTTTTTTTTGGTCATTTGCCAGGCCTGTTCCCTGCCCCCGAGGCCCATTGAAACTGATTTCTACCGTGAGAAGATTTGTTTCTGTCACACGGTGGTCCCCCCGCTTTTGGCGTCCTTTTTTGAGTTCAGACCAATCACAAAAGGGATCCGGTTGGGAATCCATCCCAGGCCTTCTCGATCTATTACCCCCCCCTTCACCAGAGCTTGCTGGTCCGGGAGGTCCTGTTTTTTTTTTGGTCGAACTATTAGGTCAACGCGGGCTATAACTTTCCCTTTCTAACTCGCACCCGTTTCGGAGATTTGACCCCCCTTCTAGTAGTCCCCCATATTTGTTTTCTTTGCGGAAAGGACTTTGTGCGGCGACAATTTTTGAAAAGTAACAGCCAGTCCGTCTTGGCTTTATTCGGTTTTCTCCTGACGGATACGGAAGTGACGTCCCAATATCTTCATTCGGATATCGGTGCGCGGGCGGTTCCCCTTTTCCGGGTCCCCTCGTGGTGACCTGTTTCCCTTGAATTTTGCGCGTCCGTCGCCGTGGCCCCCCCGGGTTAGAAATTGACCCTCAAGGGCCGAGGCTGCTCTTCGGCTCTAGCCCACCTGCAAAGAAGCCGAATCCCCTAACCCCTCTGGGGCCGAACTTTTGGCTTTCTAAAACGTCGTCCCCCCTTTCTTCTACCTGGTCGCGTTCTACCTATCTCGACTTTTTTTTTTCTTTCAGCCCCCCTTGCGGATTCTACGGAGTGAAGGGCCCTCACCCACTGAGATAACTTCCCCTTCCAAGTTTGTCCCTTTTTCAACGAGGGCTTTGTCACATATTTGGCCCCCGATTATCCCTTTTTCTTTAAGACCCCCCATGGTCTTAACCCATAGCTTAGCACCCGTCCCTGTCTCCATGAAGATTTCTTGGACGAGTGAAAACCGGTGGGTCGGCGGACGAGGCTACCTTTCTCCCCCTTTTTTCTACGATTCAGATGCTTTCCCTCTTACCCGTTTGACTTTCTTCCCCCACAGTAACCGTTGATAGGAGTGTCCCCCCCCCCCCCCTTTTACCCCTTTCCCTAACACTTTTTCACCTTCAGTCCTTGAACCCCAGCTCTTTCAGTTGAAAAACCCTTTTTCGCAGCCAGCAGTCTATCCGACTCTCCCCCCCCCCCCAGGTGAGGAGATTTTCCGCGTTCAATCTATCAACTTTATCCCCCCATTTGTTGATTAGAGTGCTCCGACGGTACGAGCTTCTCGTAAGCTTGGGCAGAAAATTCCCCCCCTCCTAACCACTAAGTTCGCCAGGCCATCTCCCCTATTGGAATTCTCCTTTCCCTTTTAACCTCTCGTCCCCCGCTAGACGTAGGAACTTTATCGTGACTTTTTCTTCTCCACACTTCGTCGTTCTTCGACTGGAACCCCAGATTTCGACCCTCGTTACTCTTTTCTTTATGGATGGTCCTCTTAGGGTCTAGGTTTGGTCAGCCCGTCTCCTCTCTTGATGAGGTCACCCTTTGACACCCGTAGATTAACCTCGAAGTCTCTTTTCCATTTTTTCCCCCTTTTACCCAGGAGACCTCACGAGTTCGGCAGAGACACTTCCCTGAGTGACAGGTAAAAGGCCGCGACACTTTGCTCGGGGAGACCCATCCGACTTTTTAATTAGATTCAAGCCAGAGACCACCTTTCTATTCAGTGCCCCTCACCACTAACACCCCCGTACAATGAATTTCTTGGATCACCTTTGTTAGGCAAGGGAAACCCATACCCTGGTGCTCTCCGGCCTATCTTCCTCGGGGCCGGGGTTCTTCTGGTGCCTGAAGTTTGCCCACACAGTTCGTGTTTTCCCATCTTTTTGCTAGATGGTCTTACCCCTTCCCAGGGCCACTACCGCTTTTTTTTTGTTTTTGTTATCAGTTCTCAAGGCCGTTCGCGCTTTGGTGAATGTTGTTCATCTTATCGTCTCTCCCCATCCGAAGATCTTCCCCCTCCCTGTGGGCGTTGCGTTTTCCTTCCCTAAGGGGTTCTTCGTGTCTCCCTCCGTTGGGTCCAAAAATGCCGATGTTTTTTTCGGCCAGGGGGCCGGGCTGTCTTTTCTTCCCCCCCTCCTCCGACCTTTTACCCAGGCCTTCTGATGCGAGTAGGTTCTGCTTCGCCGGGACCAAGGAAGGCTTCGGTTCCTTTTTTTCGAGCAGTAGGTAGCGTCACTCTTTTTTTTTGCTTCAACTTTCCCCCCTTGCCACTCTCTAGTGACGCTTCAAAGATACGCGTCACACAGTGATCCGTCCCCTCCTGCTTAGGTATAAGTTTTCCCCCGTTCCCCATATTTCCTCAACGGGCCGATCTCCCCAAATGTACCCCTCCCTGTCGTTTTTTTTTTTTTTTTTTTTGAATTTTTTGCCTACCTTTCTGAAGCTGGGAACTCTTTGCCCCCCTCCCAAGTCTTTTTTTTAGCTCTTTTGCGTCCAACCTCCTTATACTCTTTTTTTCCACTTCCTTTTGTTTGTTTTTTCTCTAGTATGGTTGCCTCGTCGGAGTTTGGCTCTCCTTTTTTTTCCCTTTCCCCTCCTCAGGATTTTTTTTCCCCTATAAGGTTCCCGTCCCCCTTTTTTCCCCGGGGCTTTGCGGTAGGAGATTTTTTTCCGGCCGCTGCCCCGTTTAGTGAGGATCCTTCTTTCGTGGTGAGACATCGTGCATCTGTTTCTCCCAGTTTCTTACCCGTGTTCCCCCTCGTTCCCCGTCCGGGCTCCGAAGCAGTTAACCGTGGAATGCCCTCGAGCGTGCACATTCTCGACCCTTTTTTCTGCGTACTAGTCGGAGTCCCTTGCGGCCCTCCCGTCCCAGTCTTCTCAAGGCGAACCTTTTCTTTCTCTTGTTTGCAACCTGGAAAGTCGACCCCCCCTTCGGCGCGCTCGATTTTCATTTTGCCTTTCTCCTCAAGAGGAAGGACTTTTTTGGCCCTTCCTGAAGTCAACAGTTTCCTTTTTCCGGCCTACTTAAGAAGAAATAGCTCAGGAGGTGATCGGGCGTGCATCTGAGCCCTAGTTTGTCTTCTTCCCGAAGAGGATTGAAACTTTTCCCCCTTTCTTTTTTGAAGTATGCATCTTTTCGATTTTTTTTGGCTCTCTTCTCCCGTTTCTTTGCCTCCAAACAGGGCTTCTGGAATTATTTTCAGGTCACGTTTTTTGTGTCTTCTTTTTGGGATGGTTCCTCCCCTCTGCGACGTTTCTCGGATTCTACCCTCCTTTCTCTGGGGGTTTTTCTATTCCAAGGTTGGTTCCCGCTCTTTAGGGTTTGTTTTCTTTTTTCTGGTCTTCCCCCTGAACTTCTACGATCTTCCGGTAGGTTAGATCCTCCCCTTTGAAGAGATGTCCTCCGCGGTTATGATTCGACAAGATCTTTTTTTTTCTCCTTTTGGCAGGCGTGTTGTCCCTGTTTCCCTGCCCCTCTTAGTTTTTATTCGACCCTCCCTAGATCGTAACCCTAGTCCTTCCGTCTCGGTCCTTCCTTAGGCCTTTTTTTTTTTGAAGGCCAAGATATCCCCTTCGGTTCGAACTCGTTCTAATGGATCACTTTTCCGGCTCTTTTATTTCCCCCCCCCATGGTGATTCTTTTTTTTTTGCCCCCTCCCCGCCTGAGGAGGGAGGTCTTTGCCCTAGGCCGTCCTCTTGGTTCGTCGAGGCATCTGCTTTCTCCCCCTCCCCATTTGTGGTCCTTTGGATTTCTCTGCGTTAGGTTTCCCCCTTTTTTTTTTATTTGCTCCTTTCCTTCTATGGAAAACGGGTTTATTGTTTTTTCCCTTTCCCCTTTCTACCTTTCCTTATGAGCTACGGGGTTTTGGCGGTTCCCTTTCTTTTTCTGAAAATGATTCTGCTTACGATTCACTTTGTTCCAGACCCCCTTAGATCTCTCCGCTCTTGGAGTTGCGGCGCCAGGTTGACCCCGGTGTCCGCCTTTGCAGTCTCTTCTTTCTTCCCCCCCCTAAGAATCTCTCACGCCTGCGTTTTTTGCCCCACTTGTTCGCAGCTTTGATTTTTAAATTTCCCCCGGCTTTCGGAGGCCTCGCCAGTTTTTCTTCCTGTGGCCGGGCCCCCTTTTCCACTGAGTTGTAACTAGTTTCAAGCTGCTCCGAAGGGTATTCTTTTTCGGGTTCCAATGTTCCTGAAGATCCCCCCTTGAGCCCGAGACCCCTCCTTGGTTGTTGTGCCTCCCAGGTGAAGTTGCATTCTTTTCTACGGAATGCTTGCTTTTTTTTCCGAGGGTCTAGAGTGTGATTTTATGTGTACAGATCTTCTGGCACCCCTTTGGAGGGCGCATCGGGGGGTTTTTAAAGACACCCCTCTAAAGCTTAGATTTTGAGACTGTGAGTTAAGGCCAAGTTCTGCAAAATTCCGTTATCCGGTTCCTCACTTACACTTCCCCTTCAGTACCGTGCCCGTCTGAGTTGTTGATCCTAACGAGGCGCTGGCCTTGACCCTCGCTGCCGTTAGTTTTTTTACTTGACACGTTGACGTGAGTCAGGACTCAACGTTTTTCCTCTTAAGATTAGACAGGACTGACAACGCTCTTGCCACTGAAGTATAGGTTCCCCTTCTTTTTTCTTTTCCCAACGCCAGGCACGCCTCGTTACCAATTGTTTTGGAAGTTGGATTTTTCCTCTCCCTTCCTTGCTCAAGGGATCATATGCCCGTGTCTTTCTTTCCTTACCCCCCGGGTCTTCTTTTTTTTTTTTTTTTTCTCCCGACCCCCTGCTCTGCTTTCACCAGTGTTTTTGGACGTGTTCAGGGGTCGCGGGAGTTTCTTCACCATGAACAGGCCTTTTTTCTCCGGTAAAACGGCCCTTTTGCACATAAGGGGAATTCGTCTTCGACGTACCCCGTGTAGCCCTTTCCCAGCCTGGTCCCCAAGTTTGGAAAGCAGGTGCGGTTCGAGTCCTCCCCAGTTATGGCAGATTCTTCAATTTGGGCTTCTTTGAAGGGGACTGTCACTACTGCCTTCCTCGACTCTTTTCTCCTTTTCCTTTTTAAGACCTTTCTCCCCTTTTTGCTGGTGGCCGCGCCTGTTCCCGGCAGTCGGAGAGAGAATTGCCTAAGTTATTTTAGCTTTCGTTCTTGCAACGCCCCCATTTCCTTCCAGGCGAAACCTTTTTGCCCGTTCCGGGGAAGTTTTTTTTTAGATTTCTACCTTGGATTGCTTGTCGGTAGGGAGTTTTTTAATCTTAGTTCTCCTCCTCCCCCAATGTGGCCCTTTCCCTTTACACCAACGTGTTAGGTACCCCTTTAGTAGGCCAGGTTTTATGTCCGGGTTTTCGTGATTGGTCGGTATGCCTGCTTTTTATTTCCGTGTCCTTGGAGGCGGTTACCTTTGACCAGACTGGCTTTTAGTTTCTGAGTTTCTATCTTGTAATCATCGTTGTTGTTGTGACCCTCCCTTTTTAGGTTACCTTTTTCCTCCCCCACAGCCTGGCGTATTCAAGGAAGAATCACAGTTCACTTCTTCTGCAGGCTCGAAGGGCAAGCTGGTCCGACGCGGACCCACCTTCCCCATTTTTTTTCCCAACACCCTGGGCTTTCGATACACGTGGAACCGGGGACGTTCCAGTGAGTTCCTGTTTCGAGTCATGGTTCCACGCCTTCTAAACCACTTCAAGCTTGGCAAGACGTAACGAATCCTTTTTCCCAAAAAACCCCACCCCCACTCATAACGGAATTCCAAATTGACGTTTCCTGGAAGGGCTCCTTCGGGGATCCTGACCCCCCTGCTTGTCTCTTTCAGGACCACACCATCTTCACCATTTGTTGACAGGACCACCTCCACTTTGATTTTCCTGAGCAGCATTTTCGGCTTTTAGTGTCCACATGGTCCTCCGGCGTTGGTTAGTCAAGGGGAAAATCGCCCCATTCATCCCGTTTTCGACCCCTGATGCTTCCCCTAGGTTTTTGGGGTCCCCTCCCAAGAGGGGACGGTTAAGACTTTCAGCTGAGGGCATTTTTCCTTCCCCTTAGTTGGCAAGTACGAGGAGAACCCGGGTCATTTTCGACCCGGTGGGCCCCCCCCAATCAAGGCAGGACTTGCAGTGAAAAAAACTTCCCAACCATTTTATAGAACGTATCTCTTTTTCGAACCGAGTTCCGACCTTGACTCATTGAGTCTGCGTCCCAGATACACCTGTTCCTCCCTCCTTCCTTGCGGTCAAGGTTGATCTTCTCTAAATGACTTTGTCCCAGTTTTGTTTTTTTGGCTTTTGGGCGGCGGTCCGGGGTGTTGAGCACCCTTTCAGTTGTTCACGCGCCCTTTGACTTTCGAAGTGTACGTACGTGTCTGCCTTGAGTTGACCTCGTAGTTCCCTCGATCCCGCCCTCCTGGAAGGTTCCCTAGTGTGATTGGATCCCCACGCTGGTACCAGTAAAGCACACCCGGGATTTGGTGCCGTTGAATGCCCCTTCCCCTTCAGCCTTACGACAGACTGTTTATGACTGCTGGCCGTCCCTGAATGGAAGTCTCTATGATTGAAGGGGCTTCGGGGGAATGTCTCCCTGTCTATCCTCCCCCCTGTTAAGAAGGACCCCCGTACCCAGTTTCACAAGACTCCTCCCGAACCCCTGGAACTTGACATCCTATAGTATTCGCGAGACCTGCAGATTCCTCGTGACTCCCCACCCCGAGGTTTTTTTTAGAAAATGCTACCCCCCTCTTCCCCTATTATATGTTTGTCTCTTTCCCGCACCCCGTTTCAGGTACCCCCCCCTGAAGTGGCGTTCTCGACGAGCGGCGGCAAATAGTCACCCAGATTGCCGTTCACTTCCCCCCCTGGTCACACGTTCTATACTCTCTTCCCTTTCCTTATTTTTTCTCTTTTCATACATCTTTACGCCGGGGGGATATTCTCCAACCTAGGCCCCTGTACTTTGATCAGTGCTAGTTTCCCTTCTATTTTAAGACTTCTTCACACCGGCTTGTTCTCGTTTTTTTTTACCCAGCCTCAGATCTCTCTTCTGACTTTGGTAGATTAGTTTTCCCTTTCGGTCCAAGGAGCGTTATCCTTTTTTTTACATGGGACTTTAGCGCATGTTCCTCAGGTTTTCAAAGCGGATGTCCCCCCCTTTTTGCCTTTCTTTTCTGCAGACTCGTGCTTTTCTCCCCTGCCTGCACAGGGACGGTTTTTTTTTTCTGCCCGTCCCTACTGAGGTCTACGAGCATTTTTTTTTTTCCTCACGACACGAATCCGTCGGCCGTTTTTAGGCGTTTTCGTCAACATTGTTCCCTTTCGATTTTTTCTCTCGAGGTCCTTCCATACCAGGTCCCTTGCTTTTCCGCTTTTTCCGTCTTCCTTGTATTTCTTTCTTCGTGCTACTTCCGAGGAGGCTCGTTCATTTTTTTGGCCCGAGGGAGACCATCTCTGATGGGAGGGTCTGACTCCTTTTCTTGGAATTTCTCCTGGCGACGGCCTTTCCCTTCCCGTTGGATTCGCCACCCTACCCACTGGGGCGTGGGCCCATCTGATGACCCCCCTGGCTGATTTCCGAGGGAACCCCCCTTTGTTTTTTTTTCTCTTTTCTCAGTCTGGCCGCGCCTTCATGTAGTTCCCGCCTGAGAGTTTCCCCCCCTTTTCGAGGGTTTGATGGTTGAGAGATTTTCTCTCCGTTTCGTTAATCCACTGTTCTATCTGCTCCGCAACCCTTCAAAACCCCCCTTACCTCCCGGTCCGAGGGGGAATTGGTCCCTGTTTTTCCTGACAGCGTATAGTTGTCTCGCCTTTTTTTAAATCCGTAAGTGGCCCTGTAAACGTTTTTTTTTTCCTTTTTTTTTCGGGCAAAGCGTTGTATTCCCCTCCTCCTTTTTTCGATCCAAGAATTATGCTCCCCCCCCTTTCACCGTCTTCGAGGTCTAGGAACTGTTTCGGCAAGTATTCCTCCTAGGTTACTGAGGAGGGCCGTTTTGATCGTCTCCGCGAGATGCACCTCCCGGTTCGCTTGCTTTCCCGAGGTTTCCTGTGAGGAGGGAACCCTTGCAGCGGATGGCCTTTCGCGGGATTTCTGCTGTTCTCCTGACTGGCGCTCTTAACGAGTCCAGGCCCGTTCGAAGGTTTTGTCTTCCCTCTTCTTTGCGGCGATTCAATCCCGGTTTCGCTGAAGCGTCGTTCTTCCCGCGGCGTTTCATTGCGGGTAAGTCTCCGAAGGCACCATCGTTTTTTCCCGAATCCCTGACGCCGCGCTCATCGTCCTCGACTCCCAGAAAGGCATTTTTTTTTCTGGACCCCTTTTTGATCCCTTGTATCGTTTACGTAGGCCTTTCTGGAGATGTCGTCTCTTCCCCCGGATCGAGGCTTTAGACTAACGACCCGGCTTTCTCTTTTCCGTTTTTGTTAAGAGGAGGATGCGTTTTCTCTTCCTTTCCCTTTTACTGCAAGTCCCTCCCGCTTTTTTTTTTCAGCCAGTTTCGATTAGTCGATCGGGGCCATTAGTAAGCTGGGGAAGTTTTCTGACTGTTATCGGTCTTGAGTCTTCCTTCCCGCGAATGTTTTTCTTTTTTAGAGGTCCTTTTTTTTGACCATAGGAGCGCCCGAGCAGATTGATAGCGTTTTTCTCTTTTCCCGTGCCCCGGGCACCCTTCCGAAGAAAGGTCTGGTCCTCCTCCCCTCTCGCAGAATTCCTTTTTCTTTCTTCAATT
>Ga0179593_1491261_pt1 | contig 11296 bp, 16 predicted proteins | sample CZODoug2_1_08_16_FD_185931 | JGI IMG/M metagenome (GOLD analysis project Ga0179593, IMG submission 185931) | Vadose zone soil fungal communities from Angelo Coast Range Reserve, California, USA - CZODoug2_1_08_16fungal (PacBio error correction) | ecosystem: Environmental > Terrestrial > Soil >... | reverse complement strand
TGGACCCCTTCTCAACATCGTGCTGCCCCCCCTTTCGAGGGCGCCATTGGTGCTGGTTTTTCCCCCCTTCCGTACGTCCCTCCGGGTGAGTCAGGCACCCTGTATGAGTTAAGGTTTGTCCTTTTCCTTTTTCCCCCCTTTCTTCAATTACAGCAAACGACTGGCTTGTCCACTGATGCTCCCAAACAACTTTTCTGAGCAATCCCCGGTCATACGAATGACTTTTTTTGCCTTTTTTTTTTCGTACCCTTTTTTTTACACGCTTTTTGAGTTTTCTTTTTTTTCCCTTTCCCCTGTTTGTATTTTCGTAGTTCCTTTTGACCAGAGGGCTTTCTGCCGTTTGTGCTTGTTCGTGGCTGTGCAGGAGTTTGTGTTCCGACCTCCCTTCCCTCTTTCCCCCTTGGAACCCCGTCTGGCGTCATGCCACCGTTTTCAACCCCTGTTTCCTGAGTTTTTTTCTCCCCCCCTTTGGTTTTGGTAGGTCACTCAGAACATGTCCGACTGTTGCCTTCCCAGGCCCCCCTGGAACATGAACCTCTCTTCGATTTCCCCTTGGTCTCCCCTGCTTATTTTGGGACACGTTCCCCTCCCCCTTTTTTGCTTAACCAATTATACTTTTTGCGCTTTGCTGTTGAAAGAAGCAGAAGGGCCATCATTTCGCAGAATAGTAGGGTGAAAAACTTTCCCGTGTCATCTTTTTTTTAACCCCCTTTTACGGGTCCTGAAATGTGAAGTAACCCCCTTTAGGACCCCTGCGTTTTCTTTTCCCAAGTACCTTTTTTTTGTAAGTTCCCTCCCTACCCTTTATGGTTTCCTGACATTGACCCTGTGGTCTTGGTACTCTCTTAACATTTCCGGTGATGTGCTTCCCCAAGTCTCCCTGACTGGCTTTTTTGGGCCATTCCACTCATATTCCCCCCCCCTTGTCCCAGTCACCCGGGAGGGCGGTCCATACCCGGAGCTAACTCCCAAACGCAGCTAACCCCGTTGCTTGCTAAGGTTCCTCTTCAGGTTCTCAGCTTTTTTTTTTTTTTTTCCACTCTCTAGTTTGCACCTCTTTTTCCATTTAATTTTGTGTTCAGGTATTTCTCTCCCCCTTTTTGACAGATTGGATTGTGTTTGCTTTGCCCCCATTGATCAGGTCCATGTTGCTGGCCAGTAAAACCACCCCCCATGCGGTTTCCGTGTTCCCTGGTCCTCACTCCCCCCCCTCTTTAACTTTTGTCCGCGGCGATACAGCCTCTCCTCTCTCTGTCCCTCCACCTTATGCGAGCCTCTTTCCAACAAAGCGGTTTTCCCCACACTGTATGGATTGATGCGGCTGCATTTTCCCTTCTTTTGTGACCCGCCCCACAGTGCTCTGGCCCTCTTCCTTGGTTTGTACGTTCCTTCTTTTTTTTATGCTGGTAATTTCGCTTTCCCCCTTCTTCCCCCTCTTTGCGACCCTTATTCACTTGAACACTTTTTTTTCATCCAGCGTTGCCGCCTTAGCTTTTTGACCCATCAACTTTTCTCGATTTCTCCTCCGGTTGCCTCCCCAGAAACCCCCTTATTCCACTTTACCCGTTTTTCCCCTTTTTTTCATCCCCCCACCCAACCCTTTTGTCCCGTCTTCTTTCCCGTTTTCCTGGTTTGACGACATTCCACTTTCCGGTACCAAGGGAAAGTCCGTTTGGTTTTTTTTTTTTCGTCCCCCCCCCCAAGTCCCCCCAAAGTTTTCTTTCCACTAGGTTCAAGTTCGTCCTTATACTGGCGTTTCCACGCCAACCTCCTTTCAAGGGGGAGGAAACTTTTCCCAAGGATTTGTTTTGCTGGCGGTTGAGTCTTTTTTTTTTTGTTGCAAGGTCGGGTCCCCCCATGAATGTTCTATTTTCCGATTGGACTATAGAATCTCAGCCCCCCCTTTTTCCTGATGTTTTTGGTGGATTTTTCCCCCCCCCATCCCCCCAAAACAACAGTGTTCCTTCGCCTTCCCCTGTGCGGCAGTGCACTCCTTCTTACCGTCCGAGCCATTCTTTTTTTTTCCCTGCCCAGGTCGACTTTTTTTCCGTTTTTTTTGTTTGCCTGCTTTCAGGGACCCCCAAACATCCCTTTTTCCCCCCAAACCCTCCCTCTGGTCTCTTTCTTATTTATTTTACTTATTTCCCATCCGTCCCTCTCCAGTCTTTCCCTAACATAGGGTGGTATTGCAGGAGGTGACGGGGTTTTTTTTGCCCCGTGTTTTTTAGTTCGATGGGAACGACGGCAGACTTTGCGGACATCCCTCTAGCGGCTCCTTTCCTCTTGGTCACCCCAACCCATTTGAGTTCATTCTGTTGCCACGAGGCGCGGCTACTCTTTTTGTTTGGGCTTCCTTTCCTGATTTGGGCATCGTAGTCGGATCCAAAAAAACGCTCTCAACTTGCGCTCGCCCCGCACGTTTTTCTCTTCCCACAGTTCCAAACCCGTGGCATGGTGTCCTCTCGTGAAACCGTGCAGGTGGTGTGCACTTGTGGTTCCCTACTTCCTTTTCCCACTCGTGGCTTTATGAACTGGCAAGAAAAATGGAGCTGGGCCGGGCAGGCCTGGACAATTCTTTTTCCCCTGGACCAAGGTTTCTTTTTTTCGATGGAGTTTCCCTCCCCCCCCCCCCGATAGTCTTTTTTTTCTTTTTTTATGAGCACCCTTTTTCCCAACCATTTTGTTTGCCCCTGCGACCCCTTTCTCTCATTTTTTCTCAGCCCCTTTTTTTCCCCCCACAAAATGCTCTTTTCCCTGGTAAGCCCCGGTCGTTGCCTCCTTAGGATTTTTGTTTTTGATGGGTAAGCTACGGATTGCGTTCCCTTTGGGTCCAAACCCTCGACAAGGGAGTTTGTCTGGCGGTGAGATTTTCTTGCAGCTTTGTACTGTTGAACAAACATCCCTCTGCCCTTTCCAAGCTTTTTTTGTTGTTTGCTTTTTACCGATTTCTTGTGAGCAGCGTTTGGAGTTCTCCCTTAGTCATTGCAATTGATCTGCACACTTCCCTTTCTTTGGTGGGATTTTTTTCGGTTTTCTCTTTTTTTGCGATGTTTGGTGGTAATTACCTGTGTCTGCTACTTTCCTCCTGAAGGTCTTCTCCCCCTTGATCGTCTCTTTCCCGCTTCTTTGGGGCCGCTTTGACATACTCCATCGATCATGCTTCTCCTATTAGATGGTCCTTCCCATGTCAGCCCTTTGGCTTGGACCCCTTCGTTATCTGTTCATCTCCCCCGTCTACCAACCAGAGCTTCGTAGTATTTTTCATCAAAAAAGAGATTTTTTTTCTTTCGCGTTCCATGATTTTTGTCAGGCTCCAGGAGCTTTCTTTTTGCCTCCAACTTTTGGTGCTGCGGGGGCAGGGCGGTCTTTGGGTAGATGCGGGATCTGCCCCCTCGTGAGTCCCCGTTTTCCGTGTATTTTTTGCCCCCCCCAGCGTTCTGTAAGGCTTTCAGCCCCCCTTGGGGGTTTTTTACGTCAGTGACATTAGTCCGTTTCCTTTGGTGCTTTCCCCGGGGCCACCCCTTTTCCTGTCTCTGATGCTGCGAAGGTCTGTTCCGCAGGTTGTGTTTCCCCAGTAACGTTTTCCCCCCGGTTTTGTCGTGCCAAGACATTTTTCTCGAATGCGGACGGACGCACACGCAGGAGCTTCTTGCTTTTCATTACCGTCTTTTCCCTTGGACCAAAAAGTCCCCCCCCCCCAAGAACTGAGTCCCCAACCATCGACCAAACTTTTTTTTCCAAACCCTGAGCCTGCCCCCACACAACAGTGTTTCTTTTCCCCCAAAAAACGCTCCACTTTTCTCTATTGTCATCCTTTTCAGTTTTGTTGTTGACGATTCGTTTTTTTTTTTCTCTTTGGCCTCCTGAGACCCCTGTGAAAATGTTTTTTTCACTTAAAAACTCCGTTTTCTCGTTTGGCCTTGTTTGATCCCCCTCTTTTGTCCATTGGGTTTTTTCTTTTTCCATGACTTACTTTTTACTTTCGTTAACTAAGCCGGTTCTGTCCTGCCCCTTCTGTCTTTTGTTTTCCCCCACGGGTTTTGTGCTCCCTTTTTCAACCAAAGCCGTACTTCCCCCCCTGCGCACCTCTGCTTCTCGTCAGTCGTGCTACTCCTTCCCCTTGTGGTTGAATTTTTTTTGCAAGTCCACCAAAATCAGGAAACCTGGTTTTGAGACCCCTCATTTTTTTCGTTTTGCAGTTCTTCCTTTCATGACACCCCCCAGGTGTTTCCTTAAAGTTATCCCTTTCTTTTTTTTTAACTTCAGTTTTTTCCCTGCAGGTAGACCCCTACCGCCTTGCCTCGCCCAGGCCTTGGAGGCCAGTCAATGTTCTTTTCCTTGCGCCTGTATTGGAAAAGGCTAAGAAATCCCCCTTTTTTGTCCCCTTCTTTTTCCTTAGCGGATGTTGTATGGTATTTTACTCTGCGTTGGATGACCGGGAACAGAATAACCCCTTTTTCGAAAGGAAGCCTTGGCCTTCTTTTGTTTGACTTGAACCAATGGCCGCCTCAAATGGATCACCCCCCTTTTTTTGGCTTTTTGGTTTTACACTTTGCACCTTTTTGATGAAAGGCGGTGACCCTTTTATGCGATATTGTCCGCCCCGAATCCCTTGCGACCATGTGCCGAGAGAGCTCCCCCCGTCCCCCCCCGTTTGGTTTTGTTTCCCAGTTTAGTCCCGAATAAAACCCAAAAAGACTCCCTGGGAGGAGTTTTCACTTTGGAAAAAGGTCCCCACTCCCCTTCACTGCCTGGAGACCCTCGTTGCTTAATTCCAAACTCCCCTTTTGACCCAGGACCCCCCTTGGGGTTTAACCACGACACCTTGACCTTCTTTTCAATCTCACCGAGTTCTCCCTAAAGCTGTGTGCCTCCCTCTACCGCCCCTTCCACCTGTCAGGCCGTTGGTGGCCTCCTTCGCCCTTGCCCCCACTTGCAAAATCCGGATCTGCCCCCCCCGTGTCCCTTTGCTTCCTTTTTTTGTCATTTTTTCCCCCAATTGATGCCCCTCTTCCCCTCTCCCAAGTTTAGGGTTGCCTGGCCCCCCACCACGTTTTCTATGTCGATTTTGACTAGGAACCCTTTTTCCTGCCAAACGGAATTCTTTTTTTTTTTCCATTGGAATCTCCTCTTTGTCTGTCATTCCGCCCTCTGGAGCCCCCTTTTCCATTGGTACCCTATTTTTTCGGCCGCACCGCTTCCCTTCTTTGACATTCTACTTCTAAATTGGGGAAGCGTCTCTATTTTCGATTCTTCAAGGTCTACCTTTGCGGCCCAGTGCCTGTTTTTTTTTTGTTTCTTGTGTTAGTAGAAAACCGGTTCTGAGTTGGTAGTTGTCGGCGCCCACCCGTTGATTTTTTTTTTTTAAATAGGAAGTCCTTTCCCACCAGTTGTTCGTCTCCCCCCCCCCCCCCCCCCAATCTGACTTGGGCCCATGGGGTTATCCTTCGTCTCTTGGACACCGTACCCCCGTTTTGGGGACCACCCATCGACTTCTCTTTGCTTCACCCCAGGAGGTCTCCTGAGCTGGGCCCCTAGTTCATATCGTACTCCACTTGCGTGCCTTCCCCCCCCCCCCCCCCTCTGACAACCCTTGTTTTTCGTTCGTCTGGGAGATTGATTACACTCTGCCTATCCCATCTTTTTCTTTTTTTTGGGACGGCCACTTTTTTTGACTTTGAGTGTTGTGCTGCGCCCCCCACAGGCATTTCCTTTTTCCGCTTTCCGTCCCCCGGAATTGACTTCCCCTAGGCCTTTTTTTCTTCTCCGTCCCAGCGACGACGCTTGTTTGTCGTGTGGTGGACTCACGTCCACGTCTCCCCAAGGAACTTCGTCCCTTGAAGTTTATGCGCTCTTTTTTCTTTGTCTTCTCCTCATTTCCGCAACCGTTTTTCAACATTTTGCTTTCTTGCAGTGCCCGCGTGATGCCCCCTTCCAACTACGGCAGCACCAAACCCCCCCCCCCTCCTTCCCTTTCTGGGGCTGGCCTAGTTCTTTTTGGCAAACTGACCGCCAAAAGACTTTTCCTACTTTTACTTATTATTTCTGTCCTCGCCTTCCTATCCCCTTGCAAAAAAGTTTTTATTTTTTTGTCCCCCTCCCACTGGTTGTGATGCTTTCCGGGACTTGCACGAAAATTTTGTGTTTAACTCCACCTGAAAGTCTGTGGGGGGACTTGAGATGGAAACCCTCCCGGTTGTCTTCTTTGGTAATTTTTCCCTTTTTTCGTTTCTTTTCTGCGTTGTCCCTGTTGCTTCGTCAACTTTGATGGAAAGCACCCCCTTTGGTCCCAAGGATGTTTTTTTTCCCCCCTCTTGTATAAACGTAGTTTTTGGCCAGGACAGTGTTCCGCTGCGTTGATGAGTGAATAACAGCCGTCGCTACGCCCGTTCATGCTGTTTGTTTCTGTCAAAGGAATCTTTTTCTTGGCTGGGTCCCCGGGTCCGGTTAAATGGTTTCCCCTCTTTCATCAAAATTATGAGTTTTGGCCTTTCTTTTCGTTTGATCTGGTTTGGGTTCGGTCTACGAGTCGTTGTCTTTGTTTTTTCCCTTTCAGATCTGATTTTCATTTGTCTCCGTTGCGTGAAAATCCGCGGTCCATGGGCCAGCTTCCACTTGGAGATTCAGGACATTTGTATGCCCACCTTCTCTTTTCTTCCCGTGGTTTTTTACCCAATTCCCCCCCATGGCCCGTTCACCCCCTTTCAAGTTTGGTGTCTTTCTGTTCAATTAGGGAGAGATTGAAAACACTGTCTCTTGCTGACTGATTCCTCAGGCGGCTTCTTCCACTTTTCCTCGCTCCTTTGCATTTGAGGTTTTAGTTGCATTTTGATGGGCGATGAATTTTTCACCCTCTTTGTTCAACCAAATCACCGCCCCAGGACGTCGTACTGACCCCAATGGACCGCCAATTTTTTCTCTTTAAAAAGGAAAGACAATTCCGTCCCCTTTATTGTTCTCGTGGCTTGAGCCTCCCCCCCCCCTAACCCACTTCATTTTCACCCGCTGTCCCCCACCACGGTTTTTAATGCCTTCAGGAGACACACTTCACAACATTGTTTTTAAAATATGACAAGCAGTTCACCCCTCGTCGATGATTCTTCCCCACTTCTGTTTGCTTCCCAGCGTGGAAGCCCGTTGTGCAAACCGACCGGTTTATAAATTGTCCTCCCCAAATTGGAGGGGACGGTTTTCTTTCCTTTGTCCTGTGGCCACCTCCCTTTCCCCCTTGGTCAGTGGTGGCGTTTACCTGTGGTTCCATGACCCCCTTCTCTTTTCCCCCCAAATTTCTCTTCCAAACCACTTGAACGTTTCCCTGAAGTCGTGGACCTTTTTGGGAGTTTCTTCTTCTTTTCGTTTCCCGACCCCCTTGCCCATATCGAGGCATTTTTTGGCAGCATGTCTCTAACTTTTTGTTACCCCTCCCCCGGTTTTTTTTTTACTAACTCACCATTTCTTGTGTGTGGTTCGGGTTACTACACCCCCCTCCCTGCAACAAACTCTTTCTTTTAGCTTTGGTTGTTTTTTAAACAGTTGGTCCTTTTCATTGTCCTCACGTGTGTTTGGTTATTCCGTCAATTTTCCTCCCTCCTCTTACCCCCAGTTGTTTTACCCGGTTCTATGCCTTTCCCTTTTTTTTTTCCACGCCTTGTTTTTTTTCGGCGGCTCTTTTAGGTTGGGTTTCGGTCCCAGATCTCTCTCTGTGTTCCTCCCGTTCGTGTTGTTCTCTACCTCTATGGCCAGGACAACCTCTCCACATCTGCCCCCGATTCTCCCCCCCCCAGGCGGGTTCGTACCATTTTCATTCTCGGGTGTTGTCAGCCACGAGGAGTGACGGATGATTGACCTCCCCCCACCCCTTTTCCCACTTCCCCTCCCCGATTTCCTTTAACTGATTCTCCACCGTTGGCGTCATTCCTCTGACGTTTACGTGTTTTTTTTTTTTTACAACGTTTTGGACAAACTTCTGTGTTACTGTAATTCCCGGTTTGTTCTTCTCGACCCCTGTGGTGTGAATTTTGCATTGATTTTATTTTTCAGTCTTGGTCGAACTCACCTTCTCACCGTATTCCCCAACCACACTGTCTTCCCCTCTGCGTCACGTTCCCGCCCGTTTTTGTTTTTCGGCTGGCAGTTGTTCCCCGAGACAGTTCTTTGTTTCGGTTTAGTGCCGTCCAGGCCCCCCTTTTTTGCACTTCCATTCTTTTTTCTTTGATTTTCCAGAGATTCCGGTCCCTTTCTAGGTCACCTTTCCTCCGTTGGGTGTTTTTGACACCTAAACCGGTCTTTTTTTTCTTTGACCCAAGCAACTCATATTGTCTCGCTCGATGTAGTGACCTTCTTTTTTCCTTTTTCACCCCTTTGACCCCGGGTCCCTTCCCCTTCCTTAACCCTTTTTCTTTGATCTTTTTTTTTGGCAACTTCCCTCACGTCTTTCTTCAGATCCTCGACCTTTGACCTTTTTAGGTTTCTTTCAACCCCCCCCCCTGTTTCCTCTCGTAACCTGTTCTGTTATGTGAGGCAATGTGCCATTTTTGGCCATTTCCCCCCCCCCGCCCATCCATGCCATCCTTTCTTTTTCGCACAGGTTTTTTTTGAACCCCATTCCCCTTTCCCTAGCTACGGTGGGTGGTTTGAATCTCTGCAGGTCTCCCCGTTTTTCCCTCCGGTTTTGTTCAACTTGGCCAAATTGTCGCATACCGTTCCCAGTATGTTGACCATTTTTTCCTTTGACCTGTACTTGACTTTGGCCAAGTTCATTTTTCCCGTTCCCCCTGCTTGTTCCGCCGTCTTTTCCTCCACTGGAACATCATTCTTGCAACTTTGTCCCCTTTTCGATACCAGCATTGTGAATCGCTAGCGTCCCAACTCCAGTCCTTCTCCCCCCAAGCGTGCTTTCTTTTTCCGACTTTTGAGAACTTTGATTGCGGGTCTGTTGCCTGTTTCCCTTTTTGGTGACCTGACAAAGCTTCCCCCTTTCCCGCTGGAATTTGGAGGGAGTCTTGGACTTGTCCTTTCGTTTTATTTGCTGGCCGCAGCCTCCGTTTTTTTTCTTTTCCTTTGCACAACGAACCCCCGTTTTTCCAGCTGTTTGCCAGATGTTTTCTCCCCAATGTTTCTTTCCCCTCTTTTGTCCTCCTAATTCCTTGATGTTCCCAATCTTTCTTCAACTCTTTTTAAAAATTTTTCCCATATCCCCCCTTAGTCACCTGTTTTGTTTTTTTTTTTTTTTCTTCCCCCTTGTTTGATGGGTGATACATCCACTTCCTTTGCCAAGGCTTTTTCCTGAGTCACAGAAAATCCCCCTTCTCTTTTTTGTAGAATTAGGTTACCTTTTGCGGACAACTTTTTGAATCACCAAGGGACGAACTTTCTCCACCGATTAATGATTTGGTGGTTTTTTTGTTTTTCTGCCGGATTTTCTTCTTCTTTTGCAGTGGCTCCTGCTTGCGGTCTTAGGTTTCTCTTAAGAGCTGTCCCCACTCAAGCCTTTTTTTTTGATCGGTGGGCCGTCCCCCCCCCCAAGACACCAACCCCAGCTTCGTCGCGTCTTTTTTTTCTCCCAAAGGGATAGCTGAAGTCTTTGGGCCTTCCGTCGCTTCCCCGGTTTACTTTCTTGGGCGACAATCGCTCCCTTGTCACACTGGTTTGGTTTTGCACCCCTGCACATTTTTGTAGTGGGTTCTACCTCTTCCTTCCCCATCACGCCCAGCCTTTGGTCTTTGAAAATTGGTTACTGCCTTTTGAGACCCTTACCTTTTTTTAGGTTAGTTCCCGTCAGGCCGCTTTTGATTCCCCCCTTTTTTCTTTTTTGCGTTCCTCACGTTTTTTTTTTCCCCCAGTCTTGGTTTGCTGGTGACTGACAAGTCCTTGCCCCAAATTTGGGTTTCGCTTCTTCGTTTTCTTTGCTTTTCCTGTCCGTTCTTTGTTCGCTCCGTTAGTCTCGATTCAAAAAACCTGACGAGACACTCCGCTCTTCTCTTTCCTTTTTTGTTTTTTTCCCCAGCAAACCCACAAACTTTCCATGTCGTGACCCCTTGTCCTTCATGGCCTTTGATTTTCCCCTTCGCAGTTCACTTTATTTCAAGAAATGTTGTTTAGGGTTTCTTTTTTTCTTGCACCTTTTGTTTCACGTGAAGGTGTACCTTTAAAAATGTTTGAGTTCCAGAGGTTCCTATTTGTTCTTTTCTTCCTCAGAGAGCGTTTTGGTGAGTTTTGAGAGTCACCCTTTTTCTTTCAAATTTTATCATCTCGTCCATTTTTGTCCCCCTGTTACACTCGCAGCCCTTTTTCAAAAACTTAGTTTTGTCCCCTGTGGACAATTCACCATTTCCCCCCTTGCATTACCTTTTCCCCCCCTGCTTGTTTTTTCGGCCGTTTCCGAGGCTGGTCCCCCACCGTTCCGAAAAACTTTTCTTCGAACTTTGTGGGCGGGTCCTTTCGTGTTTGCTACCTTTGGAACCCGTTGCTTTTGGACGAAGAGTCGTTTTCTCTTGTGGCCCCTGGAGTTGGAGACGTTCGCCTTCTCTCTCTCTTCCAATGGTCCTTTCACCCAAACTTTCGCTTTTGTTTTGATTTTATTATTTTTTTTCTTTGATTTTTCTTGCATGGTAAAAGTTTGTTGATCTCCTCGCTTTTTGATAACAATCTCCCTACTTCGCTTTTTTTCCCCATTTTCATACTTCCCTCTTGACACATTTTCTTTGTGCTTTTGATTTTTTTTTCTTGCAGCAGTTCTTCTTCGCTTTTAAGTTGTTGCTGCCCCATACCCCCACCTTCTTTTAGCCTGTCCTTTTGAACCCTTGTGAGATTTTCTCCCCTCCTTGCATCGTGAGTTCCCCATGGCCCAATTTTTTTTTTCCTGTGTGTTGCGCGTGTTTAATTTTTTTTGTCGTGTTTCTTTCTGATTATTTCACCTCTTTTCTTTTCTTTTTTATAGTTGTCCCCCCTGTTTCCCCCCCGTTGGGTTTTTTGGATGTCTTTTTTTCAGGCTTTGCGTCGCTCTCCTTCGTCGTTCTGCTCCTCCCGTGGTCCCATTTTCATTATCCCCTCTTTGCTCGCTTGGTTTTGTCACGAGGTTGTGCGCGAGGTTTCCTTTTTTTTTTAGGTATCCCCCCGCATTTCATTCTGTTGTCACCCCCCCCCCACGCGGGCTTTTTCGTTCCACTTTCGAGCTTTGTCCTTCCTCAGTCTCCTTCTGGAAAAACAGACCCTTTGCCCTTTTTTCATTCGATTCAACCCCTGGAACCCCCCTCTAGTTTTTTTTCATGCCCCATTTCACGGGGCTCTGGCAACC
>Ga0179593_1370664_pt1 | contig 11296 bp, 7 predicted proteins | sample CZODoug2_1_08_16_FD_185931 | JGI IMG/M metagenome (GOLD analysis project Ga0179593, IMG submission 185931) | Vadose zone soil fungal communities from Angelo Coast Range Reserve, California, USA - CZODoug2_1_08_16fungal (PacBio error correction) | ecosystem: Environmental > Terrestrial > Soil >... | reverse complement strand
ACGTCGAGGCCTCTCTCCTTGGCGTGGCCATTTTGTCCCCCTGACCCGATTGGGTCTCCCTTTGGAGTTTCAGGATGGCCTAGTCCCACGGTCCGTTGGCGTCCCTGGAGCCCTCTTCCAATTTAATTTTTCGAATTTTTTTCCCTTCACAATGGAAATGGAAATTTTATTTTTCCCCCCTTTCTTCATTCTAGGCGTTTTCGACTTGGGGTGAACAGGGGTTTTTCTTTTGTGTTCGGGTGATGTTAGGTCCTCATCTCCACTTCTTCGTCTTCCACGATGTTTTTTTTTTCTGACCGTTTGAAGACCATTTGGCAGTTTCCTCCCCGGCGGAAATTTCAGGGGGGACTTCCCCCCCTTCACAAGCGGGTCCTTTGTCCATTACTTTCCACCCTCCCTTCTCTTTTTTCCTTAGGTTACGAGGGCGCTTCTAGACGGGAACGGTCTTGTCGTTTTGACCGTTCGACCGGGGGTCAACCCACCTACCTTCCTTTGCGGTCCCCCCCGTCTCTGATTGACTTTTTCTTTATTAATTTGTTTTTTTTTTGTTTATATATTACTTTTTTAGTTGTTGTTCAGAGAAATTGGGGTGGTTCGTTCCTCGACAAGTTCCCCCCTGGTTTCATCTGTTCCGTCTCTCCTCCTCCCCGATTACAGGGATGACAACCCATTTATTCTTATTACCGACCCGCTGGCCATTATGGCTCCACTTGTTAAACTCGAGGGGGAACGACCCTTCGTGGCTCCCTTCAGACAAAGTCTTCAGTCTGTGGTTTCCTCTCCCAGTTTCTTCTTTCAGATCCGGCCCCCACCACCGTTTTCTACTTTCCGTCCTTGTTTAAACCCTTATACGTTAGGGATATCCCCACCAGGTTTGCTCACCTCTTCCATTGTTGATTTTTCCTTCCCTCCACATTCAATTCCTTTTTTGCCGGTTTTTTTGACGCCAACAGGACGTGCCTGGGGCCCGCCTTACTCCCTTCCTCTCTTCCTTTTTTCTTTCTTGCAGTTTGATTGCGGCGGACCCTGGGATGGAAGAAGATGGCTGGTTATCCGTTGTATTTTTTCTCCTCCTTCTTTCCGACCCCCGAGTAAAAGAAACCGATTTCCCCTCTCTGTTTGGCTTGGATTCTTTTTTTTTCGTAGTTGGTATTCAGGGGAGCACCCTGGCTTTTGATTGCCTGAGAGTCCTTCAGATCTCCTCCGTTTCCGTTTCCCTGCTTACCCGGGAACCCCCAACGCCGCCCCCCGCCTATCGGGCCCCGAAGATACCAAGAGTAAAATTTAGCTGACTTATTCTTGTGGTCCTACTCGGTTTTTGTTCCTCTTCCCTCCTGCCATTTGCCGACGGATTTATTAAGAAGCGCTCTGAGATTGAGGTTTCGCTTTCAAACATAGCAAGCCCCTTCCCTTGCCCCCCGTCCTTTTCCCCCCCCAATGTCTCTAAGAGATAGGGTTCCTTCTTCTTTCGACAATGCTCCCTTACGGTCACTGTGGATTAGAAATAAGCTTAATCCTGGGCACGTCGTATCTCCAGTATTTCTTTCTTGTTTGACTTCCCCCATCCTTTCCTTTTCTTTCAAGCCGTTCACCTTTCCCCATCTCCTCTTGTTCCGTGTCATTTATGCACCTCTCCACCGAATTATGTGGCCCGGTTTGGGCTTGTGTTTTGTAGTGCACTAGTCCTTTATCTTTTTTTACAGCCTTTCCTCTAAATGAGACCTCGCTCCCACGGTCACCACTTTTTGTTTTTTTTTTCTCAGTGAATACTTGCTCTGCAGGCTTAACTGTGCGCCATCTCCATTTCCTTTTTTTACGCCCCCTCCAACTCCCCTTCTTGGATACCCTATTAATCTTCTTGTTTTACGTTCTTCGTTTTTCTATGAGCGGCTTCTCTTAGTTAAGTGTTAAGAGGTGACTTCTTAGTATGTTTGACTGATTATCTCCTTTCGTTCAGTTTCCTAGTTTTCGGTCTTTAAGAATTCTGATCTCGTTGCAGCCGAAATCGTTGACACGATGTGGTCGTCCACTTAGCATCGATTCTTTTCTCTTTTCTACTCCCTCCCTTTTTTTTTTTTTTTGCACTCTTCGACTCGCGAGTTAAGCCCTGTGCGCATTGGGTGTAGTTATGTCTTCGATCATCGTCCCGGACCGACAATTTCCTTCCCACATTTTCCCTCCCCCTTCTATTCATGCCAATAATTTCGACCCTTCACCGAGACCCGTATGTCAGAACTGTCCTCCAACGACGTTTATCCGAGACCCTCAAAAGTTGTGTGCCAAGCGGTTCTCACTTGTCTTTCTGGTGCTTTTCCTCAAAGAAACCTGTGCTCGGGAGCCTTCCTCCAGTGACGAGAGGGTGCCTTCGTTATTTCATTTTTTTTGGGCGTTTTCTTTACCTCATTTTTGCCTTGGACTTCCCCTGAACTTTTCACTACGGTCCTCGCCTTCTGTTACATTATTATCCTGATACGTCAAGAAAAGACCTTCAAAACCCGTCTCCGGATCTTTTTTCTTCTTTCTGGAGTCTGGCACCTTCCAATTTTTTTTTTGCACACCTAGGGGTAGATGTTCGTTTTTCACCCGCTTTCCCCACGATCTTCTCTTTTTTCCTTGCGAATTGATGGATTTTTTGGTTGTTCCCAGGAATTTCCCCCCTCGGATTCCTGCGCATCAATGCCCTTTCGGCGGCTGGATTTTAGTGGTTTTTGCAGACCCCTTGTTTTATCCTGAGTGCGATAGCGCACACTTTTTTTGCACTTTTTCCTCTATAGTTTATTTCTTGTGAGCGCCGCAGCTTCATCTCTAGGTCTGAGAACGGCCCTTTTTCTTCGTGCTTGGGAGGAAGATAGGAACCGCTTGAGTGAACACCCTAAAATGACATTTTCAGCAGAACTTCGTTTCTCCTCTTTTAAGCCCTACGCTCGGAGGTGTTGGACCCGTACGGTTTTCCCCATTGATCATTAAGGTCCAGCCGTTCTTTCTTCGACATGTCTCTTTTCCTTTTCACGTAGAGTCATTCCTTATATGTCAATTTGGACATTCATTCAAGCAATCTTCGTCCTTTTTAGCCCTTTGTGCCCTGCATTGGTTGTTCCGGTTGACTGACTTTTGTCTTGATTTCTTCTCATTCTTTTTCTTTGTGGGCTTTTCTCGTTTTCCCTTCCTCTGTCCGGCTCATTCCGACACGACAAGAGTGAAAGCGGTCTGGGTACGTCTTGGGCCAGTTGACTCCCTTTCTCCTTTTTTGCCTTTCCCTTCCCCCCGCCCAGGCTTTTTTTTTCCCATCACACCCTTTCTTCCACACCAAGGATGTGATTGCCTAGCCCATTCATTTTCCTTCCTTGCGACGTTTTCCTTGGTTTGGACCCTCTGTTGTGCTTGGAGATAATTCCTAGAGACCGGGTGCGAGTCCCTCCTGTTTTTTTCCGCTGTTCTGACGTGGTGAAAGTTGCAAGTTTTTACTGTTCCTCTGCTTTCAGGGTTCACTACCTGCTGTTTTCCCACCGTTTCTTGTCATTTTTGAAAACAACGAAGTTTCAGTTTTTAGCTTTCCCCCTTTAACAGCTTGTCGGTAGTGACACACGATGTTCCGGGGGGATTTGGGAGGGCTTTGCTCCCGGCGTGCACACAACGACATTTTTTCCGTTTTGCCCTCTTCTCACATCCCCTGTCCCGATCTTATTTCATCTCCGTTTTGTTTTTTTCTGGAGAGATCGAACGATGCCCCTTTCCTCACTTTTTTTTTTAATGGGGTTTTCGGCTGTTCTTCTAATCGGGCCCCACCAGCCGGCATCGTCAGTTATAAAGAGTCCCATTTTTTTTTACCCCCTTGGACCCGACCCCGGCTTTTTCCTAGGAGGACTTTGGACCGCTATTCTGTCAGTCCCCTTAAGTTTTTTCCCCTCCGCTTTTAGCCTTGGGAGGCCCGTTGCAACCGTCTGGCCATATTTTCCGCGCCTTACTTTCTCTCTGTCCCTATGTCCTCCCTCCCAGACGACCCCGTTTTCGCTTCCCAACTTGTCAGAAGTACTTAGGGGATAGACACAGTCTCCAATTCCATGTTTGATAGGGAATTTCCTACCTCCGTTTTCATTTTTTCCTGAAGCCCCCTGGAGTTTAGGTTTTGCTTTCTGCCGTTCCCCTTTTCTTTTCCTCGGGCTTGGGTGTGCGAGTTTTACCAAACGTTGACGCTCTGGGGTGAAAGGAGATTTTTCCTCCTGTTTGCTCCTTTGCCCCCCCCATCTTTCCCCCTCCCCCTCCGGGGATTGTGCGGCACTACGGGATTAGCGTTCGTTCTGATGGCGACGCTGGCTCCCTGGTTTTTTTTCTTCCCCAGCGTGTGCGAACGTCTTTTGGGCGACTAATCTCGAACCCGGGCCTTTTTTTTCCTTGATCAATGTTCGTATTTTCCCCCCCTCCGTAGGTTTCCTGCCTATCACGTATAATTTTTCCTGAGTTGAACGTAGCTGCTTGTTCTTAACTGGCCGTTTATAAGTGCTTTTTTTCCTGCCAGACCCTTTTACTTATAGATTATTTTTTTTTTTTTTCCGCCTGCGTCGCCTCAATTGGATAGTGAAGGTTCACGCTAGAATTTCCCCACCTTTTTGAAGCGCTCGGCTGATCTCCTGCTCTCCATCGTCCCCTGCTTGGCTTTTCGAATTTTAATGAGGATATTTCCTCCAGCCCCTCAGTTTTTCATTCTCGAATGTACAAGTTTCAGCCAGTTCGTGATCCCGTCCCTAGAGCTTGCTCCGTTCCTTTCTCTATCCTCCTTTCCCAGGAGATTTTTTTTCTTTTCTAGACTTTGACGGCGGTTCTGCGAGTGCAATCTCTATTTTTTAATGGTGAGGAACCTCTCTGGCTGCGCGCGCCCGCCACTGGCCCCCCCACCCTTGCTCCTGTCCCCTCCCCGAGGGTCATTTTTCAACGATTTACGGTCATGAATTTCGTCCCCTAGCCCGGTCTTTCTGAAATACACAAGATGTTTTTTTTTTTTTTTTTCATGTTTTCTTGTCTATTCCTCTCGGCTGTGCTTTCCTCTTACCTTTTTTCATGTCGAGCTCGCGGTGATGGGCTCTGACATATGAGAAGCGTTGGGACAGTTTTGGATTGGATTTTTTTTCGTATTGATTAGCGTCCTCTTTTCCCTTTGATTTAAAGTGATGTGTTTTTTCCCTTTTCCCTCCCTATCATCGTTTCATAGAAGTTGTTTTGTTCATGCGTCGTATATTCTTCGATTTTCTACTCCCCCCTTGTGACCGACGGGTTTGCCCAATCAATGAATTACCTCAAATAGCAACCTTCCTGTACCCGCTCTCTTCCTATGACCCTTTCCAGAATAAACCGCGTTTACTTTTTCCGTGACCTACTACCCCTTTTTTTTCCTTTGCTGCCTCACACCGAATCCGTTTGTCTGCCAAGAATAATCCACCAAATTCCCAATCTTTTTCATGTGCTGTTCTTCTGGTATTTTCTGTCGTTTTCGCCTCCTCTTATGGAGGGATTTTCATGTTATTGAGTAATCCCAACTTTAATTTTTTCTTTTTGTCTTATTCGAGGATTTGGTGACTGTGGTTTACTAGCTTTGGTTGACCTATTGAAACGTTTGAATACCTTCAGGCAAACCTCCTGTGCAAACTGCTATACCTCTACGCTGGAGTCGAATCTGGTGGTCCCTATTAATTCTTATAAAGTTTTTAGGCTCAGTGAGAGTCTTTGGACCCAATGAGTGTCTGACTGGATCTTTTTTTCCTTTCTATTATGATGTATTTTCTCTCTTTTCCAGTTTCTTTGAAGGGTGCACGTAACTTCCCCCTTCTGCGGCGGTTTTCAGAGGGATGGGTCTCAGCACCTGTTCTCCATTGGTGTCCTTTGCTCGGCTTTCCCCTTCTACTATTTCTGGGTCCAGACCTTTCTCCTTTCTATCTTCTTCCTTTGGCCTTCGATAGGTCGCTGGTTTCAGGGACGTGAACGTGCCCCTTTTTTAAACCGCTGATTCCGCCCTTCCCAGTTCGTTTCAGTTCGTTATTTTTTTTGTTGCTTCGGCGTTTTCCCTGGCCAGTTTATCTTGGTACAAATCTTTCCTTTCTTCCTTTTTCTTTCTTTGGGCCGTAGGGTCTGTTCTTGGTCGGCCCGGGATCTCCTTCGCACATCAATCAGAAGTGATAGATCCTTCGTTTTAGGTGTCGGGTACGTTGCTTTCCAGGGCCTTTCCCCCTCGATATGCATTTGAGCCGACACTCCTCATGTTTTTCCTTGGGCAAGCGATTTCTTAAGCCTTTTTTTCTAAAGAGCAGTGATTTCGAAGGGGTTTGCACCCCCCCTTTGTCTCCTTCAATTGTTTTCCGTCCCAGACCTGCCCTTTTTCCTGTTTCTAATCCTCTTTCAACGGTTTGTGTTTCCTCCGTGTCTGCCTAGTTTAATGTATGTGACCCGTTGGTTTCGACGAACCACTTTTCTTTCTCTGTGTTTGTTTTCTTGGGAGCCCTTCTCACCTCTGACGGCGATGTTATGTCATGCTCTTACAGAACTTGTCCCTCTTTTTTGCCTTTCTGTGAAACGCACCCCAGTCTGCTTTGGGGGAACTTTTCCGTGGCCGGTTTCATTTTTTTTGGGTTTTTGCCCCCTTGCCCCAAGGATGGGTTTCGCCTGTTCCAAAGCTTTTTGTCCGTTGGCCGCAGTTTTGCGGGTTCTTCCCTGATGGCTTTCTTTTTTGCGAGTCTCCCTACATCCAGTGGAGCGGACATTCTGTTGAAGTATAAGTCGCCCTATCTCTTCTCTTTTTTGCTCCTTCCCCTCCCTTTTTTTTGCTCTCCTTCCCGTAGAGACTTACGCTGGCCCTCCCATTCTTTTGTTGGGGCCTTTTTTTTCAGCGCCTCGGCACGCCCTTTGGCTAGTTACCGAACCTTTTCAAGCGTCCTATTTTAACCGGGCGAAAACCCCTGTCATTCCTGCTTTTTCCTTGGCTTTACAAGGCTTACTCTCTGTTCTCCCCCTGAAAGCATAAGTGGGGCTTGGCGGTCTTTTTCCCCCTCAGTGAGGTTGCCGAAAGAAGGTTTCTCCTTATTCTGAGTTACTCTTCCTTCCACATCCCCGCGAAGTTTCCACGTCCTCCAGCTACATCGGTCTAGAAAAGTGACCTTCAACATGTTGAATGTGGCATTTCTCCCCTTACAACTTTTTTTTTTCTTCACTCCACCCCTTTCGCCGGCCCCTGCTCCCTCCAGGTCGCGTCCCTTCTTGGGTGCGGGCGATGGCGCGAAAGAGGACGGTGTCCGCTGAGCTTGTGCTTGCCCGCATCGTCCTTCCTCCGGAGGCTTCCCTCCCGTCCCATTTTTCCCACATAAGCGGGTGCGGTACCTTCTGTGCTGTATTGATGCTGTTTGAGGTTCCTGCTCCGGTTGATGGCGGAGCTTTTGTTATCTCTGGCAGAGTTGGCTTACTTTTTTTAGGACTAATCTCCCACTTTGTGGCCCCCTGTCTGACCCGCTGGAGTGGACTCCTCTTTTCCCCCTGAGCGGAAGTCGATTTTCTTGATCAGCGGGCCTTTAGTAGTTAGTCCAGGCGAAGATCTCCCCGTCTTGAGAAGTTTCGGATTTTGCATGCGGTCTCCCATCTGATTCGGCCGTCCGCCAGTTTAGTGTCAGTTTTCCAAAGCTGGTTTTGAGGCGGCCGCTCGACCCTCTCCTCCCTCCTACTTTCTTAACCTTTTTTTCAATTGGACCCCCCCCACCTCACTCTCTCCTTTCCATGCGCCGTTCCCGTAACTTCGTTAAGCCGGCGCCTCCGCTCTTTTTGTCGTTTTGGTAGGTATCTTCTCATAAGGCTCTCTTTTTCCTGTCACGTTTTGGGCGTCATTTTTCTCTCGAGCCCACCTCGTTCCATATTTCAGAATGCGCCGTCCCCCCCCTTATTCCGTGATCGATCGCCCGAAACGGCAACCCATTCTTTGCTTCTTCCCCCAATTCAGTAATCCCCCCCGCTACGGTCTCCCGGCTTTTTTTTTTGCGTCCCGAGCCCTTTCCTCCCAAAAAACACAAATTGTCTGGCACTTTTTTATGTTTCGTGTGAGGGAGGATCTCGGGCTTTTTAGTCCTTTTCTTTCTCATGGTTACGGTTTTCTTCGTCTTTTCGAGTAAGTAGCCGCCGGTTCAGGCATTGCGTCCTTATTTCGTCTTGGATGACTCCTTTTCTCATCCGACCCCCCCTCGTTTGCCACTGATGTGAACTCGCTGATCAGATATCTTTTCTATCTGTTGTTGTTTTTTTTTGATCTTTGATACTTAGGAGATTCCCTTCCCCTCCTGTTGCGACGGGTGTCTCGTTCTTTCATAATGGCCAGACCGTCCACTCTTGTGCATCCCGTGTTTTTTTTTCTTGTCCCAATACGCGGCCCCCCACCGCGACCTAATCGAACCTACCTGCTTCAATCCCCCGCCCTAGCATTCCTCGCCAAGACAAAGTTTTTCCCAAGTCGTGTTGCTCGTTTATGGGCCATTTCAAATGGCTGGAACAAACGCCTTTGACTTTCGACTTCGCTTCTCCCTTGGAGTTTCCGTCCATTGTCTTTGCGTGCTCTTTCTGGGCCTTTGAAGTTGAATGGTGATTGATTTTTTCGTCTGATTACCCGAGGTGCTCTGCCAGGCACCCTCCGACCCAACGCCCCTCGAGATTCTTCCCCATGATCATTTTTTTTTCCCCTTAACCGGGTTCCCACCAAAAGGCTTCCTTTCCTTAGTCATGACAAACCTGCCTGTTTGTTTTTTTCACCTGAGCTGGTCAGGCTATTTTTTCTTTTTTTTCTGGTTTGGCAAGTGCTTGGGGGTCCGTCACCAAAGCACTCTTGGTCAGGTTGTGTTTAGCGGCTGCAATCCCCTTGATACGACTTTTTCTTCCCCAAATGTTTTGCCAGAGTAAGGTACGACTTCTTTGGCGACGCCCCAATCTTTTCCTTCTCCGGCTATCTCCCCGCTCGTTCCCCGTGTTTGCTGTAACGCTTTCTTATCCCCTCATCTACGTACTGATAGTTTCTATGTGATTTAGTGCCTCTTCCCTTGTGGTTTTTTCTTGCTGTCTCATCGCCCTTTGGTCAAACGGCCGTCGTTTCATTCCTGAGTCGTTTTGCCGCGGCGGCCTCTTCCGGCCCCGAGAGTATTTTTTTGCAACATCCCATTCCCCCGGCTTCTCCGGAGGTTTACTCCGCGGAGGGTAGTTTTGCCTTTGGAGTCCTCGATATCCTCAGCTGCCTTCAAAAGTTACCTCGGACGGCCCCGTTCCTTCCTGTGCATTAGCCCACTTTCCGTGTATTAACGCGCGCCCTTGCCTTTTTGTTGTGCAAGTTTTGGCTCCACGGCGCTGCCCTGCCTTCCTGGACATTTTAAGTTTTCGCTCTTTCCCATTCCCACAATGGGCACCAGGCTAGGTGATCTTTCTGCCCTCTAGCCTGTCTTTGTTTGAGAACGTTGGTTATTGCGGACCCCTTGTTCGATGTCTTTTCGGGGAATCTCCCTTCGCCTGCGAAAGTTCCCTTCGGACTGGCCGTTTTCTGACAGGGGAAAGGCCTGACGTTCTTTCCATTAACTTCTGATTTAAGGGGGGACTTTTCCTGAAAAATCCTGGCCACTAAGTCTTTCCCCCCTTTACATCGGGCACGCCTTTATTCCGGGTCCCAAAAGCCTGTTTTTCTTTTTTTGTTGAATTCCACTCGACCGTTTGTGCGTCCTTTTGACCAGCTGCCCCCCCTCATTGCGGCGGACTGCGTGGAAGACCATTTATCTTTCTAATAATTTCCTTTTTTTTTTTTGTTTCCTTGGTGGGAGCTCCAAGCATGCTCGGTCTTTTTTCTTTTCACTTCTTTGTTGGTGCTGTTCGCGCCTCCTTTGGTCTGAAGGCTTTTTCCGTTAACTGACCCAGGTTTTCCCGTTTTCCCCTTCGGCTCAAACCCGACCGTATTGTTTTTTGCGCCTTCCCCAAGGACCCCATGTGGCCCATGTCGGGTGAATACCCCTTTTTTTACCTTCAGTGTTCCTCAGCCTTGCGGTGGTCCCATTACCTTTTTGAACCTCTGCCCTTCGGGTTCCCCTCCCTCAGGGATTGTCGCTTCTTTCCCGGCTCCTTCCACCACTAAAGAGCCCCCACGGTCTGAAAAAACCGTTCCAGCCTTCCCCCCCTATATTTTCTGACACATGGAATCCTCCTCTCTATGGCCCTACCTTCCCTTTTCAGTGCCGCACCTTCGTTTTTTACATAGCCGTTTTTTTGACCTCTTTAGATTTCTGTCTTGGCGGGGGGCACTTTTCTCGTCAAGTTTCCTTTTTTCTTTTTGGCGTTCTAGGTGAGCATGCAGACCGCCCCCAGCCTAAGAACCCCGACACATCCCCCTTTCTTTGGAATAAGGCCTGTCGTTTTGATTTTTGAGGAGTACTCCCCTTTTTTTTTTTGGCCTCGTTCTTCCCCTAGTTATTCTCCAGTTTCATAGCTAAGGCGTTCGATCGGGCCCGACGTCGTTTTCCAACGCAGAGGGTGCCAAAGATTCCCACGAGACCGATTTCTTGCCTTCTTTTCGATGCTTGTGTCTCCTTTGGTGCATGCGGCTTTTTCCTTCTCGCGGCTCCGATTTGAGCATGACCGCTGATATTGGCCCACGTTGTTGAGCTCCCATACTATCGGGCCCCCCTTACTAGCATCCCTGGTGAGCGTGTTTCAAATGTCGGCTTTTTTTTTCTCTGACCTTTCCTGAGGCGGCAGTGCTCCGCCCTCCCTGCACCTTTGGACAAGGCAAATCTAGTCTCTCCCTTTTCCAGCGCGTCTTGACCTTCCCTTTTGGCCCTCCTCTCATTTTTGAGGTAACGTTAGCCGACTACTAATATCCCTCTCGGCGAGTTGCCGGGTTTTCTGCCGGCTCACCGTCGTTCCTTTTCTGCCGAAGTCGCCCGACCGTCTTCCGTCCCCCCGTTCTTTTGGGCGCCAGTTTCCCTCCACGGACATGTCTTCTTGATTGCGTCCGGCCATTCGCCCGGCAGCCAATTTTTTCCCCTTAGGTACCTTTCGATTCTAAAGTTAACGCAACAACACTCCTTTTTGTAGCCCTCAATGTTTATGGCTTTTGGTTTTTTTGGTGAGGTTGTTCTTCCTCCGGCTTTTTAGCTTAGGTGTACGTTTGGTGAGCGATTATGTCATTCCCCTTCCCCCGGTCTTGTGGCAGTGGGGCCTTGAGATTGGGCGGGTTCTTTTATGATTTCCTTTAGCAAATACCTTCCACCGCGCACGATGTGGGCGTTTCCCTCGCCTTACG
>Ga0179593_1351925_pt1 | contig 11296 bp, 15 predicted proteins | sample CZODoug2_1_08_16_FD_185931 | JGI IMG/M metagenome (GOLD analysis project Ga0179593, IMG submission 185931) | Vadose zone soil fungal communities from Angelo Coast Range Reserve, California, USA - CZODoug2_1_08_16fungal (PacBio error correction) | ecosystem: Environmental > Terrestrial > Soil >... | reverse complement strand
TTGGATTGTCTAATGGCTACCCGGAAGAACGGAGGAAAATCATTCACCAAATCGGTGACTTTTGTAGCAGAAACAAAATATCCCGCATCCCTTGTTTCGTTACCTTTCTCGGCCAACCTCACATGCCTCTTTTGAAGTCACTGTTTTTTCGGCCCAGGGAAGTGTACCTTCACCTTTACCATAGAAGCAGGACAAATTTCTCTGTCGTGCACCCTTCTCCCCTCCCTTCTCCCCTTATCTCTTCTCCCCCCCCCCCCTCCTCTGTTTGCTACTCTATAGGGCAAAGCATTTCCTTCCCCCAAACTCATAGTTTTTCTTCCTGACGACGCCCTTCCCCCGCAAACACTGCCAATGCGCAAGAACGCAATTCTGTTACTCCTTCTTCCCCTTTTCGTCGTTATTTTTTTCGGGATGCATCGGCGTCGAAATCGAACTGTTGCATACCCGAAAACACTTTTGCCTTTCCCCTTTTGGAGGAACCGGTCCTCTTTCTCTTTCCGATCACATTAGTAGGCATTCCGTAGCTACTTCAATCCTTGTGCTCTTCTTGAATTCTTTTCACCTTCGAGCTCACTAGTGTGTCTTTCCGCTCCCCTAATCTTTTTCTTTTTTCTAGGTGTCGCTGATCTTCTCTTTCCCGTGTACGGGAAGCGATGGGTAGGGACGAAGTCGAGCTGTTCCCCTTCCGTCATCCTTTCTTCTGATAATCCTCTTTTTCCTGTACGCTCATCTCCTTTTTACGGACGTCTCCTTCCCCTTTTTTCCAATTTGCATTTCTTTCAGCGCTCGTGGTTGTCATAGTCATCTTTTTGAAATTTCTCGGGTTGGTTTTCTTAGGATATTTCCTATTTTTCCGAATTCTTCCCTTTCTCCCCTCTTTTTTCTCCTCCCTTTTTCTTCCCCTTTTCGATTTATAATTCACCTTTTCTTTTGCTCAAGCAATCCAAAATTTTCTTGGATATGAGCCCTTAGGAGAGAAGGATATTAATTGTTTTAGACTGGTCGATCTAGCTCCCTCTCCGGGAGTTTTTTTTTTCTCTTTTTTTCTTTTACATTCGGCAACCTTTTGTCACTTAATTTTCCATTAAGGTTGATAGATTCTATTGAGTCTTCTCACCACAACTTGAAGTGTCGTAGTAAGTGGTTTTTTTTGCCTACACTTTCTCTCCTTTTTCTTTGTTACTTCTCCTCCCTAACCATCCCCGCTTGGACCTCCCCATGATAAGAGTTTCCGTAGATCCATGACCCTCGGGTGAATGGGTGTCTGCTCCCTTGCTTCCATCTTCCGCGTTTTCGTTGTCCAAGGCGGAATAAATTTGTTCAGCGTACGCCTGAGCGGGTTTTGGGACCCCCACGTTTGTACCTTTTAGTCCCCCAACTTAAGTTTTGCGCAAAAGTATATCTTGTTTCCTCACCCTGATTGTTCCTTTCCCGTGTTTGCAGGGGTGTGGTGCGCTGGACCTCCTTCAGTTAGATGCTGGTGGAAGACAGCTGTAGTACGTTGTCTTCTTATCGGACTTCAGTCCTCATTTTCATTCTTCCTTATGTTTCCCTCACCCCCACATCTCTTGGGTGCGAGGAATGAAGGGACGACCGGCGAACAGTCGCCGGAGCCCATGTTTTTTTTTTGTTGAACAGCCCCCCCATGTTTTTGCCAATTTTTTACTTTGGAGTCCCCTTCGTTCTTGTCACCCTCTCTTCCTCTCTCCCTTTTTTAAGATCGGTTTTCAGCTTCAATTTTTGGTTTTTCTTTAAGCGTTCCGACTTGGTTCCCTGCAAAAGACCCTCTGAACTTTTTCGCATGGTGAGTGCGCGCAACAAACATTCATTAATTCCCTATATGGATTCAAAGTGCCACGGCCTCGTGCGCCGGTCTCTCCCCCCCTCTTTGCAGAGCGCTCTGCAAGTTGGCTCTTTTCGCCCAAACAGAAGGTCTGCGAGGTTAACCTTTCCCCCACTTGCTCTTGGGGGAGAATTAACTCTATTCTCCCCTGCCGGTCCAGCCCTCCCCTGAGCGCGCTTGGGCTCCTACTTTTCTGAAAATTACCGTGTCGCGATTCTTGACTCCCGCCCCCAATAGAAACCACAGCAAACTGCCCCTGCTTCCGATTAAAAAAAGACAAGATGCTTTGACGGCAGCCGTCGTTTTTTTCCCTTTTGATTCCTCCCTTTTTTCGCTCCCCTGCTCGGTCACTGTTTGTCAGCTGCAATTTCTGTGAACGCAGGCTTCGTCGAGTGGCTTTCCAACGACGTCCTATAGTAAAGAGACGAAATTTCCCTTTTCCCACAACCTTCTTAGTTCAGTTTCCCCTTTCACTTTTCGCCCTTGTTCGAGTCCCTGCCCTCTCTTTGACTTTGTTTTCAGACCTTTTTTCGTCTTCCGAATGGCAGATCGTCCCCTTCCTCTTAAAGAGAAGTAGCTTTTTTTTTTTTTCCTTTAGAAATCTTTTAACTTCTCCAACTGCCTTCTTCCTTTTTCCTCTTTGTAAACCCTCCCTCCCTCCCTTTTTCCCTTTTCCTCCGGGAGCCTGGCGTGGCTTATTTTGTTTCACTTCCTGCGTCTTGGCATTTTCTTTTGACAATTCCGCATCTTTTTTCTTTCCTCATACTTTGTTGTTGGTGAGTCTAGCTGGATGCGTTCGTTGCGCGTGACCCTCCTCTTTTTCCTTTCCCCGTCACGCTTTTTCCCTTCCCTCCCCTCTTTGTGAATTTCCAGCGCGCCCGAGTTTTCATCGTGAGAGATCGCCTTTCTGATCCTTTGACGCATACGATTTTATTAATTGAAATCACTCTAGCATGATTACCTTGGGATGATCTGCCACTGAGGATCATGAAGCAATCCTCCTTTCCCACCCATCCTCTGGTTCAATCCTTCAAGGTCTGATTCTACGATTCCCAGTGCGAATAAGTGTCAACTGGTAATTGGAATTTCCCGACTTGATATTAGTTCACGATCTTCGGGCTTTTCCTGACTGATCGTTCCTTTTTTATTTGCGACGAGCGAGTTCTTTTTCTAGTTCCCCTTTCCCTTTGTATTCCTCCACCCAGATTCGCACGGACACAATATCCTCTCCGCATTTGCCGTCGATTGACGTTTATCGGGATGTTGACTTTCCTCTATCAAAGTTAATGGGATCGCGAGCTTTTCTATTTATTTCCAACTCTCTCTTCTCCTTTCCTGGACCCCTTTTCGTCTCCACGCTCTAAAAGCAGTTCTTCGCGCGGACGCCAGGCGAAGAGAAGTTCGTTTCCATTTCCCCATCGATTTGTCAATGGTTTCAGTTTCACTGCCCCATTTTTCCTCTCTCTCCTCCCACTTTGACTGGCGCTGGAGTTCTACTCTTATAAGCTTAAGTCCACCCCTCCTTTGGACAATTGTTTTGTGACTACTGAGAACCACAGAGTTTATGGCTCTTTTTCCCCTCTCTCTCCCAAGTTTCGGTGACTCCCCAAGTCATCACCCTATCTTGCCCCCTGGAGAGATGCGCGCTTGGGTTTCTCAACCTGACTTTTCATCTGACTTTTCCCCTTTCTTGTTAAAAGTGGGTGCTGGTTTCCCCCCTCACTGCCTGTTTTCGCCGCGGATTTTAGTCCCCTTGCACCCTCGCCTTTGGTTTTGTTCTGGAACCCTTCCTCGTACTCAGTTGCGAACTCTTCCCTTGACGTGCATCGACACTCTTTCCTTCTCCTACACCTGACCATGTCCTTCGCGCACACAAACACCCCTTAACAGACAAAGTGTAACTAGATAGGGCGATTCAGTTCGGGTCCACACTGCGCAGCTCGTCGTCTGACCAGCAAAGCCCTTCCGTTCGCCTCCTGCAACAAGTCTTTTTTTTTTTTTCTAAGTCCATCTTCACCAGGGCCACCTATGCGATATAGGTCCCGCGGGAAGTGATCTTCCTCGATGTAAGTGTTTTGATTTTTCAACCCAGTCATCGTGTCGTCCATTCGAGGAACTTTTCCCACCTCTTAAAACAAAGTTTGACACGTTTAATTGAATTCCTTTTTTCGTTTTTTCCGACTTTTTAGTTCTAAGTTCACTCATTCCTGTCCCTCCCACTATCCTTTTTATCCCGACCGTTTCGATGCCCTCGAGACCAACCACTTCTCGATTCTGCTAGCCGCACCACCGCAGAACCTTTTATCCCATCGTCAGCTTAGATGGTGTCGCTACAAGTCTCTTTCGTCTTGTGTCTTGCTCCTCCCCCCCCCTCCCCTTTTCTCCTCCCTCGTCCCCCCCCCGATACCTTCTAAGCAAAACAAGTTCCGCATGTCTTAAGTTTTCGCAAAAAATTGCATTCTGAAAACCTGCCAATTCTCCAACCCAAAACCGCTAGCAACGAATGATATGACGCTCCCACGTAACCTCTCCTGCATTTCCCTCCTGTTTACGTGGGTCAATGAAGCGCCGGGTCGACCTTTGAGTTGCATCTAGAAAGGCCCCCAACGTCTGAGAACAAAGTTTTTTAAGTTCCGACCCAGTCCAACATGCTGCGCACGTTTCTCTCCCCCCCGGACTCGTCTTCGTAATCCGTACAATGACTATGGCCTAGAGAACCCATAGACACACCATCAATTACCCTTAAAGAGCGGCAAAGCAACTCCTCTCTAGGCTCGAGTTTGTCCGCTACACTGGAGCCCCACTAGGAACGAATCGCATGAGGGTTCTCGTGGCGAGAACTCACGCACTCCGTCGCTTCCCCGGCAACTCCCTCCTGCGCCCTTTCCCTTTTCTTCCCCCCGTTTCTTAAGGCAGTCGCTTTCCCAATTTCCCCCAATACGCCCGTTTAGGAACCTTGAATAATAAATGCTCGTTTCCGTCCTTCAAGACTCTTCGGCTTGGCATTTTCTTTGCTTTGGTGTTCTTCTAATTCACCTTTGACCATCTATGATTTGTCTAACCTTGAATTCTATGAATTAGCAGTCGGATATGTTGAGAATTTTTGAAAGATTTAGCATCTGTTTTCAACATACCTAGCCTTTTCGTCGTTCTTTCCTTCCTTCAGTTTTCCCTATCTCCCGTTTTCTCCGTTCTTGATCTGGTAGAGCTACGAGCTTATGAATTTGCTCTCCCCCCCCGTATGTTCCCTCTTTTTTTTCCCCCCTTCGAACACCGTTTGGTTTTGAATGCCCTCGCTTCTCTTTGTTCCCCTTTTCCTTTCGCCCGCCAACTCTTTCTTTTCATAATAATCCGTTGTTGTTGTCTTTCTATTGATTTTGTCTGGCATGAAAAGTAGATCACTTCTTTCTTCCTCATCATTCCCGATTACTATCCTTTCCACAACATCCCCTTGCCTTCTTCGCATCTTTTGTTTTCAGTCCTTGCAACCCAAGAATGCATACCAGGAGCTTTTTCTCTCGCCTTGTCGTTTAGGACGTTGGCTCGTAAGAAATTAATTCTACTAATTACACCCCCCCCCCCTTAGACGGTTAGGTTTTGACAAAGTTCTCTACCGACCTTTCTTCTTCCTCCCCTCTCCTTACGTGTCCGTCTCTCTTGGCAAGAAGCCTTGCATCACACATCTTGTGTTTCACTAGAAGGTTTTTTCACCCAAACCAACCCCCCTTCCAAGGGAAGCCAACGCGAAAGTATTGTTCCAAGTCGAAAGCAATTTCCCACGGTTCCCCCCTCTCGTCTTGTCAGAATCTCGTCGAATAGAAATGACACCCTCTTCTTTCAAAATTGATTTTCCTCCACCTGGCCCTTTTAGATAATGGTAGGGAAGTTAATAAGGTCTCCTTCCTGGAGGGTTAGCTCCCCTTCCTTCACCCCCCTCATTTTCACGGGAACGTCTTTGCGCCATTTTGCTGTTACCGTTTTATATTGTGTGAATTTCCCTCCTTTCCATCTATTGTGTAGATGATTTAGAACTTCTTGCAGGATTAGCTTGCTTTTTCGGACGCCCCGCTCGGCGCTTTTGGACTGCGGACTCCTTCGCGTGCTTATCTTTTTTTTTCTTACTGCCCTCCACGGTTTCCGGTAGGCGATTAAATACTTACCCCCTTCTGGCATTTTCTTCCCGCCCTTGTGGTTTTTTCACTTCCTTTTTTGAATTTTGTTTGCCGGTTTCTTTTTTTTCTTGTGGGATTGTTACAGGAATCATATTTTTCGCCCTCGTTTTTCAGATATTGATAACATTGATTTTCCGATTGACTCCAAATTTTTTCTTTTTCTCCAAGCCCCCTTCTTTTCCTGGATGTTCCTTAGGTCCGAGCACCCAAACTGGAGTTTTTTATGATTCCTTTTTCACTGGTTTTAGTGCCGACTCATCTTCGTTTTTTGGTTTTTTTTTTTCGCGATTTTAATATAGAGTTCCCCTTACGTCTTCCGTCTTTTTCTTCTGATCCTCGGCTCGTATGCTATGCTGCGCGCCCAGCCCTCATCTGTTACTTTTGTATTGAGGACAAGCTGTTTGCGTTTTCCTCCCTGGTCTGCCTTTGTTTAGATGAATATGCATAAATCCACTCTCTCTCACTCTCCCTTTCTTTCTCTTTTTCCGATATCATTACTCCCTTCACCCCGGGGCCCTTTTTGACCTCAGCCTTTTTCACCCCCCAAATCTTGGCCTTCTCTTTTCCGACGTTCCCCTAAAGGGAGGGAAGGGATTTTCGTGTTCCTCTCTGCTTCCGCTTTTCTCAATCTCCCTAAGCTCCCCCCTTCCACCCCTATTCGTTTAAAACGGTATTGCAGGTGTCCGGTGCATTGTGCTTTACCGTTTAGTGGGGGGAAGACCATGAGAAGTTGGCGCGCTTCGATGTCTCCCTGCTTTTTTCCCTTTCATGCACTTTCTCTTTTATTTTCCCCGGCCACCCCAGTTCGCGTGGGTGATGAGGCCCTTACCGGGACTTTGCCCTGAGTTCCTTCGACGTCAGGTTTCTTTTTTTGTCGGAAATCCCACTTTGCCCAATCCGAGTTGCTTTTCTAATCGATTTTTCTCCCCCCGCTCGTTCCTCGTCTTGCCTGTGCTTGAAGATCGGGTGATGCTCTTTCGCACCGGGAATGTTTTTTTTTCCCCTAAAGACTGTTTTTTGCACGCCTTTTGATTTTTATGGAGTTTCCCCCAAAACATTAGGACATCTCTTCTATTTCCGTTGATTTCGTCTGGATCTTCCCTCGATTGGCCGCCGCGAGCCCCAAAGTGTTCGTCCTTGCTGCTTGAAAAATTTTGCCGGTTACAGCTGTCTTAACATCCAACCTTTAAACCTTTCTGTAAGAATTGGGATCGCCTTCCTTCCACTGTTGTCCGGTTCGCTCAGGGCCCCTTGCTTGGAGCGCGAGTGGATTTTTCCTGCCCTAAAGTTTTTTCGCTCAACTACCTAACCAAGCCAAATTCCAAATTGGCTGGTTCATCAACCCTGAACCCTCCTTTACACGTAGCATCTGTTCCCTTCGTTAGGGGAGGACTTTGTGGCGGCTCCTTTTTGGCTCAAACTGTCCTTTTCAGCCCCTGTCCAGCCTCTTTTCAAGGCTCTCTTCGTCTTTTTCCCGAACGAAGGAGTTTTTCGAGCTACTATCCATCTCGGACTCTTTTCCCTTCCCCCCCCTTCGACTTCTTTCTCCCTTTGAATCGCGCCGGCCTTGCGGCGTTGGCTTTGACGTATTGGCATGGGCTTAGTTCTGCAAATGGGACGATTGATGCTGACATGATCAAGTTCTTTCCTTGGATCCTGAAATAGAAAGGAGAGACCTTCACGGATCTCCCCTATTCTCCTTCTCCTTTTCCCCCTCTTTCCTCCTGCTTGACATTCACCTAGAGCGGCACCTTTTGTTCTGGTTTCTGAAATAGAGTTCACCGTGCGAGTGGCCTAAGGATTCAACCCTTAGCGCTATGAATCTCTATATTTCCTCCTCGGGTTGTTTCTCCTATCTAAACCTCTCTCTTACTTTTTTCGTAGTCCACTTTCTCGTTCACCTCATTCTCCATCCTCCCGCCATTTCGCTCGCGTTTTTTTTTTGTTCACTTTCGATCTTTTTTCCTTTCTAGATTCGCTATTTCCCTTTCCTCTCAGAGCTTCAAAGGAACAGCGCGCCCTCGGTCAATCCCCGATCTTTCCTTTTTCCTTCCACACTCTGTTCCCCACTCTTTCCCCGCCCAGCGCACGGCTTTATTTCGTATTCCCGCGCCATACTTTTTATGTAAAGGGCCCCGCTCCCCTTTTTCTCGTGCACTAAATGTAGGCTGACGTTCTGCGTTATTACCAGAAAGCTCTCGCTTCTGACAATTTTTTGCCGTGCCCAGTCGCCTTTTTCTGCTGCCAACACTGTACTCCGGCCAAGTATCTCCTCGCATTTTCGCCGATTTGCTTGTCAAGAGGGGCTGTTTTTCCCCTCCAGCTAAACCTCAGGTTAGATTTGAGGTGATTTTGGAGCGATCCCATTTCGCGTGCGGTCCTTTTCGTCCCCTTTTCTCCATTCTTCCCATTAGTTTTTGTCCCTTAGACAGTTTCTTTTACGTGCCTTGATTTCCTTCCCAATTCTCCCCCCCCGTTGTCAATGTTTCCCTGCGTTACAGGAAACTTTGCTAAATTTAGAATACCTGCTTTTCCCCTCGGTTCATCCGGCTCCTTTTTTTTCCTGTCCCTTCAATCCTATGCGTGGATTCATGCAATGTGAGAAAGCTCTCCTCCCCAATGTTCCCCACGACCAGAGTCTCAAAAGTCCTGCAGGTGACGTCCTCCATCACATCCCTCTTCCCCCCGAGCCTTTTTGGTTTTTTCTCACCAAATCCGATCACGCTTTTTTCCCCCTCAAATCTCGATGGCCCCAGTTTTTCTGTTGAACCCGGACCATGTATGAGACTCAGGTTAGCGTCGTGGTCACCGGTAAAGTCCTCGCACCGTCTCCTTTTTTTTTGCTGTTTGCGTAAGCCCCCCCGTGCTGAAACTGTCGGTTCCGGCTGCGTCTCCAGCGAATCACCTTACTTTCTACCTTTAAAAACGACTCTGCTCCCTTCGTTTTTTAAGCTCAAACTCAAACTCACCCAGCAGTCCTTGGTTCAGCTACTTTTTCTCTTCTTTCGCTGGTTATTTCTACAATCGAGTCACTTAGACGGCTTCAACCCCCCTTCAAGATTTTATCCCCTGGGGGGTGGTCCTCTTAAAGCAAATGTTTCGCTTCCTTCACCCAGTTGCCCTCGTTCATTGTCTCACTTGCTCTCTGAACCTCGCTCTCCCGTGCTGTCAGCGCTTTAATTCTTTTTCTTCTATTTCTTCATTTAGAACCAAGAATCGAGTAGTCCCACGTCGAATCGCGTTTGTCAAAAACCCAAGAAAAACCGGCAACTAGACGGGTTGAGATTTGTCCCCCTTGACTTCGCATGGCTGTCTCTCCGTCTACCCATTCCTGACAGGCCAACGTCTCGTTGGGCCCCCCCTCGATGAACAAAATACTGCCCCCCCCCCCCCAAAACTCATCTTTGCTCTATCGCCCACGCGGTGGAAACCCCTATATCTCGACTCCTCCTCTTTTCGCAACCACTGGCCTCCTCCTACGTGCTTTCATTGCTTGAGCTCCCCCCCCCACATTTGTACCCGATTCACCCAACCGTTTCCCTCCCCCCACCAAGATAAGAAGGGATTTTTAAGTTGACACCAACTTGATTCAAAATCACCCCCCATGCGCCCACAATCCCACACCCGCTAATTTTGCAAAAGAATTCTATTTACCGAGCACCTCCAGCTTCATCTTTTTTCCCCAACTTTTCCGCCTTTTTCCTTTGTGACCTGGAAGTCAAGGGTGGACGGTGACTGAAAGAATTTCTCCCGTCCAGAAACTTTGCTTCCGGGCAGTCCCCCAACCCTGCGGCGCGGTGCGTCTAACTTTTTTTTCTCCCTATTAGATTTTCCCAATGAATGATAAATAAGCATACAAAACAAAGAATGCCCCCTTAAAGGATCTGCCAGGGCCACTCCAGTTTCCTCTTCTCCGTTTTTGGCCCGCTCCGATTGTCGCAAAGTCCTTTCCCTCACTATCATGAGGTGCTGATGTTCATCCCTTCCTCGCACTACTTATTTTTCTCACTTTAGGAAAAGAACCAGACGAGCGACCTTACAGTGCGGCATTTTAGCCTCTGCTTTTTTCGATTTTCCTAAGAATTACCAAACTTCGTGCATGTCCAGGTTCCTCAACTCGGAGGTCAAGTCCCCTCCTTTTTTTTCTTCTGTAGGAAGTTATGTGGTGAAGGCGTCGTCTCCCAACTATCTGCTGTTTTTCTTCACTTTCTGCCCTCTTTAATTCTTGGCCGTGGATTTTTTTGCGACGAAGATCGTCTTATCTTTTTGCCCCGATACCTTCGTCCCTTTGTCGTACGTCTCCATTCAATGACGTTCTGTCTGACTTCCGTTATAAGCGATCGTTTCGTCCCGTTAGCCTGTCTTCCCCGGTAACTGATTTGACGATGCAACACAACCCCCCCCCTAGCTGCCGATTTTTTTTTCAACCTCTGACCCTCGTGAATTCCGGGGTCCTCTTACTCCGATGCTGGGTCGTTTAGCCCCATCAAAAACTCATTCCGTTGTTGTTCTCTCTCTTTCTGGCTACCAAAGAAGAACAGTTAGCCGTAATTCCCCTAATTACTCTCCTGCTTTTTACCCCCCCCTCTGGCTCTCTTTTTTTTTGAGGCACTAAAGAATGCCCAACGTTGCCGACCTCTTACCGCCCGGTCTTTCCCTTCGTTACCGAACTTCATTCTGATACGATAACGCACTTGGTATCGTGACGTTGCTAATCCTTCCGGTCGGATCTATTCTAAACAAGCGACTTCCTCATTCCTTGGACCCTACTTCAGTGCAGAACCCCCCCCCCCCTCTGGTAGTTTTGAATTTTCCTCCTCACCAAGCACCCCCCGACCTTTAAATTGCAGTAGTTTGACTATACGGAAAGTTCGTTTCCGGGTTTCCGCGTTCTTGGAGTCATCGGAGTCGCCCCATCGAACTGCAACTTTTTGCGTCCCAACCCAACTAGTGGCTGCAAAATTCCCCTGTTACGAGTAGGTTAGGCCCGGGTCCGAGTGAGTTTCGCGGCCCCACTTCCCCCTTCACCCTCATTCTATTCGTTACCTCTCTTGCGAATTCGGGCGTTAGTTATTGTCCCCCTCTTTAATTATGGCAGTCTTTTTTCGTTTTCCCCTTTGATTACACTCTGTAAGGATGCGAAGCGCTCCTGCCTCCCGCGTTTTTCTGCCCGTACGCCTTCTCTCTTTGCGTGCAATTCTTTTTTTGACGATCAGCCAAACGGTTCTTACCCGGTGCTTCCCCTCACGTACCCTTCTTGCCCCCCCCAGCTTCGTGGTGT
>Ga0179593_1308488_pt1 | contig 11296 bp, 13 predicted proteins | sample CZODoug2_1_08_16_FD_185931 | JGI IMG/M metagenome (GOLD analysis project Ga0179593, IMG submission 185931) | Vadose zone soil fungal communities from Angelo Coast Range Reserve, California, USA - CZODoug2_1_08_16fungal (PacBio error correction) | ecosystem: Environmental > Terrestrial > Soil >... | reverse complement strand
TCGATTTGTATTCTTTTTCTCCATTTTCTTTTCATTTGTTCGTTGTTCTGCTCTTCGCGCATCCGATCCGTTCTTGGATAGTGTACGTACTTCTTTACCTTGTAGAGGTTTTTATTTCCCCCCCCCCCCCCCCGCGACGTCTGTGATTCTTCTTTAGACTCACTCTGGTGATAACCCTCCCCCCCCCCATCCCGTCTCCCCTTCCCCCTTCTCGCTGAGATTGTTTCTTTTCTTTCTGCTAGGGGTCATGCTATTACGGCGCGTTATTTTTTTCGCTTGACTTGAGAGTTTTTTCTCCAGAAGGACCTCGGCCTCCTATGACCCCCCTTTTTTCCAGTCTTGCGTTTTTTGCCCCAGGGACAGGGGACGCGTGCGGCTGCCCGCTGCTTATTCCCTGTGCTTCCTTTGACTGAAACGTCCCCGCTGGGCTCTTTGATGATCCCCCGTTGGATACGCTTTTTTGACGCGGTTCTTTGCGGATGCTGTCACTCTTGTTTTGCTTCCGGCGTGGGCCCGCTTTTTTAAGGCGTTGTGGCTCCCCTTTTTTGTCTTTTTTTAGTTTTTGCCCTTCGTGTCACGTGCCGGACGTCCCTTTCTCTGGGGTGGGTCTTTCGTGCGGGCGTCTCCTTTTTTTCACTAAAAAACTTTGATGCCAGGCCACTCACGTGTCTTTTTTTTGAAGGTGCCCGGTGCGTTGGTAGTCGTAACGTGCTTGCGGTGTTTTACCCCCTCCTCCGCTAAATCTCGGTCTTTGCTGGGAATGTTCAGCTGCTTGTTCTCGATGTAATGGCGGCGGATTGACTTCGCCCGGACTGTCCCCCTTTCGATCTTCTCTTTCTCTAGAATAACATTCGCTGTGACGCCTCTCGGCCTTTGTTGTTATTTGCGGGGTGGCGCTCCGAGTGCATTTTTTTTCCCGGACTCGTTTTTGTAGTGGATTTCCTTTTCCTCTTGTTTCATTCGCCAATTCTTTTTGCTGTGTGGACAATGTGCTGTTCGGCTGTGTTTTCAACGGGTGAATGACTGAACCCCTTTTTCCTCTTCGACCCCGCTTTTTTTTTTCTTCTTAAATTATGCGGAGCGGAACTCGCCCTCTGTCTGAGTCTTTTTGGCATGCGCTGGCTCCTGAAGTTCCCAACTGGCGACCAGAAGATCTCTTCCGCCTTTCCATTTGTTTTCTACGCCTTCCCACTGCGTTTCAGTGCGCTTCGCTGTGGTACTCCCCTCCGCTTACAGCTCCTGTTTAAGCAGTGTTTGTCCTCCCGAGGGCTCATTCCCCCCACCACGTTTTTTTTCGATGTTGAACTCAATCTCGGATAATGCGCGGAAATGCTTTATGGACCAGCACTTTTGCTCCTCGGGCTGTCTGTGGTCTCGTTCCTACCTGAGGACGGGTTCCCGGACACCTTAGCTTGTTTTTTCTTTATCACGCAGCTTGGTCATTGGCGACCAGCACCTCCTTCCACGTTCCGTGAACCCCCACAGCATTCTTTCCTTCTCCCCAATTCGTTTCCATTCTCCCCCCACTGTTTACCTTCACAACCTAATTTTTGCGGACCCCAATACCGTTCAATGTTCCCCTTCAGTTTTATGGTTTTACGCCAGGAATTGTCGACTGAATCGTGTTAACTAACGTGAGGAAGTGCGACGCCTGCTCCCGGCTCTGATTCTCCCGAAATCATTTTCAAAGGCCTTTGGCTCTGAATTTTCCCCTCCCGGTCTTTTTCGTAGATGTCTATTATTTTCCCATTCTTTTTTTTGAGAGGGTCTCGAAGATCTTAGCTTCAACCTAAGGGAATTCCCTTTTCCACGAATGCCTTCTTTTTTTTTTTTCTTTCTCACTTATGCGCTTAAGGAGTCCCACCTCCCGTTTCTTTATTCCGATTTTCCTCGGCTTGCCCTTCCACCCCTCTTTTTCGCGCCCCCCTCCCTTTTTCCTCCTTTTCTTTAACTTCGCCTGCAGATCCCTTATCTTTTTTTTCTGTTGCCAACCCCCCCCCATCCTCGACCACGCATTTTTTGTACCTTTTCCCCCCCCTCGCTGGCGTTCTGGTATCCAGTCCATGCTCTACCCGACCAAAACCTGCCCCAATTTAGAAAACCCTGCTCGTTCCTCTTCTTACCCCGCCTTTTCTGCTTGGCCCACCCCCACCATTTTTTTCGTGTTTCCATTCTCCAGTAGTATGATTCTTTTTCCCGAATTTGCATTCCCCTATTCTCCCTTCCTTGCTCCCTGCCCACCGGTACACGTTGCGCTTTATTAGTTTGTTCCCCCTAACACAGGCCCGCTAGTAAGTTAGTACGTCTACGCACAATGTTGAAACGTTCGCTGTCTTCTTTTTCCTGCTTTTTTTTCTTGGATCCCGTTAAGCCAGAACTCGGTTTTATTTTAAGGCCGCCTTTCCCCCCACATATGTTTCCCCCAGCGGAACTGCTTTTTTTTTTCCACCACTTTGCTTCCGACAACCCCCTTCCATTGTTCATTGCAGAACCTCCCCCCCATTCTTTGCCCCCTCGCCCCCCCGACTTTTTCCCCCACCCCGTCCACTCTTCCGTCGCTTGACATGTCCCCTTTTTCGCATCCCCCCACACGGCATCTTTCCCTCGGCGGCTCCCTTCAACAAGCGAAGAATCCTCTGCTTTCTTGTTTCCCTCCCCATAGGCCGACCACCTTTCCTTCCATTCTGCGACTCCAACCGGCCGCCCAACCCTCCTCCCTCAGATTTACCCAACAGATTGCCTGAGTGCTCCAGTTTTTTTCCTTTTACAATATCTCCCCCCAAAGTAGTCCGCCCTTCCCACCAATACTCCTCTTTACTCCCTCACGTTTTTGCGAGCTGACACTGGACTCGCCACCCCCTCTAGATGTTTCCCTTTTCCACGCTTGACCCCTTCCCTTTCTTTTTTCTCACCAACCAGAATCGCGTTCGGATCACCACCATTTCCCCGCCCGAACCCAGCCCGCGTCATGTTCCCACTCTTGTCTGAGGTACTTAACCCGCCCCTTCGGTTTATCGTACATATACGGCCGATTTCCCCTTTCTTTCCCGTGAACCCCCGTCCCAAGATTGCCGGGCATCCTCCCCGTTGTTAATTGGTCGGCCCAAAACCCGAACAGCTTCCCGTCCCCCGCAAAAATTTAGCCTTTCCATCGTCCATGTATTCCCCATTCCTTCCGTGCGGCATTGCATCCCCCCCCTTCTGAGAGGAGTTTCTCCCTTTCAGAGGAGATTCTTTCCTTGGATATACACCTCCGTGGCTTTGTTTTAGTCATTACCTTCCATCCCTACCTCCCAACAACCCTTATTCGAGAACTTCCTCCCAGTACCCCATTACATCGCAACTCCAATTTTCCCATCTGCCCCCCACTTTTAAAGAAGCCACTGCCCCCCACAGTCCCAACCTCTTTCTCCTCCTCCTGCTCTATTATGATTGCTTCTTTTTTTTTCGATATCTTTTTCATTTTCCTTTTCTTGTTGATTCGTCGAGTCTCTTCTTTTCTTGCGTCTGCGTTTCGCGGCGTTAGAGCGTTTGTGTTTTTTTCTGGAGGTGAACGAAGACTGCCACGCTTGTAACCCGTATCTCTTCGCCCTCCACCTTTTCCCCATCGCTAGCGAGTGTTGTGCCCCCCTTTTCGGAAGGGGTGAATTTCTTGCGGGTCACGTTTCCAGTAACCTCTGAAATCGTAAGGGAGTTCTCCCTTTCTCACCTAGTTCCCGGCCGCCGGCCCCCAGAATCCTCCTTTTCGGTGTTGACGGAGGCATTTTCCGCCGTCCACCTTTTATTATTTCCTTTCCCCACCTTTCCCCTGCGCTTTTTTCTGGGGATGTCAGTTTGTATAAGTCCCCACTTTTTTTTGCTCTGTCTATTGAGGAGATCTCACCCTTACTGATTCTGTGGTTTCCGCCTCCCTTCCGAAGCATCCTTTTCTGTTCTGCCAGGTGGGCACGTTTGAATAACGCGCTGGGTCCTGCGGCTAGGTGTCGTCCCACACATGTTTACACCTTTTCGCCCAAACCCCTTTTCCGGACCCCCCCCAGTGATTCATTGTGGTTCTCGCGATCCTGCTTGCGCGGCAAGGATTTCAGAGATTTTTGATATTTCCTTTTTTTTTTTTTAACTCGCCCTTCGGCGAAAGATTGTTTTTCTTGGCATCTCGTTTCCTTGCAATTTTGGCCGAATGATTCGACTTTTTCTGAAATTTTATGTTCGGCGCCTTGATGTTGTGGCAAAAGCAACACCGCATGCGGTCGGTGATTGTATCTCTCGTCCGTCTTCGACTTTCGTTTTTATGCCTCCATGGGGAATTTTTTGCGACTCCTCCTATCGTGAGTCTGAAAATCGGGGCCTCCCCCTTTGGGGAGTCCCCCCCCACCCATTTTGGGGTTTTGCTTCTTTGCCTTTCATGTTTTTTTTGCTGCTTGGCAGCTGTGGCCAAGGAGAGGAACCTCCCTTTTAGGCAATTTGCCTGAGCGTGAGCCTTGGAAATCGCCCGATTTTGGGGCGTGCCTCTTGAAGCCGTTGCTCCCCCACTACTTGCTGCCCAAGAAGCGCTATTGGTTCCCTTTTCTCTACGCTTCCACTTTAGGAGGGAACGGTCGGTCTCGCTGAGCAAGATCCCGTTTTGCTTCCCCCGGTTTGTCCCTTTGTGCTGATTGTGCTCCTGAAGGTCAAAAACTTTCGCTGGAACTCCACCCTTTAAGCCTGCCCCACTTGTTATTCCCTAGAATCTTTCTGCTGGAGTTTTTTTGCTGGGTTGCTTTCGTTCTGTTATAAACCAAGTTGCAGGCGTTTTTTCGGTTTTCTGCAATTTAGTGGCATGGCGTCACCTCCTGGCAACTTTTTGGGAAAACCCTTTCTGGTCTTTTAATTACTTTTCCGTTCCTTCTCCTGCCTGAGGTTGTCCAAACGCCTCACTACGACCATGCGCAATTTCTTCGCCCTTTTCAGATTGTCGTGTCTCTGATTTAGGAAGTAACTTTCAAGCAGTTTTCCCCAAGGTGGTGACAGATACGGATTTGACTTCTCTGATAGGCGTCGGATGAATTTCGGCCCCTTCCGCCTCAGGCCTTTGATTTCTTTTCTTGTGCTTCCTTGAATTGTTTCCGCTTTGACACCCATTGAGCTTATCTTATCCCTCCTCCTCCTTGTCTTTGATTCGCTCGTCCTCTCTTCCTCTTGAACCACTCCGGACAGCATCTCCCCCGCAGCCTCTTTCGGTCTTTTTTTAACCCCGTCCTTCTTCAGCGTAGCCTACCCAAAGACCGTTCCTTCACCACGCTTTTTTAGCCCCATCTTTCTTGTTTGAGTATGGTTCCCACTACCTGACGTGTCTTTTTTCTTTTTTACTTTATTTTCGTCAGCTCGTCGTGAGTAGGTTCACACCGCCCTTCACCCACTTCTTGGGTTTCCCTCCTTTTAAGTGTTGCCTTTTCCCGTTTTTTTCCATCCACAGCTTAGGAAATGCTTTACCAGAAAAACATCCATGTCTTTTCTGAAACGCTCTATCGCCCCGACTACACTGCCGGCTAGTCTTACGTTTTTCCTTTTTTCTTTTTTTTCCATACTGAGTATGATTCATGACCCCCAGGTATAAAAGAGCCCTTCGTCTGTCCACTCTTGTCCCTTTCTCTTGATTGTCACAGGACTGACGTGCACGCAGTCTTTTTCCCGTCTTTAGTCCAAGACCGCTCGATTCCGAATTTCTTTTTTCCCGTTTTCCAGCGCACGCGAAATTGCTTCACTCGAGTTGCGTTCCCTCACGGCCCTCCCCAAATGTGTTCCCGCCGGGAATTTTTTTCTTGCCTCCTTTTAGCAAGATTTAACCCCCATGTCCCGAAGCCCATACCCCACCTTGGAGCTTCCCCCCCGCCGGTCTTACACAGCCCGGCCCTTTCGTAGTAGTCGTTCTCTTTTCGCCCTTCGCATCCAATCCCCCCAAGTCCAGTCCGTTTGATGAATAACTCCGCTCCTGACTAATATTTTTGCCATCCCCCTCTATCCCCTGAACATTGTCCCTTTCCTGTAATCAATTCCTTTCCGCCCCCCATCGCCTGACTCCCTTTTCCACGCAGCCCCCTATCCGAGTGCTCCGGTAAGTCGATTTCAACTCCTCTACCTCCCAACTTCTCCCCCCCCCTCATCACTTGGATTTTCATCTTTTTGCGGCGTTTTGAAACATTTCCCTTCCCGCACGCCTTCACCGACCCAGTGCTTTTTGAGGCGTTCTGCATCCAGAGGCTTCAATCCCTTAGCAGGTCCTCCTAACCCTTTTTTTTCGTTCCTACTAGTGTCTTTACCGACCGCGCCTCCTGTATCCCCCCCCTTTTCAGGGACAGGCCTTTTCGTCCCTGTCCCTAATTCGGCCGTCTCCTGTGCCGCCCTTCCACTGAAAGAGCATTTGCATCTGAGTGTCGCCGGCGTGTTTTTTGTTACAGTTGTCGCTGTTCCTTCAGGTCTTCCCATTTACAATTTACGCCGACCCGACTTTTTTTACCCTCTAGCCGGCGCAGGGCCCACATATAAACTCTCGTCGATGGGATGCCTTTGAGTATGGGCGTTGATCGCTTTCTATCAGACTTTCCAGTCTGGAGGAACCCCTCCAAGCGCCATCCCCCAAAACACGCTTTTCCCTTGCATAGAACTTCCCCTCCAGTACGCCCCCATATCATAAACTGCTTTTCTTGTTCTGAGAGACCAAACACGGCTCCATCGGTACCTGATTAACCGCTCTCCCCCCCCCCCAAACGATCCAATCCCTAGGCCTTTGTTGTTGTTTTTTCGATGCCTCTTGCTGTTTGGCCCGACTTCCTCATTTGCCGCTGTTTTCCAGCATTTTTTTTTTGCTCTTTGCTCTCGATTTGTATGGGGGTACTTGTTACGGTCCATTAGAGTTTTTTTCTTTCTTATTTAGTTTCCCCCCTAATTGACGGCAACGTCTTCTCTCTCCCTCTTTCTTCCTTCCCTCCCCCAAGAATTTCGTGTTGATGCGTTTTTCTATTGGTTGGCACCATTGGAGTAGTTTCCCCTTTGTAAATTTTTTTGTTTTTCCATCGCTTGGAGTTTTTTTTTTAGCCAGTGAAGGCATTTCGTTGCCTCCGGGTGGAAACAACGCACCCTGCGCCGTTTTTCCTTGTTGCCCCCCCTGAGGAAACCTGGGCTCTTTATATCGTGCTAAGGACTGCACGCTGAGGATGGGGTGTTGTGACACCTCCGAAAGTATACGGCTTGTGGTCTTCGGCTTTCCTATGTTGAGGACCCGACTGAAAACCCTGCCGATTCTTTGGATCGGTTCCGCCCCCCTCAGAAGTCCGGGGAGAGCTGGAGCTTCTGCCCTCTTTTCCCGGCCGCCGCATCGCGTCGATGGGCGGGTGGGCGTTTTGCGGTTTTGGACCCCCCCTTCCGCTCGGCAAAAACTCGCGCCCACTCGATTTTTTTGTCGTGGCTCTTGATTTGAGAGAACGCTTTGAGTGGGAATTTGTATGAAGAGTTTCTGCACCGAGTCATTGAAAGAGCTCCGTTTCAAGCTGCGTCTGATGAAATTGCTCCTTGTCCTTCGCCGTTTTGGAATTTTTTTTTTTTTTGTTTCGGCGTCCTCTGGTAGACAATGGTCCAATGGTAGGCCCCCGTTTACTGTTTTTTCCCTCTCCGTGCCTCCGTGATGCTTCCCGTTTGGGGGGACCTCGGTTCGCGGACCCACTCTGTTTTTTTTTTTCTGGTCACCCCGCACCACGCCAGGCCCGCCCCAGCCAGCAGACAGCTACACTAGAGTTTGCCGTTTTCCTGCGTTGCACCACTCCTTGGTGCTGTTGTTTTTTTCCCCCTGCCGACTTCGGAAGAGCATGCGGTGTTCCGCGCCCCAGCGCTTTATTACAGAACACGAGATCATTGGAGTTCGCCCCACGAGTCGTCGTAACTTGCCCCCCGATACCCCTACCCGTGAGGGTTCACCACTGAAGGTTTTTTTCCGCAGGATTCTTTCGCGCACGCCCAGTACGCCGTTTTGAATGCTTTGGCTTCATCGCCAGCAATCCCCCCCCCCGCGACACCCCAGAGAAGATCTCGAAAGCATTTCCCCCCTCCCCGTTGAACTCACGTTCTTCTGGGTTTTGCACTCCCTACCGCTTCCAAGTTCTCCAGCTTTCTGGTGCGACGGTTGCATGACCCCCCTCACGGTTTCGTTTTGCTCGTTGATTGCAAAACTTTTTTTTCGACATCATACTCCGAATGCCTGCACGGAACCAATGGATTTGGACCCAGCGAATATTGCTCATCTGGCGGTGGTCCCGGGTTTGCTATTTTTTTTTTTTGAAACATTTTAGTCTTGCTTTCTTCGTTCAATTTTCGCCCCTTTTTCATGGCTGACCTGCACGCGCAACAGTGCGACCTCCCCATCCCGTTTTCCCCCTACTATCCACCTTGAATTCGTTTTTTTCATGCTCCCCCCCGTGTGAGTTCGCTCCTTCCTGAATTCTGCAAAACATAACACTTTCCTTTTAGCCACTCGTCAAGCTTTTTTTCGCTAAAGATACTTGCACCAGGGTGAACTTCAGCGCGACTGAACCAGCTTTTTAATCTTTCCCGCTTGTTTTCCGGGCTAGACTCAGGAGGTTTTCCCATTAGCACGACCTCACTGGCTTTTTTTTTTCCGTGCCTTCTGCCGGATGTTCCGCGGCTCGTCGTATCTTCTCGGTTCCTCCCTTTGTTTTCTGTCCTACGAGCTTCCTTCTTACCCTCCTGGTTCCTGGCCCCGTTCCCAGCCGAGCAACGCCTGTCTGTGCGGCTCTTGATGCTAATTCCCTCGTCGCCTCTTTTTTCCAAAGGCTATTCACACGCCCTTATTATTTTTTACCCTTCTTTCATTTTTCGGTAGCGAAATCTTGCCGCCTCTGACTTCCAGTTGAATACTTCCGAATTCCGGCTTTTTTCTGCCCCTGTCCTTTCACACCTCATATTGTCATTCTTTGGTCTGTAATCGATGGTGTTCCGCCGCTGTGCTTGTGCTGGTATGCCTTATTGTCCCTTGATCTTTCCCAGACCACCTCCCTGCCTTTTTCACACCGTCCTCCGGCTCAGTGCCACTTACTGTCACACTTTTCTCTGATAATTATGTCATTACAATATTTTAGTGTTCATACGGTCTTCTTTTCCCTTCCCCAAACTGTTTGCATTCACTTTCTCAGGCGCTACTTACAACCGTTCTTGCTTTTCTCGTATTCTTTTGCGACCCGAGCCGCCACCGTACTTTCTCAGCGTTATCCCAATGTTTTTTTAACCGTCAGATGCTTTTCGTTCATTCTTTCCTGATAGGCCCTCGCTCCCCAGGACTAGGCGCTTCAAGACGTTGTTTCAACCAATTTTTTGCCTCCGTTGATGTTTTTCTGTGACTTCACCCTGTTTTCCACTCAGGCACCCTCCCCCCCCCATAATTGGCGATTCCCCACGCGCCAGGATTCCTCCCCCAATCCACCGATTTCGTCCGCCAGACCTCGAATTCCCCCCCCTCATACGGACATCGTTCCCGTTTTCGTTTTCTCTGCATTTCACCCGCGATCCAGACTCAGCTTTTCTTTTCGTCCCAAGATTTTGCCAAACACTGCATATTCCATTCCGGCGTCCATGTAAGGCGACCCCATTTCGAAGACGCAGACTCCCAGCCGATCTCGCGATCCTTTTAAGGATAACTTCCGTACCTTCCATTTGTATCGAAGTCCCCACAATTTCATCTGTGATTGGTTAGTCTCCATTCACCGTTTTGATTTTGCGTTAAAACATTTCCGCCCCTGTCCAAACAACCTCTGCCTTTTCCCGTTTCATCCGTCCCCCTCCTTTTTTTAATTACGTAGCAGGATCTCCCCCTTGAACGCTTTTTCGGTCTCTTTTACCTCAACATGGTTACCCGAACTTCCCGCCCAGCTATCCACCCTTTCTTTTGTCCCGCGCCCAGATTTTTGTTTTTCCTATTACTACCCTTTGAAATACCTACGTTCCTTGTTCCCCGTTGTTCACACGGAAGCTCAGTCGTCATCGACTGGAGCGTGCTCTCCGAACAGTTTTTTTGGCCTGCTGGCCTACCTCTCCTCCTGCCAGCTTTCCTGATAAACAATTTACGTTTTCCCTTTCAGTGATTCATCGCATTGCTCGTTACCTATTTAAACCTCGAGAGTTCTTTTGGCGACCCCCTTTTTTTAATTTAGAGTGATTGGTTCTTTATCTTCGAGTTGCCCAGGACGTTGGGCCTTTCGTGAGGTAAACTTCACTCTAGCATCAAACACACGTTACGTCTCTAACAGCCCCCCCTTCAAGCGCCCATCCCCATCCGATCTTTTGATTTCCTTCGCAGCAACCAACTTGTGCCGCGGCAACTTCAAAAGAAGAGCTTCCTTCCCCCCCCCCCCCCCCCCCCCCCCCCCCCCCCTCCCTCACGCCCTACCCCCTTTTTTTCAGTCAACCCTCCCCACCCCCCCCACACCCCCCCCACCACCCCATCCTAAAGCTCTCTTTGCTCCTCTCCTTTTTTGTTGTGATCTCCATTCGTTTGTTTTTTTACCTTGTCCCTCACTGCGGGATCCTTTGTTGCTCTTCGCGATCGCTATTTTGAGAGGGGCGCTTGCCCGTTAAGGTTCCGGAATTGTCGTTTTTTTGATGGTCTCTGGATTTTTGAACTTTTCAATGGCCATTTCGACTTGCAGGTCGGCTCTCTCTTCTCCCCGACGCATCAATGCAAGGACCCATATTACTAGCGAGTGTTACCTTCCCTAGACGGAACTTAGGTTGATTCCACTCTATTTTTTGGGTCCCGAGTAATTCTTCACCTGAGTTGATTGGTTTACGTATGATCTTTCCCAATGACTTCCAGTTCCGGTCCTGCCGCCGCTGGACCGGATGCGACTATTGGGAAGTTTTTGACCCAAACCGGAGCACCTTGTGCAGGCCCAGGTGTTGGTATGGGCAACGTTAATTTTTTTGGCGGACGCACGCTGCTGGGCGCGGGGATGGGGTACTCTCCTCACGTGGATCCGATGAACCGTCGTGCCTGCCGGTTTACCCTTGTTGAAGTGGCCGATATACCGCCCGATTTTTTTTTTTGCGAATATGAAAGTGTTCCTTTTTTAGTTTATGAAAGCTTCTCCCGGGCCGATGAAGGTTTTTTGTTGCGAGCGCGCGGGGTATGCTTAAAACTGTGTTTTCCCTTCTGACACACCCCGGTTTTGGAAAGGACCATAACTGATGATTGCTGTGTTTGACGGGCGGTTACTCTTTTGAGTAAGTAGCTTGGTCCTTTCTTTCAGATTTC
>Ga0179593_1724937_pt1 | contig 11297 bp, 12 predicted proteins | sample CZODoug2_1_08_16_FD_185931 | JGI IMG/M metagenome (GOLD analysis project Ga0179593, IMG submission 185931) | Vadose zone soil fungal communities from Angelo Coast Range Reserve, California, USA - CZODoug2_1_08_16fungal (PacBio error correction) | ecosystem: Environmental > Terrestrial > Soil >... | reverse complement strand
AGGCGGTTGCTTCTCCCAGAAAGCTCCCCTCCCGGAGCCAACTCGTTTCCTCCTGATGTTGTTACCTTAAGGGTTCCTTCCGTTCAGCGAGAGCCGTATATATACTCTATATAGGGGCGGAGGCCCCCCCCGCAACAGATTATTTCCGGCTTATTATGTTCTTTTCAGGTGTAGGGGTCCCCCCCTCCCCAAAAATAATTGGATTTTCTCACGTCAAGAACATTTTTTTCCAGTTTTTCATGACGTTCCCCCCTTTAGCAAATCAGCGTTTTTCCGAGAGTGTCCAAGGACCCCCCCTTGATGATGCGGTGTTCTTCCCCCCTCCTTAAAAATCTCCCCATGCAGTGCTCCAGGGACTCCCCAAATTTCTCCCGCGTTCAATAAAGTCCTTTTCTGGATGACAACGTGGCTTCTGTCTCCGGTAAAAGCAACACCGTCCTCTGCTGTCTAGTTCTCAGCAGCGAACCGTTAAACTCCTTGGGATCGGCCCCTCCCTGCAGATGACCCCGGAACATCTCCCCATTGGATCCTCCCCCTTTCTCGAGCTTGGCAAGTAGTTTTCCAATATAATCGATGACTCTCCTGAGTGTAGCGTGAATTTCCTCTTTGGAGAGAGAAGAGAAACTTTTTTTTCCCGACTCCTCTCGTTCGCGGCGTTTTTCTATAGGCGCTCTTCCCCATTCTCCTTTAAGAGGCTCAAGTAGCGGTCAGATTTGGATTGAGCTTCCCAACGTTTAAAATTTCCCTTTTTTCCCCTCACGGTTGTCCAACACGAGCTCCTTGGTTGAATTTGATTGGTTCCCCCCTTCCTCTTTTCAGAAAGGACCCGCTATTCCTCCCCCTGAAAGATGGACGGGGGCAGATTCAAAACGCTCTCAACATTTTAGGGCAGTGATGTTCGGTGTGGCTTTGCCCCCTGTACATGAATCCCTTTTACCAACCTTCCTTGAAGACTGCCAGTTCTAAATATGAAAAAATTCCCCTTACTCAAGTAAATACTCAGTGTCTGTCGTTAAAACCTCTTTCCCTATTAGATACCAGGTTTAGCATTCTTTCCCGGTGTTGAGACTTCGTAACAGGCATAAAACTCAAAACGTGACCTTTTGCGGTCCTTAGGTTCCGATCTCCTCCTTTCAGGGACGCGATGAGAAACGTTCTCCCCCTCTTCCTTCTCGAAATCGACCGGCCACGCGGGCCTCATCTTCCCCTCTTTTCCAGTTAGATACTCGCCCCTAGCGCGATAGGGACCATCCCCCCTTAGCCAACGTGTGAGCAACCCCCAACGGCGCTACAAGATGACCTCTTTTCTCCTTCTTATAAAAGAGGAACGGGAATTGGCTCCCCCCAGCCCCAAACGCCCCCTCGGTACAGACGGCGTCATCTTAACCCCAACGTACCAGTCTAAGGGTTCGCCCTCCTCCGGCCCACCGAGCGTTCGAAACACACTTGCACCCCCCACGGCACCGCGATCAAAAGCCAGGGCAGCCGCCAATTTGAGAGATAAGGGGCCCCTCCCCCTTCATTGTCAATAACTCAATATTACCCTTTTTTCCTCCCGTAATCGAGAGCAACGTCCTTTCTTACACGTCTCTTCATCTACGCGAACATCTCGCGTACGCGTGGAGCATCGCCCAGGCATTCCTACCTGTTCCTTTTTTTATGTCCGGAGCTCTTTGCTTGCAAGCTGACTTTTCCCAGGTTAGCGCCCTCAATTCGCTCCCCATTCTTCTATCAGCTCTCGAGTTCGTGCTTTTCTTCTAGCGGCATTTGGGATGCCAGTACGGACAAAAAGCTTCTGTCTGACTCTCCCACTTTTTTCCAACTTCTCCTTCTTCCGGGCCTGCCCCCTCCCGCATCCCCCCCCCTAGCGATCGATCGAAAGGATCCCTTTCTAATGTCCTATGAAATCAGACACCCCTCCCGGATCTCCCTTTATCGGCACCCAACGTAAATGAAATCTTCTTCCGAAGGTTTACTATCCCCGCCACCTTGAAAAAATTGGGCACCCACCGGTTGGACCCCTTCGTGCCGCTGGGACCGCCCTGAAGCCATGCGCCAGGCTCCCTCGCCAAGTCCTTTTGGCCTGCCTGGAACTCTCCTTGTGTACCAAAACCTTTCTTTACCGTCGATCGAATTTTTTTTTTTTCCCGGTTTTTTCGGAACAGTTGCGCGGCCGATATGTCTTTTGTCCCTTTTCGGCACGGATTTCCCCGACCGTGGTGTTCGTAGAGATGATCCTTGCGGCCTGTCTGTTCCCAAACTGCCTAAGACAACGCCCCGTTTTCCGCTCTCCCTTTTCCCCAGCGGCGAAAAAAAATTTTTTTTACACCGGCGGACCAGAAACCATCGACAGCACCACGTGGCTGCTCTCCTTTTTTTTTGCTGTGTGTGTTCCCGTTTTTGCTTTCTTCAGAGGCACATCCCTTTTCTCCCTTCCTCACAGTGGTGGGGTCGTCTCAGGGCATTGACGGCGGACCGTAGAGATGTTCTGCAGATTGGCCCTTTTTCCTTGAGAGATCCTTTCTGTAGGGTTCGATTTCGCTGATTGGCTCTCACGGTCCGAGCGATCTTAGCTCGTTTTGTTATCTATCGGCAAGTTCCGACCTCTTTTTCGCAGAGTTTTTCCCTCTGGAACTTCCTACGGGGGGCCCCCCCCCAAAATGCAGCGGAGATGCGTTCCAGACGAACTTCGTTCTAACTCCTCTGTTCGGGAATGATTTTTTTTCCTAGAGCCTTCTCGCTTTCCCTTGCAAGCAGCCCCCTCCGACCGACACGTTCTTCTGGAGACCCTCCGACAGGCGCCCCTAGTAGTTCGCGTCCCCCAAGTAGACGATCTCCCCCCCCCCTTCATGATGTTGACGTTTCTTTTCTTCGAAGCGGATTTTCCGCCGATTTACAATTTTCTTCTCCCCCGGAAGGAAGCTTCCCCCTTTTCTGCTGGGAAGCTGCCCGTTGGCGGCAGCAATCTTTTATCTCTGCCGTAGTCTCTCCCCCCGGAAGTTAACCGCTCTTAATGCAACCTTCTTCAGCACGTGCGCCCTCGGTAAGTTTGGTTGTCTTTTTCCCTTTTAGGGGAACACTGTAACCGCAGGGGCCCTCGGTTTTCTCTTTCTCATTGCAGTATAGCCTTGTGAGTTGCTTCTGAGGTATAGACCTTTCCCTCTCCAGGATGACCTTCTCGAGACTTTCGATGTCGGCTAGTGGGAAGTTTCCTTTCTTCAGTCCCATGGAGTCGTTCTGCCCCTTTTTTTCTCCCTTTTCGTAACTGACCCCCTTGAGATCTTTCGAAACCCCAAGGGCCCCGCTCCTCGGTCACGGTGTTGTACTGGGGACCGCGTTGATTTTCTCGAGAACACCTCCCACGGGCAATGGGAGAAACCCCCCCCTTCATTTATCGAACTCCCCGACCCTCGACCGTCGAGGGCGTGCCCTTTTTCTTATTTTTTTTCTTTCGTCGGGTAGTTGGGCGCAGATTCCCTCTGGTCCAGGCGAAATTTTTTTTGGTAGCCGGTATTTCAGTTCCTTCATCCCCCCTACAAACCCCTTTTTCTCGTCCGCTTAAATGCTTTCTTGCGTGCCCCCGTCCAATCTTAGAAGAAGAGGAAGTACTTCCTTCTCTACGCTTCGAAAATCGGCCGGCCCAGGTCAAGATCCCCCCCTTTGATAGTGATGATTCCCACCGGCTTTTGATTCGCGGGGGTCCCCCCTTTGATGTGAAAAAGTTCCCGCTCCATCACCCAGTACTTTCCCTGTAACCTTCAACCCTCCTCGATCTTCAAGAAAACCCAACGATTCCGGTTAGGCGTTCCGAATTTCTCTTGCGCTCACAGCTCCCTCCCCCCGCGATCACGGACGTCGATTTTTCCCCTCTATTTAAATTGGCAAAGTGCCCGTGTTTCGTAAGGGACTTTTTCAGTGTCATCGGCATCTCCCTTTCCAAGGAGTTACCCCGCCGGATTTTATCTCCCCCCCTCTGTCGAGATAAAACCGGTGTGATCTTGACCTTGCAGATTCTGAAAAATGACCTCGTTTTCCAGGAACTTCCCAAAGACGTTTCGGTGTTTTTTCGATTGACATTCTGAGAAAGTGGGCGAGTTACTTTTTTTTCCCGCAATGATTGATTCTTTTTTTTTTTCTCCGGTTGTGACTGACACATCCGCATCAGAATGGTTAGGTGGTCTTTTTTTTCCATCGAAGTGGCCACGGCGACTGCTTTTTCTCTCGGCTTTCCCACCCTCCCCCCCCACCAGAAGAGAACCTTTGGCGAAGACGATTCAATTAGGGTTTTCTCGCTTTCCACAGCAAACCCCTGACCGAAAAAATGTACCTTCCTGTACGCTACGTCAAACCTTGGGGGAACGAAGAGTTCTCCACTTGCGTCCAGTGTTTCCCCTCCGATCGCTCTAGAGGGAACCTTTTTTGTAAGCATCCCCCCCCGGTCCGCTCGGGACTCCTCCGTGGGAGAAGAATTTCTTTTGGCGAAGGGCGAGGGTCGTTTTTTGTGTTGTCCCCTCCCCGCAGATTTCTCTACTTTTTCTGTTGTTGTTGAGAGAGATATGCGGTTTTCTTCTTTAGAAAACGAAGGAGAAAAAAGCCTTTCCCCCCCCCCCCTCTTTCCACGAGCGGAACTTGTTTTACACAGTTTTTCCTTCTTTCCCCGGTTCGAGAGGAGCGCCCCTTTAACGCAGTAATCCTTTCCTCCCCACGCACGCTTCGACCAAGGTGTTGTAGAGGAACGGCCTTTTCTTACGTCTTTGTAACTATTGGCCCAGCCCCCCTTCAAAAACTCACACATCTATTTCTTCTCCCTGTGAGCTGTGTACCTGACGTTGAAGCCGACGGGCCCGGTAGCATATTGGCCTCCGTTAGAGTGCCCCCTAAAATTGCTGATGCGGATGTTTTTCCGCTGTATTCAAAACAGTCCCCCCCTTACGAGGAAGCGCCCCTCTCTCGTTCCTTTTTTTGCCCACGCTGCATGGCCCTTCTTTCCCACTGAACTTTCTTGCCCCCCCCCCCCCCCCCCCACTTTGCGATAACAGCCTTTTTCACCGGTCGAACCCCCCCCTTTTTCCAAACATGGTCGCATTCCTCTCCTTAAATCCCGTACGAAATGCTTTCTCGGCAACCCTACATCTATCTTTCGTTTACCTCCTTTGGATAGCGTGGAGATGCCTGTGTGAAGCGGGGAGGGAAGAGGAATGACTTCCTCGTTGCGTCGCGAGCGTTTTTCTTTAAATTCTCTTAAGTCTCTAACACTTTTTTTAAAGGACTGGGGCTTCGGATTTAGACCCCTTTCACGCGAATCATTCGTCCGCATCACGTCAAACTGGGGGGCGCTTGCCTTTTTGGCCGCTGATTTTCTTTTTTACTTTCAATTGCCGACGGGACGCCAGGGTTTACATATGTACGGGGGGACACGTTTTTCTTGAAGAAACAGATGAGTCGTTGTGGTGTCCCCCGTTTTCCCCCTTTTTTTCTGCTGACAAGGCCTTTCCCATTACTCCCCCCACAAACAAGGTCCTTTTCCCTTGCCAAGGGATCTCCCCCAACTTGACAACCCTACCCCCAATCCCACTGGGCGCCCCCTCCCTCCCTTTCCCCCCTCTCGTTAGATTAGAAAATTCATGGCGGCATTTTCCTCCCCCCCTTCCTTTTTTTTGAGCGGCCAGGCGCCCATCTTCCCCTCGTGAGTCATACATTAGGTCGAGTTCCTTTTTCCAGATCCTTTCCGGGGACGACGATTCCCTCGACTCCATTCGCGCCTTTTTCCTTTTTCCCGTGCCACGGTACGGCCCCTCCCTCCTTTGGCCCAAGGTTCGCGCTTCATACAGCGCCGCTTTTTTTTTTACAGCAGTCTCCCACGTGTTGACCACTTTCCCCCCCCTCGATGCAATTAATCTTTTTTCTACCCCCGACGGGAGTGTAATTCAATAACGACACCAAAATTTCCTTTTTCCGTCTTCGCCATCACACCCTCCCTTCCCCGGGAACCTTTTTCTCAAAGATCGTTCCCGCGGCTCACCCAGTTGTGCCTGGGGTTCTTCTCGCACGTACAATTCGAGCTTAAGGGGGCTCCTCTTCCTTTGTAATCACGCTGAATACTCTTTTTTCCTGTCCTAGAATTCTCACCCGTCAACATAATGATCCTTCCGAGCGTCTACGGTAGGAATCTCCCCCTTATAGAATTTATGCTCGTTTTCACTTTCCTCCCTCATGACCTGTGGTAAATTAGAGGCGGCTTCCAGGCTGACCGCGCCAGTGTTAGAGCTAACCTTACGAACGAAGCCTCTCAACCTCTAGAGTTTCCAGCGAGCGTGCTCAGCTTCCTTTGGGCATGCCCCCTCAAAACGAATCGTGCCGGCCGCCCCCCTCTCCCTGCGAAGGATTGGAACGGCTTGACCTTCGAAATCATCGCCCCCTCAAATATCTCGCCCCCTTCCTTGAGAGAACAATCAGCTCTCTTTCCTTCTGAATAATCCCCGTTATCTCCGCGTTTTTCATCGGAAACCCTCCCCCTGCACTAAGCCCTTCCTCTTTTTCTACCCCCCCACAACTTGGCTTCCCCCAACCCCCCCCGATTGAACATCTCTGGCAAGCTCTTCTCCATGCCGAAACAAGAGCCGTTTTTTTGTCGCGAAGCAATTTTTGTTCTGCGACTTCCCCAGCGGAGCGTGTTCTGTTTTTACCAACCCCCCTAAGATCGAAACTCCCGAACAAAGGATGGAGTTTCCCCTTGAGATTAATCGCCTTTTTTCCGGGAAGGCCTCTCTTTTCCAATACTCTTTTCTTTCGATGAACCTCCTCCTGGGATTAGAGAATATCGTTTCTTTCCCGAAAAACTCCCATTTCGCTCTTCCCCTGACGGTAGGTAGCTGCCCACTTGGTACACGACTCTTCTTTGAGTTACTGCATTCGAACCCAAGTCTTTTTCTCCCCGAAAAGACGAGACGAGCGGTTCCCCTGGGAGGCCATTTGGCCTTTCTAGCTTCACAGCGGAACCCTTCTAACCCCCTTTTTCCCTCGGTGGGTATTTGCACCCCTCCTTTCCAGGAGAGGAACTCCTCAGATGGCCTTTATTGAAGATGAACGTTCTTCCGTGGCGTTGTTTTGCTTCCCTTTTTGAGATGATTGGCTCTCCGTCCTGCCGAGAGATCTTCTTTCACGATGAGTGATCGTCTTCCACGGCCCTTATGGCGCTGGTATCTTTCCCTCCTAGGAGTTTGCCGTCCCGACCGTTTGCCCCCCCTTCGAGGCTTTTTTTTTTACAGCACGAACTCGTCCTGATAGAGTGCCTCTTCTGGAAATTGAGAGCGACTTTTTCTACTTCATGCGTGCCAGCCTAATGCGCCCTCCGGTCAGGAAGGTTTTTTTCCGACGCGTTAAATCTCAGACGGTAGTTCGCCTCCTGCCCAGTAGACTTTACTTTCCCTTGCTGTCCCTGATGTTGACTTCCAGTCGGAGTCGCATTTATTTCCTCGGATGCCGTTCCTTTCGGGTTGCGGCCGATCTCTCCCGAAGAGAGAATCCTTTATCCGGCCTGATGACGTAGCTTGAGCCCTTTTCGAAAAGGAAGTTCCTTTCTTTGATGATGGCTCTCCCTGGCCCTGGTAAGTTTTCTCTTTTGTAAAGGACCTCCAGTGGGCAAGCCTCCATGTTCTACAGGCCCCCCTTTTTCTCCCCGTTGGTGCCCCCGTGTCTACCTTTGTTTCCGGTATCGACCCTCTCGTTCTGATGACTAACTTGGCCAGAGCGCTTGTCGGCGACGACAGTGCTCGCTGAGAAGGCGCGATTGGTCGTTCCGTCCTCCCCTCGCGTCCCTGAAATGATGAGATTCGGTTCGAACACACTTTCCCCCGCCGCTTTCCCCTGGGGTGTTGTTCTCAACGAGTTTTTTCTCCCTGCGCGACACCGCACTTCCCTGGCGAAAACCCTCTTCGAATCGCACGATCGGGTTTATCCCTGCTTCGCGGGCGACCAGTGAGTTTCTGTGAGGTGCTCCCGTGCCCCCTTCTTTTGGGGGAAAAAATTTTTCACCTGGGCAAGGAACGTGCCGTCCTTTTTGTCGGACGGGTCATGTAACCTTTTCCTTCCCACAGTCCGACACCCCCAACTCTTTTCCCCCAGGTATTCCAGCGTTTTTCCTCCCCTTAGAAGCGTTTCCATCTCCCACCCACATTGCCGGGAGGACTCTTTCTTCCCCAACCCCATCACTCCTCCCCCCGCTCGTGTTTTTTGTTTTCCCCGAATGAGTCTCCCCTCGGAAAAAAATGTGAAACCCCCTTCCTTTCCCCGACCCCTTCTTCCTCTTGTAACGGCTATTTACTAAGTTCACCCGAGAGTTTTTCCTTCCCCTAAGCGAACGCCAACGATTCTGTCTGGGTCATTGCTCCTGTATTAACCGCCTATTATTTCTCCCCTCTCCTGAGGACGTTCGGATTATCTGCCTTGATGGAGATCATTGAACGATCACGCTTCCTGTTTAGTAAGGGATCCCCTTTTCTCGGCAATGAGACCCGTGGCCCTCTCCCACTTTTCCCTCGCTAGGTGGATCTTCAACGTCCCCCTCCGGTAGTCGCTGGTGACCGTGCAGATTGTATGAACATGACCCCCTTTTCCCCGTAACTTCCAAAGACTTGGAGTGTCCCGCCCGCTTGAAAGTGGGCGATTTCCCGGGCACTTCCCATGATTGCTTCCCTTTGGAAGAACAAACCCTCATCAGCAATGGTCGGGTTTCTTTTCCTTCTCCGGTCGGGGCACGGTCTTTTTACTGGCTTTCCTTTCTTTCAACGTAATGAAAAAACTACGACTTCTCCCTGTTCTCCTGGGCGAAGAAGCTAAAGTCGTTGGAGGTTTGCGCCCCCCGAACATTACATCCCCGTACATCCCCCCTGCTACGAAACTGAAGCAGTGCGTTTTCTTCTTTCCCGAGAGAGAGTACTTTCCCCCGTCTGACGATCGCTATCCCCGGAAACTGCCCCATTTCCCCCTGAAGTAAACCAACATCGGGCCTGACGGACGCGTTGGAGCTTCTCCGAAGTGATGGGACGTTTTCCAATCATCCCGCAACCAGCCTCTCTTTTTGTTGAGAGAGATCGGCGTTTTCTGATTTCTCCCCCTCCCGTCTCCTCCCTGTAGACCAAGGCGCCCCCCTTCTCTTTCGTCTCGTACCCTATGTTTGTTACATCTTTTCCCCGTTCCGCGAGTAGCTTTCATCTCTTTTGCACGCCTCCTTTCCTTAGGCATTAAAGACGCTTCTCCCCTTTTTCGGACAGGCTTATTATCGGGCTATTCTCTTTTCTTGGGGCAGCCACCCCTTTTTCCAATTTGCCATTTATTCTCCCCTTCCCCGCCCTGTCTCTTCTTTTTAAAGCCGAAGTCCTCGTTTATCCAAACTCCTTCCTTTCGAGTGTCACGACCGCTCCCCCATTTTGTGATGTTCAACCGCTGTATTCCCCCCCTCATGGCAGTGCTCTGGAATCGCCCCAATTTCTCCCCTCGTTTCTCAAATCCAGTATTTGGGACTTTCCTCTGCCCGTCTTTCATGTAATCCCCCCCCATGACACACCGTTCTCTTTTCCGACCGTCTGCAGTTGATCCCTTCTCTAACCGTTTCTGACACCTTGTCGGCCAACATGTCCCCTCTTTCAAAGTTCCTTTTCTTCCCGCTACGATTCCCTCCTTGATAGGGCCCCCCTACAATCTCTCCTTCTCAACCCGACACGTCCTTTTTCTGAATGATATGGACGGTTCACTGGTCTTTGCAAGCCTCATGACCGCTAACTTAATCGTTGCGTTTCCGAGGACTCTTTTCTCTTGCATTTCTTCGTCTCCCCCCTAGGGGAAAGGACTGTTTTGCCGTAGCCCTCTTTTTACAGAGAATATAGGTTTCTCCCCCCAAGATCAAACAAGAGACCTTCTTTTTCCGGTGGCCGATGTCTTTTTCGTCCGCCTGCTTGACAAGGAAGCGCTCCGCTTGAAGGGTCCCTTGGAAGAACCTTAGCTGCGGCGTGCTAGTGTTCGGCTCCCGGCGAAAATTCCCACTTACACACTCTACTCCTTCCCCGCGGCACGTTTTTTTCCCCCAAGTCTTCCTCTGCCAAACTTTTTTTCCCCTCCCTAATCCCAATACCCCTCTCCGGTCGATACTATCTCCGCTCGATCCATTCTTGTCTTTTTTCGAAATTGCCCTTGAATGCTTTTCGCGGCCCGTACAACTAGTTGAGCTACAACAACGTGACCGGCGGCCTGTTCCCTCTTTTCATCCCCCAATTTTCAGTTCCGGCCGCTTCCCTTCCTCACATTCGCGACCTCTTTCCACGGCCATTAAATCGAAGGCGCTTGCAAGTTCGATACGCGTTTCCGCCGATCTGGAAACCCCAGTTCCTGGATACCTTCCCTTTTCCAAAGTGTGAGCAACTTCACTTCTATTCACGATGACTTGACCTGTATAAACCCTCTTGGCGGTACCGCAGGAGTGTAATTTCCCCCCCACTTACCAGCGCACATCTCCATCATTTTCCCCCTCTCCCAACGAGGTGAACTTCCTGTCTGCCCAGTAACGTTCCCAGTTGATGCCGTCGTCCCTTGCAGCTTCTTCTCGCCCGTCCCTCCTCAAACCTACATCACCCCTCTTCCTGAAGAAATGCGACTAGTAATTCTCCCTAACGTAAAACATTTCCCTTTGGAGAGCGTTACTGGGTCACGCGAACTAACTTCTAAGGCCTTCGTCCCTTCGCCGGCCTTTTCGTTTTAGGAGATCTCCTTGCTACCGAGCGCCAGGTTCCTTCCTCAATCTTCCCTTCCGCGCTATCAAGATCCTCGTTTAGTGCTTTTTTTTTCCCTTTTCTTTTCTCTCCGAGGCATTGGTCTTTCTAGCGACCCCTTGCGGACGCTCCCTTGGCGCCATAAGAGAAGGCAGTGACCCGATTACACTATTTCCTAAAGATCGCCTTCCCGAGTTAGAGTCTCATCGCCTTTTCATAAGACCCCTCAAGGGATTTGTTTGTTAACGGCACCCCCCCCCGTAAAAGCCATCAATTCATTTCCTCCGGGCAATGCACTTCTTTCGCCCCCAACCTTTCCTCCTCCCCCCACACACGTAACCCGTTCGAGATGGTCGTCTTTTCCCAGCGCGACGGCCCCCTAGCAGATCATCCTCCTTCAACGTGGTGATGCGAATGCCTTCACGCGGGAGTTTATGGTCTTCCAAACAATTTTCCGCTAACCTTCAGCCAACTGAAGAGAACTCTTGTTCTGAGGCTTCTTCTTTTTACCTCGCTCGAATAAAGTCCCCCCTT
>Ga0179593_1660173_pt1 | contig 11297 bp, 22 predicted proteins | sample CZODoug2_1_08_16_FD_185931 | JGI IMG/M metagenome (GOLD analysis project Ga0179593, IMG submission 185931) | Vadose zone soil fungal communities from Angelo Coast Range Reserve, California, USA - CZODoug2_1_08_16fungal (PacBio error correction) | ecosystem: Environmental > Terrestrial > Soil >... | reverse complement strand
ACACCCCTTGGCATTTTCAGTTAAAATTCGCCCATTCCCCCCTCGGATTCACTCCAAGACCTTTTTCCTTTCCCTGGAATCTTCTTTCGTCTCTCCTCCTCTTCCCTTTCGTGTGCTGTCAGGTTGGCTCCCCTCCCAAAGGAGTCGTTTTCTTTGACGAGCCGATCTTCTTTTCTGTTCCAAAATCCAAAACCTTCCCTTCCTTGCGAGTCCTGATCCCCCCCCCCCGCACCTTCTCTTGAAACGACAGGCTTTATGTTTTCCAGAGAATCCTTCTTTTCCCACAATTCCTCCTCCCTTTCCCTGAGGTTTTGGGACGGGGGGTGTTCTTTCATGACGGTTCTCCTCTTTTTCCCCTTGCGTCCGCCACTCATTTGCCCCCCTGCTCCTGATACAAAATTTTGCCGATTAAACTGGTTTTTGGGAAACGCCTGGTAAGGCTTTCTTTTCTTTTTAGTGGATTCCTTTGCATGGTGGAAACCCCTTATTACAAAAAAAGTCCCTTCATCGAAGAATCTCCCCCCCATCTTGTTGAATTCCCTTACGCTTTATGGAGGAATGATGGATGCCTTCCAGCAAGGATGACCCTGGGTACCCCTTTTGAGGGCCCTTCAGCTCAAGAAAATTACCTGGAGATAGGTCCTCCGCGATAATTCTCCAGTGTTCTTTTTCCTTTTCATTGAGCCCACCCGGATACCAATAAGACGAAGGTCTTCCTGAGGTGGTCCCTTCTTAAACTCCCCCCCCTCCTGGTGGCCTTCGCTGGTCCTTCCACCCCCCCCATCAGATACACCTCGGGTCAGACCAGAAAATTTTTTCCCCTCGGCTGATTATTCCAAAGACGAGAATCGAAACGGTTTTTTCTCCCGTCGGCGCCGTGAGGCCCCCCCCCCCCTTCCCCTGGCGCATCCCGGCCGCTATGATCCAGCACCCCCCCCCTTTTCGAGAGATTTTTTCTTTCCCCCTTTTTCCCATATCAGAATTTCCCCCCTTTTTTTCTCTGATCGTTACCTCAAGACCCTTTTGCGATATAGGACTGCCTCCATAAGGTAGTACGATCCACATGGTCCTTGGTCCCTCAAAACAATTCTGACTGAAAATCCTTTCCCGTTTTCGAGCCCTCCGGTCCCTCCCGACCCCCACGAGGATGTTTCCCGCCACAAACCCCTGCCGACAATTAATCTCCGGGATTCACCCTTTTTCCCCCCCCCTTGAAAGGCATTATTTTAAGAATCTTTTTTAATTCTTCATCTTAACACAACATCTCCCCCCCCCCCCTTTCTGAGCTAATTTTCTGCCGGTATTCCCAAGCATTTTCGTGGTGGTAGGGGCCCCCCTTGGGCAGCTTTCCCCTCGGGCCTCTGGATTTTTGATCTGCATTGCCGAGCTTGACCCAACCATCCCTCTTTCCCTGGTCTCAACTTTTCGTGAAGGAAATGTTTATCTTGCAGGATTCTAACTAATCTGATCCCTCCTGAGGGTTGTTTGCGCCTTTCGGGATGATCTGTTCTTGAACGTCGCGCAACCTTTTTTTCCTCCGGTGGTTCTTTTTTGCGTTGCGCGCAAAAATCCCCTTCTTTTTGAGATTCAGAGGGGTGGTCTTTTTTTAGCGATGCCGCCTCTTCATCCAAACGGCCCCTCAGAGAAAGAGATCTTTCTCAATAGAAATGTTTTCTCTGAAAGGTATTCCTCTCCCCAAAGTGAGTTGGCCCCTTTTGATGGGGGTTCTATCTTAAAAGTCCTTTTTCCTTGGCCCATCTAATCTCCCATGGGTCCCCCATTCTTTTTAGAGTTCCCTTTTCACTTTTTTCTTTCATTTCCAATTTAGAGGGCTCCCGGAGCCCCCCCCCCACCCCTCTTCGTAAACTCCCTCCAGACTTGCTTCTCGCTCGGCCCCCTGATTCCCCTTCCTAAGAGCACTGAGCCCTTTTCCAAGGGGAGAGGGGGACTTCAAGCTTCTGCACACACTGGGGGACCCTTCCCCCTCCTTCCTCCGTTGTTGTTTTTCGGGTCAGTGTTCTTTTTCTTCCTCCTCCTCGTGAAGTTTATCCGTTCGTTTTAGATCAGGGAATTCCGCGAAGCCTCCCTTTTTGCGTTTGGATTTTTTTAGAAGAGGTTTTTTTTTGAATTGATTTCCGACTTTCCAAGCGTTTTTAAACAGTCCAAAAGTTGCCCTGTTTTCCCCCCTCCCACAAAACGATTGGGCCTTCCTTCCCCCGTAGTCCATTCGGCAACGGGCAAGAAGAGAGCTTCCCCAAAAACCCCCATTTTGGGGTCCACCTCATGATTAATTCCCTGCCGGCCGACTTCCTTGATCCTCTCCGCGGTCCGCAGTAATTGACGCGGTCTTCCATCTCTTTTTTCTTTTTTTCCCCCCCAAACATCCTTCCCCCCCTCGATCCTTTTTTTTCCCGCAACAGTTATTCACCCTTTTTTCCCACTGATCGCTTTTTCTTTCTCCTTTCAGAAAGTCAGATCATGGCAATACGCCCCCCCCGGTTCCACCCTTCCTGACTGTTCTCGATTTTAGTCGGCAGTGAGCTCAAAACATTTCATTTCCGACGTTCTTCCCCTCTTGAGATTCCCACGCTATAAGCCTTGAGGTAATCATACGGTGATCAACCCTCCGGCCACGACCCCCCCCCAATCCCTTCTTTGATAAAAAGTTCTTATAAAAATTAGATAAGAACGTGTTTCCTGTTGGTTAAAGACTTTCTCCTTTTCCCCTTATATACTCCCGGTCCTTTTTTTTTCAGAAAGGAAGTTCCTCCTAGATGATGAAGTGTCCTTTTGACCCTTTGAGATTATTGATTTGCCACTCTGTTGTTTTTCAGGAATTTGTTTTCAGTAGCTTCCGGAGCTGCGTGGCTCTCCCTCCCTTCCCTGCGGGTCTTCCCATCTATTTTGCTTAAGGACCATGTTTTCCGAATACCGGATGACTTTCTTCCTTTTTTTTCTTCTTAAAAAGCATCTGATTGTTTTCCTCCCAAATGGCTTTTCTTTTCTTTGAGAGGTGCTAGCCTTTTTTCCCCCTCCTCTCGAAGTTTTTTTCATGGGTTATTGGCGGGGCCCTTTTTTCCGGATATAGGCTCTTTCCCCCTTAAAGTTGATACCCCTTCGGTTCTCTTCCCACTTTCCATCAGCGTGGTCTGAACCGAAACCCCTTTGTATCGATTGACTTTTTCACGCCCTCCCCTGGCCACAAAGGCTCTAACGTTAAGAATTTTTTTCCCCCCCAACCTCGGATTTCCTTTTTTAACCACCCCTTTCAAGTTAAGGATCCCTTCAGGATCGCGAGGGGTGGTTTTTCCCCCCCTCCCTGAGTGGTTTCATTTTTGGTATCCTGACGGACCTCCTTGGTCCCCATTTTCCGATCTCGCATCTTTTTTAGAGCTCATTCCATGTCCCTCTTCCTTAAGGAAAGGGAAGGCCCCCTTCTAGAGTAAGCTCTGTGTGGGAATCCGCTCTCCCTTTTATAAGGTTCCACTCACCGGCTCCTCTTGAGTTTACCAACTCCCTTTTGTAATCGGCGGAGTTCCCCCCTTTCTCCTGCATCTTTTCATGGCACCCCTTTCAGTTTACCAACAAATGGACTTGCCTTTTCCCTCTTGAGGAGGGAATTGTCGGGGAATGCGCTCATTTCCCCCCCCATACCTGTTTCCCTTTCATCGTGCCGAGGTTTTGCACGTAATTTTTTTTGATGTTTGAACCTTTCCTTTTCTCCAGATCGGCTCTCCCCCCTCTTTCTTTTTTTCTTCCCCCGCAAACCCTTTGTTCCCGAAAGAAATCTTTTTTTCTCCGAAGATCCAGATTTAGAGGCCCTCCCTTTTTTTCTTGAATAATATTTTTCCCTTTTTTCCTGACTTTTTCCCTGTGAAAAAATTGGTGTTGTCATTTTCCTAAGTTGGTGTGTGATCCGCATAGTTTTGCGAAGTTTCCCCCCTCCCCTCTTCACCTTCCCCCCCGCATATTGCCCCGCCTCTTCGAATATCCCCTTTCCAATCCCCCCTTCTTCGTGTGATGGCCAAAGTGTTTCCCCCAAAGGGAGTCGTTTTTCCGGACGAGCCGATTGCGCAATGTTTCTTCTTTCTTCCCCCAAAAATCACACGCCCTTCCTGATAAACCTCGGCACTTTTTTATGCTGGAACGCAAGAGTATAGTTCTTTCCTCAGTTACTTTTGAGAGTTGCCCCCTCTCCCCCTCAGCAAGAGTTTATTTTGAGGTTGGTAACCTTGAGTAAAAAGAATTTAAAAGAGACCTTCTTTTCTATGCTTGCCCTTCCCCCTTTTTGTCGGCTTTTTGTGTTTTCCTTTTAAGGCGAAGGCTCACCCCGTATGGCTGCGGGAATTTTCCCAAAGATTCGCGGATTCCCACACCTCCCTTTCTTAATCGAGAAGCCCCCTTTTTTAAACATTTCATTCCCCTGTATTAATGGCAATGATGGTCTTTAAAGAAAGGATGAGACCCCCCCCGGAATTTTCCCCCAATTTGTGGCGGGGTCTTTCCCAGGGAAGAAACACCTTTGATTGTACAACCACTTTCCATATCTTTTGGTTTTTTTTTCCATAGATAAGTTTTTTTTTTTTCTTTTTAAGGTCCTGATAGCCTTTTGGTCATGGTCCGTCTTTTTTCTCCATCATATTTTTGCCAGTTCGCGTCCCTTCCTTCCAAGAAGTAATTTTCCCCTGTCGCGTTTAATTCTTCCAGGACACCTTTTCCGAATCCGAAAAGAAGAGTACTTTACTAAAATTAAGACAGTCGAACATCCCTCAGGCCCCTTCCCCCATCTTTTTAAAGTGAACACCTTCCGAGAAGAGGTTTTTTTCCCCCTTCTCAGTCCCCCATCCCTTATTCGCCCTCTGCTTTTATTAAAATCTATTTTCCCGGGTTGTGGACGTCCTTTGTCGTCCTGTGACCCGCAACAAAGGGATGTTCCCTTTTAACTCCCGCGATTGTTGTCCGTTTCGATTCGCTCTTCTCAAACGGGATGTGGACTTCCTTCCCCCCAAAACCCCCCCCTTTTCTTCACACTTAAATTCCCCCTCTTCTCCCCCAACCCGGTTGACCTTTTCTATAGGTCGATAGTTGGAAGGAGTACCGGTAATTCTTCCCCCAACATCGTCCCTAGCAACACCTTTTTTCTCACGGAGGAAAGGTTTGCTCCCCTTTTTTCCCCGCGAGTCTTCGGCCTTTTTTTTTCCCATGAGGGATGATGACTCATTCATTTGCTTATTTCTTGAAAGTTCCCACTCTCCTCGCTCAACGGCGGCCACAAATGTCCCCCTTTTTCAAATGCTTCTTTCGGGCTACCATCCTCCCCCCTTCTTGCCCTCGGTGTCCTTGGAGGATGCCCCTTTTTTGATATGGAATTTCCTTTCGAAGAAAAGGTTGGCCCCACCCTTTCCCTGAAGCTTCCTTGGAAGTTGAGAGGAAAAACCTTTTTCCGAGGGGAGGGGGAGAGTTCTTTTTTGCAAAAGACCCCTTTTGCCGTACCTGCAATTTTGGGACATGTCGAGTGTCCCTGTTGCCTCTGGAAGGTATTCCCTTCCGGCAAACGTTCCCCCATCCACACCTTTTCTTTTCCCTCTATAGGCTTGGGCAGATGGTTACCATTTCAACGGGCATTTCCACTGGTCCACTTGCGTGCCAGGGAACTTTGGTTTAATTTTTTCTGGCGGCACGGAGTATCCCCCCCCAGCGATGCTTTCAAGACTACCCCGGTGAGGCTTCTAGCGCTTCCTGCATCTGGCCCCTTCGAAAAGGCTTTTCATTAAAGAGGATCTTCACTTCGCCCCCCGGTCTTCTTCCTCTCCGTTGGTGGTGTTTCTTTAGCAGGGGGCGAAGTGACTTTATCTCTGCGCCCAGTGATTCCCCCCCTTATTCGAGTTTCCTGAAGACACTTTTTTTTCTTTCTTGTCTTTCCATCGGGATTTTTTTTCTATGCAGAACCTTCCGATTGGAAATTTTCTTTACCCCCCCTTCTCATTTTCCCCCAAAAAGCTTTCCAACATTGCCCGTCCAAGGGGGTCTGTTTTATCTCTTCTCGCCGGACAATCTTGGCGGGTCCCTTATGACCTTCCACCCCTGGCCTCCTGTTTTTCCCGCGGATCGCGCTTTCCGTTCGGGTGCCCTTTTTCCGTTCCAGCTTTTTCAGCCCCACACCCTTATCGAAAAGCACGCTCTCCTCGCCTCTCCCTGCCCCTTCCAAAATTGTCTCAAAGTACATCTCCCTTTTGCCATCCGACCCCCTTTCCACACCCCCCCCCATGTCATCTTTTGGTAGCAGCAACTGCCTTTTTTTCCTTTCAGTGAATTGGGGCCCATTAGTACACGCTTGATTCGCTTTCCCCCCCCCCCCCTCGATTTCTAGGAGTTCCGTCCAGCAGGTGTCCAATGCCCTGCCCCTCCCGCGCTCGTCCTTCCCTCCCCCCCCTGTGCATTACAAATTCTTTTTTTGCTTAGAGAAGATGTTTTTTCCCTCTGCTTGACTGCCCCGGTTCTCTCCGCCTATATAGTCTAGAGGACTATATCGGTGGGGGGTCCCAAAAACTTTTGAGCTTTTCTTGTTCTTGGTGTTCAGTCTCCCGCGTTTTCAGTAGCTTATTCCTTTTTCGTGGGCTCGCACCAACCTTTTTTTTTAGTTCTTTTGCTTACAAATCTAACCAAGTCCCCCTTTGCTCGACTACCTTTCACCCCCACTCCTTTCCCAATAGAAAGTTAATACCCCTTTTTCCTTTGACCCCTTCTACCCCCCTTTTTTTTTTTCTATCTGGGAGTCAAGTTTTAGAATGCCCTTTGCGCTCGAAGTTTTCTCTTCCTGATTGCCCTTTTATGTTGCTGGCCCCCCGACGTGATTAAATTCCTTGGAAGATTTCTCGTCGTTTCTCGGCTCTTGGCCTTTCTGTCCCAATCGACATTTGTATCGATTTTTTCCTTTCCTGAGGGAAGGGGCCCCCCTGGCCACCAATCCTTTAACTCCTTTCCGACCACCTCGGAATTAATCCCGGAGGATTAACCCCCCCCCCCCTTGCCTCAATTTCCGGATTCCCCCCTTTGCTTTTCCGGTGGTTTTTGACCTCTCTCAAGGAGTGGGTTAGGTAATCCTTCTCCCAATTTTTCCCCCATTTACGATTGGGCTGTATAGCGCCCATGGCCGCCTTCCGTTCCTTGGCTGCTTTTTTTCCACATATTGATTTTGATCAGCTTGACGTTTCTTTCTTTTTTTGCAACCAGTTTTGTACCTTTTCCTTGCTCCTCGAGCCTCCCTTCGCGACCTTCGGGCGAGGGGTGCTCCATTTGTCTCTTTATGAAACTTGGGAAAGGCATTTTTTCGAAAGGTTTACAACAAATGACTTCCCCCTCTTGCGGAGGAATTTTTTCTTCACTCCTCCTTTTCCTCCTCAAAACTTCATAAAGCTGGTCCTCCGATTTCGATTTATACTTTTCCTTCTCAGGGACGCGCACGTTCCTTTTTGATCCCCAGCGGGTTCCTCGGCTTTATCGCCCCCTCAACGACTACTGTGGTCCCTTGGGCCAGCACACGAACAGATTTCTTCGTCCTCTGCTCCTTTTCGTCGTTTCTTGGAGTGTCCTTTTTTTGAATTGGAACTTAGCAACTTTTTTTGTTGTTCATCTCTCTCTTTCCTCCCTTTCTCTCCTCCAACACCCCCTTTTCCCTCTCGGAAGTTCCAATTCGCCCCTTTTTTTTCTCCTTTCCCCAAGAAAACGACTCAGGATTTTCTTGTCGAATATTCCTCTTTTTCCTTTTTCTTTTTTGTGACCACCTTTTTCCCCCTGAAATCAACAGGAGTTTCTTTTTTTTTATGGGCGAACTCAATGGTTCCCCTTTCCCCCTCCCCTTTTTCTCCCTTTATACTTTAAGTCTCCCCATGAATTTACTTCTTCAAATCGGGGATTGCTGGACCGCCCCCTCCCTTTTTTCTCGCCCTTGTCTCGTTTGCCCTCCATTCCTCCGCCAAAGATTTTCTTTTTTTTGCAAGTCATTTGTGTCCTACCCCGCCTTTTTCCCTCTCCCCTACCCCAAAGGCTTCTTTTTCCGTCCCAATGGGTTGCGGCTTTTCTTCGCGGCTCCCCTGTGTTGGCACCCGGTAGGTGCCTTCCTTTTTGGTGGCAAAAACCACACCAGTCAATCTCTCTCGGCCCCTTTTTTTCCCTGTATTCCTCTCCCATGTAATGGCGGAAATGATGGCCCAGCCCAGCTGCGAGATCTTCCCACTTTTTCGGTCGCACTTTTCCGTGTCAGACATTCCCCCCTTTGCGATCAGGTCAAAACTATAAGCACGGTGCCCTTTTTTCTGCCTGCTCTTTTTTTCCAGACCCGAAGGTCCTCGCATAATCCGCTTTTTTTCTTCGAAGGCTTCCCCCCTTTGTTAGAGAAAATTTTTCCCTTCCCTAAGTCTGCAAATCCTCCCCCTTTATTTCGGTTCACCCTATTCCTCCCCGACTTTTTTTTCCTCCTCGAATCTTACACAAGCCTTTTTCCCTTTAATAAAAGTACGAGACTCCCAGCAACATGGAGCAGACCCCCTCCCCTTCCCCCATCTCCCCCTCCCCCCCCTCGATTTTTTGGTTTTTGCATTATAGCACCTCACTCCCTTTTTCTCGTTCCCCTCCCTAGATGCTTTTATTCCTTTTTTTTTTCTAGGGCCTGCGTTGTGTCCTGGTTTCTCGTTTTTTCCCCCTTTTCCCCTTGTGGCCCCCCTAATAGATGGGAGCCCCTTTTCTAACATGTTCCTTTCACTCTTCCGGTCTTTGCTTCCTTTGAACAACGCGGCTTTTTGCTTCACACCAAATTTTAGCCTCACTTAATCTCCCCTTTCCACCCCCACGGTCCTTCTTCTCCTATATCAGAGACTCTTCTCCGATTTCTTCCCTCCGGTAATTCTGAAAAGTCCCCATAGCTCCCCCCTAAACGTTTGATCTCACCTACTTACGGGGGACTTCCCCCCTCCCCCACGTACTTTTCTCTCCCTTCTCTCTCACCCCCCTCCCCACCCTCCTCTCCCCACCTCTCCCCACCCCCCCCACCCCCCACCCGTACATTCCCTTTCTTCTCCTTACCATTCCCACCCTTACCCCCATCCCCGCTCCCACCCCCTCCACTCCCCACCGTTCTTCTCCAAGTCACCTACCTTCCTCACTTAATCTCAGTATCCCCCCCACGCCCCCGACCCCCAACTTCTCATCCCCACAACTCCCCCCCACTTAGCCCTTCACATTGCTCCCTCCATCCCCCCCCCCCACTCCTCCCCCTCACCCTCCACTCCAATCCTCCCGCGTCTAACCTACCCTCATACCCATACCCCACATTTCTCACCCTTGCCCCCATTTCCACCCCCCCCCCTATCACTCACCTCCACTCCATTTCCTGCCCTCCCACACCCAACTCCTCTTCACCTACCCCCCCATCCGCCCACCTCCTCCTCCTCATGACCCACCCTTTTTCATTTACCCCCCTCTCTCCACACTAATACACATCCTTTCATCCTCCCCCCCCGACCCCCACCTTAACCGCGCCCCCCCATCCCCTCCCCTTTGCCCACCCTCCCCCCGTTCCACTTCTCCCCCAACCCAGCACCCCCCTTTACCTGCATCCGGTTCTTTTTCTGTGGCCTTTTTCCTTTTGCAAGGCGTCTGGCGCCCCTCGCTGCCGGGCTTGCTTTTTTTTTTTTTTTTGTTGTTGGCATTCTTTTTTTTGCTTTGTGCTTTGTTTTTTGGGCCAGGGGCCTTTTTTCGAGGGTTCTTTTGCGGCAGGGAGGTGCGGACCCAAGGAGGGTCTTCTTTTTCCCGTAAAATGGGATTGAGGGAAGAAACCCCCCCTTTCCCCCCTTTCCCCAAACAAATTGTCTTTCAAGGAGTGTTTGGGTTCCTCCCGGTCAAGCAGCCGGCCCACACGAGTTCGCCCCTGAGGTCTTTTTCCCTTGGGAAAGCGTTTTTTCCAGCAGCCATCCCTCTTTTTTTTTTTTTTAGCTGGGCCCGCCTTTAATCAGCAAGGTTTTGCAAGGACAAGCAGGTGGCCGCACGTCTTTCCCTTTTTTTTCCTGCGACCGTTGGTTTTCCGCCTGGGCGCCGAGGGTTCCCCTTTTTTTTCCGTTTGTTAGGTCCCTTGGTCGGCGCGGTTTTTTTGCTGTGCAGTCTTCGGTCCCGGCCCGCCGCCGGTTTCTTGGCCCTACTTGGTTTGATCAGGACGGCATTCGTTCTCCTGCCTTTTTTGGACGGTTCAAGCCAAATTTTGGGGCGAGAACCGGTCTTTTGCGAAAGGACGTTTCCTCTTGGGTACCTTCCATTCTTTTTCCCACCCCAGGGCTGGCCCCTTTTTTTTTTTTTCCAAATGAAGAAGGGCGGGAAAATGTTTTCAACCGCCCCCCTTTTTTACAACCGACCGCCTTTTTTGCAGAGATTTCTTTTTTATTTATATATCTATTTTACTTCCCTTTGTGTTGATTCTTTGATTTTTTCGGTGGCTGCCAATCGCTGCTTTTACTTTTTTCGAGCGGCTTTCCCTTCTCCCCCTTCTCCCCCCTTTGCCAAAACCTTTTTCTTTCGCATCCTCCGGCATTTTTCAGTGGGCGAATTTTTTTTTTTTTCCCCCCCCTCTCTTCCCTCTTTTCACTTGCTTTTTCTGTAGGGAAACGTTTCCGCCCTTTGCCTTCCCTTTTTCCTGCTGGCATACATCCCGTAACCCAGGTTTTCTGTCTTTCCCCCCCCATGGGTCCCCTCCTTTTTCTGGGGTGCCTTCGACGGCTGCTCGGTTTTCCCCCCTGCTTTTTTTCCCTCCTCTTTGACACTTTTTCTGGGCCCGGCCGACGGGTATGGGGCTCGGCCGCCCCTCTCCCCTTTGAATCGTTATTTTTTTTGGATCACCCCCAGTTTCCCAGCCTGCCGTCGCGAGTGCCCTTACTTGGACTTGAGCGCGCTTGGGGTAGTGGTGTACGGCTGGCGGATTACCGCTCATGACACCTGTGTATTCACCGAGGGATTTTTTCTCTATCTTTCTTTCTGTTGCCTTCTCCCGTTTCACTTTTTTTTGCCTTAGAGGGGTTCTTCCAAATCTTTAAATGCGGTCTCGGCACAAATTGTCCCCTCACGTTATTTCATGTGTGTAGTAAAATTGCCTCCCCCTTTTTCAACGCCCGGTGTTTAAAATAATCCGCAATGGAGGGTTTTGTACCCACGTGTGCCTTGTTTTTTATTTGGCGAGGCGGCCCCTTTCTCTTGATGGACCCCTTTGCGTCGTCTCTCGAAAAGTCGTCCCCTCCCTTCGAATTAGATCCATG
>Ga0179593_1522571_pt1 | contig 11297 bp, 17 predicted proteins | sample CZODoug2_1_08_16_FD_185931 | JGI IMG/M metagenome (GOLD analysis project Ga0179593, IMG submission 185931) | Vadose zone soil fungal communities from Angelo Coast Range Reserve, California, USA - CZODoug2_1_08_16fungal (PacBio error correction) | ecosystem: Environmental > Terrestrial > Soil >... | reverse complement strand
ACCAGCTGTTAGAGGAAAGCGGATGTCTGTTGTGACGTTATGCCCCACCTGGGACTTCCGGCATTAGGGACCCCTCTTCCCCACCCCTGTTCCTGGTCCCACCCTTCCGCAGCGTCCCCATTCTTTCTCCGGATGCTCGCCTTGAACCCTTATGTCTCTTCCGCCTATTTTCCCCCCCCAATGATTGATTGGCACTCTTTTCGCGATTTTTTATCACCAGAAAAGCTCGCCGTCCAGCCCCCAAATCTCCCCGAGTGACACCATGTTACACCCCAACCGATACAACACATCCGATTCCCCCTTATCTCCCCACTCTTCATCAAAAGAGCTTTCCCCTTCCACCCCCCAACCCTCCTTTTCATTCGGAAGCACCCCACCCCTTACCCACGGTGATTGGCATTCGAATGGGAAACAGCACACGGATTATCCTATCCCATTCTCCTTATTCTTCTCACGTGAGTTTCATAACCTATGATTTCCGTCACTTTGCGGTGTCAATTCCGCAGCTCTTTCAGCCCTCGCCTTCCCTTTCCCGGATCACTAGTGTGCACCTTTACCTGCTTCCCCGCAGCAGCTTTCCTTCCACCCTCCTTTTCATGTTATCCTGACTTGGCATTTCTTCATCCATGCAGGCAAGACTCGGTCGCTTTTTTCTTCCCACCGCCAAGAGCAAATTCCCCTGACTGCCGCAATCTCAAGCAGGGTAAGGTCTTCAATTAGCTTCCATTTTTATAGTCCTGACCCGCCATCAGAAAACAGAAACCGCATTCATGCAGGCCACCCTGCCGTGCATTGAACCGGGCTCCCACATTTTGTCCCTCTGACATCCCCCCCATTGTTGAACCCATATTTCCCCCCCCTACCTTTTCCCTTAATTGTTACCCACCCTTACCCCTCTTACCTGCTCCAAGGACCCCCTAATTGAGCAGCCCCTGTCCGTCAACAACTCATCCCCCCTGAACTCACCTCCCTACCTCTTACTTTCTTGCAATCACCACGCTCTTCTTTGCCCCTTTTTTATATCAGTGAGAATGAGGTTAAGTCCTCCCCCCCCTCTGCCCTCTGCTCCCCGGCTGCTGCATGTGACGCAGAGTCAGTGATACGACTCTTTTGGAAAACACTTTCTTCCTTCTCCCCTTATCAACCATCCATCCATGACAACTGTGATTTCTCAGGCCCCTTTTCTTTCCTTCTTGTGCCGATCCTCATTACTGCGTAAGATTTCTGATGGTTTGCTCCCTCGCAGGGAGTTTTGCCCAGACCTGTTGAGAGGTTTTCAGTAATAGCCCTCTTTTTCCCAGGACTACTGTAGGTTCCTGGGTCATACTTTTAATGAGTAGTATCCACCCTTCATGCTGACTTTTTTGCCTCCGGAATGATTCTTCCTTTGGCTTTGAGAAGTATCCCCCGAGAATCTGTTGCCTACCCCTCTCATTAGAGTTCCTTTTTTATTGGGGGCTGTTTTCTTCCTGCATTTCCTGGGGATGTGTTTTTTTTAATTTCTCTAACCGTGGCCCAAGCCTTCTTTTGTAACTCCTTTGCCCCCCTTTTTCCCCTCTGTTTCTTGAGTGTACATTTTTCCCTGCCCCCCCCGTGCCACCACCAAGGGCCCGGTTACCTGGTCGTTCACCGTGCTCGGCCCCCCTTCCCAATTTATCATCACCTTCAACCCCATGCTCCTTTGATGCCCTCTCATCATGAAAATAGCCCACCATTTTCCTTTTTTTGCTCTCCCGCCGGTTCGCAAGTTGTGTTCCCCCTGATGACCCTCTTCCCCCTTGCCAAAATGCCTCTCATGCTTGTAGTTCATTGGAGGAGGCGGTCTCCTTTGCTTCTCACTCAGGTTGCCTTCGGTCCTTCTGATTGTGGTTTGGACCCATTTTCCTTGCTCCCTTCAACCTACCAATCATTTAACATTTAGGGCGAGCGGTTGTCAACTCTTCCCTCAGAAAATAGATTGTATGACGATCACCTCCCCGCGAAAGTCACACCTCTTTTCCAATGGACATGTTCTTCTGCCACTTTCTTCCTTATCCCCGGTCCCTGTTGGTTCTTTGTAATCATTCATTTCCAGCACCGAAAATGTGCTTTTAGGCCCTGCTTTCTCAACGCAATCCGGTCACCCCTTACATCTACCCCCCCCTTATGAAGGAAAGAACTTCATTGCGTGGGGCTCCCGGGGTCTCTTTCTAGTTCGCGGATTTGCACCTTCGGAAAACCAATTTGCTCACGTTCCCTAGACAAAAAACTAATCCCGCCAGATTTCTTGGCTCTGATCTGGTCAACTTTTGTTCTCCCCTTACCAGTATATTTGGGTTTCTTCTTCTTTTTCCCCTCCTTCCAAGCTTTGTAATCCTTCCTTGTTTTTTTTATTTCCCCCCTTATGGTAACTACCAATTTTCTTACACCTCCCCTCCCGGCCTCCCAAACGGGGGGGCTGCGAAATAGTCCGCCACGTTTGTCGATCCCCTTTCTTTTTCCCCTAGAAACATTCCTTCCTTTCAGCGTATCGAAGGAAGACAACAATATTCCCCGTCTATCCCGGTTCAATTCCCCCCGCAACTGCTCCCGAGCCGTAATTGACTCCCTGGCACCACTCCCCCCAAATTAGATTTGAATTCCCTCTTATGTAAGGATAAAATCTGGCCCCCTAACTATTATGTGTCCCGCGTCTTAATTTTGAGATTTGTTTTCGACCCTTTTTCTTTAATGGTCAATTGATTGTAGGCCAAAGTCGGGTTTTCATGCTTGGGGTTCCCCTTTCCCGACTTTCCAACATTGGCGTCTATGATATGGATTGTTTTCGTTCACCCCACTTTTTTTCCGCTCTTCTTTCCTCTCGTTGTTGAGATGCGTAATTCCCCTCCCCCCAACCTCCTATTTTTCCCTTTCCAGTGTTTCAGCCACCCACGCTATCCCACCCCCCACCGTTTTCTTTTTTTTCAGTGGCAGCACCTATTCACTATGGTCCCCCTTTTGACCTCTCTTTCTTCTTTACAGTGAATCTCGCTAATATGATCTGGCAAATATATATCCTTCTAACGAGTGAAATTCCCAAAATCTTTAAGGTTTCATAATCCACCCCCCTTGCCCTTCTCGCCTCTGCGGTGTGATGGGACCGGATTTGAGCTCTTCAACTTATTTTTTTTTTCCCGGCCTCTCCCCCTTCTGTTAGGTCAGCAGAATCATATTATGTTCCCTCTTATATTTCGACCTGTGGTTCCCTTTTTTTGAAAATACTCCCCCACACACTTTTTTCTCCTTCTTTGTAGTTGTATCCCCTTTCCTGCGGCCGGGGGGTATCAAATGACTCTCCCCCTTAATTACGGTCCACCCTTCCTTCTTGGATTATTCTGGACCGACTGCTCTATACTGTGATTTTGATGATCCAAAATTCCCCCCCCCCCCATCGTGACCCCTCTGATTACTTTTCCTCCTAATAGGTTGAGATGGGTGTATGGGAATGTGCTCTGAAGACTAGATTGTCCGGTTCGTTTTTTCCATTGTGGCCAATCCTCCTTACAAAAATCTCCCACTTCAATTTTCTTTCAGTCCCGATGTTTACAATCTCGTATGATATGGTAATTTTTTCTGTTGATGAGTCGGGCTTGATTCATTTCCCCTACGGAACTTCTTCAACCCCTCCAAACCCCCACTCGTCCAGGGTGCAGTTTCGCCCACATTGTCAATGGTTGACAAAGCTGTTTTATTGATCGGAACGTGATCTAACCAAGCGCATTTCCTCCTTCATAAGCCTCCTTTCCCTTATGTTTTTGTATGTTGTTCGTGACAAGTTCATGCCAGTTTAAAAATTTCAACACCCAGAGACTGCATATAGGAGCCTACCCCAGAAGTCCTTGAACACTTCTGTTCAAGTTATTCCCTTCCCATTTCTTCAACCTTTTTTACTCTTTCTGGGACCCACCCCCCCATTTTCTTCCCCTTGGGGCTCTCCCCAACCTCACATGAGTGCCCCTAATTTCATGTACTGCCACCCGTCTCCACATTTCTTTTAACGTTATATTTTGTCGTTTACGAGCCTTGTAACCTTTCCCCTATTCTGCAGTTGTTTCTTCTTGTGGCAAATTGGGTCTCCGAAGAGGATACCTCCTTTAAAGCCTTAGGTGTGTGTCCACCACAACTGCTGGGCTTGGCACACCCGGTTAGCCCCAACCCTGTTTTTTCCCCCACGACCCACAAAAGCCAAGGAAGATTTCCACCTCGAATTCTCACCCCACAAGTGCTTCCTACGTTGTCCCTCCCAAGATGTAGCCACTTGCACGGGGTGTTACCTTTTTTTTTCCTCATTTGTCTTTTACAAATCAGCCCATTCATACCGTCGACCCCTCCAGGAGGTATCTCACTCCCAATTCCTAAACTTGGCAGTAATTTTTAATTTCTTTCTTTCCCCGGCTGCGATGGTCCTGACCAAAACTCTGCAACTGTCTTCCCGCTTTTCCCCCCCCCCGCACGTCACAATGTCACTGCATAGTCCCCTCCAGTTATCCCGTTCCTTTTTCGTACCATCTCAGTCATCGTAGTGTTTTTTCTCCATATACTTGCCTTAGCCTTCCCCCCCCTTTGTTTTTCCAAAATCATTAGTGCCGTAACCTCCCTCCTCTTGTTGAGCATAGGGCTCTTTTTCCCCTCCCCTTCTTTTTCATTGATAACCTCTAGGCGGTACGTCACTCATTCTGCTTGCTCCTGTTCTATTCTGGAGCCGGTTGAGTTTTTCCCTTTTGTGCAGGAGTAGTTCTACTGCTCAATGATGCGATTGACTTTTTTTTCACTTTCTTAGTTACCCTCAGGCATGGTCCTTTTGTGTCCCCTGCACCAAGGTGCTGGTACAGAACAGGTGTGGGAAACCCCCAATGTATTTTTTTCGCCTCTGCTTTGGAACCCCCGCTTGTGGTGGTGGCAGTCCCTTCTGGATGCGGTGTTGATCTCGGACTTGCGCCCGTTCCCTTTCCTTGTTATGACTTACACCCATGCTTTGGATTGACGGCGCAGCGGACTTTTTTCTTTTGTTATGTCCGGATGTGATGACCTGTGCTGTCCTTCTAATGCAAGGCCTTTTCTTTCATAAATACAGAAGTCCCCCCTCCCTCTTTTGCACTTGCGCGTACTGCGGGTCCAGGGCACTACCTGGCCCTAAGGGAAGAGATCCTGCCCGCTATTGCTCTTCTTACTTTTAACTCTCTCCCTTCCGGACTTTCTACTCCACCTCACCCCCTTTGGCAGTGCATATCATCCCCCCCGCACAACTCTCTGGGGCCTTCTTCCTGTTTGCCCCTGGAAATTGCCAGAAAGTTTTCAGGTTTGATGCTTCATCCCTCTTGTTTTGGTTTTTTGGGCGTCTCCTCTTCCTTTTTTTCTGAGGGTGGAGTAGGGCGGGGCAGGTGTGTTGTATCGTGTGTTTAACTTAGTATCCCCTTTTTTTTCTCGGAGATTTTCATGAGTGCCATAGTGGATTGTGGTGGGAGTGCCCTCTCACTATTTTTGGGGGGCTCATCCCCTCCTGGGTTACACCTTTATAATTGTCCCCTTGGCAGAGGCGCGCGGATTGGTGCTGAAATTTTCTCTTGGGCCTTCCCCTGATGCTCCCCTGTTTTAGCAGACTCCCTGGGGTTCTCCCTAAAGGCAAATAGATCCCCGGTTTTGCCCATCTCCTTTCCAGTTTCTTCCTCGATGAGCATACTCTCTTTTCTCCATGTTGTTTTTTTTCTATGCGGATTTCATCGCCGTAAGCGAGGGGAAAAAAGTGACCTCTGCCTGTTTTTCCCCATCCGGTAATGCTGTGATGTACCCTTTACACCCCTTTTAGTTGGATAAAACTGCTTGGCATTTCCGTCCCTCTTTCAGCCCCATTTCTCTCCAGTAGTGAGATCTCTGTTTCCAATTTAGCATCTTCATCCTCACCCCTTTTTTTCACCTGATACCATGGGATCCCCCCCCAACCCATACATCCTCTTCCCACGTCTTTGAAGAAATTCAACCCCCACCCAAAGGAGATCTCCTGTTCACCCAACGTTCTCCCCTGTCATTCCGATACACCCCTACTCCATGGACCCCCCACCCCCCCCCCACTCTTCCATTCGAGGAAGCATTTCACCAATTCACAACGTTCTTCCCCCATTTGAAAACAGTTTTTGCAGAAGCGTCCCCCTTGATGTGTCAGTTGTGTTGGCATTCATAGCCCCGAATTAGGTTTGCATAACCTCTTTTCCTTGTTTTTACGAACTCCTTCTTCCCAGTGCTCTTACGGTTTTGCCTCACTAGGGTCGCCCGTCCCTGCGCATGCAGCCCTGATTTGTGTCTCTTTTCCACTTCATTCCTGAACTTACTGACTTTCTTTTCGTTCTAGCCGTCCCTCCCACTCGAGGGTCCCTCGGTTTCACAAGAATCCTTGAGCCTCCCCTATCACATTGTGAAGTCTAATCCACGCTGACTTCGCTTCAATCATCCTCGGACCCCCCTCCGTACACCTCACGGAATTTTCCCCTCCCCCCATGGCATGTGCACCCCCATCCCTTGAGGGCTAACACTCTTGACCTCCCCCATGTGCCCCCCCACCTTTCCTCTTTCCGCCCTTCTTGGGACACAACTTAAACCTTCTCTTCTTTTCCTACAGCTTGACACCTACTTCCCTTCCGATTGGCGGCAGCGTGAGCCATCAAATCCATCCTGGACGCAAATTTCTCCCCCCTTTCCTCCCCTTTGACCTCAATCACAAACGCTATGATGCCTTACGCTATTGTCCCCTTTCTTGAGGAAGACCTCCTACACCCTTTCTCCTTCTTTTTCCACCCCCAGGCCTGTTGTAATGTGCGCATACCTTACTTTGATACTGCGATTTGGGTTTGACCCCCACCGGTTTTTTTTTTTCCCTTTCTCCCCTCATCTTCTCCTTGGCTTACCCGATCCCTTTTCCAACTTTATTGATTTTCAGGCTCCGTTTGTTTTTCCCTCTGCCGATATCAGAGTGACGCTTGGTGCCTGGGGGGCCAATGAGTGGAAAACATTTGCAGCGTTTCGTTCCTTGTCGTCGGGACTACATGCAGGAGGGCGTCATACAAGGGATATTTCTTCTTTCCGTATACCTCCTTTTCTGGTTTGTCGACTGTCTCCTTTTGACTTTTCTTCCCCCCAGTCAATGAGGAATCTCTTCCTAACTGGAGAACTCAGCTGACTGGTGGTTTTTGTTTGTCGAGTGCTTCTGCATTTTCATTTTTCCAGGGTGGTTGGCTCTCACTTTGGTATCCCAAAGCCAAGCCTTTTTTTTAAACACGCGTGTTGCTTTCCCCTCTTTGCCAACGGCCTTCCCATTTTTTGAGGCTGCAAATTGCTGTTACCCTTTCCCTGTGTGCCTGGTGCTCGGCTAAGACAGTCTAATCACCAAACGCCTCTCCTTTATGTGGGTAAAGTTCTCCCTTTCCCAGTGCCTTGTGTGGCTATCCGAAGGTTCCCCTTTCTTAAATTTTCCCCCCCCTTTCCAGAAACTTCCAGTATGCGTTTATCCCCCAGTTTGGAGGATTTCCATTTACCTATTCAAGGATTTCTGATCTCTTTCCCTTTCTTTCCAATTTCAATGGATTCCCACCTCCACTCATTTCCATGCAGGGTCGGACGAGGACTTTTCCCTACCCGAATTAACTTGTTCCCTGGCCTAAGCTCCTCCACTCTTTCATTTCATTTTCCTTCGTACCTTTCGTAGATCCCTTCGGCGGTCCCTGTGTGTAATTGTACTCCCCCCAATTGTACGACCTGGTAGCTTCTTTTTACCCACACGTCCAAAGGGGAAATCCTTCTCTCAATACCTCATCTAAGCACCAGTTCTCGTGGGGCTACTTCTCCTTCTTTCTCATTTATTCCCCGGATACCAGTAGTCCACAATTTTTCCCTTCACCTCCGGCACCGTTCCCCTTCCCCCCCACCATCGCACGTCTTCTGGCATCCAGAGTTCCGTCCCATTTCTTGGGGTCTTTCAATTTTGGTCCGATCCTCCCATGATATTTGTCTCGTAGCGATGGTCAAGATCCTCCCTAATCCGGGGCATTGATCTATATTTGTTTGGTTCCGCACTTCTTTTCTGCTACCATTTTCTTCCCAAGTAATAAAATACAATGTGCACCGTTTGTGGGATAGCTTAGTTAATAGGTTTGTGGCAATGGCACCCCCCTTTTTTACTTCTCCTCGAATCCTCCACGGACTGCTGGAACCATCCCTCCAAATCAGTTGTTCCTTATCCTCAATCAGACCCCAATTATGAACCCTTATAATGCCAGTCGGTTCACCTCCCAAGTGATTTTTGTCCTTTTTCAACAATCCTTTCTAATGTCATTTCCCGTTTATGTAATTATCTATTGGGCGCTCTTATTCATCTTTTTTTTTCCGGTCACGGCTTACTTAGTTCAGATGGTGTGCAGATGATGAAAGTGTTCAAGTCTGTCTTCTCCTTCGTTGTTTTTGTCCTGTACCCTACATTCTGTTTCTTCCTTATAATTTTTTGTTGTATTGAACCCCGAGTCACTTCTCCGTGTTTTTGTTTGGATCTCGATACCGATTGGTACCCTAAACACCTCACTTTACCAGGCATTCGCCAATTTTGCCCGATTTTCCCTTTCCCCAGCTTTCCCCCCCACCTGGACTTTTGACACCAATCATTTCCTCCAATCTGGTCGACCCCCTCTTTGAACTATTAAGGCTCGTTTCACACTTTTCATCTGTCCCTATAATGATTTGGAGGCCTATTCATCCTAAGAGCGTGGTATTCCAACCATTTCTGATTTGATTTTCTTAGCATTTGACCTTACTTTTTCTTGGTCCCCCGATGTCCATTCTTTTCGCATTCCAAATATTCTTCTTCTGGGCCGCTCCGATTCGCATGTAGGTTCCGCAAAATCATGTATGTAATATTGAAGCCCCCTTTGGGGGACCCAGGGCCCCCCTCTTCCCCAATCCTTTCGCTTGGATGGGAGGTGGGTACTGGTCGTTCCTGTGTGTATTCACTGCAAATTATTTGCCACCCCCCGTTCATTGGTACTGCTCTTTCCCAGGATTAGGTCTCTACCCATTCTTCTCTTCCATCCAAATATTTTTTGCTTGGTCTTTATCGCTTATAGTCTTTTTTCCCTGGTCATCTCGTGATGCTGTGTGTCTTGCGGTGCATGTTCCCGAAAATGCCGCCTCTGGTGTTAATGCTTTTTGTGCATACTGGTGCTTTCGACTCATCTGCCAGTCAATGAGCATTGACCTTTTTTCTTTCAGTCGATTCCTTTATTTTGCATTAGGTCATTCCTTCTTCGTTGATTGCGCGGGCGCTATCACCATCCCCGTTTTTTTGGCCTGAAGCTTCCCATTACCGCGCCACTCAGGGGTTCGCAACCCTTCCAAGAGTGAACGTCGATTCTTCACCCTTTATCGTTACAAGTCTATTTCTTCGGAATATTTTACCCTTCCTCACTCCTGCGAAGTCCTTATTTGGCGTTTTGCCAACTGGACCAATTTCCAACCCCCACCTATAGCCCCAGCTGTCTCCTTTCCTTCGTCGACCTTCCTCATCACAAAGAAAAGACCTGCTTTTTTCCTTTTCCTACATCTTTGACCCCCCCGGATTTATCACCCCCATGTCTGAGTGTTTCCGCCAGCTTTTCCTCCCCATTGCTGTCTGAAGTTGATTCCATTCCTGGAGGAAGTTTTCACTTGTAACCTTTCCTTCTTTCACCTTCCGTTGTTTTTTTTTTGCATCGTGATCCTTGTTCCAATGGGTTCTAACGACCGTTAACGCCCCAACTGAGGGTTTGACAAAGGTTTTTTTGGTATCCCCCGTTTTTTCTATGAACCAATGGTCCCCCCCACATAACATGCCTCCGTCGCCCCGCAACACCCCCTTCCCCCAGATGCTATTAAGTTGCTACCGAGTGTATTCACGTTATTTCTGCCTTGTCATTAATGTTCCCCGACTATCATAGTTAGACCCCCTCCCTTGTATAGGACTCACCTCACCCCCTGGGATGAAGGCCAGTCCTTGTAGTTTCACCTCTCTCTTCCCCCCTGCCACCTCCCAAAATGTCTGACCAAATAACTGATCGTCCCAGCACCCCAGCAACCGTCCTTTTATATTTTGATAGGAGTCTTGCCCACGAAAAAATTTCTCCCGTACCAAATCCTCCTTTGCTGTTAGTTATCTTTTCAGTCCCAGTATAGCCATGCTGTTTTCTTCCAAATTTGTTGTTCCCCCCAATTTCTCCACTTTTTAGTTCCAGCATCCCCTTGTTCCCCATATAATTTTGTCCCCTTTCTTCCTGTTCCCTGGAGGGAAGTCCTTTTTTCTAGCGGTTGTGCTTGCATGCGATCAGTATTTCCGTCTGAAGCGTTGAGATTTATCCTTTGGCTTTTTATTTTGTATGATGCTCTACCCCATTTCAGGTGTTTTCAGCCTGTCGTCCCTCCGCATAGGTGTATCTGTTTCCGCATTCAAAGGTGCTTTTCACCTCTGCTTGTGGTGTGCAATTTCTTCTGGGAACTATGTAGCCCCTTGCGGACCTGCCATTTTTTCCTGCAAGTCTTCTGCGTGTTGATGTTCCCTTGTGTATGACCCATAAACTGATTGCAATTCCTCTTTACCAATGCTGGTGGATAAATTTTCGCCAGTCCGCTGTCCTTGCTTGTACTGAACTCCTCTTCGTTCTGGCTTTGGCCGGACTTAAGTCAGGCTGCATCCCCAATTAGGTGGCAGAGACTCCCTCCCCTTGTGCATGCGGGCAGTCCTCCTGTTCAGGAGTTCTTCTTCCTCTCGCAGAGCCAGATGGCCAGTGACAGGACCTCAATGAAAAGGACACTTGCCTGCTATAAGTGTTCCCCCCGCCTTCTTTTTGATATACCTTCTTTTTTTGCCATGCGAACATTGCCATCCCGTGTTCGTGAGTTTCATTGTCCCACTTTTGAGCACGAGTGTGGGTGTTTACGAGATTTTTGAGTGAGTTTGTTTTTCTGCTATTATCGGCCGGGGATGTTGGTTTTTAACATATCTCCGGGTGTATTCCTTTGCGATTGTCCAATGGAAGTCTATTCTGTTATTTGTGGTAATAGTTCCCCCCCGCATGGGTGTGAAACCTTTCTTAGTTTTCTTTACATGGTCAGAGGTGCGGATTCCTGGTAGCGACTGTTTGCCGAAGATTCTTCTCCCCCAGTTGTTTTCAGTTTAGCGTTCCACCGTTAGGTGTCCTTAAGACAACTCATCAACGTTTTGGGCCCATTAGACTTGTTCCCCCCCCAGGCTGTAATTTCTACCTTTG
>Ga0179593_1508169_pt1 | contig 11297 bp, 19 predicted proteins | sample CZODoug2_1_08_16_FD_185931 | JGI IMG/M metagenome (GOLD analysis project Ga0179593, IMG submission 185931) | Vadose zone soil fungal communities from Angelo Coast Range Reserve, California, USA - CZODoug2_1_08_16fungal (PacBio error correction) | ecosystem: Environmental > Terrestrial > Soil >... | reverse complement strand
TTTCGTGCGATTTTTTTTCTCTCGTCCTTTCTTTCCCCCCATATCGTCCCCCTCCTCCCCTTTTCTCCCCCACCTTTTCCTCTCCATCGATTACTCAGACAGATATCCAGAATGGGTGCATTTTTTTAAAGTTGGTTCGGCGGCGATCGTTGCTGCAAGTAGAGAGCGGTGTTCACGTTTCTTCCTCCCCTTTTTCTTCTTGTCGGTACCTCACCCCCCTCTGCAAACTTCGATTTTCTAGGGCAAAGACCTTCCCCCACCCGCCCGACGCCCGTGTTTGTCACCCATGGCTTTCCGGTACTCTCCTACCCCCCTTCCTAATTATCCCTATCCAAATAAAGTCGTGTGATGGGTTAAGGCCAGAGCGTCTGGCACTATGCCTACCCTTATGGTCCAATTCCCGCTTTCCCCCCCACTTCCTTTTTTTCCTTAGTTGCATTGACTCCCTGAAGACCTTTGAGACCCGACAGGATTCACCTACACTGTTTCGCACCTCCTGCTTAGAGCATCCTTTCCCTTTTTTTATCGACTGCCCCGCTGGTCTCCTTCTAACCCATGGACCCCCGCGCGGCCTCTGTGTTGCTTTTCCGGACCCCTCGACTTGAACTTTGCCCCCTCTCATTGCGTCGCTAAAACTTGGCCGTTTGTGGAATTTTTGTCGCGTCTTGAAATAGGCCTGTGGGACACCCTGTTTCTGCAAAAATAGTCCCGTCTTTTCTTCTCCAATTTTGAGGCTCCGTTGGTCCTGAGCATACGACTTTCCTTCATTTCTTCCGTCGGCTTTCGCTTCCCCCCACATTTCCCTCCCCTCTTTCTCTTCCCTGTGCCCCCTCCCCCTCCAAGCGGCGAGCCTTAATAACGAAGGCCTTCCCGTGGCCTCAAAAAACCCCCTGCGACCTTAGCGCCCTTGTTGGATCCGGTGGTTCAGGGCGTCTCCCCCCTTCCCTTTTTTCCCCCATTATCGTACTCGCGTTCTTCCGACCACAACTACAAAACTCAACGTGAATGCAGTTTTCTTTTGCCGTTTCTTTGGTCGGTTGGCTTAGAATGACTCCCTTTTTCTTCCTTTGCGATCAACTGCCTTACTCCAGAAGATTGATTTGCTTAGCTCTCTGGGACGGCACCGTTTCTTCTTACATTCCTTCCACATCCCCCCCCCTTCTTCTTCCAGCATTATTGTCCCAGTTCCTTCTGAAAATGGACAGCGCGATTGACAGGGTGAGTTTACAACCCACCCCCACCCTTAAACACAACCCACCCCCCCTCTTCCCCCCCTTACCAAAAAAAGACAAAACAAGAACCCAAAAACCCCACAAAACCCCCCCCCCCCCCCCCCCCCCCACCAAAAAAACACAACAAACACCCACCAATCACACCACCCATACCCACCCCCCAACTCCCCCCCCCCCCCCCCCCCTTCCTACCCCCCCCAACAAAAAACCCCCCCCTCCCCCACCCCCACACCCCCCACCCCCACCCCCCCCCCCCAACCCAAGACACCAACAGCCCACCAGCCCCAAAACCAACACCCCACACACGCAGACGAGATCACCCCCCCCCACCGACCCCCAAACTCCTACCAAAAGCAAACCCCCAACACTAACCCCCAACAGCCACGCAATGAAATCCCCCTCCCCCACCGCAAAACCCGCCCGCCCAACCCCGACCCCACAAAACAACACCTCACCCACCCCCCCCCTCTGGCGTCTCACACCCCCCCCACACACACACACAAAACGACCACCCAACAAACCCCCCCCCCCCCAACAAACAAAAAACCAACCCCCTGCCCCACACTAAACCGACCACACGACCCAACACCTCCCTCACAACAGACACAAACAACCCACCCACAACGAATGATAAAACACCCCTCCTACCCACCAACCCAAACCCCCCACCACCTTCCCCCCCCCCAAACACACACCAAAAATAATATACCACCCAAACACGCCCCCCCAAACCAACCCCACCACCCCACTAAGAAACAAACCATAAAACCCCAAAAGGTCACCCCCCCCAACCCCCCCCCCCCCCCCCCCCCACCCCAAAACACCCAAACACCACCCACCCCCCCCCCCCCCCCCCCCCCCCCACCCCCCCCCCCCCCCCCCCCCCCCCCCCCCCCCACAACCACAACCCCCCCCCCCCCCCCCCCCCCCCCCCCCCCCCCCCCCCCCCTGGCGTGGAAACCCAACTTTTTTTCCCATAGCGACTACATCTGTATACAAATTAGTGAGTCTGAGTTCTTCGCGTTCCCACCGTCTTACTCGCCACCATTATCCATTCCCCCTTTATTTCCAGTTTTTTTTTACCAAGCTGTCCTACTTTTTGTAAATGTAGTGGTTTGCACAACCCCACTTACCTCTTTTTCCCCCTTTCTTTTCTATCCTTCACGTCCGCTCGTCGATTTCAGTCGATCGGCGTGTGATCTATTTCATTCCTTTCGAGGTGAGCCGGATCAATGGGCCTTTTCCCCCCTCGAGTCTTGATTCATTCAGAACCACCGACCACCCCAGCAGGCCCCTTCTTCCCCTGTATTCTCCTCCCCCTCCACTAAGTCTCCTCCCGAGTCTTGACCTGGAGTTCAACCGACTTCGTATTTTTTCCGAGGGAGGCAAACCCCTTCCCCCCACACCTTTACCTTATTCCTTGCGACCCTCGTTTACTTTTTTGATTGTAGTTTAGCTTACTTTCTGGCATTCTCGGCCTTCCCCCCCCACCTGAGCATTGAGGTTCCAAGCCGCCCCCCTTTTAACCCCGGACCTTCTTTTTCATGTAAATCTCTGGAAAACGCCGTCTCGCAGCGGGGCTTGTCTTTCTGTCCTTTTTTCCGAATTGATCCTAACTGCATGCGTCGTCGCTTGCAGTAGCATCTCTGTCAGCCGGCTCAGGTGTCCCATAGATACGCTTCCGGTGGCAACCCCCCCCAACCCTATGAATGGATTTCCCAATCTCCCTCCCTGTCTTTTTTCTCCCTCTCCCGTCATCTTAATTGGAACAGTCTTGCATTATCCTAATTCGGGGAATCCTTCTCTGGCTCTAGGCTTTACAGCGGTGCGTTTTCCTTCAACTCCGCTCCTGAAAGCCCTGGCCCTATTCCCCTATCCCCCGTATTTTCACGAGAAAGTAACTTTTGAAGATCCACCCTTGCTGGTCCCTTTGCCTCTGCAAGGTTGGTCCGCTCTTTTTTCTTCCCGTCCCCTTGGACACTTCCGTTAACAATAATTAAACCTTTTCTTTTCATCCCCCCCCTTTCGTGTGTTCCCCAAGCCCCCATGTTTCGCTCGGTTTTTAGAGCCGGTCGGATTACTGCTGGAAGGCTTTCTCGAAGCTCTTTTTTTTTCGCTCTTTCCCAACCCTCGATCCCATCCGCTCCCCTCCGATCTGAACCTCGTGCGTCCCGAATGAGCACCGGAGTTCGTCTTGTTAGTGCCCCCACCCCCCTTCCCTGTTCCATCCTCTTGTTTGTCCGTCAAACTTCCTGGTCTTGCGGGTAACGTTGAAATGGTCTTCTCCAATATGCCCACCGTGTTTCTCTCATACCTTGGTGTCAATTGCCCTTCCTGCACCTTTCCTTTATCCTTAGATTTGCAGCGTCTCAGTAAGAACCCGCAAAATGTCCAAGATGGGCCATCGTCGTTCCCCTTTTTTGTTTTCGCGTTGGACTCGCACCTACCCCTTCCTTCTTTCCTCCCTCGTACCTGGTTGACCTTTTTCACAAAACGCGTGTTTGAGCCAAGTAGCATATAGACCACAAGAAACACCAAGCCTCAATGATTCCCCCCCCCACCCTTCCCGCTTCCCTCGCACTCATTCGCATACGTGAGAAGACCAGCGACTAGAGCCTCTCCCTCAGGACGTTAGACCCCTCAGCCAGGCCGCGTAGTTTCTTCACCATACGGCAGTCAGCCGGCGTTTAGATTCATTGCTAGAACTTTGGGGGAAAGCTATTTTTATGGTCGAGTCCTTTTTTTGGTCTTTTTTTTTTTTTCCGGGGTAAAGGGGAAATTAATCTACTTGATTCACCTTTTGCAGGTCCCTGCCCGGAGTAATGGATTGATGCCTCCTCAGCCCTTGCTGGATTTTGGTCAGTTGTTTAATTCTCATTAGTTGATGGGTGGCTTCGCGGCTAACATCCTCCACTGCCTGCGCGGAAATCTCGTGAATCGCGACAAAATTAAACGCTACCTCGGGCACTTACGCCCCATGTTGCCCCCTGCAATCTAAACTGATTTCCATTTTTTCTCTTTGTTACCTTTTCTTCGCACCGACCCATCCCCCTGGGATCGGCATGATTTACCTAACACTCGGCGCTCTTGTTTCTTTGGCAGCTCAAGACCCGAAGCAGTGGCTCTCTATTTTCCTCGGCCGTGTTTTTGAGATCGCTCCCTGTCGTCTGTGAATGCTCCCGCCCCCCTCCTTCCTCAGTTCAGGCCTTTTTTCCCTTACATTGGGCTTGTTCGCCAACATACAAGGAAAGGGTCCCGTTCAAGCACTTGTCATGGTTCTGCAATTTTTTCATCGCTGTAGTTTTTAGCTGTGGGTCGCAAGACTTGCCTACTAGTACTCGATCGTGGATTTGGAATTTCAAGACCTACAACCCATCTCCCTCCCCGAGGTTAAGACCCCCCCAACTCAGACAAAAAGTTGTTATTCCGTATTCACCCATTACATGGAACAGTCACTTTTGATAATTCTCCGAGATGATGGCCCACCTGTCCCCTATCCCTGTACACAACACTCTCCCCCCTTCCCCTGCCGACGAACAACATAGCAATAGATTCCCAAGTCAGCACTCACTCTCGTCCCGCCTGATCCCAGCTTGGTTACCCCCTCCGCGCTCCGTCCCCTTGTCACGGATTTCAACCAGAGATTCGAAGGGTCAAGTGTATATCTCCTTGCCACGTCTTTGTAGTCCTCTTGCGATATCTTCTTTGTTGTGGGAGACAGGCGGCTTTGGGGGGTTTTGTGGGTTCCTTATTGCTCTTTCTCCCCACGCTTTTTTTGTTCCCCGACCGAGACTAATGTCGGTGCAATAGGCCGAGGCGGGCCTATTTTCGCTTCCCACCCCCTTTTCCTTTTTTTTTGCCAGCTTGAATTGGATGGTGAATGAAGGCTTTTCCAATCTAAGGACATTGTTTTTCGTGCTTTCCCTGGCCAGCACCCAAGGTTCTCTAGTTCCCCCAAGGTGCATATTTTTTTTTCCTCAGCACCCAGACCAATCGTGAAGTTCCAGCATCGATTTTAAAGTCTCGGTTAATTTTTCTATCCACCCCCCCCCCGAAGGATAGAATATACCCCTTTAAGTATTCCGGCGTCTGGCTGACCTAGCTTCGGTTCCTCTCCTATTTTTTGAGGGATTGATGAGGGTGCTCGCGGCCCCCCTCCCCCCGTCCCGATGATCCAAACCCTCCCCCCCAATTGTCTCCTACGTCGAGAGTACCGGCTCTCAACCGATCCGTTTGCGCCCGGAGGGAGAAAATCCACTAGCTCCTTCTGGGGATTGACACCTTCCATTCGCGTCCCTCACCCCCCACTGACTTGTATTCAGCATTAGGTTAAGAACCCAGACTCAGTACCCCTTTCCCCCCCTTATTCTGTCCAGGTTTCCTCCGACGTCTTTTTGGTTTTTTTTCATGCTTTCATTTCGCCGGTCAGGACTTACGTATAGCTCTCATTCCTGTTAATGAGAGGCATGGGCTTTCCCGCCCCCCCTTCACGCCTAGAGCCTCTCAGTTATCACCCTCCTGCGGAACTCATAAGTAGTACCTGTACCCCTACGTGATCAGGACTTCACTGTTTAAGAACCACCCTTGGTCGGGCTTTCCTCAAATCTTCTTTTTATTTTCTCCCACTATTCTCTTTGCCTTAGGGCACGTTAATTAGCCTAGAATTCGAGTCGACCTATTCCACAGGCCTCACTTTCCCTCCGATACGAGTTCTTCACGTAACTCACCGCAGATTCCCCTCCTATGACACAGTAGAACTAGTGATGAGCGCCTGTTTAGACCAACACCCTAGTCTTGGATCATTTCATTGCTTCCCTAATATCATTTTTATTTTGAAGAGATGTCGCCCGGAATTCCACTACCCCTCCCATTTTAGATTTTGCTTCCAGTACCAGTTGGGATTGTTCAAGCGACGACGCGTCGGTGTTGACCTAGTCCCCCTGAAACACTTGGCTATTCCGACCATTCTCTCAAGCTGGCTTATTCAGACTTTTGGCCTTTTTGGCGCTTTGGGAGACCTGTTAGGACTGTGGTCCCGTCCCCTTTTTCGTTGGTCCCCTTTCCCCCCCCCAAAATTGAGTATCTCCCCTCGAAAGTCAAGAGTAGATCCAATTCCGAACTCGGACTGAAAGCCCTTGACCCCATCTCGGTCGTTCAAGATCTCCCCTTTTACCACAGAGGGAATGTGTTTTTCCCCCAGCCACAAGTGTTTTGGCAATTTTAGTCACCTTGTATTATGCCCCCCATTGTCCCCCCTAAACTCAAAGTAAATCCCTCTATTGGACGCTTGCGTAGCGTGGTTTTGCCACTCCTAACCGAAGAAAAGTAGCAGCAGCGTCGTCACCGATGATATTCGGAGAGGTTTCTTCACCTTTTTCTTTCATGGGCAAACTCCCGTACACCAGCGGATGTATCTCAGCGTCCCTTATATGCTTTTCCGTCCTCTTTGTCCTTGATTCGGAAGAACATGCTCAGAGAATACAGAACAATTCCCATTCATCAACTCGTCAACTGTTTCCTTTCAGTTCAGGCAGTCTCGAACGTTCCCTCTTCTTTTCTCTCAATATTTGACAAACACAAGCCACCACGACAAGATACCTTTCCTCACTCGATTGCTGTTTTTTTTTTTTTTCGTCGAAATCTGTACCGAGTCCCCTTCCCCTGGCCAGCTGTTCCCGGTGAGTCAAGGACATCCCTACAACCGCACACAACGTCGGGCGCTAATTTCTCCTTTGTGCTCTTCTTCATGCCAGGTGATTTCCCTTCTTCCCTCGCTGTTGGCATTTAGGTGATGATTTGGAGCGCCGGTTAACCTCGCTTGCATTGGTCAGCGAACCCTTTACTTGTTCTGGGTGAAATTCCTTGTCTTCTCTCTCTGTAAATACCGTTGCTGATAAACATTGGGGATCCCCTCCTCCGGCGATTTTTTTTTTCCACCCTTGTCAAACTCATAACTTCCTCCCCTCCTCTCCAAATCCACCATTCGCACCCCCCAGAGGTTTAGAGAAGAATTAGGAAGTTATTAAGCTCAATTTAAAGAACCCCACTACAACATGTATTTAGCCCCCCCATCCTTTGTTGTGTCTGTCTTCCAATGATGTAATGAAAATTAGAGAGATTTTGTTTACGCCCCTTTGCTTTGCCTAGCTGGCGTCCAAAGCGTTTCCCTTCTTCCATGCTTGTTCCGGCCGGCTGGATATGATTGGAGAATCACATAGCGTTTGCAGCTCTTGCCCCCCCCCCCCTCACCCGCCAGCACACCTTCCCTTTATTGTCTCCTTCCCCTTCATTTCTTTCCCCGTCCGAATTCCATGCGAAGGGCGCGGTAGTGCTTTGGGCTGTTTGTCGGTTGAAGCTACGAGTGCTTTGAAGCGGGAAGCATTGAAAGTTTCCCCCCCCCCTCTCTACCAGTTGCGAAGTACCTACCTCTCTCCGCCGCTCTCGTTTTCGGTTGCACCGAATCGCGGAACGCGTGCCCCATGCGCACCAGTTTATTTCTGAGTGTCCGGAGGAGCTTCTTTAGTCACTGTTTCTTCAGTTTCTGTGCAACCCCGTTTCTCCCCTCGTCTTAGCGACCCCCAGCCCCGACAGATCTCTTCCTCATACGTTTTGTTGTTGTGAGTTCAGTATGCGAGGGTAGCTTCTGAGAAGTGATTCTCTCATTTACTTTTTGGTAGACGCGCCCCTCCTTCCCCCAGTCTATCCCATTAGACGACCTCAGGACTGCTACTCAGAATATTCCGACTTGTTTCATTGTTTGGGCACTTCCTGGGTTTTCCCATTGCGCTTTCTTTCAACAGGAGATAGCGTCGTACCCTTCCGCTCTCTTCTGTCTCGGATTAATTCTTTGAACAATAGCATCCCCTCTTCCCCCGAACAAGACATTCAATTCACCCCCTCCCTCGGCGCCTTCTAGGATAGCTCCCACCTTCTTCACCTTACTAGTGTTTGATGGAGGGTTGGAGAGCGATCCTAACGAGCGCCCACCCGTATATGATCCAATTTTACACCCCCTCCCCGTCTGCCCCACACATAAGTTGGAATAAGTCTAAATGACTTTGCGCCGCCCTCTCTCCACTCACGGTGGGTTTTCCACTCTGCCTCTTTTCCTTTTCCTCTCAATGTACCGTATCAAAACTAGATAGTATGCGCAGATCTGTGAGTCTTGAGCGTTCGTTTTTTTCACGCAGCAATCTCTGGGCCTAAGTATCCATACTTTTCCCTCAACACTCTTTTCACAATTTTTTTCTACTTCCTTTTTTCGCGAGCTTTGACAGTATGAATTTTGGCACCTGTCGCCCCAACCCCCCTGAAGTCGGATAGCCCCTTTTTTAAGTGACCCCGTCTTCTTACCTTCTAATCGCCTCCCCTTTTCTTTCCCCGTCGCTTTCTCGTGACCCCCCCCCTTCCTACGCCCGCGATCCATCTCACCTCCCAATCCATCGAGCCGACTATTTTCACCCCCCCCTGTCCCATTCATTGGGATTCCAACATGCGACCTCTTCTTTCTGTTTTGTTTTTTCTGCAATGGTGTCTATATTTCTAACGTGAACCTGCGTTTATTTTCGGAAATAGTCCTCTTTTCGCCGACCCCCCGCCCCCCCTCTTCACTGAGTTCGTCGATGTAGGTTTGGCCAGTTGTCATGCTATGCATCATTCGACTTGTAACGTTTGATCAACGTATGACTTTCCCTTCCTCTTTTATGTATGCTTTGTCCCGGCTTGAGGAAGGCCATTGGTATTCTATTCAATCCCTTCCCAACACCACTTCTCCTTAATCCGGATGACACAGGTATTTCCTACTCTTGCCAGCCTGGCGGTTCCTTTGTTTTCCCCGTCTTTTTGACCTTCGCTTGGACCCCCAAAGTGACGTCACCATCCTAAGACAAGTATTTCCGTTTTTATTTTTTCCGCAGTTTATAGTAGTGAACCAAAAGTGCTGAGCCAGCGCAATTCCATTCTTTCCCCGTGTCGTTTTATTGAACGTTTTTGAATTATCACCGCTTTACTCATCTTGCCGGCATCACAACCTGTTTCTTTTGGAAAACAAAAAGTTCCTTTTCCCATGAGTTGAGATATTTCCCCCAGTCCCTATGATCGTAGGGATTCCGCCCTCCTTTCGGCGAGTGCCCCCTCCTCCCTTGTCGAGTTCTGAAGACCCCCTGTGTCGACAAAGTGTACCCAACTCTCAGGTCTTGAGAGTAGACTTTAACCTTTTCCAGCCTCCCCCTCGCTTCCATGCCCCCTCCCATCCAAGTGATTTACTTCTATACCTGATCCTTTACGCGTACAATACGTACTTAGAGGGTATTGAACCCAATCCCCAACTCCCTCTCCCCTGTCCCCCTACCACGTCTTTTTACTTGAATTTTGGAATGTCAGTTTTCCTATTATAGTGCTGCCCCCCCCCCCCCAAACTAGAAAGGCAATGCCACCTGCTGCGTCTTGTGTGTTCTTTCCCACCCTTGCCTCCTCCTCCCCCCCTTTCTGGGACCCCCCACCGCACACAGATTATTCTTTTAGGATCTGCGGTAAGTTGCCCCGAATGATCTTCCATGACCTCTTTTCGATGTGCAGAGGGGGACTCCTCTAGCTTTTGCTCGGTCATTGTCGGTCCCAGATGATTCCCTGCCTTTAATATCCCCCAACCCTCCGAATGGTATCTTCCCGACCGATGGTTCGTTCTCCAGGTTTCTACTGAGTCATTAATTGGTACTACTCCTCATCTTCTTGCCCCTCTGGAACTCTTCCATTGTTCCTTTGCGTACGAGGTGAGGGGAACCCCATGAATTCCCCCAGCGAATGATATTTTACCTAGTCCTTCCTCCCTCCCCTCATATGGCCTTTTTCCCCCTCCGTTGCGGTACACTTGCCTTAATATGGTCAACGGTTGGAGCGATTTCTTTCTTCGCCATCACTGTTATCTGGACCTAACGCATTACCCGCTCCTTCCTTTTCAACCCCCCCCTCTGTCTTGCTTTTATTTCCCCCAATGCCCTCCTGGTCGCCGCGGGGTTGAGAGCCGGACTCAGCGGTCGCTTGCTCTCCTCTTGACTTCTTTTTTTATTTACTCTCTTTTTTCCCTCTCCTTTCCCCCCTATCAATGCCCGTTTTGTTAAAAACACCATCGATGCCACCTATTCTTTTCCTCCCCCTTTCGTTTCTTCTCTATTCCCGCCTTCTTTGTGTCTCCGTCGCCACTCCACCTGAGATTTCCTCACAATCTATCTGCTGGTCCCACACCTCCCTTTTTTTTTCCCGTGCCTTTGCTATACCCCACCTTTCTCACAACTTTGCTAGATCTTTCACCCCTTGGTGGTCTCAACTTGCGAAATCCGATCCTTAGTGCTCTCCCCCCTCCTTCCTCCGAATCCCGACCCAAAATGCCAACTGGTTTTGACAATCAATGAAAAATGTTTGGGAGAGAGGGAATGCGACTTCGCCCCCCGGCCTTGATTTCCCGAAATATACATAGTTTTATTTTCAACCACCCAGGCCGCGTGTCGCACATAGCCCCCCTCCTCACCACCAAAGCCGCACTTACTTCCCACCCCCAAAAAAATCCATACTCTCGATACTCCTCAATACGTTAAGAAAGAGATTAATTAGTGAGCCTTAGACTCCTTCGTTTGAAATAGAAATGATCTGAGTGGACCCACATCTCGGTCCGCTAGTCGTCGAGAGTCATTTCTTACTTGTGGGTCCAAGGCGGCTGTGGGTTTCGTTTTGCAGCATTCTGTCTCTTTTCGTTCCCTGCTCTGGTCACATTTCCACTACTCCATTGAGCCTCGTGGACAAGGTTCTTAGTTAATTGGAATGTCTCCCGCTAACCACTTTTCAACTTCGGAGACTTTTGTATCCCCCTCTGCTGGTCTTTGTGAGTTTTCTAAACCTTCCCTTTCACTCATCCGGACCTTCTTCTTTCAAGGCTTAGTCTGCCCCATGCGTCGACCCCCTGCTCCACACTTCGGGTATATTCGCCCACTGTATAAACCCCTTCCTTCCTTGACCCCCGGAACAACCCTGGGGTAGCGCCCCCTGACATGTCCACCTTTCTCGTTCCCG
>Ga0179593_1459353_pt1 | contig 11297 bp, 12 predicted proteins | sample CZODoug2_1_08_16_FD_185931 | JGI IMG/M metagenome (GOLD analysis project Ga0179593, IMG submission 185931) | Vadose zone soil fungal communities from Angelo Coast Range Reserve, California, USA - CZODoug2_1_08_16fungal (PacBio error correction) | ecosystem: Environmental > Terrestrial > Soil >... | reverse complement strand
AGCGTTGTGTTTCGAGACTTCTGTCTTCTGAGACCCCCCCCCCCAAACACCTGTCGTCCCTCCTGACCCGGTGATTTTTTTTTTCTCGGGGCCTCTTAATTTTTTTTTTTTGCCCTCCCGACGAGATCTTTTCCCCCTTTCAGTTGAACCTTAACCTCTCTTTAAGGGTAACTGTACCTCAGGGACAGGATATTAGGGTCGCGGGCATTTCCTGGCCCCCCCCATTTTTAACACGCCTCCATGTCGTTTGTCCTTGTGCCATTGTCTGAAGTACCGCCATTTATCCTCCCCAATTCTCTTCCACTTCTGAACAAATGTCATTCCTCTGGTAGCTAAAACACGAGTCCCTTTTTTCTGCCACCCCCCCCATCCAAAACTCAAGGCAAGATGATTTGCGCTTCGAGTTTTTTTCGGAACGACTTTCTATTTATGCTAGTAAGGCTCCCTTTTCTAGTTTACCCCCATTTGTCCTCCTTCCTGCCTGCCGAGGAGTTCCTTTTGGATGGGGCCCGTTCTTTCTTTTTCCGTATTTACCACAGACATTTCAACATGGCTCCTTTTGAGGGTTGACACCCCCTCCGTCCAACCCGACCTTTTCCCTAGTTTTCGGACCACTATAACGTTTTTTTTTTTTTTAGTTTTGACCTATCATTTTTTCTCTAACCCCCTTTGCCCTTAATTCTTGAATTCATTATGAAAACTTCCCTTTCCCTTGTTTTTCTCCCTTCCCGGTGTTTAAAGCGAACCCCCAAGAAAGACTTTTTCCCAGTTCTGCAATCTTTCCGGGGAACCCCATATTGAGTTAGTCTAGACGGTCTTTCCCTCCCCTTTTCCCGGAGCCATGAGATTTAGGGAGTGCTGAACCGACCCTCGAGGGCCGGACGTCTGTCTTCCCTTCTTTCTGCCGAGTAATATGTTCTCTACATTTTCATGAACCCTCTTTTTTCTTCCTCTGAAGGGAACGATGGGACCACTTCCCCAATCCCCCTTTTCTTAATAATCGGGAAAGATTTATTGATCTTTTCCGTTTTTCCCCCCACGCCTATTCCCTCTCCACCTAAAAAGTGAGGCTATTTTAGCTGGTTTCCTCCCCCTTCTGGGCAATAAGGAGTGCCTTAACTGCGATTGTTTTTGAGTTGTGTGTTCCCCATGGGGCGGTCTCGATGAACCTGAGATTTCCCGGGTTGGTTAGTATCCAACGCGCTCCCCGATCCCCATTTAGTAGACCCGTCTATACGATACGTTACAATGAAGATTTTCAGCGAGTTACGAGAGTCCACTTATTTTTTTTTCCCCTGAATCCCATTGTTGTCTATCCCCCCTTTTCCCCCCAAAACAGTCTCGGACCTCTTTATGTGCTTTTCTGCCCCACTTGTACTTTTGCCCGAGGCAGGAGAACTTCCTTACCCCCGGAACGCAGGACTTTGTTTTTTATCAGAGGCTTCTCCTTTTTGTTCCCTTTGGTGGTCTTTTGCTTAGGTTATTGGCCAGGGTTTTCCCTCAGTTTCTACCCCCTTTTTGTCAAGGTGGCCCGGAGGTCCCCTCCTGTCGGTCTTTTTTTTTCCTCCATTTCCTTTTCCTCCCGGTCGGCGGTACCAGCCTCCTTTCTCCAGACGGACTCGACGTTGTTCGCTCTTCTCGGAGTGAGAACGATTTTTTTGTCTTCCTTTGTTCGTTTTCTTTAGAGTACTGAGTTCTGGAGTTCATGGCCACCCTTAGTGAGTGGTGCAAGATTCTTGCTGACTGGGTTACTTTCCAGTGGAAGAACGATATTCTTCCGCACCTCCTCTGTCCTTACTTTCTCCAGATCGTTGCAGCCTTCACTGGGAGAAAGGACATTCTTCTTATTTGATTTTGAGTCGTGAAGAGATGGTTCTTTCCTGTTTAGTCCAGTCGCTTTCTCTTTTACGCCGCCCTTTTGTTTCTAGCTCCGCTCGATCTTCCCCGTCCGGTCTGCTACTAAAGGGCGAGAGTGTCTTATTCAGTCTCTAGGAGCTGATTCTGAGATAGTTGTCTATATTTTTCTTGGGTCGCTTAACATTTCCTGAGTGGGCTAAAGACGGTAAAACGGGGAGTCTGTAGATTAACCAACACCTCTCTTGAGACACATTTCATACTTGCCCCGCCTTTTTTTTCGCCAGTTGCCTTTAGGTTGTTAATGTAGAAGTACTCTTTCCCCACAGTCTCGGTAGAAAATCAGATCCTATTCCGGGTTTCCTTTTTCCCTGATTATTCTGATTAATAGTCGTGGTTATCTACCCACCTTCTGTTTTTCCACCCCCCCCAAACCCATTCCCCAGGCTTCCTTCTATCCTGTGTTCCTTCGGGATTATCTTTTTCCTTACATTCCCACGAAGGGTTTCAGGTGCAAATTTCGGGCCTTCTTGTGTCCCCCAACCCCCCCTTCCCTTCAAGATTGATTTTGAGTGATTTATTCCTTTTCTCCCAATTCTCTCTTCTGGATGATCTTTTCTAGTATTTTCATTCTTTCACTTGGGCCTGTTCCTCGCATTGGAATCACATATAATTCATTATCCCCCACAACCCTTTGCACCGGATGTCCGGCTTCTTCCCCCCCTGGATAATGATATTTTTTTTTCCTTTCCGTTTTGATCTTCATCCTACCAAGGCTTAGAACAACCAAGTGACCTAGTTCCCCATTTTACTTTCCATTCTAGAAGAGTTTTTTCTTGTTTAAAGGCCCACCTCCCCTCCTTATTTTGTTGGTTTCTCATTCTATTCCTTCTCCTTGAGGGTCCAGACTTGGAGTTTTCTTCCTTATTTTATGTCTTTTTTTTTACATGTCCTAATGATGCCCTGCCCCGAGGTAGATCCCCCTTGTTTCTTTGGAGGGATGACGTACTTATTTCTTGTTTCTTTTTGCTGCGAAGTTGAAAATTCCCCATTTATGGGACTTTGGTAGTTTCTCCAGGCCCCCCCCCAATTCCCTGGCTCTTTTTTCCCCACCCCTCAAAAACTTGCCGCTGTAATTGCTCCCGTCTTTTCCCACCCCTCGCCCTTTTCCGTGCCTTGGGCCCGTACCTCTTAGGTTCTTCTTCACCCGTTGACAACCCTGGGTTTTTTATAGTAACCCTTCCCCGCCCTTGATGGTGCGCTTGGCTCATACTTGACTTCCCCCCAATTTCCCTTTAACCCTCGTTGTGTTGTTTTTGCGGATGTTTTTTGCGACATGCCAAAAACATCCTTCCCCTTCCCTAGGTTGAACTCCACCCACTTTTTGCCCCTCGCCTTTTTTAATTCTCCCCTGCTGTTTGATGTTGCTAAGTATTTTTTTCCTGGTTTTTTTTTTGATTTACTGCCCGTCCCATGTTTTGGTGGCATTTTCCTCCTTTTTGCTTTCCTAACAAGTCATTTTCCTTTTCAATTTTTTTCAACTTCTCAAGCCCAACGCCATAATATCTTCTGCCTTCCTCACCTTTTTAACGATGCTTCTCCTCTTCATGAGGAATCCATTCGTCAAAACCAATCCTTGGAAACTCCCCCCTCTCGCCCTTTTTGACAAATAGTCACTTTCCCCCGACGGAAGCTTCCTGTAGTGCCCCCTCGTCGAAGCTTAACTTAACCCACTACTTTTTTGACAATTGTGCTAAGCTTTGTCTCTCATTGCTTGCTTTAATTCTCTAAGATAAGTCTTCCTTTGACAGCAACAACCCTGTCTTTTTTTCTATCCTTGTTTTTCAGTAACGTTTCTTTCTTTTTCTTTTTTTGCATTGCCCAAATGACTTTGGCCATACCGAGGAACGACATGCCTCTCGAGGCACAGTGTTCTCCCTCTTCCCTGCTCTTCCCCCTCGTTCTTTGGGACCGTTATGCCGCAAATTCCGACAACCCTTTTTCTTATTGGACAACCTTCGTCCCTTCTGACCCTGTGTTGTCCATAATTTCTTGGTCCCCTAGTCCCCCCCCCCCAGACTTTATTGGATCCGCTAACCTCAACTCTGACTTTTTCTAAAAGCACTTTTCCTTGCTTCCGCCAGAAAGTCTTTCCTTTTCTTTTATCGTCAACTTTTTTAAGAATTCTGAAAGTTCGTAGTCCCTATCACTGGGCCTCTCCTCAAAATATAGTTTCCCCCCTTTCTGTCCAGGCCTCGGGGTCCCTCCTCCTCCCCGGCGAGTCACTTCTTCTCACTCGTTTTGTACGCGGGGTGCTGCCTATCTTTCTCAGGAGGATGTTGAGTTCAACATGACCCGCACATGTTTCTCTCCCCCCCCTTCTCTCCTGGGCAACGAACAATCTCCTTTCCCATTTGGATAGCACTCTTCTGAGGGTTTCCTCCTCCATCTCGGTTCCCCCTCGAACGTGGATTTTCTCCTCTACCTCGCTTTTCGTTTGGGCAGATGACCGCGCGTTGCGCTCCCCCTTTTTTTGAGGTGTGGGCGACGTCCCCTCCCAATCCATGCTCTCCTAAGTTTCTGCTCTTCTCGCGCCTGAGAGTTTTTTGAGTTATAGCCGGCATTGCTGTCCCTTACTTTCCCCCTTCTGAGGGGGAGATTTCTCTCATCCCCCCCCTTTTTTTTCAATACACGACAGCACAATCTCGGCATTTTCTATGAAAGTCTCTGCCCCCATGTTACCCAGACGTCTTCGTTCTGACCCTCTTTCTATCTGTCATGAGGGTCCGCCTTAGGTTTCTTCTCTGAGTCAAACCCCCCTCCCTGAGTGGATTCCCGCTCTAATTGGGCTTTACATCCCTTAAACCCGCGGCATGCGCTATTTTTCCCCCCTCTCTCCTATCGTTGGGCGTTTTTCTGGAGTTCTGCTCAAGTTGATACCTCCTCTTCCTGTTTACTTTTTCTTTTTTGTGGCTTTTTTTTTGCCTCTGGGGGGGGCGTACCCCGCGCTTTTTTTGTTCAAAAGCTTCCGCCTGTGGCCACCGCCTGAACCCTTTCTTCTGGTCCCGGGTCTCGGCTAACCTTCCGAGATTGGTGTGGGGGCGTCTATGTGAATATGGGTGCTGTCGTCGCTTTTCGTGGGCCGTTTCTGAGGAAACGTCCCCCCTTTTCGGGGCTGCGCGTTCGTTCGGCCTGGGTCTTCTTTTTTGTAGAAGTTTTTTTTTTTTTCCCAATCGGCGTTCTCCAGCTTCCTTCTTGGTCTGGGGAAAAGGCGGTTCCTTTCCTCGTCTCTTCGGTTTTAGGCCGCATTATTTTGCAGCGTTGGTTCTTTTTCATGCCAACCGTCGAAGCGAACCTAATTCCTTTTTCCCCCTGTTCGCCAACACCCCCCCCCCACTTTATTCGAGTTGTCTTGTGTTGCTGACCCCCCCCCCCGCCCGCAACATTGTAAGCCGTTGAAATAGTAATTAATACCCCCACTCTTTTTTTCGAACAATCTTTCCCCTTTCGTTCCAAGAAACATTTAGTGGACCCTTCACGTCTTTTCTGTGTTTTAGGACCTTCTCCCCCTCAACCATGTATTTTCTTCTTTGTAAATAATATGAACTTGCCCCCCCTCTTTTTTCCCCTCTGTGGGCGCTGCCGGACGCGTTAGACAGTTTTCCCCCCAAACTCCTAGAATTCTGTCAGATCGTGTTTTCAAAACACCTTTCCTCCTCTCCCTGGTGCGTTTTTCTTTTTTTTTTCTCCACCGTACTTTCCCCCACGGTTGCTCGGAAATGGCCATTCCCTCAGGTCTCTTTTTTTTTCTACTGGCTAATTGACTTTTTCGGCCCGGACCCCCTTTTTTTTCTCTGTTGCCAGTCCCTTCCCCCTAGAAGCGAAGTATGTCTGAATACCACATCCCCTTAAACTCTTTTTTTATTCTTCCCTTGGGTTCACCTTGATGCCGATGGTTTTCTTTCTATTGGGTTGGTTGGTGGGAACCAAAGTCACCCCCCACCCGCTTTTAGTATATTACGCGGTTGGTAGCTTTTTGGAAATTTCTCTCTCTATTGCAATCTTTTTGCCTCCTCCTTTCTTTTTTTGTTTTTGTGTGATCTCGGGGATTTATGTTTGAAGCCGTCTTCTGCCTGGGTGGGGAACCAACGTCTCGTGTCGACGGGCTTTTTTTTCCCGGCTCGTGAAGTTTCTCCCTTGGTTCACCGCAGCGTTTCCCACTCGTCTTGCTTTTTTTCGACTAAACCCCATGAAAAATTCGTTCCCCGGGGTGTATTCAGGGGTTTGACAATGACTTTTTAGTTTTTCCGGTCTGTGGGACACCTTTTTCCTTTGGCAACATCCAAATTAATTCCTCCCCCCCCCCTTTTTTTTTAGTGACTGCTGAATATTTGTGCCATTACCTTTCCAATTCGGCCGACCCTTCTTTCCCTCCAGTCCCTCTATACCGAGTCACATTTCGCAACCCCCCCACCCCCACCCAAAGAACCCACGTGTCTTAGGCGGGTGTCCTTTTTTTCTCTTCTTTTCCTGAGGACATCTAAGTGCATAATTCTATTTTGTTTCGTTCCGCAACCTCGGCGCTCTTTTTTTTCCTTTTTTACCTATGGTCCCTTTTTCTTTCCCAGATTCCAGGAAGGGGAACCCTTGGCTTATTAGGTTCCCCTCGACCCCCAAAAAAAAGACATGGCGCATTCGATAAATTTATGCGCCGGCCAATTTCCCTTCCCCAAGTGGTTTCATCCCCTTTTAACAATCTCTTCTTCCCACACTGGCTCTTTTTCTTAGGATGGGTTTTCCCTTCAGACCCCCCTAAAAGGGTTTTGGGCCTTCGTTTGGAGAGTTTGCTCATTCACATATGATTTCCTGTCCGAGTGCATTTAACCGGCAGGCGGTTCCCCCTCTTTCCCGTTAGTTGCGAACTCTCTGGACCCGCCCCTCACTCTCTTTTTCCTCCCTATTCATGTGAGAACTTCCTACTTTGTTTCTCTAGCCTCCCCCATGTACGCTTCCTATTGCAACGCGCTTCTCAGCTCCTGCAAAGATATCCCTTTCCTCCCCTTCCCCCCTAATTGCCCGCCCTTTTTGACTTCTTTTCCTCCCGATTTTTCATCTAACCTGATTTTCCTTCGTGGTGGGCCCTAGGCTCCTTTCCGTCTAACAACGGCTGGATTCTCATTCCCTCTAATAGCCTTCCCCACTATTAGGCAACGTCATACTCAGACGCAACACCTTGCCCCCTGTAGTAGAGATCGGAAGCGACTTTTCCATCTAGAGACCCCCCTTTGCCGCGAATTGTTTGGATGTCCCTTAAATTTTCGAGGGGGTACGTGCGGTCAGGGTCTCAGAGGCCTCCCCCTTCAAGTTCGGAGGCTGACTACATAATGCATGCTTCCTTTTTTGAAGGTGCAGCGTCGCTCTCCTTTCCCGCGGATGATCTCTCTTTTTCCTTGTCTTTCTGGAACATTGGTCGTTGGGGTTTCTGCAGCGCGGGTTCATCATCCAGCTCCTTGCCCCCCCCTACTTGCCCCCCCTCCATCTGAGTGCAGATTTTTCCTATCTCGAGAGCCGTGGCCCTTGCTTGAGCGCTGCCTGAGCATTGTTATGTCCTTTTTTTCCTGTACCAGCCGGTGAGTGGGGACGCTCACTCCTCTTTTTTCACGATACTCTCGGGGACCGTTTTTTTTTTCTCCCCAGGTTTGAGGTCGACCGCTGTCATCCCTTCTGATGTGGCCGCCTCCTCGTTGAAACTTTGCAGTCCGTTTTTGTTCGCCCCTTGCGAAATTGTTTTGTTTAGCCCCCCTCTCTGGGGGAACCGCTTGTTTTTTTTCATTTCTGGTGAGCCCTTTTTTCCTTGGTAGACCGGCATACATCGGATTTGGGAGTCTCTGACTTCCTTGCCTCCCAGTATCGAGCTTTTTTGCTTTTTAATTTTTGGCATTTGAGATGTTCTGGAATTTCCCAGGGCCGGTGGGCTTTTTCCATGTTTTTTATAGGGGTAACCCCCCCCCCCCCCGTTTTTTAACCGGTTCTTAGGCACTTCATTTTGTCAAGACCCTTTTTTATTTCGTCCCCCCTCATCCCCCCCTTGTGGTATTTATCTTCCGTAAAGAAGAGCGCTGGTGGTTTTTTCTAGTTTTATTTATTTCCCCTTTCCGTGGTGCTATCCCTTATGCACACAACCCCCCACTTTGCATGCATTGTGAACTTGCCTTTTTTGGCCGGCTATTGTTTTCCCTCTTCAATTTCGGGCCGGGCGGTCAAATTACCGGTACCCATCTTTTGAGGGTCGACCTTGTTTCCTTGATAGGTTTTGGCCGAGTCAGAGAGGGTTTTTTTTTTCCGTCTGACTTGGGCAAAACCTTGAATATGTTTCCCCCCTTCTTCCCACTCTTATTAAAAATGCTTTTGTTCCCCTGTTCGTCCCGGGCGGTACACCCTTCTTTCTCTGAGATTTTCGCACTTTAGGTTTCACGCACAATTCACAGCTTTATTCCCCCCCCTTTTGGATAGTTTTTAACTTTAATCCCCTTTTTTTCCTTTTTTCTTCACGTCAAAAGCTCAGAATTTTCATGCTAGTTTTCCGGCTCCGGTCCTTTTTAGAGGCGGCTGCGATTTTTTAAGTTTTTTGTTTCTTCTTCCATGATACCCACCTCCTGGCGTTACCGCCAGAGACTTTCCTCTTTTATGGAGGTATTTCCTACCTAATATTTTGGTTGTTTTCCAAATTTTTGAAATTTTTCCCCCATTGACTGGATTTGAGTTACCCCATTGCCACCTTCCCCCGACTGGCTAACCATCCCCCCAGGAGGACCTTCCGAGGCCCACAGTTCCGGCCTTTTTACAGCCTTGGCCGATTTTCGAATAAGGCGCTCTTTTCTCCCGTTTGCCATTGTGGATTCTTTATTTTTTCTTTTTCCCCGAAAATTGTTGCCTGATGTTGATACAGACTCCCACCTTTTATCTCTCTGCTTTTTTCCTCCACCCTTGGTTTTTTCTTCTCTCGATATGCGTTTCATTCTGGCACCCTGTCCCCTCACTTCTCGTCCCGGTTAACGAGCCCCCCCCCCAACAATTGTTGGCAAGGGGACAATCGGAACACTCCTTCTTTGTTTTTCTTCCGGTCAAGTTCTTTTTCCAAGTCTTTTGTTTTTCACGTCCCATTTCCACCTGTTTTCAATTGCTCACTTCTCATTTACCAACGCAACAGACGACTTTCGTTTTCCTCCCTCCCCCCCCTCTCCTTTTGATCGCCGTCTCCGGTTTTCCTTCGGCTCAATTCCGACCACAGGTTCCCCTAACCTCTTCGCGCCGCCTCGCATTTTTTTTTTACCATCCACTTGAATCGCCTCCCCAGATGGGGCTTGGCTTTAACTTCTCCTCTTCCCTACTCCATTGACGTCCCACATGCAACTTGGGTGCTATTTGTCCCGAGGCTCACTCTCAAAATTTTTATAAAGATTTCTGAGTTTTTTTCCTCTTCCCTTCGAATGCCGGGAATTTTCTCCCCCTTTCTTATGTTCAGAATGGCGAGCCCCTTTCTTCCAATTTTTTTGAGGGCCCTACTGAGGCCACCCTAGAGATAGCTGTCTCTGTCCACAGTGTGAACAGCGCCCCTTCTCCCCGAGTTTTCCTAAGGTTTTTCCGACCACTTTCCCCCCCTTTACCCAGTGCCTCGAACTCCCTCGTCCCCTCGCCGGCTGATGTGTGCCCTTTGAGATATGACACTATCTAAGAGGATAAGATACTCCACTTTCTTTCTTCTCTTTTCACGGTGATTTTCAGTTCTCCCCCCACCCAACGCTGCCTGTTGTGATTTTCTTTTTTTTTCCTCTTACCCTGTTTTGCTGGACTTCTCTTTTTGTTTTTACGCTTGTACAAATAGGCCTTTTTTTTTCCCTTTCTACAAGAACATCTCGGCAAGGCTCTCCCCCCTTTCGTGATTCTCGATTTTTCCTCCCCGTGACGTTCCCTGCCGTCACTGATAGAGGTAGGCCGGTCTTTTCCCCTCCTCATTGCGGCGCTTCCGGAACTTTCCCCCTGCACGCGAGTCCTCTTTCCCGGCGCGCCGCACTTCTTTTCCCTGAACAGGTTGGGAGCGACTTTCTCTTCCCACCTCGCTTATCCTCCTTTCTCCGGCACTTCCCTTTAGGTGAGGCGGCTCTTTTTATCGATGGAAACACCTTCCTGCGCGCGTCCGCTTCTTCTTTTTCATTGGTACGCAGTCTCGTTGCCTTTTTTTACAACACCGCTCTTCTTGGTTTAGCCCCCGCTGGGTAAACTTTTCTCCTATGAGGCGGCACTTTTTTCTCTGTTCGGCGCTTCCCAAATTTTCCTTCCCGGAGTGCCCGTCCCGCTCCATTACCCCCATAAAGAAGCCCCCCCCATCTCGTGCAATGCGCTCCCGTTTCCTTCTTCGTACTCGTCCTTCCCCCCCCCCCTGAGTTTCTAGAGGGGTACGCCTTTTCTTTTTGTTGACCGGAGGCCGACCCTCGGCGGTGCGATCTTTTTACGCTCGGCTGAGTCCCCTCTCCCTCAGAAAAATCCTGGTAAACCCCACCTTTGATTGGCCGCTCGGGGCTGAGTTTTTTTCTGCACCCCTAGGCTTTTGTAGAGAACGTTGGTTTTCCCGACGCGTTTTTTTTAGTTAATCTGGCTGACGCTGTTTTATTCGGTTGGACCCGCGTGCGAGGAAGTTTTCCCCCTCTTCTCCTGGGAACACTCATACCAAAAGCTCGGGTTTGTTTCCACTCCGGGTCTTTTTTTTTTATCCCCCCCTTCCCCTGTTTTTTTAAAACGCGTGAGGAGGTGACCCCCCCCGTTTTTTGTTTTTATTGAAAGAGGGTTCCCCTTTTTTTTCTGTAGGAATATTAGTTTTTGGGAGTTTTGTTTTTTTTTTCAGTGAAACCCCAAATTAAACTTTTCCTGATCCGTTTCCCAGATCTCCCCCCTTCTTGGTCCTCGGGGTTGCGACGAACCTGGCATAAACCCCTCTATGGAACTTCTCTTCCAAGGTCGGGACCTACCTTCTCGTTCACCTTATGGTTGGGGGTCTTTTCTACCCGTCATATTTCTCGGTGTCCGAGCTGTAGGTAATTGCCAAACGTCTTCAAGAAATTTCTTTTTTTTTCGAGTCGCTACAAACCTTTTTCTTTCTTGTGTCCTTGGGCAACGCCCCTTTTCCCCCCCTCCATCCGTGTGAATTCCCCCCTTTCAAGAATTACCGTCCACCAGATCTTTTTAGGCCCACTTACCTACGGGACTCCTCCCCTCACTTTTGGCCTCGCCTTCCCATACTATCTTTTTTAGGTCAGTGCTTCACCTCACTTTTATGTTTGAAATGTTCTCTTTTGTTCTTCCCCCCAAGGTTGCCTATCCCTTGACGATCATTCTGGTTCCTACCCCGGACTCCCCAGTACTTTACTGAACCCGCTACTCTTCCT
>Ga0179593_1453327_pt1 | contig 11297 bp, 17 predicted proteins | sample CZODoug2_1_08_16_FD_185931 | JGI IMG/M metagenome (GOLD analysis project Ga0179593, IMG submission 185931) | Vadose zone soil fungal communities from Angelo Coast Range Reserve, California, USA - CZODoug2_1_08_16fungal (PacBio error correction) | ecosystem: Environmental > Terrestrial > Soil >... | reverse complement strand
TTCTTTTACGAACCCCCCAATATTGTAGGCTTCCGTATGTTTTGCGTTTGGGTCCTTATTTCATTGAGACCCATTACGGGATTTCTAACTCTACGCAAGTTACACCCACCTCATTTTTTTTTTGACCTTTTCCTTGCATGTACATTCCTACACTTTCATTTTTCCGACCCATAATTTTTGAAACCTTTTCCTAAACATTGTCATCGTCTGTCTAGACCGTACCGGTCTCTCTCTGTCCTTCCCTATTTTCCTTCTTTTATTGCATGCCAGTGGTCAAACCCGTTGTCATTCTGACGTACGACTCTTTCTCTTTGGGACCCTACCCCTATTTCCCTTTCCATAGTTTCCACCCGTTTCGGCCGTGTCATCGTATAATTCTTCTTTGTTGTCCCCCCCCCCAAGGGAAATAACCCCCCAGTTCCCCCCAGTTATTGTCATCCCACAAATGCACGGTTCATTTTCTTTTCATTTTAGCCTTTCCCTTTCGGCCCCTCGTACTTCCATCCGGTTCCCAGTCTCCGTCCCTCTATGGAAGATATAACCTTCCGCTTTTTATTCGAATACCGCGGAAGTTACTGAGCCCCTCCCATTTTTTTTTTAAATTTTTGTTTCACCTGTCAGTAAAACACGCTCAGCTGTTCCTTTTCCTTTCTTTTCCCCGTTCGTCAAAATTTTCACGGCCCAATTCCCTGATGCCACGCGTATGAGTACATTCAGTTGTCTCTTTTGCTCATACCGTCACAAAACAGATTATTTTTCCCCCCCGGAATTGTCTTCCCATTAACACTTTTCTCCATCCCCCCCCCCCTTTGTTCGTTCGAATACGAATCTTTTACGAATTTGCCGCGGACCGATGTTCTTTTTTTACTTGCTGGACTTTCTCCCTTCAAACTGAACGCCTTGAGTCCCCCCCCCCCCCTTTCCCGGATCGCCTGACTCAGTGTTTTTAAACTGGTTGTTGTCCTTTTCCCAATTCTTGGATTCGTTGGCTCTCCACCCCTCCGTCCTTTTGCCCGAAAGCAACTGTTTTTTTTGTCCTACCCGTCGCTTCGGTGTTCTGTTTTTCCTATCAACCTTGGCTGCTTCCCTGCCCCCTACACGTGTTAGCGACCTTTTCTTTCTTTCCCTTTTCCCTGACTTCCAGCTCCTCCCCCGCTCTTGAGCCACTGAATTGTTTTCGCTCCCCCCAGCACCCATCCCCTTCCCACGCCGGTCACTTTTTTTTACTTCTCTTTGTTTCCCACCTTTTTTTTTTACACTGGTCCCGTCTTTCCGGCCCTGAAGTAGCAGCCCCTTTTTTTTTTTTGTATTTTTCAAGTGTTCACGCGCCTTTTTTTTCATCCTGGGTTCCTCACCAACTGGCCGTCCCCCCACCCTTTCCAGTATGTCCCATTTTGTTTTGAAAATCCCCCCTGATCTCATCCATGCCTAAAGTCTCACTTTCCCCGGATTTACATCCCTTATGTTGGTCGTAACACGAATCACGTCACGCCCTCCCAGCTGTTTTTTTTTTTCTTTTTCCTTTGGCGCAGCCTCCACCCAACTGCACCGAATGGTTTTCCGTCGTGCAGCCGTCCTTAAGTCTTTCGTTTCACGGTCTCTCTGGCTTCCAGACAAGTTTCTTCTTCCTTCTTATTTGGCCACGCCCGCCCCCAGTCCCACTTGTACCCAACGTCCATCTTCTTTCTCTTTGCCCTCCCCCGACTCTTTTGTGTGCGCCTTCACGATTCATTGATTTCCTTTTCAAATAATGTTGTTTGAAACATCCCCTTCCATCCCCTTGTCCTTCCTGATTCTACCCCTGGTACTGTGGGCATTCCCGGTTTTCTGCCTGTTCCCATTCTTCATTTGGGCTAGGTGTGGCATTCAAGTGGCTCCCCTCGTTCTCGTCTGGCGGACCTAGGTGTTTCATGGATTTTTTCCACCCACGGGGAACAGTTTTCTTTTTCCTCTCACTCCCTTGTATCAGGTTTTTTGCCTCATTGACTTGTTTGTGAGATTAGAAGATACTTGGTCCCGGAGCCTTCCCCCCCACATTCTGCTCTTTGGCTCACGATTTGTTTGGTTTCAACCGAATCCGGCCCTTCATTGAGTCCTTTTACTCGCCGCTCTTTCGCTTTTTTTTCCTTTAGTTGTTCCCGTTCGAACTTGGGTCAGGGACCCCACCCCTCCCTTGTTGCTATTCCATGGTGTTTCCCCCCCTCCTTGACCCCCCCGCCTTTTCCCAACTGGACGCTTCGTTGATAGTGTTTGCTTCCCTGTTTTTTCCGAGCTCGCCCATTTAGTCGAGCTTCCTGGCCCTTCGGTTCTTTGCCCTAATCTCTTGCTCGCCAGTCAGTTTCTGCGCCTCTCATTTGTACCGGAGTTTACTTTAATGTCCCCATTTTACTGCTTTTTTTTCGGGTCCCCGTGACCCCTTATCCTGCCCGATCGTTCCTGGTACAGGACCCTCCAACGCACCTCTGTTCTTTTTTTGACTTTTTCTCTCTTTCCCTTATCTGTCCTTCTCATGCGAGTCCCCCCCACGTTCTCTCTCCCAAACACCCTTTTTCTGTACTCATTTTCTAGGGACCGAATTCTTTGTCCTTTTTTTTCTTGTTAAGTCGAAGTTCTATTTCCGGCTTTGGAGTTATTTTGACCCTGTACCAAGAATTAGCCCGTGAACCGTTGAGCTTTTACTCGCGTACACCATTGCTGTTCCGTGGATTCACCCGCTTGTCTGTGTTTGGGCTTGAAGACTGAAAACGCAAGGATTATTTCGTTCTACTTTTTCATTTCCCATGGATGAGACAAATCGTTTTTAGACCTTTTTCCCGCGGGCACTCCCCCCGACGCCGCCTATGGGGTTACTCCCCCATCTTCCTCTTTCCCCTTTTGCTCCTTTTTTCCGTGTGACTTATGGAAATGCCCCCCCCTTGTAACCAACAATGTTGAAAGGTTCAGAACCCAATCAATTCCCCTCGGTGTGATTTGCCCCGTACTGTATAAACCAACCTTTTCCCCCTTTTTTTCCACCCCTTATTTCCCCACTCTCTTTTTGTGACCTGTTGCTCGTGCCAAGAATGCTTGAATTGTTGGTGCAAGAGTGCACTTTCATCCCTTGGGAGACTTATAATGGTACTCTTCCCCCCCCACGGGCTTTCGCGCCGGACGGCCTTTGTATTCAAACCACATCACACGTTTTCATCCCGCCCCCGATGAAACAGCTATACCTGTTGTAAGACCATCGTTTTCCCCTGTCCCCCCCTTACTGTGCTGTGTGCTCGTGTAAACGTGATTTACGAGATTAACCACTATTTTCCGGCTCTTCTTTCTCCCCTTCTCGTCTTTCTCCCATTACCTTTTCATATCCACCCTCGTTTTTTTTCGCTTGACCCCCCCATAAGATGATTTCCCCCATCTATGCGCTCTGCGTATTGCCCCCCTTGACTCCCACATATGTAATTATTAGCACACAGCCCAAATGTTTATGCACCTTGTGTCAGGGTTTTTATTCAAGTTTGTGTTTCTATACCTTTCCCTCCCCCTTCCCCCCACCGTATCACTTTTGGGTTCTCCTGTTTCATTTTTTCAACGGAGCACGTCATTTGTCGATCCCTTCATTCCCTGTTCCCCCTTAGCCCAATCCCCTGGGGATTCCCTTCCCCCTCTTTATTTTTTTTTTTGTTTTCCCTTTGTACACGTGCGCACTTACACCTCAGCCTTAACCATGGCTGGAGAAATTATTCTACGGGTTTTACGTTCCCTTATTGCGACGACCTCCGTAGTCCCGTGGTCCGATTCCCTTCCTTTTCGTCAGACCCACGGATTTGGTGCCATTGTAGTTGTGACCTGGTATCCGCCTTTCTCCCCATGCCCCCATGGGAGCCGTGCATTTTCGGTCTGTATTGCCCTTCTGTATTGTTTATCCGAGACATTTGTCCCCAGATTTTATGGGTACATTGGACAGCGGTTTTTCTTTCGGCTTCACAATCAAGAGAAGCTCCGCGGTCGCGACAGTCTTTTTTCCTTTTTTTCTCAGGGCAGGCCCCTTTCAACTTGTCTCCCCACCCCCCCCTTAACCCTCGTCGATGGTCTGTCACGTTGTGACTGCCTTTGAGTGTTTTCGTCGATGATAGCTTTATGCTATGGCAGAGGCCTGAAGAATATTAACGCGGTGCACACCTTTTTTTCCAACAGCTGGAACGCAGCCCCTTTGGCTTCCAAAGCTGTTTGAAGTCTTTTTTTACCACCAACCAGCTCCCCTCCCCGGACACGCAAGTTCCCTTAGACTGCTGTTGTCTTCATTATTTTTACCACTGTCAGTCTTTTTTGTTTGTTATTTCTCTTACTCCTGATAGTCAACTTATAGTGGCACCCCGTCTGCCCACTACCTTCTCACGTTTGTTTTTCCTTTTTTTTCAGGAAATTTACTTCTAGGCTAGTCGCTTTTCTTTAGTAGTTGGGAGAATGTTTTTATCCCTTCCACGGTTTTTTTTTCCCAAGATTTGAATTCTTTGGCAATGGCGGGCTCGCTCTTTCGTTTATTTGTTTCACCCTAGCATATCTAACGGTTTTTGCCATCTCCACCACCCCTCTCCCGTGTTCGTTTCATTATCCTTCGCTTGTGTTTTAGCCGTGTCACCCATGCTACCCATATCTCTCTCGTTTTTCCCCTCCTCTTTCTGGGTTATCCTATATCTAATTGCGTACATTTGTTTTTTTCCTTCCTCTTTTGTTTTCCAGTTGATCACGAGTTCCGGTTTTTGTCGCCCCCAACCTTTTTTTTGTACAAGTTGAAGGTCCAGACAACGAGTCTCCTAGCCTACACAATTGCAGTACTTGTTTGTCTGCTTGGAACTCCCCGTCACTTTCCAACTCCTCCTCCTTTCGGGCTGACAGACAGTACCTTTTTTTTTTCCCTTTTTTCTAGTCCCGCCTTTTTTTTTCTATCGTTCTAACTTTTGACATCCGTCGTCAACTGGTTGCCACTGGACACAAGCCCGCTGCGGGCCCAGAAAGCCTTTATCTTCTGTTTCTCTTTCCCCGCAAGTGTTGCCACTTTGTTCCCTTTGCGTCTTGCCGAGGCTTGTGTCTGTTTTTTTTTCACGCTTCATCCCCCCTTGTCCACCCTAACTCCTTCGGCGTGGTAAATTTGCCCCATCCTTTTATTACCCCTGTTTCGTTGGCCCTAGCTGTTTGCTACGTCTCACTTCCCTTCCACTTTTTCTCGTACCTTTTTCCGTAACCGCCTGTCCCGCGTTGCCTTTGTTGTACACGCTGTTGACGAATCTTTTGTACACACCAGTGTTGAGCCTGTACTTCCCTTGTTTGTGCGTCCCCACTTTCCCTTTTTCGCCCCTTGTGGCTTTTGAACTTTTCTCCTAAGCCGTAGATCCCCAGACACACCTGGTTTTTTTCTTTTCCCCTTACGTCCCTCCCCTGCCCCCCAATATTTTTCCGTTGCTTTGTTTCCCCCCGAATTTTTTTGGGCCGGCTGCAGTTCTGTACGTCGTTCTAAGCCCTTTCCCCCTGTCTTTTGAAAATTTTTCCTGTTTGCCCCTGAGTCTTTTACCCCCCTCTGTCCCCCTTCGTCGCCCCCTTTCTTTTTTTTTGGTTTTCTGTCCTGGCAAACGGCCGCTCGCCGAAGATATGCTCGCTACGCTGCCCAGGAGCCACTTTTTATTACGTCCATTGATTTTCCCTGTCCGTTTGTCCCCCCCTTTTTTCCCCCCCCCCAACTCTTGTTTGCCCCCTGCATCGATAGGGATGTGGCACAGCATCGATAGCCCGTTATTAAAATTTGTGTGTCTGTGTTGTCCCCCCCTTGTCTGACCAGTTATTTTTTTCTTTCGACTGTTCTCTCCTCCCGCGGACGCTCCGAATTTGCGAGCGCTGAGAAGCACTTGTTCTCTGAAAACCCTCGAGAGTCTCCGTTCCTTTCCTTTTTCCCCCCCCTCCCCTTTTCCCTTACCTTGCTTTTCCCCCCACACCCCCCCCCCGTCTTTTCCAGTTCCTTGAATGTTCTTTGAATTCCTTCAACAATTTGGTACCCATTTTCGGTCCCTTCTGAAGCCACTGTTCCTCCGGGCGCTTGTTACTGTTCCGTAACCCCTCTTTTCTTTTTGTCCTCTGCCACGTCAACACTTTTCCTTTGTTTTCCCACCCCGGTTCGAAGAACCCCACCTTTCATTTCAATTCCCCTCTCCGAAAATTGCGGATGCAATCTATCTGTTCCCTCCTTGCTGTTTTCACCCAATGCAGACTCATAGCAAACTCTTTTCCTTTTTCTGTATTTTACACCCATTTCCCCCCCCCCCCAGCGCCGCCCCCGTAATTCATGTCGTAGAAAACGTTGTAGTTGGGGCATTATTGCTAATAAAATCGTCGTGATTTTTAGTTCCGCGCCCACTATTCCCTCCAACCCGTAAATCCACTTAGTTCCTGCCCCCCCCTCCTTCCGATGCTGGAGAGTGTTTCTCCCGCATTTATTCCCCCCTTTCTGACACCCTCGCAGACTTTGCAAAAAAATTTCTTTTTTTCTTTCCTTTTCTGCCCCTTTTTTTTCCCCTTTTTCTTAAGCCCCACTGGTCTCTTATAAAGTCGCTCGAGCCTGAGCATAAGTTGTCTTCCCATGGTGTGTTTTTTCCGGGTACTTTGACTTTTTTTCCTTCCGTCCCCTCGCTTTCCTCCCTCTGAAGCAAACCCTCTTCAACGGAAGCCTTTCAATTTGTTCCGTTTTCTCAACCCGTTTTTTACTTTTCTCTTCGCCTGCTGCTCATGATTTGGACTCACCTTCCCATTGCCCGGGAGTGTTTGATCTTCCCCCCAGACATCCCACTTTTATTCGCGTTTTCTTTGTGCCTCCCCCCAAATGTTCCGCCACCCATATCCCCAGTGTCTATTTGCCAGGATTTGGGAGCATTATTGACCCCTTCCCCCCCCAGCCCCTTTCCCCTTTTTCGCATGATTTTTTATTTCAGTTGTTTTCCCCTTTCCACCGATTGTGCTCTCTCTTTTACATTCCCTCCCCTCAACTGGGTGATGTTCTGCAACCCAGTTAAAAGCTTTTTTTATGCACAAGAACCCCGTCTGTCTTGGATCTCCCTCGTCTATTTTTATTTTTTCGATCTGACTATTCTGCCTGTTGGGCTCATGACTACCCCAAAACAAACCGTTACATGGTCCGCAGAAACCTTCCCCTCCCCGTACTTGGGCGTCTCTTCAGACACCCCCTTTCCTCCTTTTGTCCCCAATCTCTTGCACTGCGTCCTCAGTGAAAACCAATTTCGGGTTTGCTTTAGTTTTTTTCTTTTTTTCATCTTCCCCCCATGTCGGTCTTTTTTGCTTTTTTTTTGTCCCCAAGTTGGTCTGTTAAGGTCTCCAATAGCCCAATGTTTCCTGTTTGTCGACCTTTTCCTCGCCTGAATAGAACCCATCTCATTCACTGTTTCGTTCTTTCAAAAATCTTTAGCGGCGTTTGTCCCTTTTGTACCCTCGTTTCTTTCAGATGTTGTGAACCGTGTATTTCCACCGGTCGCTCCTTGAATCGTTGCCGCGAACCTTGCTTTTGCAGTTAGTGGATGAAGTGGTACCCTGTTTCCCCCCCCTTTTCGCCTTCACCTCACCGTTCCAAACACCCACACAGCCATTTCCCCCTCTTTTTTTCCCGTTTTCCCCGCTTTTTCGCTTCGGCAATAGGAGTAAACTGTCTTCCCCCTTCTCACATGGACCCGGGCATTATGAGTTCCTATCCCAGTTCGCCTCACTTTGCGCCTACCCGCCTTGTAACTTGCATCCGTGTCCCCCCCCCACCCCGCGCAGGCAACGATTTTTCCGTCCAGGGTTTCCCCCCCCCCCCCTTACCCCCTTTCCTTTGTGACGTACTTCCCTTTCAACCAACCCTGTTTGTGCCTTTTGCGTTAACCCTGGTTAGCATGGTTTTTGTGTTAACTTTTTTTGCACCACCGAGGTTAGCTTTCCCTGCTTTTATTCCCCCTTTTCCACACCCCCCGTTTTTCTACGACCTGCATTCGTAGGGGCGGCACCCCTTTTTTTTGTGGCTGTTGCTGTTTTATTCCTTCCTGATTTCTCTTTTTGCTTCCACCGAAACCCTTCATTCTGAAAGACCCCGTGCTCGCGGCAATTGGTTGGCCTCTCTCAAACATTAGTGCTTCTTTTCTTGGTTTGATCTGACTGTTCTCTGATTCCCCAAGTTCCGTATTACGATTTGACCTGTTGTTTCCGTTCGACCTTTTATGAGCACAGCGGGATTGTGTTCCGGGATCATCCTTCCCGATCCCACGCTGTGTCTCACTGGCCGCGGAAGGGTCCTCACCCTTTTTTTACCCCCCAATAATTGGAAATCACCCACGTTGTTTTCCCGTTTTTCAAGGCCTTGACACCTGTGATTTACTTTTCCATTGTTTTTTTTCCAAAGTTCGGAATACCTTGTTTCTCTGTTCTTTCCCCCCCTTCCCCGAAACACACAACGCACAAAAACTATTTTTTCTGTGTTTTTGACAGTCCACCTAGTTTTTTTTTTTTTTGGTAATCCATGAAAGGGAAATACAATTGTTGAAGGGAAGATTTTTTTTCCATTTCCTTTCGTGTAATTTTCCTATTTGCTCCAGTACTTCTTTTGCCTCCAACCCACACTAACCGACCTTTACGTCCTCAGGCATTTGCCCACAACCTCACCGATCTTTTTACATTCACTGGCCTACTTTTCCCTTTTTTTGCCAACCTCCCCCTCCATGTATTGATCCCCCCAGACCGTTCGCCTCTCCCCGGTGTTTGTAAAATTCTTCTTCTTTTGTTGACAGCCTTTTCCTATTTTCTCTCTCCCTATCCGTGACGCTTCATGTTCCGTTTTCTGTTCCCACTTTTTTTTCCTCCGTGCATTTCAGCGATCGCAAGGCATATTCTTCTCGATCCAGGTGCGGCATGGATCTAACTCCCCCTATTTCATGCCCACCTTTTTCTGTATGCCCCTCTTTCTTTTTCTTTACCCACCCAGGTGTGGGTGTTTTCCGCATCTAACCCCAATCCAACTCCATGGTTTTCCTTGTTTTGTAAGACCGTACTCCTGCCTGTCTTTTTCTTCTATGCTGGTTCAGCACACTGTTCTCCCCCTTTAAAGGTTCATCTTCCCGTGCACTCAGCCCCCGCTGACCCCTCTCTCACTTTTCTGCTTTTGTAAGTTCCAACAGCGTTCCCTGGAAGGCTTTCTTTCAGTTCCCCCCCCAAAAAACTCGGCCGGTCCAGCATTTCGAACCTTGTCCCATCTTCCTTCCGCCAGTTGTAGGATTTATAATCTGCATGGTGGAACAGGTTCGGAATGGTACTGTGAATGGGATGACTTTTGCAAGCTCTTCTTTTTTCGCCTCCTTTTAACATTTGTGTACGTCTTTTTTTGTATTCCTCCACGTTTTCATGTGACTAAACAGCTTCCACCCTCCCACTGTCCCCCCCTCAATGAGTTGGGATTCTTCTTTTTTTTGTTTTTTGTCTTTCTTTTTTTTTTTGCCCGCACAGTCTGCTACCACCGATTCCCGTGTTATACCCCCTTGAGACACAGCGCGTCTCGCGATTACTCCTCTGTTTAGTGCAGATTTTCTTTTCGTTTTCAAGGTTCTTACTGTTCTTGCGTGTCTACTCACCGCCTTTCCCTAATTCGTAAAACAGTTGTCCGGCCGTGTGGCTATTTCACGTTCCCCTTTCATTTTACCCTCTTTCTCTCCCGTACTAATGCCTTTCCTTTTTTTTTTTTTTTTCCTTCTTCCCTTGCAGGACAACCCGTTTTCCGTTGCCCCGTCCTTTTTTCAAGCTGTGCCCACTGGAGAAAACTTGTGGGACCCCAATTCGGGACGTTCTCCCGCCTAGTTCGGGCGTCCAGGCCCCCACCCTCTTCACTCGATTTCCCCCCCCGTCGGTTTGCGTTTTTTGAGACTCCGATAGAGTCGCCCCCTTCATTTGTGGCCCGAATCGGGTCTGAATGTCTTCTGACGAGCTGATATTGTAGCACGCACCCGTTTTTTTTTTCTCACACGATTTTTCCTGTTTTTTTCCAACGTTAGCCCTTCCCTTACCATTGTACGTATCCCCCGTTTGATGTCCTGTGTGCTCCCCCCCCCAACTCCTCACAGTATTCGCGGACGGTGGTTTCCCCCTTGAACTTTTCTGACTAGGTCCCCCTTCGCACCCTTTCAGTTTTTTCAGAATCATTTTTTGGTCTCTTTCCCTTACAGCCACCTCTCCCCCCGGAATAACTTTGGACCGTATCGGAGATTCCCTTCATAGCTTTCACAAACTTGCCCGGTGATGCGAATTTTTTCTTTCTGTCGGCTCTCCCCCACCGACTCCCCACCTTTTTCGTTTGTACATGTCCCCAATCCTGCCCCCCCCTTTACCTTTTGCCCCTCGGAAGCTTCTTTTTTTTTCGTACTGTCTTGATTCTCTTCCATGTACGCTCCTTCCCTTTCCCCTTTCCAGGCCCCCTTTTCTATGCCCACGAATTTTCTCCCTTTCTGGTTGACTCCTGCTTGCACCGCCAGGCCTCAGCACGGTTATTCCCCCTTTCCCTTCACAACTGGCGGCTGTGACCTGCGCCGTATCACCCGTGACGCTCCTGTTGCCTTGACACCCTGGTGCGCGAGTAGGTCATCTCCCCCAATCAGTCTCCATTTTTTTTTTTGGCCCCCTTCCCTTTTTTGACTTTTTCCTTCCCCCGAGTTTTAGTTCTTACAGCCTTGACAACAACCCACAACCTTTTATGACCTGTATTGCCCACGTGAGACCGAACCCTTGGTGCTCCCCCTGCATTTTTTTTCCCTTTCGGGGTTCTGGCTCCAACGCCCCCCTGCCTTCAGGTCAATTCCTTGTGCTTTCTCTTTTTTTTTAACCCAGTCTAGAAACCGGTGGCCATAGACCCTTTTCTTCTGATCAGTCCTTTCCTTCCCCTCAGTCTTTTCCCCTTGCTTTTCCCCGTTACGTTTGTATTCTTGCATCGATACTTTTCTGCTCCCATGTCAACCGTATATTATTACCACCCAACAACTTTTGGGTTTTTCCCCCTGCGCTCCTTTTTTTTGCCATGACGTCTCCCCCAAACTTCCCCTCTGCGTCTTCTTATCAGGTCTTCTCTATTTTGTCTTCGTTATCGGTGAGTTTTTCCAGCTTTCCACTTTGCGAGCACAGTTTTTTTTTTCCCCCCTGTCTCCCACCCAGAGCTTCGCCTGCAAACCCTTGTTTTTTCCTTGCTTTCTGGTCTCGATCCCTGCCCCGTGTCTTACACCACAATTGTTTTACGCATCCCC
>Ga0179593_1445838_pt1 | contig 11297 bp, 8 predicted proteins | sample CZODoug2_1_08_16_FD_185931 | JGI IMG/M metagenome (GOLD analysis project Ga0179593, IMG submission 185931) | Vadose zone soil fungal communities from Angelo Coast Range Reserve, California, USA - CZODoug2_1_08_16fungal (PacBio error correction) | ecosystem: Environmental > Terrestrial > Soil >... | reverse complement strand
TCCCTTTTCATCTTGTTTTCTTCAAATTTTTCCAATTAATAATAATTTTTACGCCGAGGGTGGCCTTGTCTCTGTCTTTTACTTCCCCCTTTCCCCTAGGGGTGTCTTTTGAGATGAAGTCCGACGGCCTACTGAGTTTTGTTGCCCTTTTGTGAAGGCGAGTTGAGATCTCAGTTTTTTTTCGTCGGACTTGGCTCCATTTCTCTTTCCCCTGTATAGCCTCAGGAGGTCCCCCTTTGTACTTTTTACATCACACTCCATCACTACCCAGACTTCGCCAGAAAGTTCTTCCTCCCACCGTTTTCTACACGATTTCAAGGTTTTATTAACCATTAGTCTCCCCCTGTTGAATTCCTTTTGGGCTGCTCAAGCCGTTTCCCAACATTTTCCCTTTTTTTTTTCCGCCGCGTTCTCCCGTCCGTGTAGCACCTCGTCCTTTTTTTTCCTGATCTCCTTACACAAAAACCCACGTCAAATGCGAAAATGCCGCCCATCCTTGCGCACCATGACTTTTTCCCTATCCCGACTTTGTGACGCCCTATAAATGATCCCTTCTTCTCTTTGTTTATTTTTCGGGACGATGAGACCGTTCGTGAGGAAATGCCAACCTGCGACTTGTATGCCCTTCAAGCCCCCCCTTCCCCCCTGCTTCTTGGTTCTGAAGAAGAAGCAGTCACTTCCGGCCCGGGTGCCAGCAGGTTGTAATGGCCTCCTTACAGGTAACTCCACTCATACCCTGATTGGCATAAAGCTTGATCTCTTCGCCTTTTCGCTCCGAGAAAATACCCCTTGTGATCCTGGTGTTTAAACCCCGAGTATTTCCCAATTTGCCTGACGTTCAGCTATATCGAACACCTAAGACTCGGTAATGGTCCCCCCGCAGCGTTTTCCTTATTATTCTTTTTTCCCTCAACGCATAAACCTCCTCCTAGCCGGAACCAGTTTGTGTCCCTTGACCACTCTTTCCTTGTTGGCAGATTTTTGTCCCCCCCAAATTTCGAGATTAAATTGGTGAGTGTTTCATGTCCTGGACGCCAGCTTTCGATCGCGCGTTTTTCGGCGATGATTTTTTTTTTTTTTAAAGACGTTAACTTACCAAACCCGCTTCCGGAAACCTCAACCCGCTTTGGACAGCCACCCCTAGCCGGGTAAAGGATTAATTCAGGCCGTTTGTTGTCCATTGATTCTTGGCGCGGACCTTCCTTTTTCCCAATACCACCATGTAAAGAGATGAAAAGTTCCTTGAAGCCACCAGCCGGTGGCAGTGTGGTCTCATTTACAAGGCCCCTCCCATCACACTGCCTTTAATGGCTCGTTTAGGGTGTTTCAAACTCAAATGATTTACGCCCTGAAGGCCTGGATTGTCGAGGATCCCCCTCTTTCGTGTCGTGATTATAATACAACCCAAGGGTTTTCAGAACCACCCCTATTCTTTCTGGACTCCTCCCTTTTTTTCTTTCCTCCTCTAATAGGGTGTTTCGCGTTGGGGTGGTCTCAATTTTTTCCGGACGTCGATGATTTTTTGTTTTTTTTTGGTTAGTGGCTTTTATTTCCAGTCTTTGGACATTTTACACCCAATTGGCCGCGACAACCCCAAGGAATCTCGTTGACACCTCTTTCGCGTTTTTTCTATGGCCATGGTCTGTTTTGCGAAATGTTCTTTGTTTGAAGCTCGTTTTTTTTTTCCAGTTACTTTTTTTGGTCCTTGGAAATAGGTCTTTCCCTGTGTAAGTCGCCAAATGGGCTGGTGATGAACCGGATTAACCGGAGAATAACGTTTTTTTTTGAGGGACTCTTTATCGACCTGTGAGCTTCCCTGGTACACTTTGGAACATGATGGTCCACCCAGTTGGCTTCGTGCCGTTTTTAGCTACGAAGTTTATTGTATGCAATGTCCAGTTCGACCTTCGAACCGCGCGTGGCCCTACGCCTTTTGCTTTTCTCCCGCTTAAAATTCCCGTCACATGGAAGCAGTATTTGGCGCAGATTTTTGGGCCCCCTCACTCGTTATGACTGTTGGTCAACCAAGGTACTTATTTCATTTCACTCAGCGATGATTTTCATGGGTTTTGGATTTTTTCGGTCCCCCCCTTCTCTCGCCCGGTGTTGAGAGTGATTTATTCTCGGCCCCGACCGGGACTTCTTTTCGGGGTTGATGGGTCTGTTTTTTTGTTGGTGAGAGTGTGCCGCCGGGACCCAGTTCCTGAATGACGTTGCTGGATTCCATGAGGTTTTTTCCCTCCGCTTCCGCATCACTTAGGCTGCTGCCACCATCCCCAAATAAGGCCGTGCGGTTCCCCTGACATTTTTTTTTTTATTGGGCATTTTTGACCTTTCTCCTTTTGTATGGTGTCGTGAGCAGATTTGACCGGACCTTCTCCCTTTCCTCCCTGCCCTTTTTTCCTTTTGACCCTGTTGGCGGGAGCGTAGGGACAGCGGGCGTTCACCTCAGGCTTTCCGGCGTCGTCCGGTGTTTTGTTTCTTTTCCCCTGGGAATCGGTCTTCGGTCTTTTCTCAGATTAACGATCCCATTGGGGACACCTGTTCTGTTATTGCTCCCTTCTTTTTTTGGTTTGGTTGAACCAGACTATTTTTGTAGGTTCAGTCGGCGGGGCAGTTTGTTGTTTTTTTTTCGCAACGGGTGTTCGTTTCAAGTACTAGGCGGGGCTTATGCTCGCAACTCGAAGGGACCCGCGCTTCATGTTTTCTTTCGAAGCCATCTTCTGTTCTTTTTCCATAATTCCTTTTTTGTGTGATCTCTTTCCTTCGCCCCTCCCCTTTATAACCTTTTGCCCCTTAAAGACGCAGGTTTTCCCTTCGTGAGTTAGCTATACCATCACGCCGAATACTTTAAAAAGCCCTGTCCTACCCTTCTCCGCCCCCGCTTCCGCCGACCTGAACCGGTAAACCCTTTCATTTTCACCGCCCCGCCCTCGTGTTGTTTGTATGCCCTTTCCCATATTCCCCTTTTCGCTAAATCGAGACAACCTCCCTAAGTGCCTCTGCCCATGGGGAACACTGGCTCTTTTCCACGACGTTCCTTCTTCTTTTCCGATTTCCAGAAGCTAAACGACCACTCCCAACCCAGGTCCGCAACTGGTGACCCAGTCTTGCTCATTCCAATGGGTCACCTGCTACCGCCCCCCATCCCAGAATTCCCGTTCAAACTGCCCGGGACGCCTCTGCAGTGATGGACCCCTTCGTCTCCCTTTCGTCGGCCGCTGTGATGCGGCTCCCTTCTGATTTTTACACAGTCCTATGGCATCGCCTCATTTTGACCTGTTTTTCCTTTTTTTTTTAAACCCATTTTCTTCCACCCCGACCGGCGGCCCCATCCCCGCCAAATTACTTTGCCGAGTCGAGAGATCATCCCCTCGCCGCCGACTTTGTGGTGTGGGGGTCTGCCTTTCAACCCCGGCCCCACAAACCTCAAACCCTTCCCAAAATCCATCGCTTTTGAGTCATTTTTAGTTCTTTCCCACCTTTAATAAGGAGATTGTACGCCTACGTTCCCCTGCCCTTTTTTTCTCATACTTTTCCCCCCTCTGTACAGCGTGATCGATTGCAGCGTTTTGCGTCCGTCCTCTCCCTCGTACTGTTCTCCTTTTCTGAATCACTTTTTAGTATATCAGTAAGCGAGTAGAATTTAGTGAAAAAATGGGCAACGTTGACCCTATACACCCTTCTTTCGCCGACGTTCCATACCCCCCCCTGCGCTGGTGTCCTTGGCATAACACGCGCACCTTGCGCGTACACAAATTTATTACTTTTCTTCCAATGACAACCCCTATCTTCCACCCAAGTTAATATTCCTCACAACCACGACATGCTTCAGTTCAATGCGCGCCGCGGGGACAAACTTGTACGGGAATCGTCGTTGGTTTTTTTTCCTGCCCTTTGTCGCCGACCAAAGCTGCGAAGCCCTTCCAGCCCAAGCCCAGGCGGCCCCACCCTGCTGTTCCCCAACCCCCCCCCTTCTTCCCCCCCCACAGAGACCGAACCGATGAGCGTGAGGCATCCCCTGTCCCGGAGAAATTTAGCTTTTCGACTTCGTTGGCGTCAACAACCACTTTTGTTTCTGTGTTCCGCCTCACAAAATTTGCTTTCTCCCCCCTCTAATCCTCCCTAAGGCCCGGAAATCATGGTGAGTTGAAAAATGCCCCCCTCCCCATTCCCTTCCCCCTTTTTCAAGTGTGATTGCTCTTATTTAGCCGGGCGGCCCCCCATTTCACGTGCTGGTTTGCTTTTTCCAGGTACAGTTTCATCTGGAGACATTGTGCTTTTTTTGTGGCAATATATGGAACAAGGTAGCTGACCTTATGACACCCAACCTTCTCCTGACCCCGTTCACACCAGGGGATGTAAAGCTAGTGGTTTGAACGGTGTGCCGTTACGCTTTGATTTTTCCCAGTCGTCCCGACAAAGTCAGCCCGGGATTCTCGCGTAGAAACGCGCGATGGAATCCTTTTCTTCCTTTCCTCTCCCCCTGTCCCCTAGAAAATTTTTTTTGCCACCAAATGACCACACCCCCGTTGCCCGCCAACGCGGAAGATTGTAGTCAGGCTTTGAACCCATTTTTCCGTAGTATTCTGATTCTCTTGATTTCCCCCCTCGTCCCTCACTTTCGTTCTAGAAGTCCTCCCAGCTAGGTGGGGGACCCTCCTCTTTTCCTGTTTCGCTTCTCTTTCGCATTAGGGAATAACTCGGTCCACCCCGGTATCTGAAATGGAGTTTCTACCTCAGCTTTCTTTTGGTACAATTAAAGCGTAGCCATCCATTCTTAATTGATGCCCCTTCTTCTGGTCATTACCGGCCTGCTGGACCCCAGTTCATGAAGGACGTCGTTCCCCTTCTCCCCCTTTCGCAGTCTGCCCCGTTTTTTACATTTTACAAGGTAATCCCGTCGTTTTTTTTCATTGTCACGGCTTTCTGCGCTCCGATTGTTTTTTAATGTCCGCGTCATGCGGCGCAGGGGGTTCCCCTTTTAGTCTTGGTTTTTCTTCCCCCCATTCGTTTGCGTCGGTTAAATGCCTAAGTAAATGAAGTTGCGGCCCGTTTTGCATGCTCATTCGCTTCACTTTGGTATTTTATTCTGCGACCAAAGATCGAGCTACACGGTAGCTGGTTTCTTTTCCAACCCCTTTTTTCTAACCCAGGCATTTCCCTTTCATTCCCCCCTCCCGCCAGACTTCAACCCGGTTGTGCGCGCATGTCACAGCTTTGCCCCCTTTTTGACGTTCATACGTAGTGAACTTCCAAGGCGTCGAAGGAGGCTCTTGATCCTTTCCCTCTTCCCCTTTCCTCGTTTAAATAAGTGGAGGACCTACAGTTAAATATTCAGTTTCGCCGCCCAGCCCCAACAAAAAGGGGTAGCGCAAACCGGCCGGTACGTCCAAGCAAACTCCGTTTTTCTTTCGGTCTTCCCCCCTACCCTTTTTTCCTTTGCTTTCAAAGGTTGACGAATCGCTAGCAACAACTGTCAACCTCCGTCCATGATTTCACTCCTTGGAAACCCCATCCCACTGATGAAACCTAACCGAAAGAATACTATCTAGTAATCCTAATTTTCCTTTTTCTCTCTATTTTTTTTTTCGTTTTCCTACCCCAGTTTTATTGAAATGTTCCAATTAATAATTACTATGCTGACGCGGTTGCCTTGTTTCTCTTCGTCAACTGAATTCTCCTTGTTCTGCTGACGACGGCGCGGAGACGAAGGCCCTGGACTGTGATTTCCGGTCACTTCTTCAGTTCTTGCCCTTCAGCTGTTTTTTGATGTTCATGAATTGTGCCGAGAATGCCCTCTTACCCCCACGTTGCCTTTCCTTTGAACCCGCGGACGTTTGGACATCATCACCGAATCCAGCCCCTCCCGTTTTCCGCTTTTTTTTCACCTCCTTCTTCCCTAACCCATTTTAACGACTTGAACCAATTCTCGCCCCGTTGCGCTGCCTCCTTTCTTTTTGAGTTGAAGCCGTTATAAACAAATCCCTCGTTTTGGACGAACGCGTTCCCTGCACTTTGGTATCCCCTCCGCTTTGCGTCCTGATTTTTTTGACCAATCACCAATCCACCAGCCCTTCTTCCCCTTCCCTACCTTGGGAGCGAGTACTCATTGAATTGTATGGTCCCCCCCCTCTAACCCCCCTCCCACGACTGGGTGACGCACTCATTTCTCTCGGAGTGCCCATGTGACGAGGCCCTTTAGTTAAAGAGGTGACCCCCAGCCTCTACTTACCCCTTCCCCATTCCCCTGACGTCTCGTTAATGCCCTGTCCACATGTTTCCCCCCGTTCCCCCCCTTCGGTCCTAGGGCCTGAACTCCCTCCGAACATCCTAAGGGCCCTTTCCTTTCCGGCCTTCCTTTTTGGGCCATAATTCCCCTGTTAAACTCAAGCACTCTGTTATTCATCCCCCCGCTACTTTTACATTCGCGCATTGGCGAGTGTCCGAAAAGTCCCCTTCCCCCCCCTCCGTTCTTTTTTTTTTTTTCCACAGAGGATGACAGAATTGGAGAAGACGAGGCGAGTCCACCTTACTCTTCAATGGTCAACCTCTGCGTGAATGACTTCGAGGCCGACTTGGTAGGTTTCCACTTCCCATGCCTCCCCCCCATCTATTCCTAGACGGAAGGAACACCCTTTGGGTGTAATTCCTACGACCACAATCTTCCCTCTTTTCTGTGGAGGTCATTGTTTCCCACCCCACAATCTATTCTGATTGTTTCGGTCTTACCTGTCCCTGGACCGCGCTTTCTCCCATCCTCTGCCTGTTGCGTGTGTCTCCCGGGTGTCTTTCGTTTTTCAATCGAAGATTGAATTACCAAAACCGTCTCCCCCACACGTTCAAACCACGTTTAATGAGTGACATCATCTTTTTTAAGGTAACGGTTCATTCCGCCCTTTTGTCATGATGAGGGCTGACCTTTACATACTATTTCCCTCCCTCCCCCCCGTCTCCGCTATGGAAAAGTTCACATTGAGAACCAGCACTTTTTGGCCGTTTTTTCTGCCTCTACAAGGCCCCCTCCGATTCCAATCACACTTGCCATTGGTCCGCCGGAGTTTTTTTTGGATCCCCCCTTCTCCCATCAGAGTAGTATGCTTCGAGGAGTTATCCCGCCCTGTTGGTGTTTGGTGGTTGAGCCATCCCACAATGTTTTCCAACCACATTATGCAGAATGAGGAAGTTCTATTTTCCCTTTTTCCGCCCCCTCATTCTTTTTTCGAAGTTGTGGTTTTCTGAACTTGTTGCGGCGAAGATTTTTTTTATTTTCTTTTCCTCCCTTGCTTCTTGGGATTTCGCGTTTGCTTCATGACCCGTCATTGGGAAGACAGAACCAACCCCCCCTCTTTTCTTGTCTGTATTTTTCCCCCCCTCTTTGTCGTGCGCATGGAACTGAATTCCTGAGTGCCGGGGGTTGGCGAGGTTCGGGTGCCTTTGAAGTCCTCGTTTTTTTCTAGAGGGGGAAGGGTGACCCTGTCCGATCGTCCACAATGTGACTGTTTTTCTCCCCCCCCTTCACAATGCTAAAAAGGTTTGTCTTGCGGAAGTCCTTCTATCATCCTCCGTGTTCTTTTCAACGTGCCCATTTTATGTAACCGAATGTCTTTCTTTTGACTTTTTTTTCCCTTTTTCAGTACGACTTACTGCCAAGGCTACCGTGGAAATCTCCCTCCGCCATAATGTTCGACCATTTTAAGAGATTTGTCTCCAAGATCGGGCACACCGTTCTTTCCTGATTTCTTTGCAGGACATGCCTTTCCATCAACTAAGCGATGATGACTTTTTTTCTTTTTGTTTTCCCCTCCGTTTTCCCCCTAACAACAGGCCGGATGGAGATGATGATCTCGTCTTCCTGTACCGCATTTTTCTTTCTGGGCAGACGTTATGTGGGTTCAGGTTAGTCCGCTTCGCCCGGCCCCTTTTTTTTTCCCTCCCGTGACGTTTGATGGCGTGCCACAGGAGGGGAGGTTTTACCTGCCCTTTCTCTAAATCCCCGCTACCAAATAAGTAAGGGTCCCCGTTTAACCATCCTTTTTTGCATTTGCCTTTGACTGGGCAGGTATTTTTTTGGGCGGGGTCAGACCTTTCCCTTCCCCTTATTCCCCGATTCGCTGGGTGCACAATTCAGGAACGCGTTGGCAGGTTTTTCTTTTGTTTGGGTGTTCCCCTCTTGCGGCCCAGTAAGAGATTACGGCTTAGTCGGTTGGTTCAGATGGTTTTCTTTTTTCCCCCCTTTTCCTCGGGTTTCGGTTTTTAGCCCGAGTGAGAGGAAACATGGGTTAAACTGGTTGACCTGGTCCCCTTCTCTTTTCTTTTCGGTGCCTGGTGCCCCAGCTAGTTTTTAAGGTTAATTTCTTAGGTTAAGGGGAGTTTCCTCACTTGTATTCATTTCCCTGTTGTTCGTCAGGTTTCCGGGAATTGTGGATTTTATCGCTGATAACAGACTTTGACCTTTTGGTACTCCCCTTCTTTCGCTCTTGGCGATGTCAATACCTTGTATTCTCTATTTCCTCGTTTTTTTCTCTATACCCAGGTTTTTTCTCCCCCCTTGCCCAGGTGGGCATACCTGCCGCGCGGGTCCCTGGAGTTTGATAGATAAATAAACCGCAGCCACCTTTCCCCTCCCCTTCTTGCTTTGTCTTTCCCTCCCCCCATCCCCGCTTTCAACGCCGACTGAACGCGAAAAAATTCAGTATGGTCACGCACTTGCCCATTTCTTTTGAAAATTCACCCCTTTTCCCCCCCTGTAGCGGAACTCGGACAACTCCCCGAAGCCGAGACCATGTGGGAAAAACGGCGAAAACCTAAAACACCGCCCCTCCTCCGGTTTCTTTTTCTTTTCCCCCTCTCTGTCTCAGATCCCGACACCGCAAAGCTGGAGCAACTGGGCGACATCTTCTTCAACTTCTTTCCAAATCTCCCTCCCCCCCGACCCCCTGACTAGACCATAAACTGCCAAACGGGACCAGACACGGATTTCCCTTCTTTCACCCTTTTCTCTTTTTTTTTCCCTAACAGATTGATGCTGTGAGTTTTGATTTTCTTCCCCTTCCTTTTTACGCCCCCTACCCACCCCCACCTTAAGGAGGAAACGTGACCGGAGGAAAGGAGCGGAACCACGATCCCTTTTTTTCCCATCCCCTCAAACCTTTACCGTGTAGAGTCTCTCCCCCTCCAACAACTCTGTGTTCCCTTCGAAATGGAGACACCCTCAAACCCCCCCCCCTCCACCTCCCTTCCTTCTTTGTCTTGTGAACGTCCAGGTGCTTGCAACTCCAATCATGCATTGAGAAATCTTTGTCCCCACAACCCTGTTACCAAATTCCGGATTCCCTTTCGAAGGGGAAAAGAGGGCGAGACTTTAGTTTTTTTTTTTTTACCTCTTGTTTTTTACGGTCGAACCGGACATTGAAGACAAGCCTGACTTATCCCTTCAGCCTTGCCCCCGGTGTGAACATCATGGGAAAAGTTGAAAATGCCCTTCCTTTTTTTTTCCCTCCCCTCTAACCCCTTTTTCGTCCTGGTCCTCCCCGGGGTCACCCCAGCACGTTCTTCCTTCCCACCTTCCTTCCCCCCCCAGCCACGCAAAAAGAGCTTTCAACACCCCACCTTCCCGTTTTTCCCCTTCCCTTCCGCCCTTTTCTCTCCCTCTTTGCACCCTTCACTGACAATCGTCGTCTTTTTGTAGCGGCAAATTGGACGGTTCCGCGGCCCCCTCGCCTCCCTCCACCCCATCCCCCCTTTCCAAGCAGCATAAATTCTTTCCCTTTACACCCCCCCCCCGAGTACCCCGATAGAGTTCGGAATAGCATTTCATACACCCCCCCTTTCCTTCTCTCGGGTTCCCACCCTCTTTGTGTTATGTTTCTCCGCCCCACAAACCAGGGCGTGGATAAACCTCCCGCCCCCCCCCCCCCTTCCTTTCCTCTTCTTTTTGACGGAAAAACAGAACTAGCCCAAGGGCAATTTTCTTTCTTTAAGTCCCTTTCTTCCCACCGGCCACCGTGATGGGCAGAATGGAAACTGCCCTTTCGTCCTACATTTTCTTTTCGTGCAAATATTATGGAAATTTCCCTGCCCTTTTCCCCCTTTAAGAACCCAACTTCTTAATTCTCCGTCCTCGTGGCGGTCCAAGATGCTTTTTGATTTTTGTCTTTTTCATTCAGTCGTCCCAGTGAAAACGAAAGCCTGACCGGGATACGCCGTCTACTTTCCTTTCCTCCCCTCCTCCTTCTGTCATTACCTACACCCCGGTCACTATCGAAATTGGTTTGCCAACATTCAATAAACATCCGCGCCTTTTTTTCCTCTTCGCCCCAGTTTTCCCCCCCCCGTTCCGTAGGTCGTATTGTTGAGGCGTTTTGGAAGAAGTTTTCCCCCTCCCATCCTCCCCCCCTCCTCATCTTTTTTTCAAATTCTGCCTAGGGTTTTTTTTTCCCTTACTCTGTTCTCTCTTCTTGATTGCATGAGGTCATCCGTGTTTAACCAGGACCTCCCCCTTTCTTTTCGGCCCATCCTCCCCCAGAGGCCGGGGTCTATCAAGCTTATGCCCCATCATTTCGAATTGATTTCTTCCTTTCCATCCCCCTTTTTTCTTCCTGGTTCTGAAGGGACGTCGTCGTCTGCTCTTCCGAACTCCGCCCAATTTTTAGCCCTTCCAATTCCCTGCCGTCTCAGGTTGACTGGTAAAGGTCGGGCGCCTATTTCCCTCCCTTCCCTTTTCCTTTAGCTTCTTTCCCGTTGCCCCCCCCACTCCATTTATGAGGGTAACACCAGTCGTTTCGTCTCGTCCTACTCAATTGTGCGAGGCAGATGAGGCAATTCGCTTGACGGTTTTTTTTTTTTCTTTCCTGGCTTGACCCCTCTGAGTGCGACACGGTTCATCCCTCTCCCCACCCCCCCTCTCTTCAAACTTCTTCCCTTCCCCTAGCTACCGACTTCAACGGGTGCGCGTGAATTGGTAAAGCGTAACCCTTTTCCCGTCCGTTCTTTCAATCCCGGTCTGATAAGCGGGCTTTTTGAGTCGAGGAATGTGTCCAACTTCCTCTTTCCCCTACATTCTTTTACGTCATCGGCCATTCTACAGGACAAATGCCGACCACTCCCCCCCCCTTTGTCCGCCAACCTTCCGGCACGTCCTCACCAGTGCCTCGTCCTTCCGACAAGTAATTATCAAATACACCACAGACCCCTTTAGGTTCAAGGTTCCGTCTCTTTTTCCCCAGTTTACCCTTTCCTGCCCCGATGATTGAGATTGGAAACCGGTACCGCCCCCGAGACCCTCCCCGTACTCA
>Ga0179593_1382942_pt1 | contig 11297 bp, 15 predicted proteins | sample CZODoug2_1_08_16_FD_185931 | JGI IMG/M metagenome (GOLD analysis project Ga0179593, IMG submission 185931) | Vadose zone soil fungal communities from Angelo Coast Range Reserve, California, USA - CZODoug2_1_08_16fungal (PacBio error correction) | ecosystem: Environmental > Terrestrial > Soil >... | reverse complement strand
ACCCCCTGGTGTACGTCTCAGTCTTTCTTCACAATTTTTTCATCCCTGCTGTCCCTTTTTTTTCTTGCACGCCCCTGTTCGAAAGATATTTTTCCTTGACCTAATCCCCCCCATCTCCCTCGTCCCCAGACGAAGAGCCCTCACACTTAGCCTGGGTGGGCCAAGTCTCTTGGAGTTCGTGCATTTTGAATTCACCGCCCCACTGCTTGCTCTGAGTCCCCGCCAGAACTGCCCCCTCCTTTCCAACGTGAGGTGTCTTCCTACGCGTTGACTACCTTTTCCGCGGCCCAAAATCGAGACACCCTCTGACTGCTTATTTAAGAGCTAAAATGTCAGTAAGTTCCTTCACCAGTGACCATGGTAATTCCAAACGCACTTTCCCTTGACCCCCTTGAGCCCTTTTTTTTTTTGATCAATTTTCTCCCTCCAGGATCAGTGGGGACCTTCCCCCAGCCTCGGTCCTCCGCTTCATCCCGGTCCTTATGTGTCTCCCCAAGCCTGACCATTCTTTTTTTTTTTGGGCGACGGCAGCTGTTCCCCCCCAGTACTGATTTCTTTTTGCCCTCCCTCTAGAGGTCCAATTGACCACCCTTCGCCTTAAGGTGCCGTTTTTGAAGTGGCTCGTTCTTGCAGCGTCCATTCCGGTTTCGCAAATGGCACCACCCCCCCCTCTGTGCATTTTCGTTAATTCCGTACGGAATCAGCCTCTAGCCTTTTCAAATATGTCTCTCCTTTTTTTCCGGATATTTTCTGCTCCTTAAGTAGAGGTTGCTCTCTTACGTTAATGAATAGGGCCCTACCATAAATCTGACGGACCCCGCCCAGTTTCTGGTCCCTTCCAACCGCAAAAGCTGTATCCGGGAATTGAGCTAAACCCATTGTCCGTCCACCGGAGTCGTCCAACTATGCCATTTAGCACCTATTCCCGGGTCTCTTACCAGCTATTCCGGTAAGAGTGCTCACTCAAGCGTTTCTCCAGCTTTTGCCCGTCGCTTTCTATCACCAACGGATATCTCTTCATCCTTTGCAGGATCGGCCCCAAGATCCAAAATTGACCTTACTTAGACCGCGCGATTAAGTTTGCACGACCCCTTTTGATTCTTCCCCCGGTTTTTGGCTGCCCTCTTATACAATAGTCCAGTCTATTCCTTCCTAATTAACATATATATGCGTCCTCTCCATCCAGAGATTCAAGAAGATTTCTAATTCGGATATTACTTTTAATAAGTCCATTAAATTTAGAGTTGACCACTAACGCGGATGACTGTTTCCTTCTATGTGTGTGGGTTTGTGAGCATAAACACCCCCCTTACGTCAGATGCGAGCAACCTATCGCTCTGATCGCTGTAAGAAACCTCATTTCCACCTTAAAGTAGATCCACCCCTGCTTGCTCGTCCCCCCTCGGTAAGCGGTTGAGTAGGTCTGTGTCCCCCAAGCCCCCTTTCTCCCATGGGCGCTCTGTTCCCTTTCCTTCCCCCCCCCCTGCCCTTCCTTGGCACTAGAAAACCTGACACCTCTTGTGCGCAGTTTCGTATTCTGGAGTACAATTTTTCAGACTTTGTTTCGTTCCGCCATTGGGATCGACTGATGAATGCTTTCCTGAGGCGTATGGGCCTTGCAGCGCGCCTCGATTGTGACCCACTGCCTTCCAGATTGTGTTCCTCCCCTATCAGTTTTCGTTTTCTTCCGAGAAGCTTCGCCCTGAGACAAAGCCCGTACCTTTCGCAAGTTTGACGTCAAGAAGGTTTACCCCCCCCCCCTGTAAGCCAGTGGTTCTTTTTATAGGTTTAAAGACCTTCAGCCTTCTCCGCGGTATACCCACTCTTTTTCCCCGTACCTTAAATACTGCACCTTGCGCCCCCCGCTGGACCCCCTGTTTCCCTTTTTTGTCGGTGACAAAGGTCTTTCCACGGCGCCCTCGACGTCTAAAAGCGAATCTCGTTTGTTCTCGGAATCTGACCCGTGCTTTGACTGACCCTTCAAGATAGCTTATCCTTCCAAGTCCTTGACCTCCGGCGTGCTGTGTAAACTATATCGGTCACCCGACACCTCATTAGGATCAGGGGGGACATCCGTCCCCTCCCCTGACTTCAGAGCCTTCTTAGTCCGCCTTGCCTCCATAGCAAAGAGCCCGCTCACATTGCAAGCTGGTTTCAAGTGTCATACCTCCTACACCCAACCAGGTGGATACCCAATGAGAAGCTACGCCCTTTACGCCAACCCTGCTCCCCTTTTCTACTAAGCACGTGGTAATTGTAGGCCTCGCTTGAATAAGGTCCATAAAATTCGCGTTAGTTTTTCCTTGCTGTTTCCTTCCCCCCTTTTTCTCCATGCAGTGAAATATTCCGAGAACCTCCCTTTGGTTTCCCCTGCCGGTGTCCTCCATGTTCCTCTCTTTTCCTGTCATCTCTTCCCTTTTTAAGAAATCTTCCTGTGTTTCCTCCTTCCTCACATCGTTCCGGCTGGTTACACCAGACCCTTCCTGTTCGCCTTGCTTATCGTGGTTTTTCCTGCTGACCTGTCCACCCACATTCGTACTAAACTAACTTATCCCACACCTTCACTCTTTCGCCTTTTTGGGCTTTTTTTGATTGTGTAGAACGGTCCAAGTGACCCGCTGAGCCTTGACTCGCCAGTAGTCTGAGCGGGCCTTTACCCCCCTTCCCCCCCCCCATCGCTCCCCCCCCCACTGCCCCCTCTAGCATGCCGTAACCCCAATCTCCATGTACGGAGTGATCTCCGCATAATTTGCCAAACCTTGCTTATGCAGATTTGCCTGTTTTTAGTCCGCGCCCCTTTTCACCCCCTTTCTATTCGGAATTGCCCCCGGTCGATTTCTATCGAATTTTCGACGGTCTCTTCCGGTCACCGATCCCCCCTCTCTTTCCCCATTGTATTTTACTTTTCGTTTTTGGTCGGTGATCGGCCACACACGTGATTCGTTTTCCCCCCCCACCCCCGGCTTCTGTGCCAGGAGCCAGGTCGCTTGTTGCGTCAGTCAAGTTTCTATAGCCTATTTAGCCTCAACAAACCCCACCCCACACCAGGACTGCCTCCCTTACTTCGGGTCCTGGCGTGAATCAGTTACGTTCTGCAGTTCGGTGTCTGCCCCCCCTAGTTTTTATTGCTTTGAACTCCCGTTTGAGTCTTCCACTCCCCCCCCAATTGACCAGTCGTGCTGAATCACTACCCCAAAGATGACGTTCCCCCTTTTTTTTTTTAAAAAACTCCTTGTCCCTTCCATCGCCCACAGGGATTTCGTATTCCCCGCTCTCTGAACCCCGCCTTTACCGGCCTTGGCCGTCGTTGCCCTGACAATGGTTGCCCTCTTGGTTCCTTCGCGACCGCAGGGTGCCCTGACATACCCTTGACCTGTCGATGACCGGGGACGGTAGTCAAGGACTCTTGGTAAAATTGGGGTACCCGCGCTTGTCTTTTCTAGTGACCCCCACTGTCCGATGCCGTGTACTCCCCCAGGTTTCGCCTCAGGCCGAGGAAATGCGTTCTGTTCCGTCCTTCTGTTTCCTTTTACCCGCTGATTTCCCCCGCTGTAGAAAGATTGATTTACAAAGGCCGAAAGGTTTCAGAACACCACCCCTTTTCCTAAGAAAAGAGTGTCCTTTCTTTTATCTCACCCAGGCTTTAATAGTAGTGTTCTTTAAAATCTAATCAGCGGTGTTATTTTTTTCAGTACAAGCCAAGACACGCTGGACTACCAAGCCTTAGTCATTGTTTTTCCCTTGCCTTCTGTCCGTTTAGCCCCCATAATTCCCATGCAGCCGATGCCGATAGCCGGAGACCTTTTCCCCCCCCCAATATGTCCCCCCCTGCTCCCTGCGCTCTTTGCCTTCACTTGACTTTACCCTTCTTTGCTCTTTTTTTAACCTCCCGGCTGGAATCCTAAGCCCTCACTCTGAACGAACCCCAAAAATCCATTGCTATTAGTTATGTGTTGCCGCATCCCTTTTCTGGATTGTTTATCTTTTTGAACTACCCAGGTACATCTCTCTTTTTCTCCTCCTTTAGTCTGATGCAATTCCCCACCCTCTCCAGACAATCTTAAGGCTTTCCTTAGCACAGTTTACCTGACTAGTACGTTCCCCCTTCTTTTGTTGAGCGTTTCCAATCGTTGCCCAGCAAGTTCGTTGATAGCAGGAGACTCCTGTTAAGCTCTTCAAATAGCAGTAAGCCAGACCATCTTTTCCGCCCTCCCCCCATCTCCATGTCTTGGCTCTGGGCTAGGTTGCATGGTACTGAGCTTTGTTACTACGGGTCAGAGACTGATAAACCTTTCTTTTAAAATTCTTCCTGATTTCTTCCCGGCTGCTGCAGCGGCTTCCTTGCGTAGTGCACACCGCGTCCTTGAGTTATTTTCGTACCCTGCCTCCCCTAGATATTCTTGGCTCAAAGCCCCCCCTCTCCCCCCGTGCGTCTGCATTGTATGGTTGTCGCATACCCCCCCCCGGACTTGTATCCCCCTTCCCCACGAAACATCCCCTGGCCATGTGGGGACTGTAACAGCGGATTTGCAATCCCTGTACGGTTTTGGTTTTTTTCTCGCTTTGATTTTCCTCCCCGGACCGACCCCGTTTCAACGATATTTTCTCTCCGTCCCGCTGGTCCCCGAATGTGCCCATCGAGTCAGGCGCTTCGGGACTTGTACGTCCTTCCCGTCCAAACATCGTTCCATCCGTCAACAGGGCTTTGAAATTTTAGTAGCGGTCTCCCAGGATACCCTCCTGTAACGTCGGTTCCAGAGTTTTAATACCAATGGGTGCGCAGACTCCCAATGTTGAGACGATTTCCCGTCAGCTTTTCATATGCATCCGTTCGCAGCCCTCTTTTGCAAGGGTATTTTATCCTTCTCCATCATAGAGCACCGGAGTTTGAAGAAAGACTCGACAACTTTTCCCTTCTTTACTCCCTCCCTTCCCAAGACCCGGAGCTCAGGGCGTTGTGGAGTTTTCTCTGTAAAATCTGCCTGAAGAAGATCCTTCCTTGAAAAATCCCCGCAAATCGCCTTTGTTCCTTGACCAGAAAGCTTTGGATCTGCGATCCCCTACCAAGCCAGCGCTTTTTTTTTCCGAGTTTCCCTCGGTAGCCTGTCAGTCGAACCTTGACTCCCGGCGCTCTTTCGCGAATCGACCTTAGTCACGACGATCACGGGGCAATTTGCTTTACCCCTTTGTCCTTGCATCAGACTCGTGTTTGCGCTGTTTCATGCGGCAGATACTCGTCAGAGTTTGTCATTACTTTTTTTTTTCTTATGGGCCCTTTGGTTTTTCGAGTTTTTCTTCCCTTGCGTACTTGGCGATTCGACTGATACAGGTCTCCACCAGAGAACTGGCCTCTTTTCGCCCCCCCCAAATGAAGCCCCTTCGGATCTTTATTTTACTTGGAGTCCCATTTTTATTCTTTATATTGTCAGGTTGGTTCATATTAAAGTCCATGATCCCCACCCCCCCCTTTTCCTTTTTGAGTCCAGCAGGCTATGACGCTGTTATTACCCGACGATTTGATGGTAGAGCTCTCCCCTTTTTAGCAAGCCGTTTTTTCCCTCGCTTCCCCTGCCCCTCGACTCCCGGCCCCCTAGAACCTCCCTTTTACCGCGTAGGCTTTGATTCTGCCGTCTGCACCCCCGGTAGAGCAGGAACCAACCGCAGTAGGCTGTCTGTACGGAGCGCGTTGACTTCTTTTAATTGCCTCCTTGTTCCCTTGGGCTTACAGCTTCGGTTTTCTCATCGTGGTCGGGAGAGAGACCCTGTGTATCATCTTTTCCCCACCCCAGTGTGTGGTTTACCCCTCATTTCTCCCTTGGAAGTTTAACTCTCCGCGTTATTTTATGAGGAGCCCCTCTTGATTCAGAAGTTAGGTTTACCTCTCCTCTTGGTTATTACGCCTCCCTTGGATTCGTTTCCCGGTCCTTTTTTTTCCCATCCCCCCCTCTATTTTCTTCTTGATCTCTCATTAAATGAACACGACTTATTGTTGCCGCCTTTTTCTGAGCCGGCGCCGCCTTCCTCGAACCGCGATGCTTTCCTGAGTTTAGTTCCTTTCCCTCCGTCAGGCTTCCCCCTTTTCCACTGACCAACAGGTCTCCCCTGTTGTTCGTGTTCGCATCAGCGCACCACTTCACGTCTTGCTTTGACGTTGCAAAATTGCCTCGGTCGCTGAGTTTCTTCCTGTTTAAGTTAACTCCGCGCACCTATCCCCACTCTGTTCCGGGCCCCCTTCTTTATAACAGTCCTTCCGAAATCTGCACGTGCTTTGTGGTCGTCTCTCCCCCGTACCTCCCTCCCCATTGACCCATCGCGCACCAAGCTGGAAGTGCTCGTCCCTGGGGCACACTAGGGGAGTCGCCGTCATGCCAAACCTCACTTACCACATTTCATACGATTAATACAATCCCCCTTCCTGCACCTCTTTACCCTGGTCGTTCTCCTTACCTGGAACACTTTCCGCGTGCAGCACCCGACTGTTTTCCGATGTTCCTCCATGCCTTGCCCTCGAACACGGCCTATTCTCGACTTTTTGAGTCGATCCAGTCACGCTTTGTCCTCTCTCAAAAAGTAGTGGTGTGACCTCTCGAGGCTTCCCCCCCTTATTTTACCCTTTTTGTCCCTCCCCTGATCAGACAGCTCTTTTCCCCTCTCTTGGTAATGTGGTTCTGTGTGCCCCCACTCGAAACCCCCATCCCCTTCTCCTTCCGTGCCACGGCCCAGATTTTTACTTGTCCACCTTTTTCCCCAGATCCCCCCTGCTGCAAATCTCTTTTCGGGACTAGCTTATCTGAGACCGCAGCATCCTTTTTTCCTTTTTACTCCCTCTTCCGACTATGCTTCCTCTCTCAACTTTCAGCGCCTGCTCCTTTGCGAACCTTTCCATCGCCGGTTCGCACCGACGCCACAAACCACTTTGTGTTTTCCGGCGTTCGCTCCCTCTGTGTCAACGTATGTCCAGCTCGTTTTCAGTCAGGACCGCTGGGTCCCTATCTGTGCCCGTGTTCTTTAATAAGACCTGGTCCTCGTTATCCTGTTCCTCTGACCCCGACGCCGGTTGTGACTGCCTCTTGTTTGCCTCCCGAAGTCCGGTGGCGGACAACTTGGTGACCATTTAACGAGCAGTTTCGGGATTGTTTCCGATTCCGCTTAGTCTTGATGTGCAAGATGCAAGTCCCTTACGTCGCCGCGACCTTACGCCCAGAACTTCTCCGACGGCAGGCTCCTGTGGAGTTAGAGAGTTTTTTTCACCCTTCGCCTCCCATTCTCTCCTGCCTCCTCGGTTCATCGGTCGCTACGATGTTCCCCCGCCCGACCTCCTCAGAGCCCCAGCTGCTTCCCCGTCCCCCCTATTCATGCATCTTATGCCCACCAAGAGGAGTGGTTTCGTTATCGGCGCTAAAGTTTTCGAGGCTTTTTTTTTCTCACCGAAGGACCTTTGTTGTACCCCCTCTGACTTCATGACTTCGTCGTGCTTTCCAATCTCCTGGCTTTTTAGAAACCGCCTGCGTTTCTCAGTGGGTTGATGGGGTTAACCATTGACAGTCATGGTTGAAGCGGACATCGACATTTTGATTGTTAGATAGAGTCCGTTTCCGGGCTTGTTTGTTTTGCCACTTAAGATTCGGGCAGTTTTCGGAATCACCAGTCTTTTGTTTCCCGGTTGGGAGGGCTTATGATCCAGCCTTAGTCTTTTTGGAGCCGCCCTCCCTTTTTGACGAGATTGTTCCCCCATATTTGCCAGTTTCTATGCGCTGTAGGATGCCATGGCTTTTTTTTTTTGTGTCCCCTTCTTGTGCTGCTACAGCGTTCGCGTCTCCCATCTGATTCCCCCCTTTCCCTTTCCTCTGGAAGCGTCCCCCACCTTCTTCCCCTCCCCTTCACATTTTTTGCTAGATGAAAATCAGGGGCCCTTCCGTCCGCGTCCCGTGACAAGTTTCAATCATCTTAGTTTGGGAGACTCGCGCAACCGTATCGCAAAGCATGCCTATTTTCCCTCCCAAGAAAATCGCTTCCTCCCCCTTCGGCCTCCTTTCGAAATTTAGACCTTTGGGTCCAAGCTATTCATGTCTTTCATGTTCTCGCCCCACCGACTAATAGCCTCCAATCAGGAAAGAGCGTTCCCCCTTCCTAAAGACGACTCCTCTTAAGGCCCTTTTTCCCAATCCTCTACGCTCTTTCCCTCGCCCCCTTTCCCCGCCTTCACCTGCTTTTCATGGCCTGTGCCCAACTTTAGACACGGAGTGATGTCTTCCCCTTCCGAATTTAGTTGTTTTTTCAAAGCACTCCTACAGACCTTGCCTTCGTCCATCCCCAGGTCTGTGTTAGAACCCACTCTGCACCTGCTTTTTCAAGGCCGGTCCTGAAATAGAGAGTGGTTTGCCTAACCCTATTGACCGACCCCTTACGCCCGAAGGGTACTTCAGAGCTGCTCGGGATGTAAGTTCTTTCGGGAATCGGTAGCGGCCCCCACGATTAAGGGAGAGCTTGAGAAAAGGCGGATAAGGACCTTGCAAATCGATTTACCCAATTGATAAGAAAGAGGTTCGCTTCCTTTTTCTTGAGAGAGTACGCGTCCTTTCTATCTTCTTGCTTCATTCTGGTTACCCTCTTGACGACCGGCGTATCTCGTTAGCCACTCCCCATGCTGGTTAACTCTTCCCCGTTGTACACCGCGGAGCTGTATTCAGGGTTCTCCCGTCGGTTTTTAGGATCAAACGCGATGTGATCTTCACTCAAAGATGTGCTTCCCATCTTGCACATTCTTCCTACAGTCTTGTCACGCTGCAGCTTAGTCCAGGCGTCCCCGAACCCAGACTTTCCCTCCTGAAGCATGATGATTTTCGACAATTCCTCGTTTTGATTCTCTCGAGCCCTATAAATCGTCCATTTAGAGATACTTACTCTCCCAATATCTAGTTCGATAGACTCTCGTAAATAATATTTGTACCTCATTTCTGGAGAGGCCGTATAGAAGTTTTGCCGACATCCGGGTGTTTCCGGTTTCGACCCCCCACTACGTGCTTTCCGTCTCGAGGAGGGCTTAATTCGTCACCCCAGAAACTCGTCTTCCTCTGTAAGACCTTCCTTCCCTTGGTGAGTGTAACCCTATTGTTAATTAACGCCGACGTTCTAAGTCACCCACACCCAGTTCTTGCCCTTGTTACGGAATTCCCCCCCTGCCCTAGCCCACCCACCGTTTTGCCGTTGCACTGGAAAAGAACTAGACTTGGTCCTCTTTTCAGGGAGTTTTATACTTCTGAAATGTCTGTTCCCGTCTATGGCATTGCGGCGCTCACTTTGGACACCCCCTTGCGCGCCTTCCCCAAGCCCTTGTCCCGGCGTCTTGAAGAGAATGAGACTCTTTTGTGATCGACATTTTTTTCCAGTGTCTCGGACGGTCCGTTCAGAGTTTTTTGTATCATTGTCTGAATCCCTGTACCCCTTCCCCCCCAGAGGCGACATATTTTCCTCTAAGACGGTACGGTCGAGTATGTCAACCTCTTTCCCCGTCGCCATTTTTTTTGAGGTGGAAAACTTTCCCTTCCCTGCTGTAGTCCCCCCCCTCCAGCACCGCCCTTGCCCTCTAGGAATCAGGATCTGCCTTTCGTGCACGATGCTTGCCCTTCACGCATTCGTTTCTTCTTCGATCCATCTCTCATATGTGCTTTTGACAAAATACTCCGTTTCCACCCCCCTGCCCCACTCTCCGCGGGGTGACGCCTCGCCCCTTCCTCCCTTCTATTCAAAGACTGATCCTGAGTTCTTTAAGCGCCTGCAACGCGTTCCCATCCACTCGTCCCCCCACCCAGTTTTTCCCCAATTGAGAATTCTTGATTCCCCACCCTTTTCTATTTTGTATCCCCACGGGAAGGTGGAAAGAATGACTTCCCGTTCCCTCCCCTCCAGTGAGATAGGGTATACTTCTTTTTTTCATGCTCTCCGTGTCTTGATTCAGCGCCTTCCGCTGGTACCTTGGAATCTTAATGTTTTAGCTTCTTCCCTTAGTGATTTATTCGTGTCCTGGTTCTAGCCCATAGTTTTCTTCTCCTCCCGCATATTTCTCTTGTTCCCTTGCCGGTTTTAAATTCTGACCTCTGTCCTTCCCCAAAATCGGCGCCATCTTAAAGATGATCATGATTTTCAAGCATTTCACGCCTTTGGCCGTATGGTTTTCCTCCCGCTCGGTCCCTCTTATCCCCCTCTCCCCCAAGTAGAGCGCTGTTTTCCCCCCACATTTTCCCCCCCAGTGCGACCTATATCTTTCCTTCTTCACAATGCGAGATCTGCCTCTCCGAAGCCCCACGATCTGCTTGCCTATTTCATGTTTTAGTTCCCGCCATGGGCCTTGAGGAGTGACGGAGGAGGTATACTGCTTGGGGGTGCCGTTCGACTGTCCCCCTCCGATGTTTCGCCCATTTCTGTAGTAGTGGTTTGGTTTGGCTTCTAGCGCTTTCCCTGGCAGGAGCCAGTCGTTGCGATCTTTGTTCTTCAAGCTTCTTCAAGCCCTCAGCCGAGTCCAAAAACCCCCTTCATGCGGCCTTCTTGCCCCTTCGGCGTGCTCTTAACCCGTTTTCGGAAGGTGCTGTCGCACGTTTTGTTCCTCGCTGATGTCCCTTTGCGGTTTCCCCTGCCCAGTCTTGCTGAAGTCTCCCCCCCCCCCTCTCCCTTTCAGGACTTATCGTCCCCTCTGCTCCCGGTTCCTCCCCAAAACAGGCGTCCGCCCTCACCTCGTGACCGGATGTACGTTTTGCTACGTCTTTTTTTCACGTTAGTTTCCCTTCCCTGCCGTGTTTGCCCCCCCCTTCCCGGCTCCAGTCCCCCATGACGCTTGTTTTCGACGTCAGCTGATGGGTACCTTCTTTTAGCGATGTAGAAAAGATCAGATGGTGTTCTTAGGAACGTTGCTTGTCTTCGGCGGCTGTTCCGGTCCTCCGCTTTTCTTATCTAGATAAAAGAGACCTTAGTTTGACACCCCTGCCGACGAAACGTTGATCCCCTCTGCTCCCTCCTCCCTTTTTACCTTACATGAACTTTTCAGCTTCCAGTCAGGACCCCCCCTCTCGAAGGCTTCCGCCCTTCAGTTCTTTCTTCTTTTTCCATTAGAGGGCGTAGTCCCGTCATTATGTTTTGCTCCGTAGTAGCCGCGAAACTGGCTTTTTTTCTCTCCTTCCCATATTTAATCTTACTCCGGCTTCCTCGGCTTTATCCGACTCCTTTTTTTCCCCCTCCTCCCAACTCTTGTCTTACCTTTCCAGGTTGAGTCGCTCCATTGGTCGGTTGGCGGATACCCGGTA
>Ga0179593_1375976_pt1 | contig 11297 bp, 17 predicted proteins | sample CZODoug2_1_08_16_FD_185931 | JGI IMG/M metagenome (GOLD analysis project Ga0179593, IMG submission 185931) | Vadose zone soil fungal communities from Angelo Coast Range Reserve, California, USA - CZODoug2_1_08_16fungal (PacBio error correction) | ecosystem: Environmental > Terrestrial > Soil >... | reverse complement strand
ACCAACCCTCCCAAACCCCATTGTCCGTCCCGGACGCGGTAGTGGTTTTTTTTCTGTAACCTATCTCTTTCTTAACCCCCTTACCAAAATGTTTGATCGAAGCCTTCGGGATTTGACTCGTTCACGCAGTTATGTCAACCCCCGCTGTTCCTGCCAACGACTCTTCCGTAATGTATTTGTGGAACAACCGGCGGTCGCTGGATTGGGTGGCGGACTTGGCAAAGTCACTCTTCCTCATCATCGTACCCTATCCCTTTTTTTTGAAACAAACCCAACCCGAGCACTTTTGACACTATACCCCCCCCGGACTTGAGGCCGGATGCCCCCCCCTTCCCCTAACAATTATCTTTAATCCTTCACTCCAATGTCTTGTCATTTCCCCCTCATGTACCGATTCGATGCACTTTTACTCTAGCAACCTGCTCTTCAGCGCGTCCGCACGCGTTCCACCACACGCATCCTGACCTTTTACTGCTGCCGTGAGGGAATACACAGTGTTTATTTTCGGCTTCGAAAGGGTTCCCCTCCCCGTACCCCTTCCCCGGCAAACACTATTGCCAAACTCTTTCGACATCGACACAAACATTTATCTCCTTTTTTTTCCGATTTCAACACTCCTCCTCATCCTGGCTACTTTTTGGATTGTGGTATGGGGATTTTCGATCGGGAGGGACGCGTGAATCCCCAGGACAAGGAGCGAAACCCCGTCTCCTTCTGTCACTACTCCGCCGTGCACCTTGTCAGCGAGTACAAACCCTCCTTCCTATGTGCTGCCGGCTGAGTTTTATTCTGCGCCTTCCACCACCTCTCTTTGTAATTCGCCGCTGGACCTTCCCCCCACCGCGACAACTTGAACTCCACCCCCTCCCGTTTTTTTTCTGCCACACCTAAACCTCCCTGCGCTCGCCTTTCCCCCGAACCGGTGGTGAACCCCCTCTTTCTAAACACATGCGTTGTGATCCTTTGCGCTCCTTCCTCCAAACACCGCATCGGCGTACTCCTTTTTCCCCTTTCCACGGTGGACCCTTCATTTTAGCGCTTTTCGGACGGCCTGCTTGACCTCCATGCTCCCATACTGGCGCAGATCCCAATACCCCTTGGTCCCACTAACGGGCTCTAAAAAACCCAGTCCTTTCCCTTGAGCAAAACTGACCCCTCACCTCTTTCTTCCCCTCCTTCCCTACCCCTCCTGGGGAGCTTTAACCTGGCCCTCACAACGGCCACCCAGCTCGCAAACACGGTTCCGTCTTCCTTCCACTCTACCGAACGTTACTTTGACCGTTCCCCCCTAGACAGACTTTTCACTAGTTCGCATATTAATTCCGCCCTGGGCCCGATTCTTTTTTTTGCGGCCCCAATGCCAAAATTATTTTCTCTTCAAGGCTGAGGTCAGAAATTTTTTTACCTCTTCCCCCCCACTAGCCGTTCTACCTGCCTCAAAGGCTTAGTCATGACCGATCACCGATAATTCGCTCCCGTCAGAGGCCGACCCCTCTTCTCTCACCCCTTTTTCACCCCTTCGGAAGCCAACCCCCACAATACTGACTACCTTTCGAAGACCTGCCCGCTTTTTTGTTCTTGCGTTGGCCTCCCCCTAGTCGTTGTTCCTCTCTTCCCCACGAACTAATCTGGAGGTCACGAAACGCAAATCCGCGCCGCTACGCTGCACCCCCCTTTTACGTTGATGCTTGCCGTAAATCTTCCGACCTCTCCCCCCTCCCCCTTTCCTTCCCTCCCTATTTGGGGGGACCAAACAACCTTTCTCAACCGTCCGCCATTCTGGCAAGATATCCGGATCTTTTTTTTTTTTGCCTTCGTATGATTGAGACCACACCTTACGCCCTCATCTTTTTTTCCCGATTGCTTTGTTACAAGGCGGCTTGCCTCGGAAAACTCCCAGGCGTCTGGTGATAGACTCATTTCCTTCTTGTGTGCCAGTCACGTCCGCTGCCCGTCGTCCTTCAGATTCACCGCCTATTCCCCCCCCCTTTCCCTTATTTTGGACAAAGTAATCGACGGTGAAAACACCTCCCGGAGTTTCGGTGCTGTCCAAATGAACACCCCCCCTTTCCCCGAACCTCGCTGCAATCCCTTTTTTTTTCGTCCTCTTTACCCGAGTCATTGCCCCAAAGCGAAGCCGTTTCTTAGCCGTGGTTTCTCCCTATCCACGTGTTAGTCGGGGATTTTTGTTTTTAGCACAATTTCTGGTTTGCATGCTCCCAAACCTTCCCACTCAAGCGCATTTTCTAAAATGTCAGAGCCTCAGGAAACCCACTTGATTTTGTAGACCATTGACCACCCCTTTTCGGGACATGAGACAGGGACGCCCCCTCTGACCCTTAGTCTCTCTTTTTCTCCCATTGTCCAGGGTGTCCAACATCAGAGGGCCCCACTCCCACCTTTGCTTAACCCCACTACAATGTCAACACCACCCCCCTGCTCGCAAAACCCCCCCCCCTCACTTTCTTTCCCTCTGGAGAGAGCCTTTTTTTTAGGGGAGGTTGTCTCGACCTGCTCTTTTTTGCATTGGGAATTGGTCCTTTAGCCGGTTCCTGCATCGGTGTGGTTTCTCGAAATTTGTCGACCCTTCCTTGGCTTCTTTTATGCCTTTTTTTTCCCTCCTACAATTTTTTTTAGATTTCCTTGAAAGGTGTCTTCGATGTTTTGGCTGTTTTTAGTCTTTTTTTTTCCAGACTGGTGCTACCAAAAAAACCCCCCCCCTTGTTCTACCTCCTACGCCACGGCAATGCCCGGATTAGAGTCCCGCATGAAAAGATCTGGTCCCTTTTTTTTTGACTCTGGATGTATCAGGATGTTTGCCGTTTCAACTTTTTTTCCAGGTTTTTTTCTCTCTTGTCCCTTTCACAGGCCTACGTTTATTTTTTACCGAGATCCTTTGCCGCACCTCCTTGACTCCGGATTCCGGGACCACCATTTGTGTCCGATCTTTTGCGAAACCGAGGCACCTCGGTCTCCCTTAGAAATACTATCCCCTACTCCTGGGAGTTGTCGAGGTCCACACTCCTTTACCGAGAAATTAATTAAACCCATCTGCTTAGCCAGGTGTGTCGTCCCCACGACCTTCTGGGTCACTTCCGGATTCTATTTCCTTACCTTGATTCCTTTCCTCTTTTTTCACCCTCCCCTCTCGGTAGTGGTATTTTTTGAGGAGGTCCAGTCATGCACGACTTGTTTGTTTTTCATTTGTTCGATGTTAATCTGTTCCCTAGCCTTTCTTTTGTCGGGGATAAAGGATTAGTCCCTGCGGAAATACCACCGCCTTCCACCAGCCGTTTAAAGGTCTTCTCCCCCAACAAGGTCCTATCTTTGTATACCCCCCCTGACGACGTTCTCTCCTGTGAATATTTGCAGCTTTCTCCCCCCCGTTACACGAGTTTACTTGATTGATTTTGGGAGTGTAGGTATCCTGGCGTACCCCCAATTTCACCTGCATTTATTCGTTACATCCTCGAGTCTTCAAGCTTTCTTCCTCCCCACCTAAACGGGCACTTAGAGGTGACCGGCCCCCTCTCTTGATTTTTCTTTTGCAATAGTTCGAATCCCCTTTTTCAAACTGTTTCGGTTTTCAACTCCCCTCCGGACCTGTTGCTGATGGTACTTTTGCTCTTTCTTTCGTACCGTAATGCGTCGGGTGACAGCTCAGCCTCTTCCTTCAGTGTGGCATCTTTTTTCGTTTTTTTTTTCTTCACTGGGCGCCGAGGTTTTTTTTCTCCCCCTTCGTACTTTTTCCCCCTCTGTGTCTGCGGATTAACTTCTTCGACAAGGGAAATTGCGATTTCCCTCCCTCCAGTTAGACCCAGCGCATCATTCTTCCCTGACACAAGTTTCCTTTTCTGATTCCCGCCGGCTGATGGAGTGTGAGGCTGGCTGCGCCTAGTTTATGTCCCTCCTGTTTTGTGATTTAATCGATTACGTCCCCTCGCTGTCTCTTCTGTTTTTCGTTCGTGTTGAAGAGATAAGGTCTATCCCTTCAACCTCCTTGGTGTAGCTTCCCCTTTTTCGACGTTAAGATTGTGCTTGCCCCGGCAGTCTTTTGATATTTACCGCTGGTTGAGGGTTTTATTTCATAATACCACCTCCCTGCTAGTTGCGATCCCTGGCATGGCACGTCCTGTTTCTCCTGCTCCCGACAGGTGCAGTCTTTAAACGCGTTCGGGTCCTCCTTCTTTCTTCCCCTGCGTCCTCTCCTTCGTACCAAACCAATACCTCCCTCTACAATGTATCTCGTCGACCCTTTTCCCAACACGCGTCGGAGTTTACATAGCCTGGTGAGGTCCGTGTTTTCGATTCGAGTTGCCATCTTTTTTTTCTTGCGTTCTTGCACTGTGCCCGTGTTATAAGCCCCAACCATCAACCTTCTCGTCCTCTTTTTTCAAAGGGTCCTGAGCGTTTTTCTGGATTTTCGTCATTACACCCACTAGGGGGTGACACCTTTTTTCTTCCTCATTCAATTAAAGCCGGCGCATCGCTTCATTGTTTTCCCCTTTTTTATGGGTGTGACTGGACAATCCCATGCGTGTGGATCCGTTCGTCCTGTTTAAATTTTCCACGGTGAGGTGCAGACGCGCCCCTGCAGCGACTGGAATGAATTCCTGCCTTGCCCCTGTATTTTCGGCTCGGCATTTTATCCCCCCGAGCTGTGCCTTGTGAGATTACTGGTTTTTGTGAAGGTGAAGCCAACTCCCCTCTTTGCTAAAGTGTGTCCCCCCCCATACCCCGTTGAGTTCCTTCGTTTACTATGACCCCGTTTTTCTCCACATTGCTTGGTCTCATTTCCCCCCCGGTTTTTGTCTCGTCTTATTTTCAGTATTTGTTGACAGGCATATGTTAGGACATCCCCACCCCATTGGCGATTGAGCCTTCTTCTAGGTTTTGATTTGTATATATCTTTATATCAATACGTCTTTTTCTTTTTTCGTCAGCCCCCCACCGCCCCAAACCCCAACTTCTTTTTTTGATCCTGCGCGCGCTTGTTTTTTGTTGATGTACCAAATCTCATCCGTGCCCAAACCACGGGTACAAACCTTCTGTCGCTTTACCCCGCTCCTGGCCTCGAATCTCCGTCTTGATGTCGTTGTCCGGGTCACACCTTTCGTCAAAGGCCACCCTCCCTGCTTCTACGGTTTTTCCAACGGCGATTCCCCGTGTTTCTTGTACCGTACCCCAAACCGTCTCTCCCCTCCCCGCTTCCCGTGACCCTGCTTCCTTTCCAAACCATAACGGTTTACGATGACTCGCCCTTTTCAACCCTACTCCCCAATAAGGTTTTTTCTCGTCCGATGACATAACCTTTCCCCTGAACGACTTATCTTCCGCCTCCCATCCCTGTCTTGTCCAGGCCGCATTCCCTGATGCTCGCGTCGTGAATTCTAGATCCCCCTTCACGAGCAGAAGATGTTTTCTGCTGTCATCACGGCAAAACGATATTCATCGGATGTGCCCCCCCAACGGCCCGCGATTCCCCTTTTCTTTTTCGACCGTTCATCTTTTCCAACCCCCCGGCCAAACACGATTTGACAAAAAACTCCTACCCTCCAAAACATGCGATTCTTTACTATTTTCCCCCCTCAAGGAGGCTGGGTCCCGCAGGGACCTACATCTTCATTTTGATTAAGTTATCTTTTGTCGCTTCGAGGGGAGCAGGTAATCCCGGACAGGAGGCACACAGCTGGCGTCTTTCCTGTTTGCACCTGGCTAGCCTTAGGCCCTGACTCAGGCCTTTTTTGCCCTTCTTGGTTTGGCAATCAAAACCCCGGACGGCAGGCCGGTAATAGCCTCCCCTTCTTTCAAAACCCTCTTACCTCCTGCTACTCCATGTAAATCTACCACCGTACTTTTTTTCGCATGACTTTGGCAAACCACCCTCCGCGGAACAATATTGGAACGTTTTTTTTTTCCTTTATCACTCCCGACCTCGTGCTAAACGGGTCTTTGCCGTCCGCAACACCCACCACCCTTGTCACACGGCACCGCCGTTTGTTCTCGGTCAGGCATTTGGTGCCCCGGCTTTTGGCTTGACAGAACGGAATTTTTGTTGAACCCATGGCGTATCCACGAGACACACTTCGTCACCCGTCCTCTCTTCATAAACCCCTCCCTTGAGCCCAGTCACCACCCCGTGACCCTCACATTCCTGAATTTTTCTAGCTTGAGATTTTCACTCCTCGATTACTAGTAATTTTTTTTCCCCCGTCCCATTAATCGCAACCTTTTTCGGCAAACTCTAAAGCAAAAGTCCGTCCGCCCAATCAGTCGGCGCCCCCGCTTCAGATCGAACCGTGCACCTTTCCCCAATTCTTCCACCTCCCCTCCTTTAGGTTCACGCCTCGGAAATTGAAATTTGTCCCCCTGTATTCCCCCTCGGCCACTGCCTTTCTATCTCTCCGGTTTGATCCCTCGGCCTAACCTTACGGGCCTCCTTTCCTAACCTTTTCCCCCATCTCCGCCCACCCCCCCAACCCCACTCACCATGTTGTTCGAACCCTTTTTTTTGGCTTCCGTTTGCATGAATGACGCCCTTAACCCTCCGATTCGAACGTGCCAAACTTATGCGCCACGTACTTACCGCCTCCAAAGGATTACTGGGACCTTTCCTCCTCTTTTCGGCAACTTTACTCTTCAGTCTCCTTTTTCCCTGCGGCGGTTGACCCCCCTCTTTTAGTTCTTCAAGAAGGCAAAGATCCTCCTGCTTACGGCCTTCAACCTTTGATGACACCAGGGTCGACGAGTGGGTGTTCCAGTCTCTAGAGTCCGAAATTGTCGTTCATAGCTGCCCCCCCTTTTTGGTCTATTAACCGCGCCACTGACCGGCAATTTTCCCCCCCGAGATGCAGTCTTCCACGCGATGTCAAAGTAAATCCGCTTTTAACCGTCAAGGAGGTGTATAACCTCCTCTCCGTGAAAAAACCCCTGGTATTTTCCTTGTGCTCCACTCTTTCAAAATAAAAAGCCCCAAACATTTTTCCCATTGGGTAGTCTGTCTCGTTGAAAAGATATGCTTCTCGTCCCTCTAAGACGTGTATTCTTTTTTTTTTTGACGTGGTCAATCTTATGTTTGGTTGTCATAGACTCCCCCAGTATTGTAGTGAACAGGCACTGCCCTAATCTCTTTTTCTCCAGGGTTCCAACCCTGATTTTCAGTGGACCAAAGGCGCCACTGATCGCCCCTTTGGGAACACCGTATCCTGAAACCATCGCATCCCCCCCCCTTAACAACGATCCCGCGTCAACCCGCCCCCCCAGCTTAAACAAGATAAAGCTTTTGCCGGTCAAATCCCGCCAAAAAACCCTTTCTTTCAAGGAGTTGGCGAGCGATTTTTTTGCTCTTTTGTTGAAGAGTTCTTATTGTCTTTTTTTTTCTGTTAACGTGGAGACTCTTTTGCCCCCTCCGGTGTCACTAGCATCGGGTTGGCGGCTAATTTTGTAGGTTCCCATTTTTTGTCCTGGGCGTCTGTCGGGCTGTGGTTGGGTTCACTTCGACCACCGATTTAGTCTCTTCAAGTTTCCCTCTGTGGTTTTCCCTTGTCGCATCTTCCTTTCCTAAAAAAACTTAGTACTCCCCCAGTATCCGCGCCACGAACCAAGATTTGAGAGATTGGTCCCCCTTTCCCAGGATGTTCATCGCCATACACCATACTTCTCAAGTTATTTTACGGGAAAATTTTTAGGTTTTTAGACCCTTGGGACAGTTACAACATGCATCCGTCCTCTTTTGCCTCTTACGTTTCTTCGAGTCCCTATTGTTGCATTTCTTTCTAATATATCCGTCTCTGCCTCGGGAAACTTTTTTTTCTTGGAAACCTTGTGAGCCCTTATTTAAATCAGGGTCAGTTTGACGAGGCCCCCGACCGCTTTCATCCTTAAGCGGCTTTGCCCCCTTTGGGTCTTCCCCTTCTGGTTACTGGCGGGTCTAATCCGGATTCTTGGGTGCGTCCGTCGAGTTTTCCCCCTAAGCACCGGTGCGTTTTATGGTCGGGTCTATTTGAGCTCGTGTCGCCGACTTAAGACGTACTTGCCGTTGCTCGCATCGTTTCGTTGTTCGACGCTCCGACTTGAGTTAGAGGTCCGTCCTCTCTCCTCGGCACCCCCCCAACCGGTTTCAGGTCTTTCGACCCCCCCAGGTATTCGTAATTGTTTTGGCTTCGTTGTGCGGTTTCGTGATTTGCGGTTTCGTCCACTTTGCCCTCATATTTTTCCCTCTTAGGACTTCCTTTGGAGGCTGGTCCGTTCTTTTTCGTTTTTCCCCAGGCGGTGGCAAACATTTCCTTGCCCGCGGGCGGACCCCTTTTAGCGGCTGACTTTTTCTTTTTGCTCAATAAGCCTTCCGAGGTGAGTACGATTTGTCCGTCTTGCAAGAGTTCGGCCTCCCCACAGGTGAACTGCTGGCTCTTTTGACACTTTTCGGCACCCGTGAGTCCTCTGCTTCCTGGATGAGGCTTTTTCTGTTTGTCTTGCAAGTCGCCTTGAATTTTTTTCTGGTTCTGGCTAGGAAGGGTTTCATGGTTTGCCCCCACTTGTCCCCTTTCGGTTTTTTCGACAGTGTTCACTGGTTTCCCCCGCGTTTTTGACCATCGAAGCGTCGTCATGCCAATTCCTTTGTTCCAGTCTCGCCAGTTCCAGTAAATCCTTCCTCGCCCCAGTGTTTTGAATAAGGATGTTGAGTTTCTGGCCCTGGATCTTGTTTTGACCTTTTGGTCTTTGATGTCCGCGATTTTCACGCCCTTCTCGAGATTGTATTTTTTGAGATTTTTCTAACGCTGGTTCAGGCAACACAAGCGCGGGTATGCGTTGTGAGTGTGTTACTATTTGTTTCACGAGTTTTGGCTTCGATTTGCTTGAGCTGGGGTTTGTAAAGATAATACCCCAGCCCTTGCCGTCATCAGGCTCCAGTTTTAAGCTAGCCACGGTTCTTCGTGGCCCCGGAACTCAGGCATAATACGTTTTCCTCCGCGGACGAGCCCCTCCATACCCACACCTCCTCCATTTCTTCTGGTCTCCCCGCCAGCCGTTTTGACAGTCACGCCCTTTCTTTCTTTTTAGTTTTTTTGTCAATGGTTTGCAGTTTGATTTTCGCCCCTCCTGCGCTGACATTTCGATTTCCCAGACAAGTTTGACAAGCGTCCGGGGCGAGTGTAGGATGCCAGTTTTAGCTGCATTCCCTTCTATCTTCTGTCTCTTTACCTAGGACTCAAATAGCAGAGCATCTCATTGAAGACTTTTTTTGACTTTTACCCCGAGCCGTACGCTCCGTTGATTCCAGTTCCCCTTTTCTTTAATAGATTTCCTTCTTGATCTTTTTCCTGCCTTTCTCGTAAAAACGTGTAGGTCCATGGCATCGGCGTTATAACCGCGGCGGGACTTCTTGAGACGAGTGGGTTGTTTGTTAGGTTTCTTCCCCCTCCCCTTTTTCTTGTGTCCCACATCAGGTACTTAGAGAACTCGTTTTCCCTGACACATTGACAGGAGATTCCCGTATACGGTCAGTCGCGAAGCGCTTTTGGTTTTATACTGACTTAATATGGGAATCACCCTCCACTCTTCTTCCCATTTGTAGCCGTCCCCTTCTCCTTTGTTGGTGTGGGGTGTCCCTTTTATTCCCCCCCCCCCGTTGGTGGTTGCGGCTGATCAAACCGCACCCAAACTCATCTTTTCCGCGCGCCGCTCTTCCTTTTTGTCGGATGTCCCTACAATCCACAAGTCCAAAAAATTGAGGCTCTTCCAAACCGCCCCTGCTAGGTTGTCTCGTCCCTGTCAGTCGGTCCTCCCGGATCGTGTTAAAGAAAATTTACTGTCTTTTTGACCCCCCCCCTTCGAGGACCCTCGTGGGATTGGAGGTTGGCCCCCCATTCAGTTGTTTCAAAGCATTAGAGGTTCCGCTCCTTCAAATCAACGGTTTCCACACGCATTTGAAAAAACCCCCAAAACATTGGTTTTGATTCGCTTCATCCCGTGTTTTTCCCCCTTCCCTCCTTCCGAAGGAGACTTAAGCGCCCCGTCTTGATTTTCCCATTCCACCCTCATGTCCCCTTTCCCTATACTCAATCCCCCGCGCTTATTTGACTTCCTATTGCACGATAAGACGATCTGCGGTTCTCCCTCTTAATATGCCAAAAACTCCAGGATCTTCTTTCCCACCCGTAGGAAGCTGCTTCCTTTTCCCTGGGCCCTTCTACCCTTTCAGCTTTCGCTTTTCCCACCGCAAACATTTGCAACTGGCGACCCGAAAACAGCCTCGCCTTTACGAGTTTCAACCCTCCTTCGTTCTTTGCTTTTTGGTCAGCTTCATCTCTTCCTCTTTGTTTATGTGAGGCTGGGATCTCGCGGGATTTTGCATCAATCCAAGAGGACCCCTGCTTATCGGGTCACTCCCGATTTTCCCCTTGTCGAGGCAGGGAGAAAACCCCCTTCCCTTGCCGGCCCCATGGGGATTCCCTCTCTTCTTTTCTTTATCCTCCCCCCGTCGCTTGCCCCTGATTCCCTTCCCGTTTGACCCCTCGGAACCGTCGACAACAGTGCTTCCCCCCACCCACGCGCGTTGTTTTTTCCTCTTGTCGCCCTCTTCTAAAAAACCGCTCGCCCACCTCATCATCCCAATGCTCTCTCCATGTTCCAACGCGTGATCATCACCCACGTCACCGTTCTCATTCCACGGATGTCCTCCCCCTTAGAACCCCAAATCACAGCTCCCTGTTTTCTCCCCTGAACAAGGCCCACCTGAGAATTTACCCGTCCTGGGCTTCTGGTGGCGGCTTCCTTTTCAAGACCCCATTCCCCCCCTTTTTCTGCGGCAAACCGATTGCCCAGACTCCAAAAGTTGAACCCCGTAAGAACCTGGCTCATACACCCAGCGCGGACTCAGTTTTTTAACCCACTTTGTTTCCCCCGCCCCATCGTCTGTCACTTCCTGACTCCTCCTCCCTCGGTCTATTCCCCGAAGAGCCCTCCGTCCTTCAACGGCATCCGCGTTCGAAATTGTTGGCCGTCTGGACGTGTCGTCCAGCCATACAGTGGGATGAACTCCCTCGGTCGAAAGACCTCCTTTCCCCGCTCCTTGACCTCTCTTTTCTTCCCCGAAAATAATTCCAGCAGAGTCCCCAGCGGGTACCCCGCCCTTTTCCAAGAGATTACACACCCTCCGTCCGTTTCTCCAGGTAGTATAGACCTTCACCGGTCAATGAAGGCTCCCCTCACCTGGCCGAGACGCAGAACATCCCAGCCCCCCCCCATACACAATACCTGTTTTTCGTTGCTTTGAACCGCTTTGGTTGGAGTTCTTG
>Ga0179593_1667181_pt1 | contig 11298 bp, 11 predicted proteins | sample CZODoug2_1_08_16_FD_185931 | JGI IMG/M metagenome (GOLD analysis project Ga0179593, IMG submission 185931) | Vadose zone soil fungal communities from Angelo Coast Range Reserve, California, USA - CZODoug2_1_08_16fungal (PacBio error correction) | ecosystem: Environmental > Terrestrial > Soil >... | reverse complement strand
TACGCGACTATCTGTAAGGGTAGATTTTGCCCCCCTAGCAACCTTCTCAACCAACATAGACCTAGCATGCTTATTCAAGCGTCCTTTTCCCCCTCCTGACGTGCCCGTCCCTTACCTCCTAACCGTGTTTGTTTTTTCTTTTTCAAACCAAAGACCTCTTCTTTCTTCTTTCCCCCCTAGCGATCGTCCAAGCCGTGCCGTTGATCCGTCCTGGTGGAGCGCACGTGCCTGCCTCGCCTTCCCTTTTCTACAGTAAACGGCGCTTTTCCGACAAGTGCTTCCCTTTTTTGGAATCACCGCGTGAGGCCTATTACCTTCCTATGTTGCGTAAGTTTTTTCCTTTTTTATGACCAGGATCAGCCCGTCGTGGGCCGAGAGATTCCCTCCGCTTTTCTCCCAGGTTCAGAATATTTTCTTTTGTTTATGGTCCTACGACGCAGTAAACGAGGCTCCCGGGTGTGAACTATTTGGGTCTTTTTCCGGCTTTGGATTGACCTCCCCCTCATTAATCCCCAGTAGCGGTAACTTCTTTTTTAACCAGGGTTTACAGTCCTTACCTTCGAACTTGACCCTGGTTCCCTTTGGTCCACCTTTACGCCCTCTTTTCCCCCCTCGCGGAATTGAGGTAATTGCATCTGCTCCTACTGAAGGGATTTCCTCTTCCGCGGTGAGTATCTTACCGGTTTGGGATCCCCACGGACCCAGGCATTTCTCTTCATATCTACCCCCCTCCCCCCTAAATATAATGCTAAAATTCCACAATCTTTTTTGGACCCCGTTACCTTCTTTTCGACGTATTGGCCTCGCCTTTCCCTGCTCGACGTGGATCTTTTACGTGAACGAGCTTTTTTGAACGGTGTCCCACTAGAGCGTGAACCCTTCCCCAGGACCCCCGTCCCCCCCTCCTTTGAAACGTTGTTGCGGAACCCTCCCCCGGTCTGGGAGTATGCAAAACGACGTAATCGGTTCCTCCTTTTTTCCCTCAAAAGGTGAGGTTACCTCTCAAGCCGTCCCCCCCGTATATCCGGAGCCCCTACGCGAAGGTCGACCTCCTCGACCACTTGTCATTTTTTAATCGGAACTGTGCCTTTTTTTCCCCCAAGTCGCGGTCCTGTTGACGGGTTTTCCTGCTTAGTCAACTATTCTCTTGGGTTTTTTCTTCCCACTATATGCTTGTCTGTGTACGATTTGATTTCCCCCCCTTTAGCTAGTCTTTGTCTTTTCTCACGCGATTCCTGGCTGAACGTTACGAACCACGGTCCCTTCCCTCCGTCGGAACTCTTTGCCTGCCTAGGTAGTCTTCAGAGTTCGTGCGGCCGTTCCGCTTCTGTATGAGGCCTTTTTTTCTGCCAGGGCCTACCCACCCGGGATTTGTCGGCTTTCTTCCTTTGTAAATGCAGGATTCCTTCGCTGGCACCGAAGCTTTCTTTAGCGGTATCTCCCATGTTTCCCTGCCCTTCATTCCGAATGTCTCTTCACTTGGGCGTAAATTTTTTTTTCCATACTCCCCCTCTACTCAGGACTTGTCCCAGCGTCACCGCTTTACTTATCGTAGGCTAAGGAGTCCCCCCCCCTTCCCTCTTTGAAGCTCCATTCACCCTCTGCCTCGATGCCCCTTTCTCGTGCCTATTCCCCAGATCTCTTTGAAAGGTTACCCTTTTTAGACGCTTTCAGATGTGTGTGTGTTAACCTCTTTCTCTTTTCTTTTTTCTTAACCTCTCCTTTTTTTTTTTTTCTCGATGAGCGAGATTCTCTCCCCCCCAGTCCGTGAACCTCTAAGGCTAGAGCAGCTACTGTTTTTTTTTCCCATCTCTTCTCGAATCACGGTTTTTCTGAGGCCTTCGATGAGTTAGGGGGAGGACCCTGTTTCTATCCCCTTTTTTCCCCCACGCCTTCTATTCATCGGTTCGGAAGAAGGCCTGCCCCGCCTGGTGATTCTCCTTTTTTTTTACTTCACGCCATTTTCTTTTGGCGTGGAGACTTTTCCCGTGTCAGGCGGAGTTTTCTCTGATGACACCCCCCTTTTTAATCGAGACCAATTTCCCTTGGAAGGATGTTTCTCAGAGATGTTGTTCCCCTGGTTCTTATTTCCTTCCTCCTCCCTCTGAAGTATTGCCCCCCCTCTAGCCTGCGAGCTTACCCCCCCCTCTATTATATAAGGAGGTTTTATCCCCTTTTATCTCCCAATATTCTGCTCTTCCACGTCTTGATTTTCCCCCCTTTCCTTACGCTCCCTGCAGTTTTTTTTTTTAGAGTTCTTATGAAATCACGCAATCCCTCACGTTTCCATGCATCCGCGCCGCTAAATGCTTTGTATCTCCTCCTTACTTTCCCCCTGTTGATCCGCCGTCTGTTTGCACCGAAGAGTCTTTTCCCTTCCCCGAGAAACTCCTTTCATGGTTTAAGAAAACTGCTTTTCATGAGAACCTCCTTTCCGTTACTAAATTTTTCCCTCTCTCTTTTGCCGTCTTTCCATTTCGCACACTCGACTCCGCTCCCCAAAATATGCGTCAACATACTCTTCATCAATTTCTCCAGCCTCCAACCAGCCTTTCATCCCCTGGAAACTTTTCGGGCTTAGTCCTCCCCCTGTCAATCTAGCTTTTGAAGCCGTCGGTAGTGTTGTGCAAGCAAGTACGCCACCCGTCCGAATGCATGCCCCTCGCCGGACCGATTCCTTTCCCCTTTTTTTTTTTTTTTCTCAGGATCTCCCTTCCATTTGCCTCCAGCGTCAGCAGGGACTCTCCCCTTTCTTCTGAGCTTTCTCTCGTCACACCCTCCCCTGGCTAGAGTTTGGAAGTTTTAAAGCCTTCCTGGCGATGGAGTTTCGTCCTCTTTTGAGATCCCCTTCCTCCCCCTACCGCCTCCCTCTCTGCAAGCGGGGGACATTCTCGGCCATCTTCTTTTCCGAGACGTAGCATGGAAGAGAATTATGGGGACATCGTCCCTTCCCCTCCCGAATAGAGATTTTTTCCCTTTCCGCTAAAACTCTCCTCCCTTCTGAGTCTTCCTTCCCTGTTGAACGTTCTCTGGTGTGCAGCCAGGGAATCCGTCTTCGCAGGCGAGAAGAACATCATGGCTCTTGGCCCCTCCCCGCAAGGTCAATCCTTCCCATCTCTGCAGGAAACTTCTTCGAGATCTGAAGTCTACAGATTACCGTCCCACCCCGGTTGCGTGTCTTTTCCCCTTCTGGTTATCGCATGCTCCCCAATCAGCTTGTCCCGAATCGATCCTCCTCGCACTTCTTTCCCGGGTTGATTCATCGTCCCCGCCCGTCACCCAGAAGATATCTGCCAAACCCAAGCCCTTTTTCTTCTCCAGGTTACTTATCAGGACCTCGCGACTTTTTTCTCCAATACCATTTGCGGATTCACCCCCCTTCCCCCATCATTGGTTTTTTTTTTACCCCCTGATCGTTCCTTTTTGGAAGTTTAGCTTCGTAACGGAAGTAGGCGTGCTCCAATACTTAACGGTTGACCTTCACCCTGTCTTTTCACCCGGATACTTTTCTTTTTCCTCCAATACGCCCTGTCATTTAGCTTTCTGCCCCCCCCCTTTTCTGGTGATTTTTTCCCCCCTTTTTTTTTTTTCGACAACCTTCCCTTATTAGTGGGAACCGAAAGAGTCGTTCGTTAAGTTGGAGCTTTCTCCTGAGACACTCCTTTTCCTTTCCTTTTCTGACCTTCCCCCCCTTCCGTAGCAAGATCCCACGGGGTTCCTCCCGAAATCACATAAGGGTTGTCTTCCGCAGGAATTTTTTTCCTTGTAGTGTTTTCAGAGGAAATGCCTGCTTTTCTTTTTCTCCGAAACCGATGTCTCTCCCCGATTGGCATGGGAACCGTATCCCCTGTCAGTCTGTTCGGCACCAGGCAATTTTTTTCGCGCGGGGTAAAGCCTTTTCTCGTTTTTTTCCCCTTCCGACGATATCGGCGGTCGTACTTCGGAAAACGTCCTTCCCCCAGCACTTTCCCCGTTCATGGGGGATGATGGCGATCCTTCCCAAAGCCCTTCCCAACCGCAAAGCTTTTTTTTTTCACAAACCTACACTTGCGAGCCGAGGTTAATGCGTTCTCCACGGCGCGCATAAAAACCCCCCGTCTAGGTCGGAAAAATGAGGCCCCCCCCCATCTATAAATCCTTTTTCCCCTCCGGCATTCCCTCCCTTTCCCCACTCCTACGCCATACCAAACAACCCCTCCCCCAGTGATGAATACGCGCAGTGTTTTTCCCTTTCCCCATCACCCAGCTGGTCTTCCTTCCTCACAGAGACCCTTTTTCCCGCATGTAGGCTTGCAGCACGTTGCCCCCCCTCTTACACCCTATCTAACTGCACTATTTTTTCGTTATAGTATCGCTTTCTTGCGTCTGTTGGTCCCCCTTCCCCTTCAAACACGTTGCGTAGGCTTTTCTTTTCCCCCCAAGGAAATGTTCCAAAACCCTTCGGGTATTTCCTCTCCTCAGTGCGTACTCCATTGCTAGATTCTTTTCCCCCTCTTGCTCCTTGGACAGGGACAGTATACCCTTCTAGTTTTTCTTTTTTCCCTCTTCCTCCTCCTGCTTCTCGTTCCCGGAAGTATAATCAACATCTGCAGGAGAAACTGGCCAATTCTCACCCTTGACCCCAACATAGACTTCCCTTTTCTACTTCATGACTTCATCATGAAATGTCACAGACTTTTCCCCCCCCTTTTCTTGGGACGGCAAAAGCAATCCGGTACCTCGCCACGTGTTTTGTTTTTTTTTATCCAAAAACCGCGGCGATAACTCGCCCAAGAAGTGCCTTCTCTTTCCTGAACTGTTTGGACCAGCGCACTTTTCTCCTCCATGGAGCCCATTCAAACTTGTTTTTTGGAGGCCTTTCCCCTTCTTACCAGAGTTCTTGAGCCCAAAACCCCCCTCTTCGGCCCTATTAATTTCCTCTTTTTTTTGGTAATAGGGGGCGTTACGGGAGGAGGAATTTTCCGTCCCGGGGAGAGTCTGTATCCTCATGTCTCTCCAAGGTCCTTTTTTCCCTGGATGTGTTTTATGTTTCGCAGTGACGGACGCCTCGAGGCTCGCATTTGCTGGGTGCTACGACGTCCTTTTTTTTTTTTGGCTGGACGATGATTTGCTCTGATCAGAACCCTTTTTTTCATCCCCAGGAAGTTGTGCACCTTCGTGCCCAACCATCTTTACCCCGGAGAACGCCCGTCCTTTTGGTAAACTTCCGCCCGGCTGGACACCCCGCGCGTCCGCGCTTGACCTTTTCCTTTTTAAGCGCGCAGACGGCCGTGGATACCTCCCTCCTTCCTCCGTTGGATACTCCCCTTACTCAGGTTTGTGGTTTCGGCATTTCTGTGGCCTTTTTTTCCATTCACAAGGAAAAGTCCAAATATAGGATAAAATCCCACCAGTTCCTTTTTTTTTCTTCAACCCTTCTTCCCTTTGGCTAAGACGCTTTCTCCGTAAGTACAGACGTCGCATTCTTGTACCCGGTATTTCTTTTGAAAACGGTGCTCGCGTGACATTGTTTAGGACATGGACTCGGATATCCGGAAAACGTGGTGCGGAAAGATTTTCCCCCCCCCCTTTCTGGGAGGAGTTCAAACCGGAAGTCATCCTTCTGTTTGCGTTCAACGAGGATGTATTGCGACACATTCTGTCCCCTCCTTTTACATCCGGCGAACTTCCCCTTCGAAGTAAGGCTGGATTTTAAGGGTTCCTCGGCAACTGTTTTTTGAGGAACTTCTCTTCTTTTTCATGAGTTACGGTTCTTCAACCTTATGTAGTCCCCCCTAGTTAGTTTGGTACCATTTCTTGGTGTTTCCATATGATAGGGATCTATATGTGAGCTCTTCGGATTAAGACTTTTCTGAAGGGAGTCTCCCTTTTCGAACACCGGATGTAACACTCCCCCCCTTTTTCGTGAACGGAATTTCAATTTCGGTAGATAACCCCTTGTCGCGGGCCTCGGCTATTCATGAGGAGGATGATTCCCGAATGAACTTGTCTCTTTCGGAAGTCGGTACCTGCGTCTTCTTCCAGGATATTCAACGAACCCTCGTTTTTTTCTCGAAGGGCTTTCTTACCCAGTCCATAATGAGTACACATGGGCCCCTTCTAACATCGCTTGGAAGCTCTCTTTCCCCGGTCAATGCTGTCCTTCTAGTTATATACGGAGCTTCCTTTAATTATGTGAGATCCTTTTCCCCCCATTTCCTTCCTGAATGCTTCGCTGGCACTGTCTATCGAAGATGCACGTCCAGGTTACCATTTCTCCCCTTAAGAGCCCTCTTTCGCCGTCGAGATTTTTTTTTTTCGATGAGCTCTAGGGCTCATAAATTCCCCAGTCACACGTGACGAATTTCCCTTTCGACGGCTTTCAGAATTTTTTTTTTTTTGTCGGCAATTGATGGCGCTCGACGACACGGCGTTTCTGTTTCCTTTTCCCTTCGCTGAGTCTGTGGAACGTTCACCCCCTGCCCAAAACTTCTCCTCCCTTCTGATCAAAAACCTTGTACACGCTTTTCCCTCGGCCCGATCAATGTCCTGTGTTTTTTTCACAGTGGGTTTTAGCTTCTCCGAACTCCAGGAGTGTCCCCGACTCACGTCGCGGTTTTTTTTCTTTTTATGAAGGTCCCCTTCCCCGAGCGTCTCCAAAAGTTAAAATTAGTAAGTGCGTTTTTCTTCGCGCTTGTTTTCGTAAACTTGAATTCACGTTATTAGTCCCCCTGACCTAAAAGACTCTGCATTCTGACACCATTCCTGTCGAGATCCCAAGGACCCTTTTATACCGAGGGATACACGTTCTTATCAGTCATTAGTTCTTTTCCTTCACATGTCCCCGGTCGGCCATTAATCTCTCTCTTTGCCTCCTACTTGTTCGAGAGATTAAGTTTTCCCCCCGACAGAAAGACCGTCTTAATCAGACTTTCGACTATTATTTTTAGAAGCCTTTTCCTTCAAATACCCTTCTACTTGATTTGATATCTGCAGAGTGTTGTCAGAGGCCGCGGTGTCATGTCATTAGATCACAAGCGGTACCCCAAAGCTCTCCCGAAAAGGCGCGAACCTCCCCACCCTTTACTTTTGATCGTGCCCCTCAGCAACCCCACGCGCCGCTCCCTTTATTTTCTCACTTCCGAGCGCAATTCGGCTACTCCCTTTCCCGAAAGGACCCTCTATCCCCTTCCCGAAAAGCTCTATCTCTTTGATCCTTCGGACTGGGGCCGGTTTGAAAATATACCGTCACCCCGATCTCCTTCCTGAATTTCACTCCGCCGCTTATCCTCTCATTGATGGGCTCCCCCAGGAAAAATTTCTCTCTCTCCTTTCAGTGAAGGGACGGCACGGGAATTTAGTGACCGCCTTCGCTTTAGTGACCAGCCTGCACCGCAATCCTCTGAGCTAGCTGTAACCCTTGCGACGTCTGGCTTTTTCCCTTTTCTGCAAGGATTCCCTACCTGCCATGGACTCCTTTCATCCCGATGCCTGGTGACCCCCCCCCTCGTCCACATCTTTTTTACCTCCTAGCCAGCTTTCGTAATTTCACGCATCCCTTTCCTTCCCGACCGCTTAAGCCTCTTTTTCTTAGGGCTTTCCCTCTCAACAAGTTAGCGTAAACCTAGGAGTAGGCCTGAGGAGACTCCCCTCCCACCGCTGGCCTCTCTACGTCATCCGCGATGATGCCGTTTGTACGCCAGAGCCATAACTTATGGACTAACTACACTGCCGATTGGGCCCGCCCGCCCCCTCTCCCCTGCATTTTCGATCCAGCCCCCCGACCTGAAGTTAACGACCACTGTGCGTTGAGTCTAAGTGTGATAAACTTGTTTCATCGCCTTTTACAATCGAGGTCCATGAATCCTCCGAATTCCCCTCCCTAGTAAGCTAAATTTCCCTATTCCCCCTTTCCGTTTTCGGTCCCAAGCAGAGAGTGTAGACCCACCACAGACTTACTATTCGTACTCAGGTTCTCGCTTTCCCTCCCCTAAACTGCGAATTTTTTCTCCCATCAGTTGAAGTTTTTTTCTTTCCCCCCCCCTGAAAGAAATTGTTCGGTGTCATCAGTAGATTGCCTCTTCCTGTTTCAGGACCCGGTGCTTAGTAAAGGGGCTTCCTTCTGAGATCGACCAATTCCATAAATTCCTTTCCCCATTGAGGTAAAGTTCTCCTTTACTGTTTGCCCCTCCCCATTGACTGATTTAGCTTCCGCCCCCAGTGGCTCCCTTTTCCTTTCCCCCCCTTCAACTCTCTATTTCACCTTCAAAAAGAGAAGACGTTTTTTCTCCAAGAATGGAGTCCTCTCATTTTTCCACTTTCATCCCTCCCTAATACGGCGAGGCAGTAATTAACCCCCTCCCTGATAACCTTTTTTTGTCGGAATTGTCTGTTTTCCTTGTAGGATTTCTCCTCCCCCTCAAATTATGGTAGTATCCCCCCCCCGGTAAGAGAGTCTCAACTCGGGACCTCCGGGCAAAGTATAACGTTTTGTATCGCTCGTTCCAAGAAGGAAACTTTCCTCGACTGTCAGTACCCCAAATTGCGCTCTTTCCCTTCCCTTGCTTAAGGTGACAGGTTTTTTTTCCACCTCTTTTTTTTTCCATCCCCCCTTCCCCCTCCTCTGGTGATGAGATGGCTCAGCGCAATCCGAGCTCCAGTGCAAATGCGTTGTCTTTTTTTTCCCCCGCCAAACGCTTTTTTATACTGATGGTCCACGGGCGCAAAACCCCCCCTGCCGTAGGACATGTGCCTTCTTTCAATCTTAGCGGCAAAGACGGCTTCCGTCAGTTTTCCTTTCGACTACCAAACAACGCAAGTTGACTGAGTTGTTTGGGATAACCCAGCATCAACCCTCCACTTTAGGCACTTCCTCCCCTCTTGACAACGGTTTCTGAGCCATCCGGCGAGAAGCAGGCGCTTCCCTGGATCTACTGCCCTTTGATTTTCCTCCGCCTCTTTCTCCACCGGGACCCCCCCCCCCGGTGGAGAGCGCCCCCCTCTCCTTGGCAATTTCCTCCCCGGTTGTGAAACTCGGTGTCTCGACTGGCCTCATTGAAGTAGCCTGCTCTCTTACCTTGTTTCTCCTGGCCAGGGAATTCTACCCTTCAGATATCGTATACTATCATCCTTTGAATTCTTTTTTGGTTGATGAGAGATCTCCCTCCTAGAACCTATCTGAATGTCTTTCTCTTTAACCAGAGCAAAAAGTTTTCCCCCCCCTGAAGCTTCCCTTTTTTTCTCAATGAGGTAATTAGTTCCAGTCCCCCGACTTTTTCCCCCAGTACGTGGGACTTTCTTATTCCGGACCTCCCCCTTTTTTTCTGTGTTCGTAGACCCACAAAAGTCCCTAGTTTTGCGGCTAATAGAGGATCCCCTCCCCCCCTCTTTTAGATACGGAACTTTCCTCTTTTTTCCCTTTGATGCTCTCTCACATGTCGCAGCCACCAAGTGGCGCCTGAGGCTGAATTTGATCCCACTCGACTTCCAACCTTTTATTCAGACGTCTATGGAGTTACTTTCCCGGTGTTAAGGTAGTTTTTACGGAATGCTCTTCCTGAGAATATCCGGATTTTCTGTCCCAGGTTCAGTCCTAGCCGGGATGTGTTCTCTTATCCCTGAGGGGTTTTTTCCCCCCTGAGGATCGCCCCTTTGTTCCACCCAAGACCCTTTTGGTTGGATTATTTCTCCTTCTCCTCCCCCAATCAATCCTCATTCCACCCTGGATGGAAAAAGCGTTCGCTTCCGACTTAGCCCCTGCGTTTGGCCCCGATTACACCAGGTTCCAACGAGTCCGTTTCCCCTTCTTGAGGAATTCGCGGGCGCCGGACGGCGCTCCTTCCTCCCGTTAGACTCGTCCCCTTCCTTTTTTCTCATAAGCACCCCCGCCTTTCTGGTCTTCAGGAAGCCTCCAAGAACAGTCACCATTCCTTTACTGTCACCCCTTCTTTGATTCTTTTTTTTTCTCCCTGAAGTTGATCTTCCGGAATGAACCCTCCTCTTTTTCGAAATTCCCTTTCACGTCGATTCTCCTTTGAACGTTGACCACCTATCAGCGTGACTGTTCGACACAGTTCTGGGCCCCAATCCACTTGTGAGCCCCCTTTCAAATTCCAAGTTGTATGAACAAGTAATCCTTCCCCCTCCTTTTTTTTGCACTGCCCTGTGTTTTTCTTGAGTCAATTATGTTTTGAAGCCGACTTACGTCCCCCCCTAGCGAAACGTCGCAGCGACGATATCTCCCACCTATTTATTTCATCCTGTTTCTTGAGGCCCCCCTTTCCTCTATAGTACCTCTTTTCCCAACAATGATTATTTTTCCCCCTTGATTCCTTGAGGGTGGTCTACACTAATTTTGTGCCGACGGCTCTCTGCAAATGTAGCCTTCTTCGACTAGTATCCAAGAGCTCTCCTTCTATTGAACCAAGTTCCCCCCCCCCTTCCCAAAAGCCCCGTGTTCTGAACTAGGTTCTTTTGTTATCTTTTAGATGAACATTTAAGGATCCTCGTAGCGGCTTTAAGCTCTTTCCCTTCTTCCAGGCTGTTTGTCCCTCCCCTGGGATTCGGCTCTTCTCGTACGTGAATCGTCCCCTGCCAGGCGTGGCACAAGAAAATTTGATTCGAGTTCTGACTGGACGCCTGACCCCTTTTCCCTCCCCTTTGCCCTGTGTTTTAACTTAGGAATATTTCATTGTTGGCCCCTTCTCCCGGTACTTTCCCCCTTTTAGAGTATGTGCTCTTCTTTTTTCCCAAAGAAAGAGGGCCCTTCCAAGCATGAATCTGCCGGCGTCTGTTCCTCGATGCGACACGGTGCTACCTTTTCGCAGATTTCCCTTTTTTCTGAATTCGAGCTTTTCCTCTCGCTCGATGGCGGATCCCCCCCCCCCTTCCCCTTCCCTTAGGAAGTTTTCTTTCTAGAGCTCCCTTTTCGGCCATCATTTCGATCGTGAACGGTCTTGGCTCTGCCGTCTGCGCGGACGTGCTCTGCACCCCAAAGCCCCGACGGCCGATCAAAGAGTTCCCTCCCCCCTTCTTCTTTCCCTCGATCAATGTCCTATTCAGGGACAGTTGGTGTGCTCGTCATTGCTGAGTTACGCAGGGCGAGTTTTCCTTGGTCTGCTTCCCCAAGGTCCTTTCCACAGGGAATTCCTTTTCAGGGAGTTTCGAAGGTTCGCAAGTTCCCCTTTTTCCCTCCCCGGGTTAGTAGTCCCTGTGACTACCCCTGCAACCGAGTTTTTTCCCCCCTTTCCCAAACAGCTTTCGACGCGCGAGTTCCCCCCGCTGCGGTAGGGCTAGTAGACTTTTTTTCTGGAGGTGCGC
>Ga0179593_1626864_pt1 | contig 11298 bp, 19 predicted proteins | sample CZODoug2_1_08_16_FD_185931 | JGI IMG/M metagenome (GOLD analysis project Ga0179593, IMG submission 185931) | Vadose zone soil fungal communities from Angelo Coast Range Reserve, California, USA - CZODoug2_1_08_16fungal (PacBio error correction) | ecosystem: Environmental > Terrestrial > Soil >... | reverse complement strand
AAAGGATCGTCCGATCCTTCACTCTTTTTCTTTGCAGCTTTCTCTTTTAATAATTCCAGTACCGCCCCTTTTTTTACCGCGCCCCTGCGACCTCCCCTCTTCCAGATCCCATTGCCAAAGTAATAATCGCTTGCGACCCCCTTTTCCCTTAAACCCTATTGGCAATTCTGACTAGGTGCTTTTTAAAAACTCCAGACTAATCCTGCACGGTTTTTTTCCTCCCCTCTGAATTTGGCCACCGAGAATGAAAGTAACTTGTACAATTTCCCCCCCTCCTGACCTTAACGCCCCGCCTGTCCCCCATGATAGGATTGTGTCTTGCTTCCTCATTCAGAGGGTGGCCGTATTGCTCCCCTCTACCGAACCACCTAATCTTTTCAAGACCTTTTTTTTTTTGCTGAAACTGTCAGCCCTCCCCCCCTCCTGCGGACACAATTTTCGATGAGTAATCATCCCCCCCCCAATGATTTGCCCGTTCTAGTAGGTCACTAAATAAGTTTTCCCCTCCGTTTTTTGAAAATGGCCTCCCCTCCCCTCTGGTTCTGCTCGAACCAATTTCACAACTTGCTTGAGACTCCTCATCAGTCAACATCCCCTTTTCCTTTTCCAAAAGACGTTGTTGACCTTCCTTTCCCCTTGAAAAACAAGTGATGACCTAATCTTTTACTCCCCCTCTCCTGGTTTCCGCTTTTTCTGGGTCTGTCATCTCCAAGCAGTGTGCTTGCCAAGTTGCTGTGCGCATTTCCCCCTCACTGAATTCGAAAACTCTCCAGGTCTTCATTTTCCTAATTTTGGTTCCTTGCTGGCCTCTGCCAATCCGAGTGCCCCCTAAGTTCCCCCCCCCCACGTACACCAGCGGTTTTCTGTTTTCCCCCCTTTCTTTTGTGCCTTCATGCAACCCCCCCCCCCCCCCCACCTCTTGTGTGCTAAGTAAATCGTAACGATACATCCCTCCACCTCAATCGAGATACCTTCCCTGGGTATTTCACCCAAGCTCTCCCACAGAAACCCGTGCTCCTGAGGAATATGAAGACCAATCTTCCTGCCTTTTGAGTGGCCCGTCCCCATTTTCCCCCTTTCCTCGGATCCCCCTCCCGCACATGAATATTGACGCCACCAGAAAGGACCGAGCCCCCCGTTCTCATGCTTCTCCCCCCCACCATCTCCGCCTATCTTAAGCCCCCGTGTTTCGACAAAGTTAGGACCCTAACAACCAGTTCGAACAAATATCCTTTTCTCCCCTCCTGAATTACTAGTCGGCCTTCCACAACAACCCTTCGCTCCCCACTCTTAAGTATTCTAATTTTTGCCCCCCCCACCCATCAAAGTCAGAATTTGTCCCCCCCCCCCTCCCCAGTCCGTTTAATTGAACCTGTTGCTTTTCTATCTACTCCTTTTCTAAGCTCTCTTGTTTCTCGATTGCCGTGTCCCCCCAATTTCTTTTAAGTCTTGTTTTTCAATGGCCAAACTCCTTCTGACCCCCCGTTCCGCACCACCCCCTTCATCTTTTTCTTTACCCCCCCCCTTAGTTGATCGCTCATGTAATATTTCTTTATTGGGTCGCATCCCCTCCATCCTTCCTAGCGCATTTTTTTACCCAAAACAACTGCGGGTACATCAAGAAATTTTCGGTTTTCTCTCCCCTCCCCTGTAGTATACCTTGCTTCTCTCAGCTCGAAAGTCCATCCGGCAGTTTCACCTTCTTTTCGGGCCGCCCAAAGCCACAAATAAATCACCATGAAGACCTGCAATTTCCATTTTGATCTCCAGCCCTTCCTTCTCCCCAATTGCTTCTCTCGAGGTGTATCACAATCACTGGATTGCCTGTTCACCCCCACTCTTTCCTTGATGAGCAGTCACCCTCTGTCCAAACCCTTACCAAAGAAGATATTTGTTTGCGTACAGGAAAGCTCTCTCTCTTTCTCCCCCCTTTTCCTGGCACCTTGTTCTGTGGATCAGAGGTCTTGAAACTTTACTCCTTTAATTTTGGCCACGAATGGACCACCCTCCCCCCTCACCCCTAGTACCCATTGGGCTATGTGAGATATTTGTGCTTCTTCTTTAGTGTGTGTATATCAGTTGGTGGGAGTATCAATTTTTTGGCCTCTTTTGCAGCTTTCTCCTAATCCGGAAACCTTTTTCTTTTTACTCAAACCGGTTCCTTTCTAAGAACCTTTACTGCCGACTCACATTCTAACGCAACCAACCACCAAAACCTTTCTGAGAACCTCATTTAACCCCTTTTCCGGGACGCCTCCCTTTTATTATCTTTTAGTATGAGAAGCTTTCTCAAAACAATAACCCTTTCCCTATCAACCCCTCAGATAATTTCTTGAAGGTCTAAGTCACTTTCCAGTTTGGTCCTACCATGCTTTTTGAAGTCTCCCTTCCTCATGTTTGGCCATGTTTTCATCGAGACTAATAGAGGGTCAGTTTTCCTTGTACTCCCCCTTTCTTCCCATGAATTGGTTTTTTTTTTTTGTTGTTTTTTTTTGTTTCTTTGCTTTTTTTCTCCTTTTTGTAAAAAAATTAGACTTTCTCTTCGTTTCTTTTTTTCCCGCTTCCTCTCCCGGTACTGGGCCCCAAAAAGATATCCCCCTTACTCCTTGTACTTTTGCGGTGTATTTTATTTTTAATGAATTGTAGACGAGTTTTACGATTTCCTTTCAGAGATGTGTTTTTTTTTTCGATCATGTGTCACCTCCCTCCGGGGCGTCCTTTGGTTCGCCCTCATTTCGTTTACACTGCTTAATCACTTTTCTTTGTTTAGCGGTCATAAAAAGGCCTTGTGCTCTGTCTCGTCAATTTCTTTTACTACCAATTCTTTTTGATTGAACCTTTTTTTTCGCATATTCATGGTCTACTTCCCTCTTTGGGAATATATTTTTTTCTCGGTCCTTTATGATTCTCTATTCCGTGCCCTCAATCTTTTTTTCGTTGTTCTTTGTTGAACTCTTTTTTTTATTTCTCCAGGAGGTTCGCTACGCCCGCGTACTCTTAGACTGAAGTGTCCCTCCCTATTGTGTTTTCCCCATGTGAGCCGTCCTTTCAATTGGCAGCCCACTCTCACTATATACAGACCCCGACCTGTTTCTTCCTTTTCCCCATTTGTAAAACTTCTCGCTTCCCGATCCAATTTTTACAACAAAAGACAACGCGCCCTGCCCATTAGTTTGCCCTTTTTCGCCTTTCCCTTTTTTGTCTCAAGCAAGTTTTTAAAATGGGTTACAGATAGCCCTGGATCGTCTTTCACCTCCCCCGCTTTTATCCTTTTCTTTTTAATAGTCCTTTCACTCTCCGGTTTGAGGAGTACATCATCCTTTTTTTTGCTCCGAAAGCTTCCATTTTCGTTTCTTCCCGTTCTCATTCGACCCCTCGATTATTGTTCTTTAGTTAAGCTTGTGCGAGAGCCGACATTTCGGCCCCCTTACACAATACGTAGTTTTTCCAATCTCTTCATGCGTTCCAAGCCCCAGGTTTCTATCAGTTCCCCCTTGCAATTCTCGGGTGATTTTCAACCGTGCTTCGAAGAAGGTTGGTTTTCTCTTGATGTCGTCCTTTCTCCTTTCACATGCGCACGCCAATCGTTCATGGTTTTTATTCTCCCCATTTTCCGCTCTCTCTTTTTGGCAAGTCATCTTTTAATTTCCCTCGCGATTGCGGCTGTACCTCGGAGGCCCCCCCTTTTAACTGAAAGCTGCAACAAACATCGTCTATTTGCGAACTATTTTTCTCCCTGCTTCTTTTTCTTGTTGTGGTGTTTCCCCCTGCTCCTCCGAACCCTTTCTTTTTACGGCTACTTACTTTTCTTTCATGCTCTCCTCTCTCATTGTTTGGTACCCGCCCCTGTCCGTCCAGCCCCCCCACCCCTAACCCTAACATCACCTCCTCACGTGCCAAAAGAAAATTCCCTCAGATCGATCGACATCGTGATTCCTGACCAGTTTCCTTCTATGGTTTGGTGATAAGTCTTCCAACTGTTCCACACACGCTCCCCCTGCGACCCGTCCTTCCTGAATTTGGAATTTTCACGATAATTAAAAGCTTTTCTCAACTTCCTTCAAGTCGGGCTGTTGACCACCGCATGGGGACCACCCTCTGTCAAGTTTTTTCCCTAAGAGTCCTTCCTGGACACTCCCGATATCACAAGCGACAATGTTTTTTTCCCTGACAATTTGTTATCCCGCGCGGTGAGCAGCATCCCCCCCCCTCTTCGCCAAACCCACCTTTCCTTTCTTCTTTAATTCTCTCTGCGTTTCCCTGAAACTAATGTTTCAAAAGAATCTTCCGCTTTCAATCGATGTTCTGCTAAGCCCCCCCAAATTCTTGAGCACCGTTGAAGTTTCAAATTTCAGTTCCTTTAGTCACTTCAAAGGTCTCTTTTTTTGTGGACCCCTTTTCCTTCCGTCAACCCCCTGCTGAAATAAGTTTCTTGTTTCCCCTTCCCCACTTTTTTCCCATTTTTCTGGGTCTTATAGAGTGAAGCAGTGTGCTGCCACTTTTTTTCTTCGTTGAAGGTTTTCCCTTTTTCCCCCCCCCGGAATTCGATTTACGCTCCCAGTGGAATCTTTACATTGAGTTTCTGTCCCTTGCACCCCCCCCCTCTTTTCCCCCATATAAGTTTATCACCACTACAACAGCGCACCCCTTTTGGGTCACTGATCTCTCCTTTAAATAGCCCTCAAACATTTGGCGGCCCCCGTAAAGCAGTAACTCACAACGCTGTAAACCCCTGATCGCTACGAGCCTTCCCTTTGCATCCCCCCTGCTGGATCGGACAAACACTCAGACCTTTTGCTTGAAAAAGATCGCTTGGATGGCCTTCTCCGTCTTAACCGAAATTACACTAATACTGCGCCCCGCACGTAGATTGCCCCGTCCCCTGACTGTTTGTTTCCCATGAGCTCCCCCCCCCCACCCCATCTCGTTCCCAGCAAAAGAAAATAGCTAACCTTTCGAACTGCATTCTTTTGAAATGTCTCGTATCCCCCGAGTGGCCCATATATTCTTGTCCTCCACTCAGTTTCCTCAAGATTCTTTCAGCGGCCACCAAACAAATCCCACCCCCCCCCCCTCTTTATACCCGAACTAAACCAATCAAAGCATTCTGCCCTCACCAGACAAATTTCCACCATTTTCATTGTTTTTTTCTAGGAGTGATGCCGGAAAACATTCTTAAAAACTAGTCTCTCGTCGTTTTGCCCGCCTTCCCCCCCGTACCAAACCTCAGTATAAATTCAAGAAAATAAGTACTTCTCTTGTCAGTCCGCCGTGAATATGCCCTATTTTTTTTGTTTGTCTGTTGCCGCCCTTTCTAATACTAGTCCCCCTTGCTTTAGGAGTCAGTTTCTCGCATGCCTTCCCCCAATCTTCCAATTAATGAGCCCCTTGATGTTCTTTTCTGAAGGTGAAAATATCTTGGCTAATATCAGCCTCTCCTTCACTCCCCTTGCCTCATCAAGGTGTGTTACGCAACGCTTCCCACAAAGCAATCACCAAATGAACATTTAAACGTTTTTCCCTTCCCCCCCCGAGGTTCCCATTCTCCATATCCCCATTTATCTCCTGGGGTATCCCTAGTTTTTTTCCTCATCCCCCCCTCCTTTATTAATTTTTTCCTCCCCGAACACTTTTTTCCAAGATATCGTTCTTCTTTTCCTCCTCAGTGGTGTTGGGGAGGTTCGTCCTCGTCATCACCTTCGTTTTCTGGGCTTTTGACAACTCCCCACCTTATTTTAACGAATGGTGTCCAAACCTCCCAAGTGGTGATACACCGAGATAAATGGCGACTTTTTTTTTTCCAGCCCCCCCCCCCCCCAAATCGTTATTGCAGTGCTTCATTGGTGGATGATTTATGAGCTTTTACTACTTTTCCCTCAGAGTTCCAGTACTCCTGGCTGGTCCTCTTTTCGCTGTCGCTCTTTTATCACAACCTGCCGATTATTTGCCCTTCCTCCAGGAAAATCAAAAAAATCTTGTAACCGACCCCTTTTCCTTTTCCTTTCTCCTCCGCGGACCCTAAAAGCTGATTAGAGAGTATTACTGCTTTCCCACAAGTCACACTCACAAACCTTCTCGATACGTTTTTCCTCCAGATAAGTTTTTTTTTTGACAGGTGATTACGGACTGTTTCAGTAACAATCAGATCAAATGCCCTCCTTCAACCCCCTAGTTTTCTCTTCCCCTTTACTAATTTTGACGGCACTCGACTCCTAGAGCGGCTGTAGTCAGGACCTTAATCACCGCTCTCCTATGATTTTTTTTCTCTTTTTTTTTGAGTGGTTAGTTACGGTCAAAAAGTATAAATGCCTTTTTTTTATTTCCGGATGATTTTTTCTCTGCAGCGCCATAATTTGTCATCAAGCCTCTTATTACTGCTTCTTGTCCATAATTCTGAAACCCTCTTTTTTTCTTTTTTTGTTTTTTTCTTTGCGATTTGAAAGAACTATGTCCGGCGGGATCGGTTCATTTGGTTTTCATTTTTATCCCCCCCTAACCAGGTTTTAGGACCTCAAAAGGCACTGGTTTTTATTTAATTAACGGGTCTGATTTTCCTCAGCTAGTTTCTTTTTTCTGTACTCCCGCAAAAATTCCCCGCTAATGGGTTTTACCGGTGTATCGTACCGGATTACTTCAGTCTGAGTTTTTTTCCTTTTTCCTCCCTGACTTTTTTATTCCATCCTTGCCTTCCTAAATTTTTGAACCCCGTTGCAACGCTGTTTCACCCTGGCAGGCTTATTATTGTGCCTTCTCCACGTGCCCTTCATATCTTTATGCCAACGGGGCTGAGGAAATGTTCCATCCGTGTATTGTTCATGACTTTTTTTCCGTGCTTGCACACTGTGCTATAACAGCCGCCCCTTTTTTTATGCTCTAAGTTCCTTGGTAATAAAAGTTCTCTTTTTGATACCAATTCGTTAGTCAACCCCCAAAGAAACGCGCACTGAAGCATTTTTTTTTGACCCCCCCTTCCCCTGTGGTCCACGTGCATTCGCAAGTTGTGAAAATGGTTTCCGCATCGGCTGTTTTTGCAAATCGACCCTTCCATGCCCTTCATTGATCTTCCGCGATTACAATCGAAATTCCTTTTCGCGCGAAAGCTTAATGAGTTGTTTTTTCCTCTCCTCTCATTTAGTTTCTTGAATTTTCGTTCAGCGGTGGTGAAGATTGGCTATCCAATCTCACAGGATACAATAACTCTCCTTTTCCGGGTCAATTTCCCCGGCTGCTGGAGATGTAAATGTCACCCAGCCCCGCCTCTTGTCACCCTTCTCGTTTTGCGGGTATAAAACGTGCTTCCTGTATTTATAGTTTTTTGTCCCTTGATCACTCATGCGCCTTTTTGTTCCGAGTTTAATTCAAGCTCTTCTGTCGTCGATTGATTCACCTTCTTTAAGTCCTCTTCGCGATTGGGTCTTCCCGATCTTTCCCCCCCCAGTTTTTTTAAAAGCAAGCCGCAACAACCTATTTCCTTCTTTGGTACCTTCCTTCTCATCTTCCTTTTCAATCTTCCTACTTGTTAAGATCCCCCCACTCAGTTTCCCCTTATTTTGTTTTTTTCCCTTTCCGCAACTCATGGTTACACTCCCGTTTCCCATGCTCCCTTTCAAGAAAATTAAACTAAAGAAAATACAGATCCTTCCTTTTGAAGGTCATTCAAACATGTCCGAACTTTCAATTTCCTCCGGTGCCCCCACCCCCCCCAAATCAGAACTGAAAACATACACAAACCAGGGAATTGGCTTCCCCCTCTCTTCCAAAGTCTTTTGGCTTGACCAAAATTTCATATCCACGTTCGCCCCGCTTTTAAAACTGATCAGGATTGTTCGTCCGATACACGCCTGGGGGTTTCAATCTGTTGCAATATTCAACCGTGCCATGCAAAGAATCTATAATGAATAGCCCTTTTCTCTCCGGGTTTTCACCTTAAGCCCTTGCGCGAAACAAATCATTTCTACTACGCAACCACCTGGCCGGTTCCCCTTGTCGAGGTTCCCCTTCCAGTTTCCCCCCCCCCTTAAATGGCCGATTTTCCCATCGACCGGTCTGATCGAAATTCACAACTTTTCGCTTCCTTCCGTTCCCCTGTCCACCACCCCCTTTTTCCCAAGTTCATCGGCATCACCCGCTCATGGCGTTTACCTATGGGCGTGGAACAGAAACCCTGATTCCCCATAAGCTTTTCCAAATGTTTACCAAAGCCGCCACTGGAGAACACCCCATCCCCCCGTCTGTTTTTCTTTATCTTCTACTGCAAGTTAACCAAGGCATAGTGCGCTTGTCCCACGTAAAACTTCGGCATTCCGCTCCCTTTTCCCCCCTTTAACATTAGGGCTGTGCGACACTCCTTGCATACCCTTTCCCCGATCCCCCCGTTGCCCCCAGCTTTCCCTGGGTTGCAAAATGATTCGCTATGAATCAGAGTTCGCATAAAGCCCCCCCCCCCCCCTTGGAGTTAATCCCTGTACTGATCCGCCTGTAAACCATGAGCATTAATGCGCTCATCCTTTCCCCTTTCCACTACCCTTTTCGTACCACAATCAGACCCGTGCCTGCGCCGTTGTCACCATGTTTCCGTTTCTACCCTTCGCTTTTTCTCTGTACACGACCTTCAGAATATGCGAACAGAAACCCCGATCCCCCCTCCCCCGACCCTGTATGATTCCAATTCTCATTCAGCAAAGAAAAAGCGCAAAACGCACTTTTTTTCTGCCATTCATTTTGACTTTTTCCTTCCCCCCCCTTTTTGACCAAATTCGCTGCAGACTCATACCTGAATTTTGGAAGCGGCACCATCCACCCCCTGCCCTCTCAAACCCCCCCCCCCTTCCCATTATACTTTTCACAAGGTTAACTAAACCAACCTCCACGCGGAACCCACGATCACCTCTTCTCAATCACTGAACTATGTCCTGCAATGACCATCTAGTCTCGATGACGTGGCAGCCTTTTTGTTTCCCCCCTTTTCTCTGATATTGTTGTGCCCCAATTTCTATGAACGGAAACACCAAGTCTCCACTGCCCCAAAGTTTTACTTTTTCCCCTCAACTCGTGCTATTTGTCCAAAGCCAGCTCCCTCCGATTTAATAGCTTTCGGCTTCGGATATATTTGTTCCACAACACTGCGGCAATCGGTTCTTTTCTTTCCAGGTGACCTCTTTTCTTCAGTTTCTTTTCCCCTGGGATGGGGCCGCAGTACACCATTCACTATTCACTTGGTCCGGATTAGGTAAATCCCCCCCCCTTCCCCAAAATCTGTGACACGATTTTTTTTGAACTTTTTCAATGCTACTTATGTGGTCCATGCCTCTTGTTTTCCCTCCCCCTTCATTAGTTTCCGTGGATGATTAAGTCAAGACCTCTGTCAAAAGCCCCAGCCGAGTAGTGCGTGTCCCCTCCCCTCCTTCTGCTCTTGTTGTTTGTTGAGAGAGTCTATCTTTCTGGCGCACGCTTTACAGCGGTTATGACCTAATCCACTCCTCTTGACCTCATTTCTTCCCATGGTGACCCCGAGCTTAAAAACATGGGCTTTTAGAATGGGCCGCGGAAGTGACCCCCCGTGAAACTCCCCCCCCCCCTCGCAGGTTGTGTATGAAGCTTTTACTCCGGAAAAAGAGAGTTTCATTTTTGAATCTTCAGCCCCATTTCTCTCCTAAGAACTTCCCCCCCATTTTAATGACGATATCCACTCACTACCCGAATTTCTTGAACCTCAGTGTTGTAAACCGATTCATGCGTCCCTCCGCCTTCCTCCCCCTTTTTTCTTATCTCCTGGCTTTGCCATATTTAAAGACCCCCCCAAACCACCTTACAGGAGCTCTTTCCCCTCATGGTCCTGTTCGTTAAGGTTTCTGTTTACGTTCCAACATCATGCCATGACCGTTTTTCCCCTTCCGTCCCCCCGTTTTTCTACCAAGTTTTTTTTCTTTTTTCCCCTGACCCTTTCTTGCATTCTCTTAGCAAGTCACAAAGTAAGTTCCCCCCCCTGCCCTCTTTCTTTTCGTCTCTGTTTAGTTACTTGGGTGCAAATAATGTTAACTTTTTCTTGTTTTCCTCTCCAAGGTGATGAGTCTGAGCATATATGTTCATAAAGCCTCCCCCCTCCTCCCCCTCCCCTTCCCCTTTCCCGAGACCCAAGCTTTTTAGCTATTTTCTTTTTCGGTTGCGGATGTGGTTTCCGGTGAAACGGACCCTTCCTTTTTGGCTTTTTTAATTTTACTTAATTAAGTTCCCAGGGGAGGTTTAGCGGCACTCCACCCAGGTGCAAGTTAATGATTCTGATTTGTAATATCTCCATGCTAGTTGAATTTTCCTGTTCCTTTATTCACTAGCCTCAGGATTCCTTTTACAGGCCTTTTTCCCTTTATTCCTGTAATATCCTTCTATGCTACGTCGAATCGATAATTGCCATACACTCCACCCCCTTTCCCCCCCCCCCTCTTCTTCTTGCAATTTTTCTGTGCAAGTCTTTTTCCTTCACGCCCGCCCCCCCAATACCTTCTTTTCCTCGGGGTTTTTCTTCCTTGTGTCACAATGCGCCCTATGCGTTATGGCAGACACTTGCTTCCCCTATATCCCTTCCCCTCCTTTATGTCGCCTGTGCGTCTTTGGTCCCCCATGGTAAACAAGCTTTGTCCTTTTCCTCCCCAATTTATCAACAAAGTCCCCCTTCCCCCCCTTTTTTTGTTTTGCTTTTAACTGTGGACTTCTTGAAATTACGGCATCTCAAGCAAGTTGTGAAAAAATTTTGTCGAGCAGCCCTTGCTCCTTGAGTTTCTGAAAGTTGATTCATCGGGACCCTCGACCGCCTGCCTTTTATTTTGCTCCCACCATCCCATGAAGGTTTTTTTTCGCTTCCTTTTACTGGTTCTTTTTTTTCCTCTCCCTGGCGGTCGAAATTTCATTTAGATTATTGCCCTTCGGCGCTTGGTGATCTGCCCTTTCCCGAGTCCCTCCCCCAACCGTTGAGACCCTTCTGTTTTTTCCATTTTTTTCCCCTTTCCCTTTTTGTCTTTAACCGTCAATCCCCGGTCAATACTTTTAATCTCGGTTGGCCACCCACCCCCCCCTTCTCTTGTCTCTACCTCATTGCCGTATGTTTAGTTTCTGGTTTCCCTGACACCCCATCTCGCCAATCGTTTCATGTTTTCCCTTTCAGCTTTTTTGATTTCTGTATTTCGGCAAGCCATATTTTAATTTATTCCCCTTGCGTCTGCTTTCCCCCAACCGTTACCAAATAGGAGACTCCCTGGATGTAAACACCCCCTCCCCATTCCTTAAATGATTTCGCGCTCCTTT
>Ga0179593_1527505_pt1 | contig 11298 bp, 29 predicted proteins | sample CZODoug2_1_08_16_FD_185931 | JGI IMG/M metagenome (GOLD analysis project Ga0179593, IMG submission 185931) | Vadose zone soil fungal communities from Angelo Coast Range Reserve, California, USA - CZODoug2_1_08_16fungal (PacBio error correction) | ecosystem: Environmental > Terrestrial > Soil >... | reverse complement strand
TTTTTCGATTATAAGACAATACCGCTTCATTTATCAGCTATGGCGACTCTGGTCGGCGACTTTCTTGTTTCTAGAACCACTTCCTTATATTGATTATCCTGCAGGCTTTCCTGGTCAGCAACCTGCGCTTTTTTTTCGTGGAATGACCTTTGGTTCTTATCCTTCTTCAAAAAGAGCAGGCGACCCCCCCCGCCCCCCCCCCCACACCTTTCTCCGATCCCCCTCTAAAAGACCCTTATCAAAACTTCGACTGCGTTTCTTCTTCTGGAGCCAGTCGCGTTTACTTGCCCCTTTTCCAGTGATGGCCCCCCCTGGTTGAACGCCCTTTGCTTTCGATTCAACACACTTGGATTCTATTCCTCGCAATCGAGCGTCTTTCTCTTTGAGCCCCCACAGAGCGATTTCTCTTGATTCGCTCAGGTGTTGATCGAGTCCCCTTCCCAGAAACGTGGCCTTTTTCTTAATGAGAACATCCTCAATTCCGACGATCGGCTAGGCTCTTTCCGCCGAAAGTCAAGTCCCCTTTTTTTTTCTTGACCTGCTGGGGCTTCTTCGACTTTTCCTCTCCCCCACCCCGGTGATTCTCGGTCCCCCTTACCCGAGGACGCGATCGAGGCTTCACCGACGTAGCCCCCGTTTCCCGGTACGGTAGCAGGTCTACGTCTCTCCGACTGGGTTTTTATGACCAAATCCTTTCTCCTTCCGCATCTCCCCCGGGCGAGCTTTTTTTTTCCAACGGGAGCGTCGGACCCATGATACATTCGGTCTTTTTTTCAGAGAAATGATAATGGCGATTCCTCCTGAAGCTCCTCGCGTCGTTCCTACGTATGTCCCCTCACCGCCATATGTACCTTCTCTGTCTGCCGGTGCCTGGTCACCTCCTTTGGGAATAGTAAAGATGACCTTTCGGAAGAGAACTCAAACGATGAGAATCTTTGAAATTTTGGCTAATTTTCTTTCATGAACACCAGAATTTTTCCCCTATTATGGTGAGCGCTCCCTCTGATTCGTTCTCTTTGACCCCCCCCTCTATTCCCCTGCCTCCGCCTTTGTTACCTTCGCTTTCCTTGATTATCCTCCCCCCCTCTTCTGCCACCCCTTCCGCCCGAGTACCGACATTGCAACCCTCCACCCCCCTTCCGTCCTGTCCCAATCTTTGTTTTCTCTCGCCCCCTCCTCTTCCCTCTCGTCCTCACCCTCTACCCCCACTCGCTCGTCCTCCCCTATGCCAACTTTCTACCCCTCTCTCGTCTCATCCAGCGCTCCTTCTCCCCCCCCGTCCCCCCCCATCATCCACCTTACCGCTCCCCCCTTCTCCCAGACATTTAGCCCCCTTCGTCTCCCCCTTCCGCCTCTCTTCGATCCCCTTTTTTTCCTCATTCCCACCTCCCCACTCCACCCTGCTTATTCCCTCCTCGCCCCGCCTTACTCGCCTGCCGCCCACCCCCATCCCCCCTCTTCCACCCTCTCCCATTCCTCCCCCCGCCCCTTCCCGTTGCACCCCCCCAACCCCCCCCCTTCCCGATTCCCCCCATCTTCTCAAATCTCAAACCTCTTTCCTCCCTGACGCTCTCTACCTTTTTCTTCTCTCCCCAGTCCCTCCTACTCCCACCACCCGCCCACCGCCCTCACCTCGTACCTCACCTCCCCCCCCTCCCCCCCGTCTACCCACTCCCACCTCTTTCTTTATCCCCTCCCTCCCGCCCCCTCTTCATCCTTCACCCTCCGCCCCCTCCCTACATCTCCTTTGCTCGCCCCCCTCCCACCGTCTCCCCCCCGTACTCCCCTGCTCCTACCTACCGCCACCCTCTCCCTCCCGCCCCACTCCTCTCCCGCATTTCTCCTTACTCCCTCCCCCGAGCATCCACGCCTCTCCCCTCCTTGCCTACTCATCCTCCGGGCTTCCCAACTTTACTTCCTTGTTATTTTCTCTTCTTTCATGCCTCCCCCCTACCCCGCCCCTCTACCGTACGCTCTCCACATTCCTTTATCTCCTCTTTCCCACTTTCCACTTCGCCACCTATCCCGCCCCTTTCCCCCCCCCACATTATTATCTACCTCATCCCCCTCCGCCTCCAATTTTCCACCTACCATCCTTCTCCTCCCTTCACCCCTCCCCCCCTCACCCCCTTTGCCCTCACTCCCTGTGTCCCTCCCCCTCTCTTCTCCAGCATCTCCCCCTCCGACCCCTCTTCTCCACCCTCCCAATTATCCTTACACGCCCTCCACTTTTTCCTACGCTCTTCCCCCTCGCCCGCCCCCCTACTCCCCAATCCCCCACCCACCCAGATTCCCACCAGCTCTCACTATTCCCCCTCTTACTTCCCCCTCGTCCCTCCCCGCTCTCCCTTCCAACACCCACTCCCCACCCTACCCCTCATAACCCGCGCTCCCCCCTCCAACCATTTCGTCCCCTACTCTACTCCATCTTCCATTCCCCTCCCTTCACTCCCTCTCGCCTTCCCTTCCTTTTGGCCTCCCTATCCTCTACCCTCGGTTTTCCCTTCTCTCCCTCATTGGCTTTACCCCCCACTCGCCTTTACTTACCGTCACCACCACATCCTTCCACATTCCTCTCGTACCATTGCATTTTCCAACCTCTCTTCGCCACTTTCCACCCCTCCGCTTTTTCCCTTTTCCCCCACTTACCCCTTTTTTCGTCCGTCTTCCCCTTACTTCCAGATCCCTCTCTTCGCTCCCCCCCCCCCCTCCTCCCCCCCCTCACCCCTACAAACTCCTTATTTCTTCTACCCCCCCCTTTCGCCGGACCCGTCCCCCCCCGCCCCTTTCTTCTGTCACCTCCTCTTCCCCTGTTCCCCCCTTCCTACTTCTCCTCATGACTTGTCTTCCCTCTCTTTTATGCCCTCTCTCCCCCTACCTTTCTCTCGTCTCGTCACAATTTACTCACTCCTACGCCACAGTCCCTTCCCCCTGCCCACCCCTCTCTCCCTTACCCTACCCCCTGCTACTGGCCCTCCCAGCCCTCTTCCCTGTCTCCCTACTGACCTACCTTCCCTTTTTTTTCCTCTCCCTCCCACCTCCCGACCCCTCCCCCCTTCACGATCCCCTCCCTTTTCTTTCTCGCTTCCTCTTTCCCTCCCCCCTTCCCCCCCCCCCCCACGCAATCTTTCCATCCCTTCCACGCCTTTTTTTACCCCATACAACCTCTCCCCCCCGCTTTTGCTTCTCTACCCCTAAGCCCCCCCCCCCCCCCTTCCCCCCCCTATCGCTTCTTCATGTTCTTCTTCTTTCATCTCCACCCACTTCCGCCCCCCCCCACTCCCCTCCATCTCACTATCCCTTCCTCCCCCCCCTTCCCGACCAACGCCAACTCCTACCCTCCCCCTCTTCCCTTAACTAACACTGTATAGATTTGTTCTCCCCTCCCTCCCCCCCTCCTATCTCCCCCGACAACACTCTCCCTTCTGCACATCCCCTTCCCCCCCCCCAGGTTTCCTCCTCCTCTTCACCTTCGCCCCCCACCATACCTACTCCCCTCCCACCACTCCTCTCTCACCCCGCTGTAGTTACCACGTACTCCTCTCCGCTCTCTACACTCTCTACCCCAGCTACTTCTCTCTTACCCCCCTACCCTCCTCCCATCCCTCCTATTTTCCTATACCTACCTTTTGCATTCCCCTTCTCCCTCTTCCTCCCCTCTCCTCTCCATCTCCCCCCCGCCCACCTACAACCCTCCTCCCTTACGTGGTACCTCTTACCATCCACGCTCCTCTCTTTCCGCTCATTTCCTACTACTCCTCTCTCTTCTCCTCCTCCTCTGATCCCCCTCTATCCCTCGCCCCCCCCATCCCACAACCTCCTCTTCCTCCGCCCTTATCACCCTTCTCCAGCTACTCCTTCCCCCTACCCTATCTCTCACCTCTCCGCCCACTTATCCCCCTTTCTCCTCTCCCCCCTCCTCTCCCCCCACCCTCTCCACCCTCACTTTCCATGCACACGCTCCTTTCCATTCCCTATCCCCATTTTTTTCTTTTTTTTTTTTTTTTTGCTTTTTTTTTTTTTTGGTTCTCCCCCTCCCCTTCCCATCCCGCTCCCCTCCCCCACCCAAACACCTTCTTACCCACCCACTCATGCCGTCTGCTCGCAGGCTCCTCCCTCTCCTATCATCCTCCCCACCCCCCCCCCCCGTCCACCCTAGATCCGCCGGCTCCATCCTCCCGCCGCTCATTTCGCATCCCTTTCCTGTTCTTCCCTTCCCCTCACCCCACGTCCCCCACCCCATCCCCCACTCCCCCCTTTACTCCTACCGCTTTCACACTCCCTCCCACCCCCCCCGCACCTCACCTCCACATGACCCCTACGCACCTCCATCCCCTTCTTCTCACCCCTCATTTTTCCTCCTGGTCCATCACTTCTCCCGTCCTGCCCACTCCTCTGCCCCCCCCCTTCCCTATCGGCCCTCCAATCCCTCCCCGCTACCCCCACTCCTAAGTCCCCTCTATTGGACCAATTTCCATCCCTCGCTGCTGTGCTTCCCCCCCTCTCTCCCCCTGTTACTCACCCCCCTCCCTTCACTCCCTACCCCCAATCCCCCTACTCTTTCCCAACCTCCCCCTTTCCTCATCCTCCCCCCCTCCCGTCCTCTCACCACTTGTCATTCTTCCACCACCCCTCCTGCCTCGCCAATCCTCCGCCCCCCACCCACCTCACCACCCCACTGCCCAGTCCTTCACCACATTTTCCTCCCACCTTCTCTTCCCGCACCCACCGCCCCCCCTCCCCGCTCTCTTCACTCTACCCTTCTCTACCCCCCCCTCCCCCCCCCTCTTTCCTCCCGCCCGCCCCCCCCTCCCCCTCCTACCTCCTCCTCCCCCCCTCTACTCGCTTTCTTTTGATCACCCCCCCCTCTACCACCTCTCACCCCCCTTCCGCTCGCCCGTCCCCCGATCCATCGCTGTCCATTACCTCTTTCTTTCTCTTCCCTCGCCCCCTCACCCTAGTGCCCCTCCCCCCTTACTCCCTCCCCCTACAGCTCTTCCCACCTTCCCTCCCTCTTTCCCCCAACCCCAGCTCTCCCTCCCCCTAGCCCTCCTTCCTCAACCTATGCCCAGCTTCCCCCCCATCTAATTCCTCCCCCCACCCTATACTTTTCTCCACCTCTTCCCTCCCCCGCGCCACCCCAACCACCACCTGCTCCCCCTAACAACCATTTGTCCCCGCTCTTCCAATACCTTCCTCCTCCTTCCCTACATTCGACCTTTCTCTCACCCTCCCCTCCCCCCTCCCCCCCACCCATCCACTATGCCCCCCCCCCCATTCCATCACTCTCCTTCACTCCCTCCCCTTCCCCCCATAGCTTATCCCTCTCTCCTAGGACGCTCTCCACCCCCTGTTCCCCGCCTACCTCTTCTTTATGTTCACCCTACTACCTCCTAGATGCCCTCTCCCACCCCTCATCTCCCATCTAACCCTCCCACGCCTGCCATCCAATTTTTCTGCCCTCGACCCCCTACCTCGCCCTTTTTGCTAACCCACATCCTTCCCAAACTCAGATCTCTGAACCCCCCCCCACACCCCACCACCCCCCTCCTCCTCCCCCCCCCCCTTGTCCCCCTACCTTGCCATCCCATCTTCTCCCGCCGTTCCCCCGTCCCCCCTCCCTACAAGCCTACTACCCTATCCCCCTTTTTCTCTTCCCTCCCTTCGCTACTATCCCCACTATCACCCAGCGCGTCCCATCCCCTCCTTTTATCCCCCTCCGTCCCCAATTAACTTTACTCTCCCTCCCCCCTCGCCTCCCACCTACCCACCCCTGACTACCCACTTCATCCACGACCCTTTTCCTGAACCCACACTATCCATCTAGACCCCATCCCCTCCCCCCATTCTCTCCCCCTTCCCTCCTCATTCCGCCCCCCGCTTCCCCGACCCTGTCTCCTTCTTCTCCCTCCACTTCACTTCCCCCCCCTCCCCCCCCCATCCCACGTTTCCCTTCTCCACCCTCACCGCGCCCTCCCACTTCAGCCTCCCTCCCCCCGGCCCCCTATCCCTTCCACGTACCCCCGCCCCCCCCTCAGCCCGCCTGCACCTCCACCTCCGCTGCCCTACCTCCCTACCTTCCCGCCCCCTTATTCGCTTCCCAATTGTCTCACCCACTCTCGCCACCCCCCCTCACTTTTTCTTTTTATATATCCTTCGCCTCACCGCACTCTCTCCTTTCAACCAGCCCTCCGTTGTTATCCCCCCCTCCTCACCCCCCGTCTCCCCCTTTCTCACCTCCCCCCTTAACTCTCACCCCTATCTACCTATGACTTCTAGTTTATCATTCTCCCTAAGATCCACCCCTCCCCCTTCCCTTTCAACTCCCCGCCACACACCCCCCCCACCTCCCCTATTCTTCCTCACGTTCTCTGCCATCCCCCCCTTCCTCTCCACCTTTTCCCGCGCGCATCCCCCGCCCCATCCTCCCCCCACCTCCACCGCCTCCCCATCTAACACTCTCTCCCCCGGTCCTGCTCCCTCCCCCTTTACATTGCACGTGCCCCTCTTCAACCTCCTCTGTCTTTCCTGTTTCTTAGTCCTTATTCTCACGCACGCTTTAGTTTCTCTCTATTCTTCCTCCCCCCCTCACCCTTCCCCCCCCTCCACCACCCTACCCATAACCCTCTCACCCCCCCCCTTTCACCACTTCCTCTTTCGCGTCCGCGTCAATATGTCCGTCTCCTCCCCCCCCCCGTGTCCGCCCCACCATTTTACTCCTTCCCGTTTGTGATCCTCCTCTATCCAACTCTCATTGCACACCCCATCCTTCCCCTACTTCGCCTCCCTACTCACCCCCGCTCTCACTTTTTGTATTCCCTCCAACTCTTCCCTTTCGCACCTCCCTTCCCCCTCCCACCCACTCCTCATCCCCCCAACAACTTCTTCCCTCCACTTATGTCAATTCTCCTACCCCCCTTCCCCTCCCGCTTCCCCCCTTACATATTTCGCTCCTCCCTTACATCTCTTCCACTCCCCTTCTCGTACCCAACCCACCTGTCCCCGCTTGCCCCCCCCCCGTCACACAACCATTATACTATTTCCCGTCCCTATTTCTCTCCCCTTCCCACTCCCCCCCTCTCCTCTTTCTTCGCCTTTGTTTCCTCCCCCCCCCTCCTCATCCACCTACGCAGCCTCAATTCACCACATTCACATCCCCCCTATTCCACCCTCCCCCGTCCCCTCCACCCACCCCTCTCAGCAAACCTCACCCTGCCTCGACTTCATCCCCCACTTCCTCCCCCCCCCTCGCCGTACCAATCTCTTCACCTCTTCATACCTCGTTACTCCTCTCCCTTCTATCACCCCCGACACCCCTTCTAATCTTCCCTTCCTCTCCCCTCGACCCTCCACTTTCTTCACTCACACACCCGCCGTCCCCCGCCCACCATTAAGGTCCTAGTCGCTCTCCTCCATCCCCCTCCACCTCAACGACCCTCCGGCTTCCATCCTCATTCCCTCACTCCCCCTCCGTTCCTCCCCCTGCCTCGCATGCCGCTCGACCTTCTTCCCCCCCCCCCCAACCCCCCTACCTCTATGTTCCTCCCATCCCTCTCCGTCCCATCCCCCCTTCTCTTATCCACTTCTTCCCCCCCCTCATCACTGCAACTTCCTCCCCAACCCCCTCCATTCCCTTCTCCCTCCCCCCCCCCCGCCTCCATTCAACTCCCCACTTCCCCCTCTGTTCTAAACCCTCTCCTTACTCATTCCTTTCCCTTTCCCCCCACATCTTACCGCCCATATATCCCATTCCCCCCCTGTTTGTACTCCTTCCCACCGCTCTCTGAATTACCCTGCCTCACTTTAATCTAGTGAACCCCCCTCTTTTCTGCCCCCTTCCTTTCCCCCTTGCGAAATAACGGTTCCTTCCCCCCTCTTCCAAGACTGGGTGATTTTTCTTCAAAAGAGAGAAGGATGTCCTCCCCCCCCCCCATACTTATTGAGCGGTGAGTCTTCCCCCTCTAGAGTTCCTTTCATGTATGTACGGTGAGGATTCATCCGGTTTGGAAAGTCTCCCCTTTACCTGTTTTCAGTTCCCGACTCTTTGGCACGACGCTGTATTTTCCCCATGTTGTGCGAGGTAGTTCTCTTAAATTCGACGGTTTCCCTCTTCATATCCTTCCTTGTGGGATTAAAGTTTCCTTGTTATGAATTTTCCCCTCCTGTTCCAAGGTGCCGCCTTGAACGAAACCTCAGCGGCATCTGGTCTCGTTTCAGCTGCCCCTCATTTTTTTTGAACCCTCTTTACTAGCCCAGTGAATTTTCATATGCCAGCGCCTGTCGAGTTTCCTTTTCCCCCGTGAAATACAGGATTTTTTTGTCAGAGATCTTTTCTCCTCTATACTAGGTGTTGTGTGAGCGCTCTGCCAGCCCATGAGCCTGTATTGCACTTTTCCTTCCTGCGTCTTCTCCCTCTTTTCCATGCCAAGGAATGCCCTGTGCCGAGTTTCCCCCCACCCTTCTTTCTTTTCGAGACAAGATTACCCCTTTGTTGCACGTTTCAAGGGAAATGAAGCATGGCCAACTTCTTTTTTTCCTCCCCGTCACTACCCTTTCTTTCATAAAGACCCCGCTCCAGTTAGATCTTCTCGGACGGCCCTACGAACAACGCCCCCTCGCACAAAATGGTTTCTTACAGCGTCCCCCGCTTCCTTCGAACTTGAAACCCTTCTTTTTTATTGGCTTTGTATTTTTTCAAACGGATGGAGATCTTCTAACGGAAACATCCCCTTTTTATGAGTCTCTTCCTTTTTGGCTCCCTCTCCAATCCGCGGGTCCTTTGGACCGCTCTGGTGCGACCCACCAGGCTGACGTGATGGTCGTTTTTCGAGGACGGCCTCTTCTTTCGGCCCGCCGATGGACCTCCTCCTGGCGCCACGAGTTGGTGAAAATTCCCTCTACCTTTTCCCCCTTTGTCGAAGGGGAAAAAAGAATCCCGTTCCGGGCGCCTTCTCCTCTCTTACGATGTCCCTGGTACCAGGCCCCTGCATTCCAGCGGCCGGTACGGCCGCGCTGGCTGCGAGGCAATGTTAGACCGCCCTTCGCTTCCGTATAGGCCTTCTTCCTTTAGCCTGATCAGCTTTAATTTCTCGGACAAGCCCTCCCTGTGGAGATTGGCTTGTCCTCTTCACGTTTATCGGCCCTCGAAATGGCGCTTTTTTCAAGGTGAGATGCGTGGCTTCTGCGTGTTTACTTATCCAAATGCTAATGAAACTTGGTGGAACTTCCGTGGCAAGCCCTCCTCGGACTACGCCCTTGGACCGATTTTTTTCCCTTTAGCGACGGACTTTTCGCGGAGACCATTCCCCTGAATGTCCTTCCGCTGTGAACTTGCGCGTAGAAGGAGGCACTGGCCGCCCTCCCTCTTTTCGTCGTCCCGTTTCAGTACCATTCCTGGCTGCTCCTCTCCACCGAGAACTCTCGTCAAACGCGCTGGCGTCTTTCGATCGGACACAGCTTACTCCCCTCCCTCCTTCCCCTGGGCGCCTCTTTCTCTTGGTTGATCGATTTATGGCCCATAAAGGGACACTGCCTCTTGTTCCCTCACTTGGATTACGCATCCCTTCCTCCCATTCGAGTTTTACGGTCCTCATGGGTTCTTTGAGGATCATCAAGCCGAATGACAACGCCTGACTTCTTCTTCTCTCCCAAAGGGCATGTTATCCTTTTGGCGTTGCGAGCTGCGCAGGCACCCTTCCTTTCTCGAGCGTCACCCTTCCCTTTTTTTTCTCGAAAACCATTCTCCATGAAAAAGGAGTCTCGTCCCCTAATACGTCGCAATCTCTACTCCTTCCCCCTTTATGGGCCCCTTTTTTTTTCCCTCCCATAAGTTTCTTGTTGTTTCTCTAGCTCCCCTCCGGCATTGGTCGATCCCTTTCGTCATCTGTCGGAGACTCCTTTTGCAAATGTGATGAATGTTGGCCCCCGGTTCCGTGGTGAAGCTACCCCGTTTTCTACCTCTCTTTTCCCGGCCGTCCTTTCCCCAAGGCTTCTTTTTTGTTCTTATGACTCTCAAAAAGAGCAGGCGTTTTTTCCCGGCGGTGAGATATCCTCAAACCTTTTTTCCCCCCCTTGGGCTCCGTAACTTTTTTTATTCAGAAAGGTCGAGTTCCCCAATCTTCGTCCTTTTTCTATAGGGTTGCGCCTCCCATAAACAACTTGGATCGTTTCTTTTCAAGGAAGCCGTGTTTTCGGGAGCCGCTCTCTCCCCCTACTCTCCCTCTTGCTGCAGGAGGTTCTCCCGTTCTCTTTTTTTTTGAAAGAACCGTCCCAGGGAAATTTCCTGGGAGACCACTTTTTTTATCGGCCCATCTTTTCCCGTTGCAGCCGGCCCCAGGACTGTTTTTACATGATGTTGGCTGTCCTCCTTACGACGAAATGTAAGCCCTTTGATATACTTTCCCCCTTCAAGGGCCTCTTGTCCCTGAACAAAGCTGTCCAGTCCATGCTTTCCTTTTGGAGCATGCTACTGCACAAGCCGAAGTTTTGGGACAAAACCACTCAAGGAGACCCCTCCACATTGCCCTTTTTATCGACGCATAATGTCTTTCCAAATGATACCCCCATAGGATTTTTCCCCTCTCTTACCTGAGACTTTTTTCGAGTATCCTCCATACGCGCGGTTCACATATGACTCGCACCGGTCCATTTTGCGTTTTCTGTTTCCTCAGAATGTTTCTTTGCAGGTGAATTTCTTCCTGCTTGGGAATCGTCCCTTGACCCCCCTCAAATTCCTAACGATGAGATTCCTTTCCCTTCGGCAGCATTTCCTGGCGAATATGAACCAGCCTTTTCCCTCCCTCCGGGTTGTTTCTCCTTGACTTCTTTAAACGTCCGATGCCTTCAATACGGCCCTCCTTACCGTCAGACTTTTTTGTAGTCCGCACACGATGCGCCTCTGTCCCGCAACACACGACTTTTTTTCTCTTTTGGAGCGCCTACGAGTCCTCCGGTAGAATCTCCACCTGTGTTGGCCCCCCCCCTTCCTCGCAAGCGTGCCTTTTTCGAAGAGGTCGGTGGCATCGCCCTTTTTCTTTCCCCCCCATATCCCTCTTCTCGTACGGAACCGTCCCCGTACCATACACCTTTTTTCTTTACGATATAAACTTCTCCGGGTTCATTTCTCAATATTGTAGGGACTCTTTCTTCCATTGGAAAATTCTTCAGCCCTTCCCCCCCTCTAGCGTTCTGTTCCTTTCTTGAAGTCGGGTGTGAAATCTTTTTGAACTCGACATTTCCCTCCTTTGGCTCTTGTAGCCGTCTTTCCCCTGCCGACCCGGACCATCTGGCTGGCATCTC
>Ga0179593_1422678_pt1 | contig 11298 bp, 11 predicted proteins | sample CZODoug2_1_08_16_FD_185931 | JGI IMG/M metagenome (GOLD analysis project Ga0179593, IMG submission 185931) | Vadose zone soil fungal communities from Angelo Coast Range Reserve, California, USA - CZODoug2_1_08_16fungal (PacBio error correction) | ecosystem: Environmental > Terrestrial > Soil >... | reverse complement strand
CTTGCACCGTTTTCTCGACCCCCCTTTTCTTTTTTTCAAGTCGCAGGACCTCCCCTTCTTCAAGAGCCTCTAATTAACGTCACACTGGGACCTGAATCTTTCCTCCTTTTCACCCTAACCCCATGGGCCTTGTTGTTCTACCCTTTCCTTCAAAGAAAGCCCACCGGAGAAAGAACCTGGACTTCCCCCACTTTCGAACAGCAATCCCCCCACCACATGATAACCTCTTTAATTTCCCCTCCCCAGTTCCCGCGATCCCAGATGGTATCTTTCATTCATCTTTTTTTTGCCCTTTTGGTCGCCCAGGCCTCCCCAGTGTTGATAAGGTAATCACCCGCGCCGGCAAGAAAAGTCCTTCAATTTGTTAATAAGAAGTCGCTCTTCGCGGTTTGTTTGCTGCCGTGTTTTTCATCGCCAAAGTTATACTCTCTCGTGGGGAGCCTGCGGCTGTACCAAATAACACGCAAAAATTTCTCTTCTTTTTGGATATACTGCGGTGTAGTCGTGTTTTCTTTTAGCACGAGAAGATGTGTGATTAGGGCACCCCCTCCATCTCCAACCTGGCCACGATTGAACCCCCTCCAAAGTTATAGTCGCTCCTCCTTCCGATCCCCGTTTATCCCAAAGGCCTACGTGCTCCCCCCCTCGCCGCCCGCTACAATACCCCACAATGTTCCCTTCCTCTTCCTCCAACGTAAAGCGCTTTTTTGCCTCTCCAGCCCAGCCCACCTTTTGTAAGACAACTCCGGACCCCGCGAACTCACGGACCTCCCCTCCTCCCCCTCCTTTTTCCGCGTTACCACCGAGTTTCACCCAATTTCATACCATCAAGCCTGGCCGGCACTTCTCCCCAAAAAAAGGTTGCAGTCATTAGGACGACCCAATTTTTGTCGAGCTTTAAACGTCCTTTCTGAGATCACTTTTCAACCACATCCACACTCCACGTTTATTCCCTCTAGGTTTGGAGCATTCCCGTCCGCCGTATCCTCGATCAGCGAATCACTTACCGCGCCCGGCGCCCTCCCTCCCCCCCCCCCGCGACCACCGCAAGCCAGCAAACACTCTTATTAGAAAACTTTCCCGAAACTCACAGCTTTCCTGAAGAGACCAGAAATTTGGTGATTCTCTCTTCCTCTCACCCGTTAACCCCCCCCGTTTACCGCGCTTTCCCCCCGGCTTGGACCTTTCTGTTGTTGTGAAATGTAGAACGAAATCCACGTTCTTATTTGTTAGAACGCCCCCCCCTTCTCCCGGTCGTCTGAATGCTCGCCTGTATCCCTCCCCTTCTCTTTTTCTCCATGAATACAAACCCCCCCATGACCCCGCCCAACCTCCGGCTTTGAAGCGGCAACACCCCCCCACTTCTTTTTGAACACGTGCTATGTATAGGACGCTCAATTCGTCTTCTTCTTGGTTTAACCATGCTCTAGGAACGTTCTGACTGCGGGGGACCTCCCGGTAGGGTTCCCTCCCACAACACGACACCCTCGCTAAGACCCAACACCCTCCAGAAAGAGGGGACTTCCCACCTCCCCCAAACTTCTTCCGTACATAGGCCGGCCCCCCCCTCCGGCCCATTGATAGTAAAGCTTTCCCATCTCTCTTTGAAGAGCCCTTTCTTTTTTGCCTTTCTTAGCTTGATACCGCTGGGACCGGGTTGCATTCCCCCTTCTTTTTCCGGCCGTGGAAGAAGTTTTTTGGAAGCTTTGCTCCACCATCTTGGGGTGAGTTGTCTCGCGTGCTGTCGTATTAATTTTGCACCTTTATTGCCTTACCGAGGTCCCGCTTCCTACCCTTCCCTTTATTTTGAGTTCCCCTCCGTCGACGGACCTTATAGTTTCTCCACTTGGCTACGTGGGTTTTACTATAGTTCGACACAACTTTTTTCTTTTTATTTCGTTTCAGCCCCTGGACCGGTTTCTTTCTTGCAGGGCGCGCACACTTTTTGGTGCCGTGCTTTCAGTTTTTTTCTTTTCCCTCCGTTTCGTTTACTGCCAGTGGATTTAGTAGCATTTGTCCCCCCTTTCCTTTTTTTCCGGTTTATCCCCGGCACAACGTCTTTTCTCGGGCTTTTAGATTAAGCCTCCTCTTTTCACCAATTTCTGGTTCGGGAATTATTTTTAGGATTTCTATCAGCCTTTCCCAAGTTGGTCTTTCTTTCTTTAGGGGCGGGATGGAAGGAGGTTCCCCGATTTAGGCGCTTTTCAATATGGAGAAGGGCCCAGAATGAGCCCCCCTTCCTTTCCTTCACTCGTTTTTTTTCCATCGAGCCAGCTTTGCGTTTCTTTACCATCTCTACCACCAATTTTCCGGGTGATGTTTCCCGCAAGCTTTTCGTCTGGAGCTTTCCCGGACCTCGTTTTCCTGTCCGATGCCAGTAGGTTGTCTTTACGCACCTGGAGTTGCCGTTGCTGACTTTAAACCGTCTGTTCTTGTGGCCGCATGAGGCTTTTTCTTATTTCCTGGGTAGATGTTTAGTTATTAGTGTTGCGGGAGAACGGGCTTCCTTTTAAGTAAACTTTTCTCAAGGGAGTGGCGGGCGATCTTTTTTCTTTTTTTCCCCCCCTAAGAGTGTTAGCTCCGATCTTTGAGCGAGTTGAAGTCTGGACCCGTTGAAGAACCTTTTCACCGCCCTTCCTGGACGCGCATCCCCTCCCCCCCCCAGTTTCTATTCCCGCGTACTCCCAATTGGGATTTCTTTCCTCTCGGGCCAATAGTTACCTGGATCTTCCCCCCCCACCGCTCTGAAGCGTACCCCCCCTCCCCTTTCTTCTCACCTGCTGTTTTCTGACGGAGCTCTGAGTTAAATTATAAACTCGTTTCTCTGGGACTCCCAAAACCTTAACAGCGATGTCATTGCTGGCTTACGCCAAGGTCTTTGTTTGACTTTTGGTTCCCTTTTTTCTTTTCCATTCTATCGGTAGGCATTTTTTTTATAGGTTAGAGTGTTCTTCCCATTTTCTTGGGTGCATGTCCAGGTCCCTTTCCCAAAACCAGGCGACCCCTGGTTCGGCTTTATGGCCCTTATTGATCTATGTCGCCATCTTTGTTTACTCTATCCTTCCTCCTTTCGCATTTTTCTCCACACGCAGTGAAATCCTCCTGCAGCGCCGTCAAGGGACCTCCTGTAAAGGAACCCCCGCCTCGCCAATGCCAACGTTAGTTCCAGTTGAACCCCATCTTCTCCTGTTTGCACAAACGGAGAGTTCTAGTCCCGTGATCGATATTTTTTGTTCTCTGCGCCGCACCATCCATCGTTTTAGGACCCCTTGAGGAACACCGCTGTCCTCCCCATTTGCATCCCGCCCACTGAATTTCCACAAATTCTCCCTCCCTCCCCGTGGCACGGCTTTCCCACGATGACGTGGTTTCCTTTTATTATCAAATGCTTTGCTTTACACTTTGTAGCGGCCTTCTCCCCCCGCGCGGCAAATTTCCCTTTTTAGTGACTGTTTTCTGCCCCGGGAATGGGGGCCACCCGGCGGTCGCGGGGATTTGCCGTCTTCTGTTTTTTTATGTTCCTTTTCGCTTTACGTCAGGATTCGTTAAGGAGTCTCCTCTTTCCTTCGGTGGAGTCGCCTATCTTTTCCCCGCTCCCTTTCCGGACTGAGACCCCTGAAACGTGGATGATTTCCCCCCAGCCCGTGATTTTTTTCTACCCCTTTATGTCCTACCACATGTTTTCCGCAGCAACGTCCCATCCACGGGGTGTTTTTTTTTTTCACTTTCTAAACCACGGTTTTCCCCTTCGGTTTCTGCATGGTGTAAATGCCCCCCCTTTGCATTGAGGAAAAGCTGCGGATGACCCCTTCCCGTTTTCTGCAGGCTCTTTCCCCCCATTCTTTCCTCCCTCCGATGAGGGAAACCTGGTGTACTGACCTTGTGTATTCCGAGTCCTTTGTGACGACCCCCCCTTTGCCCGCAGTTAAATCGTGGTGATGATGGGTCTCTCAGGATTCTTAGCATATTGTGGCTGGGACTCAGCCGAAGCGAGCTTCTGTTTCTGCTTGACTGCTTCCTTTAGCGCGAGACAGCCCCCCCTTCTGAAATTTTCTGAGCTGCTTTGACTTTCCGCTTTCCCGTACATCTCGTTGCTTTTTTTTCTTTTCTCCTCGCCGGGTTTTCCTCTCAACTTTTTTGTTTCAAGGCGGTAATTGACATGATGCAGGCGCTCTTTCAGAGCGCCCCCCCCCCTTCTTGACCTTAGCTCAACATTCGTGTGGTGGTTTGCCCCATCGGAAGAATATTGGTCTTTCTCACTCGCAGTCTTCGGATTATGGTGGCTGTGATCCTTTTTGTCTTTTTGCCGTTATTCATCGTACGAATCTGTTGAGTTTTCCTCCCCGACGGCTTCTTCTTTTCTTTGCGCCGCGTCTCTCTGCGTTGGATCGAAGCCTGAAGCGACTTCTTTCTCTTCTTTATGTGTGGGTACGATCAATTAAGAACTGTTTTTTTTTCTGTTTGCACCGTTTCCAGACGATCCCCTCTGACAGACTGAAATGACGCCCCAATATTAAAGATTTCACGGAGGGTTTTTTCACTCCCTCTTTCTATTTCCATGCAATCGGGTCCCTTGTTTTTTTCAGCGCAGCGACGGTCTTCGCCTTTCCGAAAACCTTTTCTCTTGCACTTCGAGGGCCGTCGTTTTTTTGAGCCCTCTGACGATTGGGCTCCTGCAATTTTCCACTTGTGAGCCCCTTCTTCTGCGGCCCACAAGCTGAAAGGAACTCTGCCTTCCCTCCATTCGCCCCTTGCTGTTTTGTCTTGTTGCGCAGGAGCCGCAGACTCCCCTGTCCTAAGTGGGTTCGGAAGCTCCAACCTATGTTTTTAAGCTACTTCAAGCCAGATGCCCTGCGCCCCCGGCACGGGCAAAGCAATAAAGTTCATGAGTCCCCCTCAGCATTTCTTACTCGGATTTCCTCCCCCCGGTGCACTTTTCTTCTTTTTTGCACCCCGCGCACTGTTGAGTCCACACCTCCGCTTGGAATTGGCGGTTTCCTGAAGAAAAAAATGTTAACCTTTCCATTTTTCCTGCGGCTTTGCTGTTTGCCACCCTTTCTTTCTTTTTTTTTTCCATGTTACAATAAAAACTGGTTGGGTTTTTCCCCGCCTTTGTGCGCGCTTTCGGCCTTTGCGTTGGCTCGCCAGGATATTACTTCTCTTATCTTGGACCATACCAGACTCCCAATTCATTCCCTGCATCTAATAGAATGTCCTCCCCCCCCTCAACATTTCTTGGCATTCCAGTCCCATATAAGAGATAGTCTCTTTCTTCATCGCGTAACGTCTTTCCAGAACTCCTGCCTATCCCCGCTGTTAAACCCTCTTCGCACCCCGAACGACTTCAAACTTTCTTGAGGGCGGCGATTTCCCGTTGGTCTTGGAACCACCGGGGGCCTCCAAGTCAGCCGCTGTAAAGCAGGTTGCACTTTAGCTTGACTCGTTCCCCACCTACTTTTTTACTCTTTTCGCCTGCAGCGGTCCCCCTTGTAAGGAGGTGCCTTTCCCCACTCTTCCCCCCCGATGGTAGAGCTCCATCCTTTTTCTATGTTGCCCTGTCCTGGACCCAGAGCCTCCCCCACCCGAGTCTAGTATTCGGATCGAGAGACAGTCTTCCCGTTGTGTAACACGCTGTTGCTTCCCCTAGTAGTCAGACCTCCCCAAATTGCAGCCTCCTTGCTCCGGCTCGAAATGTAGATAGATGTTCTTGACTTCCTTCCCCCCCCTTTGTCCGTTCCTTTACGACCTTTCTCTCGCTGAGGCCCAGAAGTCTCGGTCGTTCTTGCGATGTCTCCATTCCCGACTTTCGCCCGATGCTGCACTTTCTGCCGTTCTAAGCTCCCTTCCCTGAAGAGCAAGATATGCCTCACCCTCTCTTCTTGCGTCCTAATAAGTTACTGTTTTTCTACGCTTTACTGTTCACTAACATTGCTTTTTGAGAGCTGAGTATCCGTGCACACCCTTCCGGCAAGGCCAACCCCCCCTAAGTAATTTTTACACCCCATTTTGCGCTTCCGTACCAGCGGCGATTGACCCTATTTCCCTTTCCTGCTGCCATAGCTGTGCTTCTCTGGTGATTACAGGCGTCTTCTTCGAAGTCCTCGATGGTATGACGCGACGTCTCGGCCCAACCTTTGTCTCTCAGACCCGTCCCCGTTAGAAGACCTCGCAGAGAATCCCCGTTTTTCCGCCCGCTTTTTGCATTTCCTTCCCTTCCCCTCCAGTATTCTGTGTTGCACGGGGTATGGTGGTTTCTGCTTTTTCCCCTTGTTCGATTCTACAGGTATGGTCGCCGCGTTTTGTCCGCCGGGCGACCCTTAACCAAAGCCGATACTTTTTCCCTCCGTGGGCATTGCCGGGTTCCTTCCCCGACGCTCTCCGAAATGCGAAAGGGTTTTTTTTTGTTCCCGGCTCGGTTTCGCTCTTCCTTGGTCCCTCACTTTTTTTTTTGAGAGCGTCCTTTATCGACAGAGGCCCCCCAGCGGGTGGTTGGGTTTGGGGTTAGGCCCATAGCCCTTTCTTCTCCGAACTCCCTTGAAAGGACTGAGACTGCCCCCCCTGTTCCTGCTGTGTTAGCGTGCTGAAGGCGGACGCCGCGGGGAGGCACTTCCCTGTGGGGCATAAGCTTCCCCTTAAGGTAAATGTGCAAGCTGCCTTATCCACACCGCACCCCCCGCCCCCCCCACCTCGCCCGCCACCCGAATCCGCGTCGGAGCAGATTGGAAGCTTCTTCTGGCGCCCAAATGGCTTCAGATATTTGATTCTGATGTCTTTCCTCCATTTTTAGGCGGAAGGCTGAGTCCACTACACCCTTTCCCTGCTTGGATCTTCAGACTATGTAGGTGGCAATCCCCTGGCGGGATTTTCTCCCAGTATCTTCCTTGACCCGCACTGGCCTCCCCTCTATTGCAGCAGGCAGCTGACATACGGAAAGCTCCTCGGTACGGAGATCTCCCAAGATATCTCAGTTGGGTGCCTTGTTGACTTTTGTGTGCACGCGACGTTCTTTCCCACCAACAATGAACTTCATACCGCGGTCCTCCTTAGCCCCGGCAATATTTGGCGCAGCCGCCAGATTTGCTCCCCATGCCATTTCGCCTCTTGCCTCCTTCTCTTAGAGGCTAAGTGCAGCGAAATCTTTTGGCTTACGCCCAGTCACTTCATGGAGTAACATTCCTGCCGATTCTGGCTCAGCATGATCCCTACTTTCATCTTCTCAAAGATGCGGAAAAACTCTCCGATGCAGCAGCTATGACAGAGCCGACCCCACCCTTTTTTTGAGGAGGGCCGTGGTTTCAAGTCAGATCACTTCGAAACACTTCTCTTGCGATTTCCTCGTTCCCCTCTTCGACCCGAGGTCCGAGGGTTGCCGTTGCTGTCCAGCCCTCCCTTGCAAAATATACAGGAGAGAGTTCTAACAACTCTTTTCGGTCGAGGGGCAATTTTACACCGGGAGCACCTTTTTTTTCCGCATGCAGGCGAGAGCCCCATTTCTTCGGTCAAATTCCCGACCTCCTTTCCAAGCGGCGCCGCTTCGGGTTGAGGTGGTGGACCCTTTCGCCGCCCGTCAGCCCTTTTTTGGTAGAGAGATCGGTGTTTAGTCGCGGTGTGTCCCTCGGTTTGGGTTCGAGCTTTTCGTTTGCTGGTCCTCAACAATCTGGTACTTGTTTTACGGATACAGGACCCCCAAGTCCCCTTCCTTTTTGGAGCGTCCCATCGTGATGTTTCCAGGGTTATTTCTCGAGTTTCCCAACTGGTTTTTGATGGTGGATCCTTTTGCTCCCGGAAGTCTGTTTTTGCAAACGCAAGTTCCACCTCTTAAAGGCGGTGCCTTCTGTCTGGAGACCCCCCTTTTTACTTGTCAATCAAGCCGGTTTCCGTTGGGTAACCATCTCCTTTGCTTGCAGAGTATGGAACGCCTTTGACGATTTACGAGATTTTCCCCTTTGTTTTCGGTCGCCTCCTCCCGTTCACATTCGTAAGTCCTTTCTCAATGTGGGTGTTTCTAGCCGCCTATTTAATCAGCCCCCATTTCGGGAGGACGGAGAGGTCCACGATTCTGGATCCCCTTCTCCCCCACCCAAATCTGAGAGTCCCCTTTTTTCCATTGAAGGGAGCTCCCAGGCCAACCATTTTATTCCGTCCGCCGTTTGCGCTGTGGATAGGGAGCGTCCCCTGCGCCCCCCCCCTCAAACCTCCGGTTCCCTCGGACGGGCGATTCCTTTTTTAGATTTGGGCCCCTCTCAATGAAGCCTTTTGCACAAAGTATCTCATGGTCTCTTGTTCCCATCTTTTTTTTTCCTGCGAATGATCCCCAACTTCCGGTCCCTCGGAAGTCGGTCCCACGTTTGCGCCGTCGTCTTTGGCCTTGTCAACATTAGGAAACGAGTGCCCTTCTTTCCAGAGGGCACCAGCCCCGTATTCTGGCTTTACACCCCTTGAAAATCTTTTTCTATATTTTTGCTAATTGACGTATTAGTATCTCTTCCGGCTGGCACAATCCCTCGTTGATTGAGGAGTGTCGGGCGTCCCAGCTTTGTACCCACTCCGGGTCTCCCCCTTCATGCGTTTCGCTCATCTCCTGTCCCTGAACTCATTCCAGATGGCCCCTCCCTCGCCGTCAGAGGTCTGGCCCATTAACCTTCCCACATTTAATTTAAGTAACAGCCTTGCTCTCTCGCCGCCCCTCTCTGACCACGAGACCGGTCGGAGCTAAATCAGTCTTTCCGTGTCATCCCAAATCCTTTCAAGCGCCCTGTGCAAAGGCCGGTTCTACTTCCTCGTACTCATCCCCCCCATAGAGGGCAGTCATCCCAATTTTTTCACTGGTGTCTTCAACCCAGTCGCGCCAAACCCCGCAAGGATCCAGTTTCGCCCGCCCGCCCGATCTGCATTTTGATTTTTTCCCCTCATGCGTTCCCGGCAACGATCCATTTCATTTCTCTCTTCCGTCTTCATAGAGGTCCTCCCAGACCTCGAGCCAATATCCTAGCTGTTTTTCCGCCCCCACAGTGTACAATCCTTTCTCAGGCCCCCCCCAACGGATTTGTTTTCGCCGTTTTGGGATCAAAACAGTATATTAGAGAAGCCAGGTTAAGTCCCCATGTTTTGGCTTAAGTCCTCCATCCGGTTACTTAGCGTATCCTGCAATGTTTCTCTCGTCTTTTTTCCGGTGCCCGGTCCTCTTTCTCCTTTTCAGCCCGCGCCATTGCTTACCGTTCATACCCCCCGCGAACACCAGGCGGTGACGTGTGCGGGCGGTTTTACCCCCCTTTTAGTTACCATCTGTGCGTTAAAATGAAGGCCTGATGTTTACACCGTTTTTCCTTGGGTCTCCTCCGGCTCCCTTCTCTTCTTTGAATCAGGACCCTCCTTCTAGCGGCGGCGCCTTCAACTCCTCTTGCATAAGATGTCTAAAACCGAATGTTCACCCAAACCGTGTCCCCCCTCTCCCGGCTCCCTCCAGTTGGACCCACTGCCCCCTTTCCAACGAGTCCCTTCCCCAAGGAAGTGGCGGACCGCTGTGCTTTTTATGGTGCCCCCTGCGCCCCAGCGTTCATCGAACGCAATTGAAGGCCATTCCCCCACCGTTTGTTGGGTAAAGCGGTTAAAAGACTTTTTTCGCCCATGCTCCGTTTCCCTACCTATTGCTCTCAATTAAGCAGAGGTTTCCTCCCAGCCCTTGTCGGAACACGATGGTCGTTAGAAAATATACTCACCTTCTACACTCTCCCTTCCTCAGCAGCGAGTCTTGTCAAACACTTCGCTTTGGCATTTTCGGCTGCGGCCACGTACTGAGACCGTAAGTTCTCCTCTGGCTTTATCTGCGTTTAGTTCCCCTTCCGCGGCAATGTCGAGAGTTTTCTCTCCGTACCTCCCCCCAGGATGTCGCCATAGTCATCCCTTCAATCCCGCAGACCCCATATGGTCTTCTGGTTTTGTCCGTTAATGAAGACCCCGGACCCTTCCACACCTTGCGCCCCGTCGAAAACCTTCTACAACCGATGGTCCATATAGGAACCCCGCCAAGGTTGAGACCGTCTCGTCCCGCATTGGGTAAGCCTCCTCATTGCTGTCGTAAGACTTTCCCTCCAACCCCATCGTTGACTTCCTCACACCAAAAGTTCCCCCCTCCTGATTACTCCGGGATTCCAGATTCTCTGTCGGTGGGGGTCATATCCCTGTCTTTTTTACTCTCCCTGATGATGGGGAGTCGACATAATACGCTTTTTCCCCCCTCTTTCGAGGGGCAATGGTTTTCGTTCGGTGTCTGCGAGATATATGAAGGTGCTGGTATTCGGCACATCAACTTCACCCTGATTGACAACCTTGAACCTTTTTTTCAGCTTCGCGGCTTCGCTCACTCCCTGAACTATAAAACTTCTTCCAAGGACGCGTTTATCATTCCGAACGAATCCACTACCCCGACTTCCGGACGACACACAGGATTTTTCCCGGTTGACTAGTTTTAGATTTACCTCAAGTTTCTTGACTACATAGAGCCAACCCTTGACCCCCCAATTTTTTAACCTCCCACCCTTCCGCTTACGGCTAATTCTGCCTAGACCTCACTCTGACACCCTTCCCAACGAATCTTGCCATTCAACAGCGGAGTGGTTTTCTTTTACACGACCTTCTTGGCTCTTTTTTCCCCCAATCCACCCTCCCCCCCCCGTTGCCGTAAGAAGAGGGGGAGAATCCTGTTTTTTCGCCATTTTTTTTTCCCCCAATCGAGCAGCTCCGTCCCCCTCCTACGCCAGTTTTCCCAACCCCCCCCCGGCAACGCCGGCCCGCCCCCAATATCTGCTGACGCCGCCCCCACCGCTCGACAATTTGTGATTCTTTTTTTGAAGGTAAGCACAGCCACGCGAAACTTTCCTGCGTGCGAAAACCTCGTTACTAGTGGACATGGTTCGAATCCACGCTCCCGTCCAACCCCCACCTGCCGCCCCCGGCCCCACCAGTGTGCGCTCCATGGAAAACCGCGTTTTGTTCTCCTCCCCCTTTCGTGTTCTCCCTCTCCTCAAACCTCAACCATTGCACAACGCGAGGGCCCAAGAACCCCCCTTTTCCAATTGCGGGCCGCCTCAGCCCTCCAATTTAGGCGTCGTTTGAACTACCCCTCTGAGTGCGTCCTCTTGTGGCTTCGTACTCTTGTTCCCCCGCTTCAAAATTCTGTTCACAGGTCGTACTCCAACACCCCACCACAAGAGGGTGATCTCCCCCCCCCCCCCCCCCCCAAACCTTCCTTCCCCCAGGTCCACAATTAGGAAACCCCCTGCCCTTTTTTTTCTTGGA
>Ga0179593_1391336_pt1 | contig 11298 bp, 16 predicted proteins | sample CZODoug2_1_08_16_FD_185931 | JGI IMG/M metagenome (GOLD analysis project Ga0179593, IMG submission 185931) | Vadose zone soil fungal communities from Angelo Coast Range Reserve, California, USA - CZODoug2_1_08_16fungal (PacBio error correction) | ecosystem: Environmental > Terrestrial > Soil >... | reverse complement strand
AGGCCTTCCCTCATGAAGTCTCTTGAGTGCGTAGCTCTTTTTTTTTTCCCCAAGATCCATAAAGGGTGTTTCCTTAGAGTGGATCTCCCTTCCTTTCGAGGATGAGTAATCGTTCATTGTCTTGCCTTTTTCTTTGCATCGCACTTCAACCCCCGTTGCTCCCCGTTTAGTCTCATTTTAAATCTATTTTCGCCGCCGTCCTGACTATCTCCTTTTCTGGTTCTCGATGTTCACCTCTGGCTGTTGCTTCCAAATCCCCCAATTTCATCCCCTCCTCCTCTTGATAGATTTTCACATGATCTCCCGAGGTATAGTATTATCCCTTTTTCTTTCTCCGGCTGCGTGAGATTAACCCTTCCCCCTTTGTCCCATCCGATTACAGGTATTCAAACCCCATGATCCCCATTTTCTTGTACAAACCGCATCTCCTCCACCATTGCCTCCTTTCCTTCTACAGATACTTGCACCAGTATTCTGTCCCCCAGTCTTTTCCTCCCCTTTGAATTATTGCTACCCTGAACATTTGCGAAAGGAGGTTTTAAGTTAGTTTTTCCCATCCCCCCCTTAATCTCTTCTCAGAAATTGCGAATCTTCGAAAGTTGTTTTCTTCCTTAGTCGAGAGTTCCAGTATCCGACCTCTCACCAGAAGCTTCTTCCTCCCCCAAAAGAATGTCTTTTGTTTGAGTCTTGGCAGTTCTTTAATTTCTTCCTCTTCTGCCTTGACCGTTCGCCTTGGTAGGATGCGGAACAAGATCTATCCCCCCCCCACCGCCTCTGGGTATGTTCCCCATGGACCGCGCTTTTCCCCCCAGTAAATCCCCTACACCATTTTCTCTTTCCCTTGCTTCGTACTTCATCCCCCGCTCATTAAGGATTTGGTTCTTCGCCTCGTTCTGGTCATTCACGTACCTTCTCTCTACCCTTTCCTCTGCACCTCTTTTCGACTCCGTTTTTTGGTGCTCGCTTCTCCCCAAAGCTAGATAGACTCTAATTTCCCTCCGCGTGTTCGCATTGTTGGTTTACCCCCCATCACTTTTCGACCACACATTTTTCTTCTGTGGTGGCTTTAGCTCTGTGAAGCGAGAGAAGGAGTCCATTTATTGTCATCTTCCGCCCCATCTCCCCCCTTTCAGACCCTGAATTGATACTCATATCATTTATGGTCTTTTTATTGGCCTGTCCTTGTATTCCATCCCCCGAGCAATGTTTCAGCTACCCCCCTCTTGATTCGCCTTAAGGCCATGAGCGGAATTCCCCTTCTTCCTCTTGTCCAGGTTTTTTTCGAGACTGCAATTTTCCATTTCCCCCCCTTCTGGATGTGAATTATATTTTCCACCTAGTCCTTATTTCCACCGTTCGCAGCTCCTTCCTCTCTCCTCCCCTTCTTCCAGAAATTTTGAGAAAAACGATTGCTCTCAATCGTCCCTTTCTACCTCGATCTCTGGTTCCCCCCCGAGATACCCTGTTTTCTTTTTTTCACCGGCCAGAAGCACAGACTTTGAACCCCCATTTTACATAAACTTTCTACATGGTTGAATATGATTTTTCCTCCATTTTGAGTTGTTTTTTTCCTTCAAAATGCACCCCATTCCCTTTAGATGTAAAATTACAGATTCTTTGGCAAGGGTTATCTTCGTTTGTTGAGCGTTTCCCTTTAGCCCATGAGCTCGCGTTTCTTCACCCTATCTTTCGATTCTTCGATTCCCTCATTTTTTCCTTGCGCCTTCAGCCTCGTCATCTTTTTGGCTTACCTCTTCTTCTCATAATAAATTGCTTTTTCATCGAACAGCACTTCCTTGTTTCGAGGTCTTCAGTCCCCTTTTTTCTCCGCTTTTCAGCCCTCTTTGAGTGGAAGAGAATGGGATTTTTCTTCTTTTCTTCACTTTCCCCAACAGAAATTACCCCCACTTCCCTCATTCATCTCGAGTATATTGACTCCCCTGCTCCCTGTTTCTGTCCTGCAAATCTCTGGTCCTTTCCCCCGCCGCTTCTAAAGAGCCCCTTTGGACACCACATCTTGCGAGTCCACCTGCTTGTTTCCTTGAAAGAACCCTGACGCTTTCTCACCTCTGGCTTTTGGTCATGAATACCCTCCGGTGCCCCCTCTTCTCGCCCACACCCCCTTTAAGGATGCGCCCCAGATTTGCCGCTTTCCCCCTTTTTGTATGAACCCCGCCTGCCCCTGCAGGAGCGATGTACTCGTCTGCTGCTTTGGTCTTGATGGTCCATTTAAGAAGTGTCCTTGTACTAGGGATGCTTCGCTTTTGGAATGCTGGGACCACCGCCGCCTTTGGGGGACTATGTCTTTCTTCCCCCGAATAACTTTGGACACGGGCAACTGCACGATTCCCTTTGAGCTGCGACAAGGATGCCATCAACAAAACCTCTGGTTGAGTCCCCTATCTGACCGGGAGGTTCTTCAATCGCAGCGCTGACCCCCCTTCTTTACAACCTGTCCTCCGTTTTCTCCCCCCCAATTTAGTGCAATCTCTTCTTCGTCTGACCAACCCCTACTACCTCATTGAATCAGGTTCAGTTTGCACCCTGCACTTCGCCCATTTCATCCCCGACCCCCCCCCACTACTGTTTCCTTTCTTCATTCGAGCGATTTTCCATGAGTATCTGTAGGAATCTAAATGTCCGGCCATGGTCTAGGAGCCAACTTTAAGGTGAATTCTATGTTGTTTTTTATTTTGCCTCGCTTTGGCCCCTTTCTGGTTATGTCCATCATTTGGATCTAACGGAGAGAAGAGCCGAGGTCTTTTCACTCTCCGTCTCTATCTCTCTTTTTCCTTTCAAAACTGCCCTGGTCTGCTCACATGTGGGGCCAACATCGATCACCCCTTTCTCAACCCAATCTCTGAGCCGTCTTTGCAAAAAAGAGATTGACCCCCTCACTTGAGAACTTGCCCTTATTGAAATTGAGAATCTTTCCTTTTTGCATAATGTAAATACGAATTCCACAAGTCTCTTGGCCCCCTCCGTAGACCCCACCTTGATGAGGTCTTGACTCAGACTCCGCGACCCCCTCCCCCTCTATAGCTGGAGTCAATAAGCCGGTCATTATCGACAGTCTTTCCAATATAGATCTTCTAGTGTTTGTGACACTAAGGCCACGTCATTGGTAAAGAGTGGCTTCCCCATTATCGGTCAGTCTTTGTATATTTACAGAAGCTTTTCCTTCCCTTTTTGCTCTAAAGAAATAAATTTTTTACCCTTCCCCCGCATAGTTCCGCCCTTTTCAGTCTTTTCCAGGTGAACTTCTCCTTTCGGCGATGACTTTTTACTCCCCCCCCTCTTTCAGCTTTCTTTGGCGGAGGAGTGACAACCTTGGATACTCGCCAGGTTCCTCCTACCGCCCTTGGTCGAACACAAGCTCACCCTCGATACTAGCCTACAAATAATTTTTCCTTGAATCTTCCCATCTCCCCATCAGTCTTTTTCCCCAAGATTGTCCAAACTCCATTTTTTTCTTTACTTACCCCTTCTGGCCTGACCCGCTCTTCCTCTATTACTAGTATGCCCCTGTCTCTCCTCGGAAAAACACCCGTAACTTCCGCCTCCTACTTCTGGTTGTTGGACGCACCCTCCTATGGCACTATAGTCAGCATCCCTTCACATGTTGCGCCTGTCCCTAATTTCACGGTACGTTATCCCTTCTTTTTCTTTGATGGGGGAGGCGTTCGTTTTGGTTTTTGTGGGTCTTTGGCGGCTTTTGTGTGTGTGGCGGGGGTTGTCTGTTTTTTGTTGGTCCTCCTAAGGGATTCATGCTCCCGCCCGCAAGTGTCCGGTGATACTATGAATGGAGAAGTTAATTTTCGTACCCTTCCCTTCCTTCTACACTTATCCCCCCCAAGCACTTAACTCAAAAAATATTGGCTTTGAGGATATTAAACAGTACCCTGATGTTTCCTGGGGTCCCCTCTAACCGAGAACACGGGTTCCCTCTTTAAATGTGATGAACCCTTCATAATCTTTTGTGTTGGAGATGTCCCCCTAACCACTACAGAGGTCCCCCCTTTTTTGGAGACCCCGCTGAGCTTGAGCCACTGAGATAAGGTCTTAAGGTCTCCCCACTCTTCTTCCTTCCGCAATTCCTTTTCGGTTTCTTGCTTTGGTTTTTGTATTTTAAACGGGCCGGCCTCTAATGAAAATCCTTTTTTGCGTCCCTTCCCAAAGTCGCCCCGCTTCCTTGATGGGACCCTCCTGGAAAGTCCCGTAATATTCGTGCCTTGCGGCGCACCGCCTATTATCTATGCGGAGAACCCTCTCTTCCGCTGATTATTAGGGTTTCTTCCTGCTGTTTACAAAATTACTCAGCCCCGTTTTTTTACCATGTATGGTTCCTCCCGATCACAATTTTATTTCATTGAATCCCGGGGGCCGCGAAGAGTGGCTCCTTCTAGCACCTCGAAAGTAATTTCCTGATTTTCTTTTCCTCGTTTGACATACTTTCCCCTTAATTATGGAAGGCTTGATTGTAGATATTCTTGATGACTGTTCTAGAAACTCAGTTTTTTCGTCTGTCTTAATGCGTATTCGCCACCTCTTTCCCCGAAGACCAATATTTTTTTCTGGGTGGCGGTTGTATAGGGCCACCGTCCCGAAAGATGTATGCCCGATTCGACGTCCCAACATTCCTCCCCTCTTCGATGAAAGAGTCCTTCTTTCCGGGTCACTGGAGGCCCTCTCGATGTGCGCAGCTTACGACAATCCTTTCCCCTTTCCCCAATCTGGGAGAATACCTTTTACTCCCTATACGTTTCTATTACCCCCCCCGAACTCCTCCCCTTTCTATGGCGCGATTCTTAGTTTCCCTAACTTGGCTTAGGTTCCCTCTCTTCGCGAAGTAGATTTTTTTTGCGGTCTTCTTTCTCCCGCTCATCATCCCAATATTGTTAAGGAGTTTTTTTTAAGCTCCTCGACTGTATTTTCAAGCCATTTATAGACGGGTCCTGAGCCGAAATTTTGATTCCCACGGCCCTCGTTTTTCCCCATCATTTTCTCCCGTTCGGCCTCAGGAGAATTTATTTGTCTCTGACTGTTCCTCCCACATTCGGCTTGTCCAGCACCTCCGAGACTCTGGTAGATCCGTTTCCCTGTCTTTATCAGTCTCGATACGTGTTCTATCGTGTCCTCCCCATGCAATCCCCCCCCACGCCCCACGTTAACCCAACCCACAACCCCACCCCCCCCCCACCACACGATTCCCGGGTTTTCTGCCCCCCATCATTCCTCCACTGTCCAATTGTAAAAAGTTTCCTTTTTAATTATGATCTATTCGATACTCTTCCTACGCTCTATAGCATGTCCCCCGGTTCTGTGCTATCCACATGGTGGTCCTCACGGAGTTGCTTGCTGGGTGACTCAATCAGTTGATCATTCTGTTCTCATTCTTTTTTAGTTTTTCCTTGACCATTATCTCCGCTGTTGGTCTGGTTCGCTCTTAACTGAGTAGAGACCCCCTCTCCCGTCCACCGTTAGGCCCCCCTCCTTTTTGTTGGCATTCCCAACTCTTTTATCAAAGATTTGTTACTCTTTTTCAGTTGCCCGTTCGCATTGTAGGATTGGGCCCCCCCTCAGATCTCCCCCGGTAAGAGTTTTCTTCTCCTGACATTCTTACAAGTCTTTCCAGACATATCCTTTCTTCTATGATTCATTAGTCTTGCCATCATCCTCCGGTTCCCGGAGGAGGGTTTAGATCGTCATCCCTTCCCTCAGATGACCCCTTGCCCCGCAGGATCGCTTCCTTGACCTTTGGTGTTGCTCGCTCTCATTTTTCGTATTGCTAATATACCTGAAAAGCAGCTTTGTCCTTGCTTTGCTCTCAAGGAGTTCCGTCTTCGATCATCTTATGTGTTGTCCCTTTCTTCCTGTGTGAGAGCTCTCCCTCTATTGCATATCCCCCTCCCCCAAAATTCCACATTTCCCTCATCGTTCACCCATGCTTTGCCATTTGTTGGTTGCCTGTGCTTGTATGCACTTCTCCAACTAGCTCAGACTCGATTTCTCTGCATATCTGCCCGAGCTTCCGGACTTTATGCCCTTTCTCAAACGGCCTTTTGTTAGTCAGACTTGCCCGCCTTGTTGTTTTTCCACTTTTTGAGTCACCTGCCGGAGCATCAAATGTAGAGTATCCTCGAAAGCTTTTCTCAACTCGATCTCATGATCTCCCGACTCCTCTCTACGGCCCCCCTCCCCCCCAAAACTACTTTCCCTTTATCCATACTCACCGCACCTTCATTGGGGTCCAATTACATAATTATGACCCCATTTGTTCCTCTCTCTTCTTTTCCTTTCCATCCCGTTGTGTTTTTCGTCTCTATACTTTTCCCTTTGTCGATGTCCACCTTGAAGTCTGGCGTTTCTGTAGTTCTCCCGGTGTGATCTTCTGTTTAGACTAATTTTTCTTACGAATCAGTCTAAACCAGGAAGCTTTCTCTTTATTGATATACCCTCTCCCTTCTTTCTTCTTCTCGCAGGCTTTTTCACCCCTCCTTTTGGAGTCACGACTTATTCAAATCAATATCATCCCCTTCTTCCCCGCAAGCCCCTTTTTTTCTTTTTCACAGGAATTCCCTTCCGACCTCTCACTCTCGCCCGCTGAGATGGTAATATCCTTTACATTTTCCCTCGCTGACAGTCCCCAGGCCCCCCTCCCCCCCCCCAAGCCCCAGCCGGAATAGAGGATCCCATTCGTATCTTGCATTATGATACTGGAATTTTTTCACTACCTACCCCCCCTATTCACTTTCGCTCGATACCTCTTACTTCCGACACCCCACTTTCTATGCCTGGTGCATCTTGCCCGACTTTGATTGATCAGCATGCTCCACATCGTTTGGCTTTATAATCCTGGACTGCACCACGTCCTTGGCGCAAGCCTTGTTTAATTTTTTTTCCTCCCAAAGTTTTCCCCCTCAAGGAATGTCCCTTTATGGCCTTTTTCCCATCTCTCATCGAGGGATTGACCAGTAACTTTCCCCCCTCAGACGCTGTCCTTGGATATAGGTTTTTCTTTTCTTCCTCTTTTGAAGAGCTTTCCTTTGGTGACAGCACCCCGATTCCTTTTTTGATCCCTGCTTTTGTCCCCCTCCCCCACACGCGTAACGTTCAACTTTCGATGCCTTTTATTCATTCTCCCCCCACAAGTGCCATCCCCTCCCCCCCAAGTAGGGTTTTTTCGAATCCTCCATCCTTCTCGCTCATTTCATTGCGTCGACCTTCTAACACCTTCTAGATTTTCACTTTGGTGCAAGAGGTTTTGTTTTTGCTGAAGTTTTTAGACCCCCCTCTTAGAAATTTTCGCTTGTTTTTAACAAGCCTCGTCATCCCCAATGTTTCGCCCCCCCGTGACATTCTAATATGTGATGGCAGTGAGTCTCTTTAGGTCCCATCCTCCATGGTCCCTTTTTTAGAGACAGTTTTTCCAGTGGAAAATTGGCTGATGTTGTGACCCAAATTTAATCTCTTGACCCTTTTTTTTTTTTTTTTTCTTCTTTTCCTCTGAGGCTCTTCTCTAACAAGTAATCCGACCCCCTTCTAAGCTGAGTCTCATGGAACGACTCTCTCCAGATCTGTCTTCCTTTTTTGGAGTGTCAATCTGGGGAACCATTCAGGAGTAACCAACTTCTCTCCCCCACCTTTATCGATTTCCCACCGAGCCCTTCCAAAATCACAATTGATTTTCCCTTTGCGTTTTTCCTCCACGCTTGGGAGTTTACTTGCTTGCCGATGGTCTTTTTCGGAAACTTTACCATTAATGAGTCTGATGCGATTACTCCTCGTCATGACACACCTTGGATGATTTTTCTTTTTCGAATCTCACTGCTCTCGAGTTATATAGTCTGATTTAACTGCAAGGTATTTCCTAAAGCCCCCTTTTTCTTGAATAGCGAGCTTTAGTTTTTGTTTTGACACCTGATCCCGGAGATCGAGTACCCCTCTCTTCTCTTCACTTATTGTCACCCTTCTGAGTGATATTAGGTCTGCGCTGAGCCAGCTTCCTCAGTCTCAGTTTTTCCAAAGACACTCCCTGGTGTTCATAGGCCTATAATGTTTAGTCTCGTTTTTTTTTTCCGTCCTTCTTCTTTCGGCCTCGAATGCTCTTAACCTTAACCCTCTTTTATTGCGGGATTTTCCGTTTTGGAGTTCCCTCGCACTCCCCCAATTTCCCTCTATATCCTTTTCGCAACCGTCACAGATTTCCTCTCTCCCCAAGCTCATTCGCAAGGCCATATCAAATTGAACCCCCTAAGTTATTTCAAAGTCTTTCGGCCCCTTTTTTTTCGACCCCCGGAACTACTCCCCTGCATCGGGACCTGTGACCGCTCGTCGCTTTTAACTTCACATTGTCCGCCTCACACCTTTTAATAGTCATCCCCCCTCTTTTTGTCTGCTCCATTTTTTTTCCGACCCCAACCCGCATATCTCAGGCACTTTCTTATATAAATCCAGAATACACTACATTCCTCGGCGTTGCGCCTGCCCGAAGTTTAATGATCGATACTTCCTGGGCCTGAACCCCCCTTGATGAAGAGGTTACCTTTTTTTTTCATGACTGCTCCCCTTAATCGCCCATCCCTGATGTCCTTCTCCTTTCCCTCTGTTAATCAAACAGAGCAAGACTAAACCCCAAATATGGAAGCCATTGCGGAGGCCGCTTCCCCCCCCCCCTCCCGGTTTTTTTGCTGAACCGCTTTAACCGTGGTCAATAGTTTTTTCTTCCCCACTTCTCCTCTCCTTTTTTTTTGTTGATATTGTCTTTTTGATTGCCTCATATAATTTCCAGTTCGGAGGTTTTTGCTCCTGATCGTGATCTTCTCATCAGGTACGTTTTTTTCACATCTTCCTCTCCCCAATGGCTTCAATTGGTTTTCTTTTGCTTTTTGACCGTTTTGAGCGGCCCGAGAAGTTGCTTCTAACCTCCCGTGAAGATTTCAGTAAAGTATTCCCCCTTCCTGTCACCTTGTGGGACCCCAGTTCTACCTCCTACATCACTTTTTTACCGACCAGTATCCTTTCCGTGCCCAATTATGCTGTGCGCAACCGTCGATGATTCAATGGTATTCTCTTGATCAGACCCGATCTGTGATCCTCTTGTTTTCGGTGAACCCTTCCGCAGCCCTCAGTGTATGCTTATTGTGCTTTCTCTTTTAAGAGGCTCTTCCCATGTTAGCCTCCCCTTGACAGAAGCTTTAAGATAGCGGGTTAGAGCACATCGATATGGATTCCTTCCTTTTGCCCCGCTCTGAAATAATGATTGTCACTTTTCTATGCCGTTTCTATTTCCCCTTGTGTATCCAGGTGTGACTGGTTGGCTTTACGATACTGAGGTTAGTCGTTTTGATATGTCCGAGTCCCCGGTTTCCTCCGCCCCGCATTCCCATAGTTTTTCGGTTGAAGTCCCTGAACGGACATAAGTGATGCCATTGCGTGTCACCACTTCTTCAATGCTGATGTGCAAGGACTTTCCCTTTTAGGCGGTATCTGCACGCTCCCCCTTCGTTCGCTGCGCATCCTCTACGACTCCGCCATGCCTTACATAACGTTTCTGCAACGCTCTGAGAGCCTTCCTGATCTGTTCCCCCCCCCCCCCCCCCCCCCCCCCCCCCCCCCCCCCCCCCCCCCCCCCACCCTTTTTTTCCCAAATGAAGATTTGTCACGTCGCCATCCCTTTTCTTGTTTTTTTGAATACTTGCTTTAGGTCCCCCTATCTCTCCATTCTATATGCGTGTGTAGATATCGGAAAGATACCTACCAAGGTTTTTCTGGTCTTTTCTTTGGGAAGGAGATTTAGTCGGAGCGTATTAATGTCCTTCCCTCCTAGCGGGGCCAGGAGCAGTTATTCTGTCGGACCAGCGCCATGTTGTTTACCTCCCTATAACCCAAGCTAACCTATCGTACCTCTTGAGGCTCGAGGTATTTGTCTCGTTTTTCTGTGCTTTGTTTCTCCCATGCCAGGGAGTTTCCCCCCCGAAACTGACTGAGCAGCATTTTTTTTAAGTAAGTCTTCCCTGATTTACCCTCAGCTTTGAGTTTCCGATGAGTTCGATCCGGCTCCGACGATTCCCCGGGGACACGGTCAGTTCCAAAAAATAAGCTCCCATGTTCCCTGTAAAACGTCTCTGGATTTAGCAATTGCATTCTCCCGGGATCGGGAATAAAGTCGAATTTGCAAATCAGCTCTATTAGACCCCCCCCCTGGTAGTTGTTCTCCCCAATTTTTTGCTTATTCCGTGCTTCGGGTCTTCCATGAAACCATTTTCTTGGCATTGGGGATCAGTCTTTCTCAAAGCTCTTCGCTCGGGCCTCATGGCTAAGCTCTCAACTTTGTACTTTCCTGGTCGAGCGCCTTTTCTTAGCCCCTCTCCTTCGATCTTCTTATGTCTCCCACCTTAATTTTTTTTTTTTTTGTTAGGCTCTTTTTTTTTGTTTCGTTGTTTTCTTTTTTTTCCGTCATTTTGTGTTTCCCTTCTTGCAGTCGGCCCTTTTTTCCTCTTGTTGAGGCACTTGGACCACCAAAAGCCTTGTATTTTTTTTGGGCGGGGATAGTGGGTTGGGAGGTGTCTCATCCGGCTGACAAAAGCTTCAACGCCTTTCCATATAAAATTAAACAGCCTTCTTTCTTGTTTCACAAGTTAGTAAGAAATCCCCCATTCAGTGCCGTATGGCTTTTCGTAATAAAGCATCTTAATCATTTCCAAATTCCCTCGGCAATTTATCCTCGCACATTGAAGTTTGTTGTCTCGATCGCCAAAGATACTCTTCCAATTGACCCCCTCCGCTGTGATCATGGCGTTTCCTACCCCGTGGGACCTTTTCGCCCAATTTTACGAAGCTTGTGTTTCCTCCTTCTCCAGAGTGAGGCAGTAGTCCCCTTCGGTATTTCTCCGCAACTGATCCGTTCTCTTCAGCCCCCTACGTTGAATATAGATGCCCCCTTATGGGTCTGTTGGTCTTTGGCCCTGTTTAGTTCTTTTTTCCCCTTTGAGCAAGCTCTTCCAGGACTCTTTTTGAGACCTGAGTGCCCTGCTCGGTGCTGCCCCATTTTTTTTTGAATCCCCTCGAGGCCTTCTTGTTCGATCGAATTCTTGATAAATCGATGATGACTCTTTGGCCTCCCCCTCTGTACGGGCATATTGCCGAAGAATGTATCTGTATCTACATCTCCTTTGCTTCACCACAGCGATTCCCCATGAATCTGCTCCCCTCATGTCTCAACCGAGATCACCCCTGGACTCCATCCTCCCCCCCCTTTTGACCGCCCATTGACCATCTCAAATATGATGTTTGCCT
>Ga0179593_1385162_pt1 | contig 11298 bp, 10 predicted proteins | sample CZODoug2_1_08_16_FD_185931 | JGI IMG/M metagenome (GOLD analysis project Ga0179593, IMG submission 185931) | Vadose zone soil fungal communities from Angelo Coast Range Reserve, California, USA - CZODoug2_1_08_16fungal (PacBio error correction) | ecosystem: Environmental > Terrestrial > Soil >... | reverse complement strand
GCCAAACCCTTTGTAGACCAAAGATAGTGTCCCCCAATTTTGCCTGTCGGTCAGATCACCGGGGTTTTCAAACGTTAGGTTCTTCCTTTCCTATGACTCCCTAGTTGAGCCTAGGAGAATGACTATCAGAAGCTTTCGGAGTCTAGCGAGATCCTTTTCGCTTCGACACGGGCCTCCAATATGGGCGACGATGTTCTTACTTCTTCTTTTCTTTTCCGTGTTGGCCGCTCGAGCCCGCCGAGCGAGCCCCTCTCTCGGGCCCTCAGGGTACGAGTCTTTAAGCCGAGGGGGCGGCGCGGAATCGTGCTCGCCCTTATTTCCCGACTGCCTCTCTTCTTTTCCCCTCTTACCTTTTCTCCCCGAAACTCTTGCGAGAAGCTGGCTCAGCGAATTCCGGAGTAGGCCGGTAAGTTTTCACTCTCTTGAGGCATCCGAAGGCCCCAGAGAAAACTCCCTTTTGTAATGCTCTTTCCTTCCGACGACCTTCCTTTCCCTCTGAGCTACGCGCAGAAGGCCCAATCCGTAGGCGAGCGAACAAGACCGTTTAGCAGACGACTTCCCACCTCCGAATCCGGCTAACTCCCTTTCATCCACTCTCTTTTTCCTCACCGCAGGCCCCTTGTAAGCTGATATTCTTCCTTAGGGCGCCCTAAAGCTCCCCCCCGAGCGAGAGTGAGATCCGATCGGGTCGTGGGACTCCTGCGACCATTCCCGCCCCTCCATGCCACTCGTTTGTTCGGTTTTTCCTTTTTATGGCAGATTTCACGCGCGGATGACGCCGACAGCGACAGGACGGTCCGATGAGGTCGACCCCTTGAGGCTCCCTTTTCGGTCCGGTTCCTTTTTTGCTCGTCTCTCCCTCTGAAGAGAGCTGATCTCTTTAGGCCGCGGAACCCGTTATCTGCGGGAGACTGTAAAGTAATTCGTACTATGTGAGGCGTGTTCCCTTTTCTCTGAGGCTCCCCAGGCCCTCCCTGCGCTCCCTCCCCGGCATAAAAGAGTGTGGAAATTGCAATAGAAAGAAGATCGGAGTCTAGTCCTTTGTGCAGTTCGAGCAGGCGCAAGAGATTCTCACAGCTATCCTTTTCTAGGGCGGTTTTCTCTCTCGAGATCTTGTCGCGCGCTCTCCTCCCATCCCCCCGCTCGATTGAGACGTTCGGTTCATCCCCTCGCGGCCCCGATAACGGGCGCGCGGATCGGCCCGATAGCCGCCTCGTGTTGGCACCGTCAAACTCTCGCTGCCTTCCCCCGCCGGCCCGCGCTTGCTCCCCTTTTTTTCCTGAGAACCTCGCGTCCGATTTCGATAAGCGGAAGCGGAAGGTTGAGAGAAGCGGCTCGTCTTTGCGCGTCGAGTTTCGGTCACCAGCAGCGGATCGAACCGGGTCTTATGCGCCTCCCGCTTCCCCTAGACCTCCGCGTCCATCCGACTTCAAACCTACATTTTTTTTTCAGAAATCTTTAGATGCAGCGTAGAGTTCTCGTCCGTGGGGAAGTCGCACTCCGTTTTCGCCTGCCGCCGTCTCATGTGGTTCCGCCTGTTCGCTCATTCAGTGTCCTCCGCCAACAAGTGGCGCGAGTCTCCCCCTTTTCCCTGTTATTTCTTCTCACGGCGGTTGGAGGAGCAGGGGATCTCGTCTGTCATCTAGCTCATATATTATTTTCTTCGTTGTTTTTTTGTTGATAGTCTGTCTGTCGAGTTCTCATATTCTATCCCTGCGCCTTCTTCAACCTCCGTCTGTCCCTCCCTTGACCGATGCACAGGCTCCTCAATCCCCTCACCCCTGGTATCTCGAACCTAGCGAACAGGCGGGAACCCCACACTTTGAGCGCCCTTCCTACAGGAGTGAGGGAACTATCGAGACTTCGCCGAGCGCTGCTATTTTTGTCGTTCTAGGGGCTTGCTCGTTGTCTTTTTTTTTTTCGCGCTCTAGTTTCTTTTTCCCTTTTTTGCCTCGGGGAATAGAGAGGTGAAAATTAGACTTTCTTTTTTTTGACGAGTTCAGAATAAGAATTCCCGGGACTTCCCTTCACAGCTTTACAGTTTTCCCTTCCTACGAGTGTTCCTCCAATTTTCTCCCGCGCGTCTGCGCTTCCGCTCTCTCGTTTGACGGCGTACCCTCCCCCTCCTTTTTTTAATGCTTTTCATACGCCAAGCGATCCCGTTTCTTCCTCTTATTTCGCTAATCCAGATCTCTCGATGTTATCTCAGTGGAAAAAAGAATTTGCCGATCCAGCCCGCGAGGACGTCTTCCTAATCCTCTTTCCCGTCGTTTTATACACCTTCTTTCCCTTCTGATTGACCCCCCCAGTCTTCTCTTTCCCACTCTTTAGAAATCGGCAGTGGTAATTTTTCCCTTTGGATCAGACCGAAGCATGGCTCGGTTACGACCCCATGTTCGACGAATGCAGGTGCCTTCTCGGCTGAATTCCTCCTTTTTCTTTCTCCCTCTCTTGCTGCATTCTTCCGACTTCCTCGTGCCGTACGCGAAGAAAGACCATCCCAGTACAAAACCTGAGACCCTACAGGTTCGCCCTCCCCTAACGGTCTTTCGCTCATCGTCGTTCCCTTCCTCGCGCCTTTTTTTTTTATTTCCCCGACAGTCCTCCGAAATAAGGGGCGCATGGGGTCGAGGGAATTTAGAGTCCTCAGTCCGCCCTGACGTTGAGCGAAAGCCTATCTCTCGTCGCTCCTTCCTCTTCGAGGTGCCTCCGTTTTTTTTTCTTTTTTCCTTTCCTTGGTACGCAAGAAGCGCTGGGATACCAGGTATTAAGGTAAGCCGAGAATTAGGTCTGGGTTGCTTCGTTTCTGATTTTTCCGCTCGCCTGACCATGTTTGGGCCTTCTGCCTTGCCTCTACCTCTACGTCCGCTTCTTTTTTGTTAGGCATTCATCTCTCCCTTTACAGGGTTCTCTGAGGCCGTAGGATGCTCCTGCTGAAAACTTCTTTGCGCGGCGTCCGCTCTTCTCGCAGTCCTCGCAGTGGGTGTTTCGTGTCCGCTTTCACTTGCCGCCCCACGAGTCGAGGCCTTCCTTTTCTTCTCTCGGCTAGCCCTCTTTCCTCGCTCACCCCCGAGCTAAAACCCCGACCTGGCCCCTTACAATACAGATAGAGGGTAGCTGATCGAGTCCTCCCGGGGATTTCTTCCCTCCCCCCTATTCCTCCTCGCCTAAGAACGCCCCTCTTCCCTCCCTAGCAGTTTTCGAGCGCTACAGTCTAGAACCTTCAAGTATGGACAGGACATATTCTAACCGAGGCTTCTCGGGACGATAGTCCCACAATTTGACCCCTCGAACTGTACCCACTGGCCAGGGCTCTTCCTCGTCCTCCCATCCCACTTTGCTTCAACAGAATGGATACTTCTCAGAATATAGATTTTATCTACATACTTGTTGTTTTTCTCGTTTCTAGTCGCAACCGGTTGCTCCAACCCATTCTTTGTCCCCGCACTCTTTTCCCTTCCCCTCTAGTTATTCCTCAGGGCCGTGGGTATTTTGGGTATTCTCCCCCACACATAAAGAGAGATCACGTTTAAGGGTAGCCCGAGAGTGAGGCTATTCTCTTCCTTTCTTTGGTTTATTTCTGCGTAGGAACCGCTGCGCAGATCTGGGAATGTTTTTTTTTCTAGCCCGTGCCCTTGAAGTCGGGCGGGACTCTGAGCCCTCCGTCTTCCCTGTCTAGCTCAGGGCAAAGCAGATCGTCAGGGTAGTCCCCAGAGCGGGGGCTGGGGAAGCGAGGGGTTGCGCGTCTCCTTCTTTTCTCGCCCGAGATCCTCCGATCCCTTCTTTTTTCCGCGTATGAGCGGACATCTGCGAGGCTCGCGACTGACGAAGCGGAAGTATCAGATGTCTCTTTTTAGCCGCCGGAATTCCCCCGCCTACGTCTCCATGACAGCTCCCTGCTCTCGTCATCCCCTACGCCTACCCGCTCGCGTTCGATCTTCTTAGGCCATAGCAGGCCAAAAACCAGTGGCCGGGTAGGCTCCATTCAACGTTAATACTTTCGCCATCACCTGACTCTTACGGTAGACCCCTTTTCTTGCGCCAAGTAGTATTGAAGTATAAGCATGAAAGGTAGATGAGCAGTACGGTGGCTTGCACCTCATCCCTTGTATAGCGCAGCTCGCGTTCGCGCCTCTTCGGGGCGTGGGACTCGCTGTCAGAGATCCCATTCCTCCGCCCGCCCTGGCCACACCTTAGTTCGTTTTCCTTTGTAGAGGCCAAAACCGTTAACGCGCTGGTTGTCCGGACGATTCATCGACTCCGTTCTGTCTCCTATTTCGCACCCCCTTTCCAGTTTTTCCCTTGGTGTTCGTGCCCCTATTCGTTTTCCGAGCACGGGACGTGAGATTGCTCGTTGAGAGGAACAAGTGATCTTTGTTCCGGGAGTGGAACGGCTTCTCCCATGTTCTTTTTGTTCTCCGCCCCCTCCATTTGCTTCTCCTTTTGCGCCCAGGTCAACGTTCCCCTGAGATCCTTCGGCTTGGATCGCCTTACCTCAGCTCGTCGCTGGTCGTCTCGAGATTCAGTAGGGCTTTATAGCGGCTCCCGTGTTTTCTGGGCGGGTCCGGTCTCCCCTCAGATAGTGGTTTTTACGCTCTCTCCTCAACCACTCGCGAGGTTAGGAGTAAGCGACAATGGAGCGTCACGGGCTCGTGGATCTTCCCCCTCGTCCGCCCTTTTGAGGGTCTCCGTCAACAACGCTCGCTCAGAGGACTGCCGGCGCGCTGGGAGCCACCTTCTTTCCCGATCCCCTTTCCGATGATTATGAGAAGCGGAGGAAGCTTCAAAGGAGAAGATTGCCGATCGCAAGAGGAGAGCGAGTTCCCGGTCACAGCCATCTTTCTCGACTTGAGTTACGATATTTCCCCTTGCCCCTTTTTTTGAAAGATTCAAATGACTCTCCCACGACGACGAGCCAAAGAAGCGGAAAGCACGGCACCGTTCAAGTCTGAAGTGTCGGAGATCAGTGTCGAGATTGCCGCACTCTTTGTCGAATCGCCGCGTAACGAAGATTTGGGTTCCCGATTCGGTTTTTTTCCAATCCCCTTTTAATTGAAGTTTTGAGATACAAGTGGCGCGAGTTTCTCTTGTCAGCGGTTCTTTGTGTTCCTCCCCTTGACAGGTAGTCTGACCGCAGAGGGAGATCGCCTGCCCCCCCCTTTTCTCCTCTCTCTCTTTTTCCTTCCCCCCCTCCCTCCGTTTTTTTTTTTTCTCTCGTCATGATTCCCTTATTTACAGACGGCTGATACCCTGCGCTGGACTCCAACCGCCGTCGTGTCGAACCTGCTGACCCAAGGCGAACTCTCGCCACTTGTATCTGCACCTTTGTCTCTTCCCTGGCCCCACACTCGTAACCTTCTTCTCTTCTCCCCGGCGTTCTTGCAGCTCGATTTTCTCTGACGAGACGTGCCTTTTATTTTCCCCCCCGTTCGGGCCGCGGCTTGCTCGCCCTGTAGTCTCTTTCTTGCGCTCTCTCGGGTTTAAGAGTTCTAGTCATCGAAGTGCCCCCATCGTCGAAAGCTTTTTGGTGACCCGTAGTGACCTCTCCCTCCTTTTCTTCCCTCTTTCGCCGCTTTTCTCCGTGCCTGCTTCCGACTTTCTAGACCCTCTATCCTCCCCGCGGTGTCCTGCACACCGTCGCGTGGCGGTCTGCTCGAGCTTTTGGTCCCCTCCCCCCGTGAATCGGGTGACTGATGGGTCCGATCCGCAAGCCGATCCCCTAAGCGACTGCCCTCTTCTTTCGGGCTTCCTTCCTACGTCTCACTCTTTTCTTGTTTTTGCGGGTTCACCGATTCTTCTTTCATACCGCCCGACTACGTGATCTCTATGAGAATTGCTGCTCGCGCTAGGATAAGAGACGAGCGCTTGCGATCGATTCACCCACTCTTTAGTGCCAAGGCCCGTTAAGGTCCTCCCGTTCTGGGCGCATGAAAGAATGGCAGATGGCCCCAAAAAAATACAATTGCGTACGAATGACGGTCCTCCCGTGTGCCTAATCGGTGTTTGCGTCCTCAGCTTACGCATCTTATTCCTCTTTGCTCCCCCCTCCTCCTGCCCTCCTCAACGGAAAAGTCCAGGTCTCCCTCACGGGGGTTTCATCTTCCTCCCTGAAAGTGCACTTGGTCGTTGTGAATCTAGTTTTAAATCGGTTCTCATTCGCCAGCGCCAATTAACTAGGTTGCTCATTCGTTTTCTAGGTGGCCGTCTCCTGCAGGCACGTCCACCGTCTCCTTGAGCGAACTCTGCGTCCCCGCTAGATCCTTCAGGGGCTCCCCCCAGTCCGCATGCTAAAGCGGGACCGGCCGCTTTATTGACAAGTCCCGGAGCTACCAGGTCTTAATGGATATAGTGCGATTCGTGATGGCTTTCTGCTTCGTTCGCTTGTTTTCTCTCTTGAAAGTTTTCCTGAAGCTTTTCCTCGACCAGCTAGAGTACGAGAGAGGGCGTGCGTACTTTCTTGCAGTAACTTGTCTTCGGAGACGTCGGTGCTCCTTTCTGACCAACTTCGTATCTAATCCTTTTTTGATTCCTCCTAGTCGCGCAGATGATCGCAGGTGTCATGAGGTGTAGCAACTTTGTTGAAGTCTGAGGATTTCTTTGGGACTGATACGAGTTCGCGTCCCCCCCTCGACTCCACCTACACCCGCCATTAGTGGACGACCATGAATCTATATGAGGGTTTTGGATAGAGATCTTCGCATCGTGCGATTCGTCAATAAATCCCTTTTCCCGCAGCCTAACGCCCCCCCCCTTCGCCCAGATTTGCGCCCCCTGTTTCGAAGCGCCGCTTCTCGATCGAACTCGCCGCCGTGAGATAATATACTAAGCCCCCTGAGTCTTTTGAGGCGAGCCGCCACTAAATGTTGACCCACGGGTGTTTGGCGCCGTCCCTCTTGCTTACCACCTATCTTTTGGTCTTTTTTCCTTGCCGTTCCTCTCTCTCTCCCCTTCCTCTTGTGGGAGATGCTCGAAAAAAAGTTAGCAACATGATCGTGGTCCAACTTGCTGTCGGTAGGCAGCTACAGCTTCCCGTGGGTTCCCCCTTTTTTTCGCTTCTTGGGTTTTCTCCCTTCCCGAGAGTTCCCTCGTCTTTGAGGAGCCTGATCCAGACTGCCTTTCTATTAGCGTCATTTTTAAAGCGCCAGGGCGCAGATTCGTGCGACTTTCTTTCGCTCTCTTCTTATTTCTTTCGGGACCTCTTTGCCCTTCTCCCTCAATGATCAGCTTCGCGGGCCGACCATCCTTCTCTTTCAGTCGTCCGTTCTGTGCTTGACTTATGAGTGGGGTGAGATTTACTAACTTCTTGCTCTCCCTCTCTCTCAGAGCTCTCCCTTCCTTTTCCCTTTTCCTCTCCTATTTCTCATCGGGACACTCTGCGACTTGAGAGACCCGAGTCTCCTGAAGAGTAGATGCTCGAAGGTTTTCGACCAGCTCCATCCTCGGCCCGAGAACGCCTGTAACTTTCTATCTTGACTTGGTTCAGATCCGCCCGCTCGAGTGGAGCTTCAAGCAGGGCCAAGTGCCCGGGTCCTTAGCGAACAAAAATTTGTCTCCCAACTCAGCAGACCCCAACCTACTCCTGATAGATCAATATCAACTTTGAGCCAGTCGCGTCCGAAGATAAATCCTGTAAAAGCGTAAGGTGTAGTGTACAGGGCGGACGGCTGGATCCTCCCCTCTCTGAAGGCTCTCCGTCAGAATTCTTTCTCGCCCGATCTTTTAGTGGGTACCCCCATCTTGACTGAGAAACCCTTTCCTAGAACGCCAGAACACCCTTAGTTAGGTGAGCTGGCGATGGTCACCCGTACCGCGAGGCTCCTCCTCTCAGCGACCTTCCCCTTTTCCTTTTCCGAGGGGGAGCACCCTTTCGGTCTCACGGTTCGGTGTTTATATGATTTTATGAGAGGCAGAGGAAACGTTATCTGCTTCTCGCTGAGGTCGACGTACCTTTTCCTTTCTGTGCTCCTTTTGTCCCAATGTTTGTTTGGTTTTCCGCCAGCCTTGAATTCTCTCTGTTCGCCCAGTATTCCACTGCCGCTCCTTGCCCTCGTTTGGATCTCCAGCCAGGGTCTGGCTATTTCCTAGCCGCTGCCTTCCCGTCCCTCGTCTTAGTCCCCCAACAACGTGAGAGTTCAGAGCCCAACGGTTCTCTACCGTACCGGGGACCATCTACACCTCCTTAGCCCCCGCATATACCCCTACCCCTACTGGAGGGATCGATCCGAACGATTCGGGTTGCCCCTGCTACCCGCGGCCCACCTCTTCGATGATCCGTCGGATGTCATTCCGTCCCTTTCCCCCCCTTTCTTCATCTCCTTCAAAGGGAACTGCTTGCTTACAGTCAAGTCCCCGTGGCGTTTCCGTAATCGAGTCAGGCGAGCGCGCGGGCTGCCTCTCCCTTTTTGCAGGAGCCCCCCCTCTGACCTCTTCTTTTTCTCCTGGAAGCGGAAAAGGTCCACCGGAAGAACTGGCGATCAGCGGCTTGAGTTCCCGGTCACCCGCAGCGGATGACTACACTTCAGGTTCCGGCCTGATGAAGACCGGGACACAACTCCGAAGAAACGAAGCGCAGAACGACGAAACACTGAATCATATCTTTCGCCTGAACCACCTATGAGCAGTATCCCAAGATCCCTTGCCACCGGTTACTTTCATAGAATGCTCTCATCCTCTTCCTCCCCGTCCCTCTGCCCCCTCCCTCGACCGCGATATTTTCCCCCCCCCCCCCATAACTCGAGCAGTTTACACGTTCACTTTGCCCCTGCTGCTAGGTTGCGATGTAGATTTGATGCCCTCACCACTCTCCCCCCCTTCCCCTCTCTGACCCCCCCTCCTCATCCGTCTCCCCACCCCCCCCAAGACCGCCACTCCTCGGAAGCCACCTCTCCCGACTCCAGTCGGAACGAACACTTAAGGTACTGTCATCACGCCCCACCTCTTCCCCTATTCTGCTCCTCTGCTACTCCTCGCCCCTTCTTCAGGACCCGACTTTTACCGTAAAGTCCACTCCCATTAGGATTTGCGAATATCCCCTCTCGAGTGGGCGCGTCCCGATCCAGACAAATTCCACTCTGCAAGACTTCACCGGCCTGTAACCCATGCAATTCGGCGTACTACCTCATTCCCCCCGTTCTTCTCCGGTCCCCCCACGTTCTTCGTCCTCACTCTTCCTATTATCCCTCCGGTAACTTCCCTCGCCCCCACCCCCGCCTACCCCCCCCCCCCCAGCACCCTTCTCCCCTACAACCCACCACCACCAGACTCCTTACTCTCCCATCCCCACATTTCCCTACCTTTCTCTTCCCCCCCCCTCCTCCCCCCTCTCCTACTCTCCCCCCTTATACCCTCTCCCCCAAATTTACCCAACCCCTACTCGAGAAAGGGACCCCTTTAGCCGTTCGCCTCCTCGGGGTCACAGCGGCTTCGCACCTGCTGCGGAAGACTTATACCTTAACCCCTACACCCGGGGAGGAAGAAGGTAGAAGCTCTCGGGCATGCTCAGGTTCCGGATACTAGATAATATATATTTTACCCTCCTAAGTTTTGTTTTAGCTCTATGCAAGTGTCTCCATCCTTTCCTCTCCTTCCGGCTTTTCCACCAGAGTAGCAGACTCCCCAGTCCCCCCTGAGAGAACTAGCCATGGTTATCTCGAACCTTCCCACAGGTCCCCCCCCCCCCCCCTTATTCCCGGACAACGGGAGGCTGTGCCAATCCGAGCAGGAAGAAGAGATTGCTCGCCCGCTGTGCGGGCGCTGGCTTGAGCTGTCGTTTTGCTCTTCTCCAGCGGTGTCTCTTTGGAAGGTCGGAGCGGAGGAACTAGAAGTGACACCTAAGATCCCTATGCTGGTGACCGAGGACCCCTGCCCTCATGAGAAGACCCAAGATGACTCCGTGGACGGCCGCTCAGATTTTCCGTTTCCAGTTCATCGTCCCGCGAGTGGGCAATCCCACCCACGGGGAACACCTAGAGCCCCCGTGAGCCCTGCTCACGCGCGTTCCTGCGAGACAGAAGAAGGTCTTACATTATGTCAGATAAGAACAGAGACAGGGGCCGAGCTATCCGTCTTTTCCCCCTGCTTCTCCGAACGTATTAGAGCGAGTGTTCTCGGCGTTTTCACCGATCTTCGTTGCTCTTCTTTTTCCCGACCGCTTGATCCCGTATCGACTCGCTGGTGCTCGCCTTTTAGCCCTCGCCCGCTGCAACGCTTTCCACCTCTCGGCCGACGTCCTTGCATGGAGGCTTTTCTGTTTTTCCCTCCATCGATTATCCTTTTCCTGGCTGGCACCCCCATAAAATGAGGACGAATCAGGGTTTTCCTCCTCCCGTTACAGGATTAATAGTTGTTTCAGCAGTATACTACGAGCTCATCTAGTCCTTAGTTGCTCTCTAACCGATCTCAGCACACCGGACCCCTTCCAACCACTTTAAAGGTTTGTTCCAATTCCTCCCCCTCAAACGGCCGGTTTTCGTACTCGTCAGTAATAAGAGAGAGTTAAGTTTGCTAGCCTTCCCTCACAGCAAAGGTTGGAGAAGGGAGTTCTGGACTTTGTCGCGCAGGCAGAGTCACCATCCCCTTATCTTGTCTCGAACGCGATCGCCTCCCTTTTCTCCTCTTCTTCGGCTTGGTCCCCCATCAGTACGCGATAACTTTGTACTTTTCCGGCTCTTATCGGCCAGACCTTTCCTTGGATACAAGTGCTTTATGTTATTAGCAGGAGAATCGGTGATCCTTTAGGTAGAATTGGTTAGTTAACGGCCTTGTGGGGATGAGATTGTCTCTTCCTCCTCTCTTTCGGCTCGGACTCGATTCCCTCTTTTTTTAGACCTTCTTCTCCTTCTTCTCGACCTGAGATTATGCTTTCCGTCCTTTTTTTTCTTTTCTCGCAGTGTCTCTCCTCGTGTCCGTAAAGGTGTTTTCGCAACGAGTTTCCGTGATTCGAGTGTTAGCACGAGTTCGCGGCACCCCTCTCAGCTTAAGACCCCCTCCCTCCGGTTACGCACCTGTACCTTTCGTACGCGTCGAAAGAGATCCGATCTGATCGGTCGGGATCTTAGACTCCCTCCTTCTATTCTCCTACTCCAGCCCCCCTTTCGTGCAAAGATTGATCCCGGTCGACCGCTACCTCTGCGGACGAACTCTCTTCCTTCTGATCAGTAATCTCCCGAGGTTATAGGGAGGATCGTGACAGGGACCCCCTAACTTTTTGTTGCCACCCCAGTTGGACGAGGTAATCTACCGTCGACAGTCATCGTTGCGGACCACCCAGTGTTGTGGATACGGTTTTGCTCGCTTTTG
>Ga0179593_1328759_pt1 | contig 11298 bp, 7 predicted proteins | sample CZODoug2_1_08_16_FD_185931 | JGI IMG/M metagenome (GOLD analysis project Ga0179593, IMG submission 185931) | Vadose zone soil fungal communities from Angelo Coast Range Reserve, California, USA - CZODoug2_1_08_16fungal (PacBio error correction) | ecosystem: Environmental > Terrestrial > Soil >... | reverse complement strand
CAGGGAGTACAGAACCCCACCCATGTGCTCACCTGCTTTTGACTCCGATCCATCGCTTCGTTTTTCTTAACTTTCCCTTCTTCTTTCCGTTATTTTTTCCTTTCCAGGCCCCCGTACTTGAGTGCAGCGGATCTGTTTTATCTCAGTCCACAAAGAGCTCTGCTCCACTTGGCCCCGGCCCCTTAGGTTTGACAATCCCAGTTGACGCCCCTTTCCACCCGTACCTACTCCCTATAATCCCGAAACGCTTCGATAATACAGAACTTCCGGTTCCCACGTCTCCTCTTTTTTACGCGCGTACGCAATTCCGAGTTTATTTTTTTAGTGTTCACGTGTCCGCATGGAGTATTCCAAAGTCTGTTTGGCTTGTTTCTCTTGCGTACGCCGATGAGATCCACGTTGACAAACTTGGAATCCCCCGCAGCTGACCCCCTTCTTGAACTACAGTACGGGAATGGTCTTGTCTAATCTTATTTTTTCCTCTCCTCGTCTGAGATTACGACCAAATTCACGCCAATAACCTTTTCCCTCAATGTTTGGGCGGGACGTTTCAACTGTGTCGATACTCGGCGTTTCCAGCGACCCCCCTTCAAACTTCCCTTCCCCCCCTTGGTGTTGCTTATCTCGACACGCGCCTGGTCTCGGGGCTGTGACTCTCCAACCCCGATAACTTATTATTGCGCGGCCTTTTTCGTTTTCATAAGCCCGTTTTCCAAGTATCGGGATTAGGGACGTTTTTTTTTCTGATTTTTAGTTCGACTGAAGTGGTGTCTCGCCCTCATTTTTCCGGTTCACACCCCCCGCCGGCAGCACGTTTTGCTCTCTTCTTTGGGGAACTTCATTATCCCGAGGACTCTTGCACGTTCTGGTCTATTGACGGCAAGAGGCTTACTTCCCCACCGATTTCGCCCCTCGATGGATCGGGCCGTCCCCCATTTTTTATACTTTTCGATGCCTCCCGAGTTTCCGAATTCTTGATTATTCCCGCAGCGCAATTTTTATCTGAACAGCCGCGCGAAGCCTACTCCGAGCTTGGCCGTGCGGTTTTTTTGTTCGAGAATTTCCAGCCGGATTTCTTTCTGTTGTAACACTTTTGGTCTCAGCAATCCCTTGTTGCGAGTCGCTGCTCCCGTCCCTGTATCCACCCACCTTTGCTACCTCTATTGCACACCCCTCCCCAGTGTTAGCCTTAGCTCGCGCTGGCCTGAAAGGGGTCTTTTTAACGCGAACTTGCGCGCCCATCCCGTTCGTCGGCGTCGCTTGACTTCAATCGAATGGCCGGTTTCCCTGAGTTTTCCGTTTCGGCTACACCTCCTTGGGTCTTGGCGCTTCCCCACTTTCTCGCTATTTTGTTTTTACAGGGGATGATTGAAGTCGTCCCCAGGAGCTGTCCGACGCCTCTCTCCGTTCCCCGGCACCAGCTCAGCGCTACTTTTTATGTTTCCCCATTCCTCCGCCAGATGCCCTGAAGACCGCCGACCGGAAGGTCTCTCTCTAGGTTTTTTTTTGCCCAGGGTCCACCCTTCCTGTGGCTCCGTCGCTTTTTTGTCCTTCTTTGATTCTGGTGATCTTATTCTACCCCGCCATTGCAATGCATGAATCCTCCCGGAGACCAGAGTGGTATAAAGTTAAGGTCGTCTTTTCTTGTTATCCCCCCCGTCACCCGGTTCTCCTTGTCTTTTGCTCTCCTCAGGTTTCCCTTACAGCCGTTGCCCTGCTAGTATTTCCCCCAGCCACCTTCTGCCGGGGTTTTTGGGCCTCGTTCTCCTAAAGTTTTTTCCCCTCTCGCCTTAGATAGTTCACTTAACCTCGCGGGTTCGTTCCCTGTTTTCTTTTCCCTGCCCCCCCCTCTTGAGCGTGTCCTAAGCCGCGATACTCGAGGCATCATGCCCCTGATTCTCGCCTCTACAGTGTCTCAACCCTTCGTTATTTTCGCCCGTTAAGTCGCTAATGACGTTTTACTTCTTGTTTTTTTCCTCCCAAGGTCAAGTCCGCCACTTTTCTTCTAATTCTTTGCAACGGGCTCCGCCCTCCTTGACACGTTTCCTCCTCTTTGTTCCCCCAAAGTTTTCACTTCCAATTACAACTGCAGGCCGGATTTTTTTGTCCCGACGGGCGGCCCCCAGCTTTCCCGCAACCCCGTTCACATGGCGGCCCGGCCCTCCCCCCTTCCCCTGTCAGTGGGCCGCCGTCTCCCCACAAGCTTCATCCGCTCTCTTTCCAAAAGTTTATTCAGTGAGCATTTCGCGGGTTTTTTTCACTAAGGCGATTTTCCATTTTTTTCTTTTGCCAGGTTTTGACTTGTCGATTGCGGCGTTTTTCTTCAAATCGAACCGACGCACTGTGTGACTTGTTTCAGGGTTCCGGAATTTTACACGAGGGACGCGCCTGTCCTTGGCGAGTCTTTTTCACTCCTCCCGAATCCCCTAGTCCTGATTTCTTCTATATCCTGAGGACTGTCACCTACCTACTTTTCTCGTTCTTTCTCTCGCGCGACCGTGCAGATTCCACCAATTTTCTTGGTCATTATGCACGATTTTCCAGTTTCGACTAGCTCCTCAGTTTTTCCATATCGTCCTTCTTTATTTTATGGATGCTCTTTTTACAATTTTTCCGGTCCGCCCGTCACTATCGTTACTTCGACGTTTCCCGCGGTCTTGCAGGATACCCCCCCTTGCTAGGTCCCAACCCTAGATTTTCTCAATAATCCTTCTGATCATTACAACCCCGTTTCTTCTAGGTGAATTGGTTTTTCGTTCCAATCGGCCTCAGTTGCGTCGTTCGTAAGATGTTGAACCACTCTGGAGACATCGCGACCGGCACGTTTTTTTCCGCCCCGGATGAGAAAGTCCGCTCTCGCGCTTCGTTTTTCCACTTTCCCCTTTCCTGACTTTTTTTGGCCAAGACCCATTCGCGAAGACTGCACTCCATTTACCCGCTTTTGTTCCCATCACCTATCCAACCCCACCACCCGAATCCTTTTCAGTTGAAGTCTACGCTTAACGACTGGGTCGGTCCTTCTGACTTCCGACATGTCTCGACTCATCCTTTGCTCTGCCTAATCTCTTCTTTTCCCAGTGTTGTTTAGAGAGATAGTTCGCGGCGTCACCGGTCTTTCCCCTCCCCCCTTATTTTTTACCAAAGCAGTTTAGCGTGTCCCCATATTCCTAGCAAAATTACTTCCTCTAATTCGGTTCTGTTAGTGGATATTCCCCACTGGCATACGGTAACGAGTGAGTGCAGCGCTCTTTTTTTTCTTGGCACCACCCCAAGATCCCACTGTGGGAACGGCTGATATCGTCCCCCGACTCTCAAAGACGCCGGTTTCCATTTCCGCATTTTTTCCCTTCGGCGATTTTAACGACTTTTTTTTTGACAACCCCCCCCTCGGTACGAGTTCCGCCACGCGAAGGTTGACGGCGCTTTGGGCACCCCCAATTCCCGGAGCTCCTCCCCCCTTCGCCGCGTAGGTTTGTCCGGTTTGAGCACACAAGTTTACAGTCGGCGGTTTCCGCTCAGACGGCCGGACCCATACTCGGCGAGCCCACCCCTCCCCCCTCCCTTCCTAGGTTTTTCCGTTTTCGACTTTTTTTCCCTCCTTTCAAAAGAGTCGATTCAAAGCTTTACCTACGCGAATTCGTTAGACCTGCATTGACAAAATCTTTTTGTTCAGAAGCGAGACCCAAATCACCCCCTCTCACTTCCCTGCGTCATAGACAGGCCCGTTTCCTTTCCTTATCATTCCTTCCTCAGTTCCTAAGGAGGCTAAATTTACCGTCGTCATCGTCTTGCCACTCTTTCCTCCACCGGGTTTGTTCCTTACCCGTCTTTTGTTAAACTCCCCCCCATTAAAACCGTGCTTTCTTGCCATGGTCGCCATGCCTCGGACCTCTATAATGTTCTCCCTACTATACAATCGGCTTGCCGACTAACCTAGACCCCCCGTCCGCTCAAGTTCAACTTCAATTCGGGCCTCTTGAAATCCCCGTTTTTCGTTTTTTTGACGACCTGTCCCCGGTTGTACCCGCCTTATTCGCCAGCACGAAGGGTTTTTTGCGGTTCGCGGTTTTTCTTCGACGTTAACGGATTCTGACGCTCGTTTGACTTCTTGATTTTCTCAACCTTGGACTCATAGTCGGGTCTCCCGGTGGCTTGACCACTTTGGCGTACTTTCTCGTCTTTCCTTTTCTATAACGGTAAGACGTCACTGTAGTACTTTTGGCCCCTATGAAATAATACCCTGATGTCTTGCCTATTTTTTTTTTTTTTCGTACATCCGATGGTGAGCACGGCCGGGCGTCCCCCTCGAGCTGATCTCCAGTAGTTTAAGTGCGCAGTCCTTCCCATGTTCCCCCTCAAGGTGTTTCTACTTTCCGATCTGTCTCTGACAGGAGTGCCGAGTGACCCCGCGGTTCAGAGTTCCTTTTTTTTTTACATTTTTCCCTTCTAGGTAATTTGATGGTCCCTTAGGGCGCCGCGCACTTGTTTTTTTTTGCCCTGTTTGTTGATTTACCTGACTTTAAAGAGTTTTTCCTTAGCTTTACCCCCTGGCAGGACCGTTGACTGGGTCCCTCCAGTAGCATGTTGGCCCTTGATTCTCCCGCTATGCAAAGATTGGCTTCGGTAGTTCTAGTTTTGAATTTGTCGTCTTAGAAATTGGATTTATCTGACCGGCCTCCTCCGATCAGCGCGGTTCATCGGAAGTTGCTGGATTTGCGCAGGACTTTTGGTTCCCCATTTTGTCTCATCGTCGACCTTCCTGCGGTCTTTCCTTTCCTTTGAATGAGAAAGTTCCCCCCGAGGGGAGTATTGCATAAGATGTCCAGTGCGTCTTCTGCTCCAGCTCTTAGTTTCTTGAATCCTTAATGTTTCCTTTTTTCAAGATAGCGGTGTTCCGCTTTATATCTCAAAGCTTGCCCAGCAGCTTGTCCGGTCTGGTAAGATTTTTCCCTTACCCCCTTTTTTGTCTCAATCGACACGAACATCTCCACTTTCCACCTTCTCCACCACGGCGCCCACCCCCCAACCCCCCGACCCACCCCCTCAAACAACCCCCCCCCCCCAACACCCCCCCCCCCCCCATAAACCCCACAAACACCCCCCCCACAAACACCAACCCCTCGTATGCCCCTTGCCTGGGGCTGTTTTTTCCTTTAATGATCTGAAAATTTTTCGCCAGAGTCGCTTTCCACCGCTACCCACCAGCGTTATGGTTTTTGCCCGTCGCTTCGGCGGTTACTGTTTAGTCCCATTTTTCGTTTTCCGTCGCAGTCATAGTGAAACTGTATCTCGCTCGCAAACCGTCCTTGAAATTCGATTTTTATGCGGTCACTTACTCTCCTCGGGTCCTTTATTCTTTCCCTCACACAGGCCCTTTACTGCGTCTTCGGTCTTTTCTTCTGCTTTTCATCCAAGACGGTCGGGATCTTGCCTCCTTTTTCAGTTTTGATCGCAATGAAACTTTTTTTACAACTCCCCCCTTCGAGGGTTGACGTCCCCCGCCATCGCGAATCGGGGGGCAAGTAACGACAGTCCCTTCTCGAATCGACCCCCCCTGCCTCTGACGACGAGTCTTCTCTCGTCCCATCTCCCCCCTCGTCCAAAGAGAGCTTTCTTTTTTTCGGGAGTTGTCCATCCTTTTCCTTAGAAGCACCCCCCAAAAGTACTCACCTATTTTCCACTCCCAGAAACGCTCGCCTAATACCGCCCTTTCCCCCCTTCACCCCCCCGACGCGGCTCCTTTAACGAGTTCGGTTTTTTTCTCCCCCCCCCTCAGTGCCACGAGAGGCTTTGTTTCTCGAGATTCACAGCGGTTTAGTCTTGACGCGATTCTACCCCCGTTAACCGTAATCCCCCGTCCAGCCTATTATTGAGGACCGGCTCGGGACTATTCCTCTCTTTTCCTCCTCCCTTTTTTTTTTTTATTTCGAAATATACTTTTTGCCTCAACCTCTGTCTGCGGGCTTTGATTCGGTTCCCCCTTTGAGTAACGTAATGAGCCCAACCCTTTTTGGTGTTGGCATCTCTCTAACACTTCACCCTCGCGTCGCCTGGACTTTCGTTAATTTTCCCACCTTCAACCTCTTTTTTTCTCCATTGAAGACGACTTCTCCGTATCCGTATTTTTGGCGAAGCGTTTGGTTTTCTTCCTTTGAGGACCTAATGTTTGCAATGGTGGGGCTTCTCGCCCTTCCATGGACGGCCGTTAACACTCCTGCCCTAGAATGGATGACCTATAGTAGTGGAGGTGTATCCTTTTCCGGGATCCTTTCCGTGATCAGCTATTCGCGACTTTCAACTCTAGTCTTACGGCTTCACCTTGCCCCTCATCTATTGGATCGGGCTTCCCCTGGGTTTTTAAACTGGTGGGGGAGTTTCCCCAACCGTGTTTTGTTAGTCCTAAATCCCCTTTTTATTTTTTTTCTCCATTCTGTGATCGGTAAAAGACCCTCCCGATTTCCCGGGCCTTCTTGAGTTCCTGGTTTCCCCCCGCCTTTAGGCCGTGTTTCTGTGGAGAGGGGGTGGCGTGTACCTGTAACCACGATATGGAAACGCCCCTATCCGACCCTTACTTTGCGAGTCGCGCTCAAGGCCCCCAACTTTCTTCTCTGTTCGGCCACACCCACGCTCCACCCAATTGTTACCCCCCCTTCACCCTTAGCCGCGGGGAACCACCCGATGGCGGGAAGGTTTTCGGCTTGTTGCCCCAGCGGGCGTGTTCTTCTTGACGCAGCAAGGTTCGTCGTCGTTTACGGCAGCCGGCATACGCATGGCGGGTAATGTGTTCTTCCGCTCCTGACAAGCTGCTTGGGCGCTTTTGAGATCTGAGAAGTCGCGGGTCCCCATTCCCTTCTTCTTACAACGCAGCCCGACTCTTTCATGGGCACTGGTGTGAATTCGCGAGCTGCACTAGATCTGGACTTCAAGACAGCCCCCGCGTTCCTCTGGTTCCCTTCTACGATCCCCTCCAGAGTTGACTTTTCCTTCTTTGTAGACGTCTCTCATTTCTTTTCCCAAAGCCAAATAATCCGCTGATCCGAGGAATTTTTCCTCTGTGCTAAGAGCATTTCCGTATCCCCTCCTTCCTTTCGCCATGTGACTTGAAACATAATTCCTGCGAAACATCTTTTGGCAACTCTTGCTTTACCGTCCGTACACCAAACCTTAATCTTGCGAATCCCCCTTTAGAGCTGTGTGGAGGTTTTACTTTTTTGTGCGCCCCCCTGAAAGCCAAACTTAACCGGAAAGTCGCGATCTCTCCGGCAGCTGCCCCCCTATCCCTCCTTCCTAAGTGAATTCTTCCCCCTTAACTCGATTTTTGATTCCTCTTCTCCCGTCCTGCATTCCCCCCCTATCAAAAAACGTGCTGAGATTAAGCCGCGCGCTGCCGACCCATGCCCTCTCGCGACGGAGTTGCGCACGTCCCTTTGGCGAAACCCCGTGAGGATTTTCTTTTTCAGACGCATATTAAGGAGGCTTCGACCTATCCTTGCGAATGCCACCCCTTCCCTACGGACCGACCGTCGTTCCCCGGTCGTCCCTTGCCAAACGGTACTTTTCCCCCGCACTGCGTTCTACTAGCTGCCAACTTCCTAATTCAATGCGTCGTATCTTTTTTTGGCGTTTCCGACTGACCCCGTTCGGCCCCTCGATCCCTCCCCTTTGTAACATGGCGATGATTCCCGCAGCATTTTAGGGCGATTCAGAACTCCAAATGCGCATAGCGTCTTTTTGTTTTTTTCCCCCCCTTTTTCCCCCCAAATTCGCGGCCCCCCCTCCCCCTTTCTCCATTTCTTTCCCCTAGTCCTTCCCTTTCGGTTTGAGTAGTCAAAGGGCTTTTCCCTGTCGTAGACCCCTTGACTTCTTGACTGGCCCCGGCCTTATTGCGGACCTACCTCGCATCCTGCCCCCTTCGGCCTGGTTATTGTTAGTTATGCTGACCTTTCAGGGACTCCTCGTGGTGGACTTCATCCTGGCAAGACGATTGTCCCTCTCCCCACTCCTCCGCGTCAATGCGTGATAAGATCCAACTTTAGCTTTTAGCATGTACTTTTTCTCCATTTATAGAGCAGCACGCGTGTACCATTTTTTTTGGTCTGCTTATTAACAAGATGGCGCTTCACATGCATGGTTCCTTCACAGGACCTCCCTCTTCCTCTTTTCTGCCGACTCGCGATTGGAGGGATGCTTGGGGGTAGACACGCCGTGAAGACGCTTTTTGGCCCCTTTGGGCTCGCCGTCGTTACTTCCTCAGTCTGGCTCGGTTGCTCCCCCGCGAAGGCGTTTCTTCACCGTACCCCTTCCGTCCCGGTTCTCATTAAAACCAACGAGTTTTTCCCTGGTTTTTCCTTCCCAGAGGCCCCAATTGCTGTGTAGGGGATAGGTTATTTCTTGAAGAACGCTTTGACGACGAGTCGGTTCGGCCATCGCGCCCACGGCGCACCGGTGTCGGAAATTGACGCGCTACCTTTTTTGAACGACGTCGTTCCACAGTTTGCATGGTGGGGCCAAGACCCGGAATGACTGCCACTCCATTTTTCCCGTCGCCTTATTGTACCTCCTGAGACTCCCTCTTCAAATTGGTAAGATTGAATTTGCGTAGGCCCGTAATATCTGAGTCTTTTTTGCTGTGAAACGCGAAAATCGGACAACCTGTCGCGACATCCTTTCGCGCTCTAATCGGCTTTCTTTTTTTCTCTCTATGCGTTTGGATTCACCTTCGTTTTCGCGCCAGTTACACGGCCGTCTGGTCAGATTATTGTTGTACCTTTCCATTATTTTTTCTCTTCCCTCAAGGGACGGCCATTGAGGTGATCACCTGATTGTCAGTTCCATTTTCTGGCACACCGTCTGTCCCTGGACTTGACTTTCCGATTATTGTTTCCCAAAGACGAAAGTTCTGGTTTCGCCGGTCGCGATGGTCCATCTCTTCGGAACCCTTATTCCATCGGTACCCCTCTCCCGCACGCTACTTTCTGAAAGCCCACCCTCTAGAACTCTGATGTCCGGGTCGTAGCTTTTCCCAAGTTGTCTTCCCCCACCCGAGCAGACGGCGGAACCAATCCCTCCGGCGAGCCAACCGTGGCCCGTCTTTGTCACTTTTTTCTTCCGGCTTGGAAAGTCTCCCCGATCGAACTTTACATAATGCTGCCTGAGCGGTCGCTCCCCTGCATGTTTAACTTTCTCCCCTTTTATCGCAGTCCTTATTGTTCGCAACCGGTACACTTGATATCTAGTTCAGATAACGGAGAAAAGTTCGGCCTCCTCCCGGGTAATCTTACTACCTTGTCCCGTTATCAGCGTATGAATTGCAGTAGTTTCTTTAATCCTCCCCCTTTCCCCAGTGTGAGTCTTTTAACTTTCCCTTACCCACCGGTGGTTCCTCGATGTTTGGTCATCGGCAAGCGGTGTAGACGATCTACCTCGCCCGATTTGTCTTCCCAGAGAAACTCCCCTTCCCGGTTTTCCTCACACGGGGCAATGATGGTGTAGGCACTCCTCTAGATTTATGTTATTTTAAGTCCTGCGAGCATGTCCGTTTTTTCGAGTTTCGCCGTAACTAATTGGGATTCGCCGGGTGCGCGTTTTAAACCGGCACATGGCCGTCGTTTTTCTTATTAAGTGAGACAAATTTCCTATTGTAGGCGCCCGGTGCGGGATGTGAGTTTTCCTTTTTCCACTTCCTGCTTTCGGAGTGGGTTTGACATTCGCCCGGTACGAATTCAGGACCCTTTTCTATTTCCTATTTTCCTACCGTTTTTAGTGGCAATCCCGCGCGTTTTCTTTTTGGACCGACTGAGCGCTTAAGCCGTTTGATCGTTCCGTCGTCTGACTACATGTTCCGTTGCCATCTTTCATTGCGTTGAAGTTTTCACTTCATTCTTTTTTGCCTCATTTGCAAGCCCGGGAGTAAGCACTTTTTGTTAGGATGTATTTCGGACAGGTGAATTCCCGCCTACGACTTGGAGGGTTCTCCCTCCATGATGCTTCTTCTGAAGTCGGTTTTTATCAACTGCGTTTCTTTCTCCTCCCCTTTTCTTTCTGGTTTTACGACCGGTAAGGGAAGGTAACCCCCCCCCCACCCCCCCCCCCCCCCCCCTCCTACCCCCCCCCCCCACACCCCCCCCCTCCCCCCCCCCCCCCCCCCCCCCCCCCCCCCCCCCACCCCCCCCCCCCCCCCCGGGATGGAAAATGTGCGGTTGGAATCAGGGATACCCCGACTTCCCGTCGCCCAGTACTGACTACGCTTTACTAATCCTTCCAGTCCTTGGTTCATTTTTGCTTTTTTCCCCCCCATTTCGAATTCACTCCCTTAAGGAATATTATCCGGATCGTAGTCATTGCCGCAGTCGCGCGCGTGTGAGCTTGTTTCCCTCCTCTTTTTTCGTGAGGGACCGGATGGACCCCTTACGCTAATGCGGCGGCATAGCCAATAGAGTTGTGTTAATACTCAAGAAAGTTCTAAGAGAGCGTGTTACGATTCCTCCTTCCATACTCCCCCCCGTGCCATTCGGATTGCCCCCTTGACGTGACTCCTACGGACAATTGCTTTTTCACGCCCTCTCGCGTGCAATGTTTGACAAACCCCGCTTGTGGTTGTGCTCGAGATTTTCTTTATCTGTGTAGTCCCTTGTGAGTTGTGCTGATCAGTCCTTTCCGGTTTGTTTTTCGAAAACCGTCGGGACTTCTTCCCTGGGATGTTTCCCCTTTTCCGTTGTTCCAGTCTCAAGCCTCCGCATTGGTAACTCCAGGAGAGTACGAAGGCCCTCCTCTCGCGGGTTTTTCTCTCTTTGTTACCGACCCCTTTTTTCCTGCCGTGCTCATGTATCGACTACAACAGGGAGTACCATCCTCAACAGTTGCTCTACTTGGTTGGACGGCCTCAGCCGTTGGACAAGACGACCGTCGCGAATATCCCCAATCCTTACCTACGGAGGGACAGCCTCTCCTCGGTCTCATATTCCGTCCCCCCGGCTCTCTCCGTAATCAACTGTTTTTGCCTTTCCTTGTTTCCGCCGCACCTTCTTTGAGAAGCCAACTTTCAAGACTCGCAATAACCGAACTTTTCGCTTCAGCTCTACTGCCGTCACGCCTATGTCCGGGCGGCAACGCCTGCCGAATTAGATTTTTCTTCTGGTCTTCCCTTCTTTCAATCTCCCCTTCCATTCTTAGAGGGTGCGTGTTTCTGAGCCACACCTAGGGTGTTCTTTTGTCGTATCTTTTAATCCTCCCTCTCCTGCACCGGCCCCGACGAAGCGCCAGATGAGACCCTTCCCCGTCCGGGAATGGTATTCGCCT
>Ga0179593_1290911_pt1 | contig 11298 bp, 12 predicted proteins | sample CZODoug2_1_08_16_FD_185931 | JGI IMG/M metagenome (GOLD analysis project Ga0179593, IMG submission 185931) | Vadose zone soil fungal communities from Angelo Coast Range Reserve, California, USA - CZODoug2_1_08_16fungal (PacBio error correction) | ecosystem: Environmental > Terrestrial > Soil >... | reverse complement strand
TTTCTTTATCAATGTTAGCCCGCATTCCGATTTGAATCCCACCTGAAGACCAGGAACATCGGGTGAGAGAAATTCACTGAGGAGGTCTCCATATTTCCAATGGCTTTTGCTTCGCTTCCTTTCTTCCGGTAGTACAACTTGCCAGTGTTCTTTGATTCTTTGCCCTTTTTTGCTTTGACTGTCACGCAAGATACAAATGACCTCCCCACCGAAACAACTGGCTCTGGTTCCTCTCCCCCTCACACATCTGGAACAAAGCTTCCCCCTCCTCATTAGAAAGCTAGCCTTTTTAACTCCTCCTTTTTCCGTGGTATATCCCCTTCCGTCTGATTAACGATTTTTGCCCCTTTGTCTCAGCATCTTGAAATTAATAGTTCACCCCAAAGTCGACTACCAAAAGAATTTCCTCAACATTGACGGTCTCTTTTCTGTAATATGTGTAACCTCCTGGGGCTGGAAGGCTTTTTCTCTTTGTTGTTCCCGATTAAACATGTTTCTTGAGGAATGACTTTATCCTACCCTATGCAATCGCGGGGCGCCTCCATCGCAAGTCAGATAGATTGTTTTCTACGATCCGGTTTTTAAATTTTCCCTGTTAGTTGATCAGTTTCCTTAGCACGGCATGCTCTTCCCTTCCTATTAGGATTTACTCTATACCCGGTTCAGTTTTTTCTTCCCTTTTTTGAAAATTGGACAAACCCGTGCCAGATACCAATTGTGCGAGTATACCTGTCTTACCTTCTTATCGTTTGTCCCATCCGGACGGCCGTATTATATACTCTTTTAGATGGCTTTTGCAAGCCTACTCCTCTGTTTTAAGGAATTTTTCGGCATCCGTTTATTCTTTTTTTTGTTTTTCTTGTTTTTTTTTGTTTTTTTTTTTTTCCCCTCTCATTCGGCGGTACTTGTCCCCTTGGGTCCAACCACTGCAGGTACTCTAAATTCCAGGTGTTAGCCTCCTTTTACGATGTGTCTTTTAGCGTGCTCTCTTTGTAATGATTGTGCAGGTTCTAGCTGCGCGGTTAGACTTCCCCCTTCAGCTATTCATCCTTCTTTTTGCTCAACAAGTATCACTTTCCTTTTGGTCCATTGTTTTTCCCCCCTTTTTCAGTTCTTTGTGTCCAAGATTCTTCCTTTTCTGACCGCACCAGGTCGCCAGCTGACGCTTTTCTCCTTTTTTTAATGCGGGGTGATCTAGGGAGTTTTTGAAAATCCCAGGTTAGAGGCCCCCCCAATCGGACAACAGTCCTTTCCTATACAAAACCCCTACTCCAAAAAGAGTACACATCCTCTTGTTGATGGGCGCGGCCCAATCCTCTTGAGTCAAACAGTTACCGCTCATCAAAGGAGGAATCACATCTTGCCGTGTTTGCGGTCTTTTCTTCTAGGCTGGAAGTCAATTTTGCTTTGGCAAGTCTCATGACCGGTTTTTTTGTAAATAGATCCCTACTCTCCTCCTTTGGTGTTGGTTTTTGGGGCGTCATGGTTCCCTTTTACTTACGCTTGTGTTTGAGCAAGGGAAGAGTCTAGCCCAGTCGAATTTTCCGTGAGACCCCCCCTATTGTAACGATTTATAATTATATTATGGTCCCTTCTTTAAATCATTTTTTACCAACCGTACCCCGATCTTTTCGAGGCTTTTGGGTCCGGGCGTTTGCTCTGAATCGTGGTCCTGATCCGGCCTTATCCCCGATCCTTCATTCCAAATAGACCCCCCATGTTTCAGACGCTATCCTTAAAAAAGGACAAGGCTTTATGGTTGGTTTCGAGTCCCGTCGTAGTCCCCGAGGCGGTTCCCCCATTTCAATTTCCTTTTCGTCTTCCCTTGCATCAATTTCAAAGTGAGAGGAGGTACCGGTTTCAAGATAGTCAGGTGGTGCGTCTGGCGTTTTAGAAAGAGTGTTGATGGCGTTCTTCGTTTTTCTTCTCTTTGACTATGAATTGCTGTGTCAGGTCTTTCTCTGACGTCGGCTGTATACTGCGGTCCACGTGATCCCGTCTTGGACTGTAGCTCGGCATTCCTCCTCTCCTCCTCTGTTGCAGGTTACTTTTTCTCGTCTTTGTAGATCCACTTTCCCATTATTGTACGTCAGAGGCTAGCTAGTCCTTGTGTGTGGCGTTCCCTAGACGATTTGCTTCTTCGGTCCTCCAAGGTTTCATGTTTTTTTTTTTTCTTTCCGGGTTTACGTGTCCTCTATTTGTAGGAGATTGGTCCATAGGAAAACCGGCATCCCACATTCTCTCCCCTATCTTCCGAACGCCCCCCCCCGAATCGCTGCAAACTCCTAGGGAACGAGATTCTTGCTATCGTAAGTTTTCATACGTGTACTGAGCCCCTCCCTTTAAGGTGTAGGAAATGTCATGGTCTGTTCTCCCCTTTAGTGCGTTGGTTTTGTATTTCCACGGCGATAATCGGTTCCTCCCCCCTCACGTGGACGACAACGGTCCCGCATCTAATTTTTGCCCTTCTTTTTGCGCTTTCCACAACTGAACCCTTTAATTTTGATCTTTCTTTTCCTCCTCCCTTCCCTTTTTTTTTTTTACTTGGAAGCTAAGATCACAACGTTTCCTGGTCCCTCGGCACCCCCTAACCCCCCCCTGGAGAAAAGGCACCCAGACCTGTTCGGGTCTAAAAATGTTGACTTCTCTTGTCTTTCTTCTTTTTTATTCCATATGCCCTCCCACCCTAAAGTTAAACCAAGCCCCTTTCTACTCCTTAGTCCATTCAACTTCATCTCCTTGCCTCCCTTGCTTTCTTACTTACCTGTCTTTTGCCAGGCTCGACTACGAGAGTCGGGCTTTGTCGCAGCCCTTTGGGACCGAGTTCATCCATTGTATTTTTGTTGGGACCCCGCTCTTCTTCATAGTGCCAAGTAGTCAACGGACGCCCCCCCCCCCTGGACCACTTTTCTGAACCTTGTCAGCCCTCTTCCTCCCCCCCCGGGCCGGTCCCCACACAAGCATCGCCCCTCCTACTCCACGGAATGTTTTTGCCCCTTTCTCCACCACACTGCTCGACCCATCAGGACTTTTCTTTCTTGTTGTCAAACAGTCTGCTCGAAGTCCAAATGCCCTTATTTACGACGGATCCCCGCCTACAACGCTTTCGTAGGTCTCTGTCTTTCCTGATCCCAACCAGCAGTCCCATCGACAGTTTCCTACCCACCCCCCCAATCAGAACGCCCCCATAACCACACCTGCTGCTCAACGCCCCAACATTCTTGTTAACGAGAGACCAAATCATTCGAACCTTTCTCCCACTTTTCCCCAATTTTTTTCTCCCCCATCGGCCCGACCTTCTCTGTAAAGTATTTGCTTTAGTGTGAATAGATGCCTGAAACCATTTTTCCCCCCCCATCCGCCCTGGGGCCTTTTGTAACCTCCGAGACGTTTTTCCTCCTTGGCCTTTATGCGATTTCCAATTCCAGGATCGATTTTTCTACCATTCATTTCTCCCCTTTTCGAAATTTTCCCCCCCCCTCAAATTGGCACCCACTTTTGGGTAGGTACCGTTTTTCAAGATCTATACTACTATCCGTAACCAGACCTGATCCTCGAATTTCCCCCTTAAGCCCACCTCCCTTTGCCGGACAATGTTTCCCTTGCCCAGGATTCCTCCTTACCACCCGTCTTTCCCCCCGGATAAAGGCGCCCTTTAGATTCTCTGAACCCCTCCCTTCCCATCCCCAGCTTGAATTCCAGCGATCCCTACCTCGCTCCATCTAGGAATTTCCATGGTCGTTTCGCCCATTTTTAACTGCTTCTCCACTAGTTCCCATTCATACTTTTTTTCCAATCTTTTTTCTATTTGTTTAGAGCTTCCTCCGCCACTGCTGGTTTTTGTCTTTTTTGGAGCCAACCGGCGTCTTCCAACACCTCCCCCTCATGAGTAAAATTGGAGTTCTCCGTTCCCCCCGGAGAGATCGTGCCCCCCTGAGATTGATTCCTTTTCTCCCATTGGCCTTGAATCCTTAGTAAGCAATTTGCCTCCCTCATTTTGGTAAACGGACACTTTCCCCATTAAACTTTCATATGTTGTGTTTACTCCCGCCTTCTATCCTCCGGTTACTTTCTTTTCCCAGTAGCAGGCTCTCACCCCGCCCCATACGTAAAAACAGCCATCACTCGTTAAACCCTCTGCCAATCGTCACAATGCTCCAACCGCTCATTCGCGCCCTAAACCCCCCCCCCTCCACTTCCCTGTTTAAATTTCCCAGCGGTTCCTCTTTGCTTTATTTTCATCGATCCACCTCCTTCACAACGAGTTTTTTAGTCCCCGCCTCCTTTTCAAAGAATTTCAAGTAGACTCTTTTTCTTTTGGTTCACGGTACTTCCCAACTATGTCGCCACAAGTTTACCTTGAGTTCTGAGAGAGATGAGGGCCATCCCAACTGTCATGCAGCCCGCCTTCACCCCACTCGAAGCGTATATCTGGTCTTCACTACCGACTTGAATCCCCATATTTGAAAACATGCTCTATAAACCTGCCCTTGGCAATTTCATGTGAGCCTCCGGCTATACTAAGTCTTCCGCCTTTTGCCTTGCTGGATAACCGCCCTCAGACTTGGAGTTCTTCCTTAACCTTTTTCCGGCCCGCATTTCTCGAAGCCCCCCAAACCCTTTCCCCTCCTTGAAGAACTGACCCCCTGTCCGCCGCTCCGGTTCCAACCCTTTCCCCAATTCAGCCAACGGTTTGCACTCATTTTTCTGAAGGACAGGGTCTTATTTTCCATATTTATTTGAGAGACTTTTAGGCTCCAAGGGATTCTTACCCGAGACTTCATCCACCGTATCAAATGTTTTTAACTTCCAAGCGAACATTACTTCATTTTCTCTCTGTAAGGGAGAGTTGAGTCTGTTTTTCTTTTTGTCAGAGTGTACTAGGGCCCATACCAATTCGTGGTTATTTTGTTTCGTTAATTCCTCTTTTAGTAATGCCAGAAAATGCTCCTGAACCCCCACCTGGCTTTTTTGAATAAGACCAGTGACTCCACAGGTTCTATTTGACCGTCCCAAGAGATGCGGCGCGCCTTTTCTCCTTGGTTTAATTTCTTCCTTGTAACCCCCCTCTCTCTCGGCAGGCCGTTCGTCATCCTTCAATTTTCTCATATTCTTCCAATAATAATTGTTGTGTTTATATCTCTAGAATAACCCCCTCCTAAGAACAGAGAACGCTTTTGACTTAACCTCCAATCCCCTCCACCCGGTCCTTTCTCCCCCCCCGACCCAATACGTTCTGGCGTCTCGAGTTTTTGCCTTTCGCCTGTTATCATGATACGGTTAGGTCAACCGCATTTGCTTGTCGCTTTTTCCATTTTAATGAGGCCCCGCAAAACCTACCCTTCCACAAGCTGCAAGACACACAAATACCACTCTGATGCTGGTCTTCCCCCATTTTCCAGCTTTCCAACGTCCTGTTAATCTACCTACCCCTCGCCCTGTAACTTTTCCTACCGTTACTAAATTTCTTCCTTTCTAAGCCCTTAAGTCCCTTTTCCCTTCTTCGAAACAAGCCCGTCAGCTTCTACCCCAGGACAATCTCCAAAAGGCCTTTTCCCCCTGCCAGAAAACTTCGGGTATCTCTTCCTAACCGGTGCTCTTCTTTAGGCCAGTTTTTATTTTAATTGCCAGGATCGTACAATCCGGCCCCTTTTACCGATTTGATTTTCAATATTGTCCTTCTCTTCCAAATGCTTATGCCAATGTCCTTTTTCCTCCTCCCCACTTCTTTTGGCCAGCTCTTGTGTCGAGTTCCCCAATAAGAGGTGATCAGGTGCGCGTATAATTCCCCATTTAGTTCCCCAAATGTACAGACACAGGTCAGTCGCATCCAAGTTATATATCTGTTGAACTCTTTTCTTTTCAAGGCCTCTTGGTTCGTTACGCCCGAGACAGGTTAGGGTTTTTCCCTTACTTCCTTCAATCTTCTTGACTTGGCTCCCCCCCATCCCAGTTCCCACTACAATTTGAGAAGGATGTTCACAACTCTTTTTTTCATGGACGAGTCCTAGGACGCCTTATCTGATCCGTTGAGGATGGGTGAAAGCTTCCGGCCACGCGTTTTTCCCTCTTTTCGCAAGAATCTAGGCGTATTTCCCTGGAGGACGAATTTAAACATTCCTTTTGGAAGGAGATGCTCCTAAATATCGCTTTTAACCTCCAGCCAGGCGTCGTTGCGTCTGTCGGTTTTCTCGAGGCTTCTTTCAGATTTCCCCCGAGCGGTATCTTCATCGTCTTAGTTCAACATCGATCCACCTTTTCTAGTGAAGTGCCACTTTTTTCTTGACCCTTTGTCGTTCTCCTTCCCTGGCAATTGGTTTCGAACTTAGAATCGCGCTTTCACCCCTCTTAGCCCTCAATCGCCCCTACTTAGAGGGAGAGGTTTTGCCCCTTCCCTTGTGGCCCCACACTAAAACCCTCCTTTTCCTCTTAAGGCAACTCCCCCAAACACTCTCCACCCATCCGGGGATTCCGAATTTTTTCGCGTGCCCCCAAAGCCGATTCAGCCCCGGCCAATAAAGGAAAGTCGACACGTTCCTTTTCTAACCATGGTTTGCTCTGTAACTTCAAACGAGGCTTGGGCAGATTTTTAATCTCCTCGATCGCAGGTCCCCAGTCTTTTTTCAGACTTCTTGGCGCTGCGGGGGTTGGAGAGGAGAGAGTTTTCCCGCCCCCCAGGCGGCACGTGGGGTCATAGTTGGCTCTCCTCAGTTTCATGGGACAGCTCCTGGAAGGGATCTTTTTTTTTTAAAGTTACACCAGCCCCTGCTTGTTGGTCGATTTTTGCCGTGTTTATGGTTCTGATGGGTATCACTGGATTCGAACTTTCACTATTTTATACTTAGGCCCCTGGAATCATCCCCCAAATTTATCCCCCAAAATTTCTTTTCTTTTATCTTGCCCCCCGTCATGGAGTGGTTTTTTTTTTTTTGTTTTCAGGCTGAACAGTATTGTAGCCCGACGTCAATCGTCCACTTTTCATTTTTAAAGTTATCGCCTTGAGACTTTTTCCGTACCCCCCGAGCTTTTTTCGAAACGTTGTAAAAAGATTACTGCTTTGGCCTCCGTTGGTCCCATTGGTTCGTTCCTACCGCTATAATGGTTGATTTCTTAGGGTGGGTAAGACTCTTCAAGGCCTGGGTTTTTGGGTCTGCCCTCGCGGATGACGGGGAGCTCTGGCAAAGAGAGGGATTTTTTTTCGGGTAGCCTGCGAGGGTATATTGGAGTTTGTTCTATCTTCTCCCCGTCTTTCTAGTGTCGTGACGTCCTTTGTGTTAGGTTGGTTGACTGACCTCTGAGAAGCCGGTTTGTTGGGGTTTGTGGCAGAACCCAAGATTTTTTTTCCGATGCCCTTTTTCTTTTTGGAGTAAGGTTTTTCCTTCAGATGAAAGACTATTCAGCTTTTCCCCTATACCATGACACACCACTCCTTCAGTGGTGGTCGATTAACTCCCTTTCTCCCTCACATTGGGACCAATCTATTGCCAGCCGTCAATTCGTGCTTTTTTTTCTTATGCTTCTTCCTAGTCTCCCTCGTGGGCGTCCCTTCTCCGGTTCGTGGCTAGTGGTTTTTTGGAACCTTCGGTTTCTAGTTTAGTTCCGGCAGTAAAGGGTGCCCCACCCCGGGCTTTTGAACCCCTGCCATCTTCTAATTCTTTTCTACTCCCCAAGTTTTCCGAATTCCTTACAAACCCATAGGCCTTTTTCTTTTTCCTCATTATACCTCCTGTGGTTTTTTTTTAGAGAGATAAAACAAAACCCCCCAAATTGTTATTTTAAGCTCACGATCTCGGACCGTATGCACAATGAGTCCGAAGATGTTCGTAGTGCATCTCCGAGTTTCTGCCCTTGCCCCCTTTAAGTAGTTTTTATCCACGCCGTCCCCCCAAGCCCTCCTTTCGACGACATTCTGGTTCCATTCTCTCCACATACTCTCTTTGCGTCTTGAAACCGATGAATCCTTTTTTCAGCCGCTCCCCCCAGAAGAGAGTTCAAGCGCTTTGCGTGACCAAGTCCTTGACCGGTCATCGCCCACCTGATTCTTGTGTTTTCTTCTTTTTTCCCCCCCCGATATCTGGGCACGGGTTCCACACGTACTCCCCCCACCACAACCCAAATGACCTCGACCTTTACGCCCCGCTGGCGCGGCCCCATTTTTCCCACCAACCCAACTGAGCTTCACCGCCCGTCCGTAATATGTCCCACTTCTTTACCACCCGCTTCGACAAGAAAAAGCCCCCCACTGGTCTTTGAGGCGATGCCCCCTGAGTTTTCCCCTTTTCCCTACGGCTCCCAGCACCTCTCCCCGTCCGGGTCGCACACCCTTTCCAAAATTGATAGCCCAATAGCCCCCCCCCACGTCCTCCCCACCCCATAGATACCGCCCCCAGCCTGCGTCCCCGGCCAAGACGTTTTGACACCCGGTCTCAAAAATTCGGGATAAATCAGGACTTTTGGCTACGATGCCATATGGTACCTAAGGACTTCGTTCTTCTCTTTCGGAACGCTGTCCTTCACTCACTTAAGCCGTTTTGAAAGATATACCATAGATCCCCAATTTCTGGTCGCCTTACCTTTGAGTTGCGTCGCCCCCTTGAACTTCCTTCTTGAATTTAATACCTAATAAGAACCCAATCCCATTCACTTCCTTGTCTGAATGTTTCAAGATATATCCAAGGCTCTCCCAAACGATCTCTTCTTCCCGTTTTATGTTTTCAATGGAATTTGCAGTCCTTTTTCTTCCTTTAAACGATACCCCCCCTCTTCCCTGGCATTCGGACCATTCCTGGGAGCATGCGTCCCCTAATTATTCTCCTGCCCCCCCGTCATCTTTGCTTTGTGCCCCCCCCTTCAACAAGCCTTGCTAAGTCTACGAGTTATTATTTCTCCATCGGATTGAGAGATTTTCGGCCACCTCTTAAAACCGGACTGATTTAATCGTTTGTATCTCTACACCAGCCCCTTTGGTTGTAATTTTGGGGAACGGTCCCCCCTCCCCTTCCCAGTTCGCTTCAGCAGTTCGACGGTGTCATAGGTTTTTTGGCGGGTCTAGGGGAATTTTGATCTTTCCTCCCCAGAGTCCTCCCTGACTGCATCCCAGTGACAAATAACTTGCTCAGATTTGTGTTACTCCCTGCATGCATTTATTATAACCGCCGTGCCCCCACTTCGCAAAATGCACTCGCCACCTAGAAAGAAACAGCGTGTCCATGCTGTCACCGCACATTCTGCACCTACTTCTTCTTCTCTGCCCTTCCTCAATTTTTTTCCCCCACGAACTTTTCCCCCCTAGTTACTTTTCCTTTTTGCGATATCGTTTTTTTTTCCCACCCCAAGATTTTCCCATTTGTATTCAAGGAAGTATCAATATCCTTCCATCGTATCGATAACGTCATGTCCTGCTTCCATTCCCCCCCCCGTGTCTCCCCCCCCCGGTCATCATTTGTCGATGTCCCTTCCTCAAATTTGTCAGAAGCCTTAATGCAGGCCCTTTGACACCCTTGCATTGTTATCTTCTTTGAAATAAGCCTCTTCTCTCCCCCATAAAACAGCGTGGACCCTCTCCGTCTTTCACCGAAAAGTCCACCGGGCCATTATTTTCTGCCTGATAGCATTGAACCCGATGCCCTTCCCCCCCTTATCACCACACTTTCACCTCTTCGTCTCCTTTCCCGCACCTCCCCACCTTCCACCCAACCCCCTCCATCCCCCCACATATCCTGTTTTCTTCCTCCCTCCCCTCATCTTCCCCCCCTTTCCGCATCACCCCACGCCCACACCATCTCGCCTCCCTGCACAACCTTTTCCTCCCCCGCGCCCCCCCACCTCCCCCACCCCTCCCCCAACCCATTTTCGACCACCTTCCATTCGCCCCCCCTTCTGTGCCCCTCCCATACGCCCTCCCCCCCTCCCCTTCCTGCCTCCCTCCTCCCTGTCTTACTCCCTATCCCCCCTCCTCACCCCCAGCCCCCTCCACCCCCCCCCCCGCCATTCACCTCTCCTACCGCCCCTCCTCCCCTACTCCAACCCATCCCCCCTCTCCTCTCCCTCCCCTGCTCGCCCCCCCACCCTCGGGAACTACTCCCACTCCTCTTTCTCACTCCACAGTCCCTTCTCTCACCCGTTTCTCCCCCCCCTCCCTTCCCGTTCTCTGCTCATTTCCCAGACTCCTTTCTCCTCCCCCCCCCAAGACCTTGGGTAGGGCGCCCCTCCCGTCTTGCCTGGCAGTGATACGGTTTTTTTCCTGACACCCCAGGCTCAAATTTCTTGTTCGCCCCGCGAATGGGACGTTTCTTTTTGTCCTCCGGCCGGAGCTTTAACATTTGTTGAGACGTCAAATTCCTTCTTTTTTTTTTTCTTTTTTTTTTTTTTATTTTTTTTTTTTGCATTCTTCCTCATTGTATATTCTCCGGGCATTAGTTATGGGGGGGTTTGGTTTCCCTGGGCTTTTTTAATTGTTTTCTTTGCCGCTCCGTCAGCCTAAAGTATGTTCTTTATTTTGATCGTGTTTTTCGTCCCCGCCCCCATCATGACCCTCTTCCTTTGTGTTTTTACTCTTCGTGTTTTGCCCTTCATCAGCCGCCGCTGTCCTTCACACGGTTACTTCTGATAATGTTTCCGCGCAAGGCTGCCACAGGTCCCCCCCTTTCCCGGTTCACTTGATAGTACAGGCACACCCTTTCCCAACGATGGTTCGCTTTTTTTCCATTTTTCGGGCATATTTTGTCTTTCACCCCCTGTCCCTTTAACCCCTCTTGTAGCCCTGTGCGACACACGCCGAACCTTGGACGTGACTCTTCTCTCGACAATACGTCACGCGATGCACGTGTTTCTTCTCCAGCACACTCTCTTATCTATCGTAGACGCGTTTTTTCTGATCGTACTATTGATTTTTTCGGTCACCTGCCCTTCACCCGTCTCACCTAGACTTTCTGTGTGCCCGACCTGCATACGGCGTCTCACTCGCGCGAGTCTTTCATCCCTCTTTTTTCCTTTCTGTTTAAATCCGGCAAGGTTATTCAGACCCGCCCATCTATGACAGCTTCATTTGTTTATTTTAATTGATCCCGCATGTGTCCTCTTCCGCCCCTCATAGCCAAATGACCCGCATTTCTTGGTCTAGAGACTTCTCCCCACACACTATGCGATGTGTCCCGATAGCCACGCAGGTAATGTTCTTCCGTTCCCGCTCTGACCGGCCCCACCTTTTTTCTCTGGCGCTTTCTTGTCCCCGGTTCTGGTTCTTGTGACCTTTTCGTCTTTTTCATCTCTCTGGCTCCTGTTTTTTCTTTCGCCGCA
>Ga0179593_1691245_pt1 | contig 11299 bp, 14 predicted proteins | sample CZODoug2_1_08_16_FD_185931 | JGI IMG/M metagenome (GOLD analysis project Ga0179593, IMG submission 185931) | Vadose zone soil fungal communities from Angelo Coast Range Reserve, California, USA - CZODoug2_1_08_16fungal (PacBio error correction) | ecosystem: Environmental > Terrestrial > Soil >... | reverse complement strand
CCCAAACGAGCAGCCCAGCGCCCCGATGATATAGTCGAGCAGTCGCTCGCTCGTGATTCTGTAAGGGTCATCCCGCTTTTTGGCGAAGTCAAGACGGTTACAAGGTGGGGACTATTCAAGGTCAGAACGTCCTACGACCTACTTGTTCTTCTCCTCTCACTCGCCATCCTCTCCCCTCACTTCCCCCCTCCTACCTTTCCTTCTCCTCATTTTTCTCCGTTCTTTCCGTTCTCGTTTCCTTTCGTCTTATGCCTCTTCCTTTTCTTTCTCCACCCTCTTTACTCCCCTTTCCCGTCTTTTTCTCCTTACCCCTTTTTGTCCTCTTATTTCTATTCTCCTCTTTCCTTCTTCATTTCTTCTCCCATTTCTCCCAGCTGTTTTTTCTTCTCCTTTCCCTCCCCTGCTATTTTTCTTATTTATTCTTTGTCCCTCTCTCTCTTCTCTTCCTCCTCTCTACGTTCAGCTGTCCCTCCCCCTTGTACTCCCTCCTCCAACTTCCTCTGTTTTTACCTTTCTTACTCTCCTATTCTTCTTTTTTCTTTTCCTTCTCCTTTTTCACACCACCCCTGCCTTCACCTACTCCTTTCTCCCATATTCCGCCCTCTTCCTTTCCCCCTTTCCCCCCTTCTTCTCCCCCCCCCCTCCCCCCCCAAGCTAAATCTCGTTGCGCGCGAACCTCTAAGAAGGTCGAGCCGTGCCAACTCTATCTTGTCACAAGTGGAATACTGCCCCGGAATCGCTCTTCCTCTTTAGTTTTGACTTGAGCCGACGATTTACATCGGAGTGCTTCGGGACGTAGAGCCCCCTGTTCTCACGTCATCTTTTCCTCAGCAGCCCAGATCTTTCCGTCCTTCCCCGATTGACGTTCTTAGCGGGATAGCGTTCTACCTCTCCCAGGATCCTCTACGTCTAGTGAACACTCGTGAAGGACTTTTCTGTTCCCGCGCGATCCCCTCCCGGCGATCGTTTGATTTTAGGCCTTGTCCGAGTCCTCCCCGCCACACGCGCGGCGTCCTTTCTGTAGTTTGCTTAGAGAGAGGATCTCTTAAGGCTGTCTAGCCCGCCGGCGCGGGAAGACACTCTCCCCGGTGATTTCGAAGGGATTTTTTGCCGGCTTCTCCCGGATTTCCTTTTCGACTTTGTCTCAGATGTGTAGTGTCCGGACCAAGATGCTCCGATTCAGAGTATGAATTAATCGTGACTATATTTCCTCGGATAACCACATCTGTTAACGGTCGCGCTTCTGCCGAGCGAGCTGACCCTGAATGGTAAAGCCCCTTCTTGATTTGATTCTTGAGCGGGCCTCCTCCAGGCCTTTTTCCTTATTTCAACTTCAGCTTGAAGAGTTTTCTTCTTGAATTGGAGTGCAAGTTTTACTGTGCCTTGCAAGACGCCCCCCGGATACCCCCCAGACGTTCCCCCTGCGCGACGATAGCCGAAGACCAGGCCATCTCCTAATTCTGCCTATCGGCGAGGAGCCTTCCGATTCGCCGAAGTCTCTTGAGCGAGTCGCGTATCTCCCCGTTAAAAGGTCCGATCCCTCGCAGTGATTCCCCTCAGGACCCCGACGCTTGAGGCCCTCAACTGGTTTCCTTAGCTATAGTCGCCATCTCGATACTCAAGGATTCAGTCCGCTTGGTTCCCCCCCCTTGTTGAGCTGTTCAGTTCTATTTCGGAGGATAGTTTTTTTCCCGCTCGACGTTTATGGCATCGGAACTGCCGGTTTCGAAGAATCCTTTGAGAAAATTGAACAAATTGTTTTCTGTGAGTGCTTGCTTTTCTCGGGGGGTTTTGCCAGAACTTTGGCCCCTTACCTTCCTCAAAGTGAAGGGGAGGAGAGAGATTTTTCTTCCCCGTCTGAGGTTGATCATTCTCATGATTCGAATAAACGAGGGCGGTCCAGCCCCCCCCCCCCCCCCCCCCCCCCCCCCCCCCCCCCCCCCCCCCCACGATGTGACGCCGTGTCTTCTTCGACCCCCGTCATGTTCTGTGTCTGAGGAGAGTGAGCACCTCTCGTTTAAACTCCCTTTGCCAGACAAATCGTGCTTAGACGCCGCCTGCGAAGGTCTGCCTTCCCTCTCGTCTCTTTTCTTTTTTTGATCCCTGAGGCCCCCCCCCCCTTCGAGCCCGAGTTCCTGCATCCCCCTAGTTGACTTGATCGCCGCCTGCGTCACTCATTGCCCGGCGCGAAAAGAGGACGCCGTTTTCAAAACAGGGTTTTTCTGAGAGGTTGATATCTTCTTTACTCCTCCCCACCTTTTTGACCGCGGACCTTTGCCATCAGACTTCTTCGACTTCGTTCTTAACTCCATTTTTCTTTCTCGGCAGTGTGTTCCCCCCCCCCCCCCCAATATCAGAACTTCCTCGTATCGGCAGCTATTCGTACTCATTTTTTAAACGCCTTTTTGCAAGATGACGATTTCTCCCACCCCAGCCCCGTCCGGTATAGTCCTCTCATCTATGATGCATACACTAGGATTTGGCTTGCACTTTTTAATCCGAAGCTCAATAATCCCACAATGCTTTTGGGTCCGGGTTTCTTCCACGTGCCGAATCCCCCCACTATCCCTGGTACACTGTTCTGGTAAAGAAGTAAATGTACTTCAGGCACTCTCCCCTTCTCCGTCCACCTGCACCACTAAAGACCAACCTTTTGATTGTATTCCCGAGCCCCTTTCCCCCTGTAAACTACAAGACTCACCGACCAAAGGAAGATTAGCGTTCAAGGCTTGTCATCCATGAAAAATGCTCCCCCTGCTTCAATATTACGCCGAGCGGCCAATAAATAGACTCACCTCCTCACCCGCTGCCATCTACCCCTTTTTGATCCTGCACTACTGGCTCCCTACTCGCAACGGCGTATGAATCTGGGCCTGACCCTCCTGGCCTTCCCTACCCACGGGTGAGCGATATATTGAAAGCTACTCCCGAATTGCTCTTAAGCATAGTTCCCCCTTTTTCTTCTTGCCTATGGCCGGTGGCATTCCGAGTGGCCGCTAAAGCCTCCTCGATAAGAGCGGACGCTTGGAGCTGACCTTGGCCCCCAAATGCCAAAGGAACCATCAGCTTAGCCAGGAAGCATTCTTTCAGTCCCTCCCTCGCGTCATGATGGTGGCCTCGCTACCAAAAGAAGCGGACGCTCTCCGTGCTCCAGCTTCGGTCCGACGATTAGGTTGTATCCTTCCTGAAAGTCACCTCATTGTGGATTCTAACTCTTCATTTCGTCTCCTCGCTTTGACCCTCAAAAGGTATGATCCCAAAGGCCCGGCTCTCATACCTATGTCCCCCTTAAGCGTAGTGTTCCTTTTTCGTCCTCCTCTTTTTTGCGCCCCCCCCCCCAACCCCTGACGAGAGATCCGCCGCATTACCCACCCACTAGAAACGCCCGTCCTTTTTCGGTTTCCCGGCGAAAGCCTGGAACCTAACAATCAAGAGATCTTCCTTCCATACGTCACCTCCCAGTCGTTCCTTTGCACTTTGCATCCTCGCGGGCGTGGATTGACGACCGAGCTACCCCCTTCTACCTGGAACCTATCATTAGATTAGTAAAACCCCCCTCTTGGTCGGGAGCGGATCATCGTTCCTCTGTTGAGACGGCAAGGACGAAATCATGTATACCGTCCGGGACGCCCCACATGCAAACGAAATTGCCCGGGCTCCGCCCTATTCCTATCCGTCCTTCTAAGGTTGAGAGCCGCTATACCTTACATAAAGGTCGGAGCTTTTCGAAGGCCGTTCCCTTCATCCGAGTCAGGCCGACCCATAGTGAAAGATATTTTCTGGCTCTTCGAGACACCCCCATCCAATCGATTCCCTGAGCGCCTCCTGAAAACTTAATGAAATCCTGTTGACTCCTGGCAGATGTCTCGTGCTATATAATTTTAATACTAATCCTTGTTTTTGAGTTGAGATTCACGAGGGGAATGTAGCGTCGCCACGATGCTTCCTGTCTTTGCAGGAAGGAGGCTTCGGCGGACCTGATTTTATCCTCCCTGAGGAGAGATATTCTCAGGGATCTTTTCTCATTTACGCTTCGAGATGTGACTGAATCGCTTACCTTTTGCGAGAAATTGATATAGACGGTTCGCTCCGGCGCCATTTCGACAAGGGGAAGGAAGGCCTTCTTCATTCCATCTTCTCCGGATGGACGAGGTAGCCCTTGGACGGTTCCCCCCTTTCCTCCTAATACCTTGGATTAATTGCTTGGACCCCGGAGCCCCACCGATGTGGATTGCGAGTGGAGGTCGCAAGGTCCTGAGAGTTCCAACAGCCCTGAAAGTATGGACGGTGGCCAGCCTCGCGGGGATCTGGTTCTTCTCTGCTTTTTCACTTCTTCCGCGAGGATGCCCGAATTCCGCCGTACCCGAGACCCACTCTTCACTATTGCATCTCGAACCCTGGTTCTTCCTACGATTTGGGAATCCCGGTTCGGGAATTCTTTGTCATTTTTCTCTTTGCCTTGAACGACAACGAGAGAAGCGCGCTATTTGCTCTTTTCCGATCGAACGTATACAATTTCTTTTGACGAGCGCGCGGCCGAACGGGATTCTCGCTACCATCTCGGACTTATGGCGAAGGAGATTTTCTGACGGCGTTTTTTTTGGCGCGCAGACAGGTGACAAAGAGAGAGACGCCCTGTGTCTTTTCCGAAACCTGCACCTGCCAGAGGACTCGACGCTTATGTTCTTTACCGGTTCAGGTCGCGGTTTATTGCGTCTGACCATGCCTTCCAGAGGGTTCTCCCCCGAGCAAGCCCGGCGATTAGGAATGGCCAAGAATTTTTCCCTGCTTCAAGGATTGATAAGTCAGCGTTGCTACCCCATCCCAAGGTTCCGCGGGCCAGTACGCGATCAGATTATCCTTCTCGCGAGAGCGATACCCATTCCCCCGCCGAGGACGCCCCTTATCCTCGCACAATCGAGGAGTGGCTGATGCGACGCGGAATTGTAGTCTTCTGTGACCCATAGCCCCCACGTCACTCTAGCCCCTTTTTGGAGGAAAGACGTTTGGCCCCTCTCGGCAACGCCTTGGCGGCGTCTCTCCACTCGCGAGATAAGACAGGATGCGGCCAGTTCGAATGACATGTGGGACGATTCCTTTGAATCTTCTCTATTGCTCGATGTAGTTCGCCGGTTACTAAGCCGGTTCTAAGCCATGTTTTAAGTCAAAGTTGAAATTCCTTCAATGCCCTTCCCTGGACTGCTCTTTTTCTTTGATTTTATTTGCTGAGACCTACCTGCATCCAAAAGTTTTGCGCAAGCGGAGACTCTTCTTCTCCGGGTCTATCCCCCCCATCCTGGGACCGCTCTCAGTTCCATCCACCACGCAGTGCGGCTCCTGGACCGTTCCCCCAAGTACCACCGTCATGTGTCTGCGCATGGGTGCTAGTGATGAGGTCTTGCCCCCTCCCTGTAATTTCCTCCTCACCCCCTAGGTATTCAGGAAATCGTGATGGGCGATTACCTCCTACCGGCGGTTGACAAAGACCACCAAAAGTGCCCTCGACCCAGAGGAAGAGACGCTTCCTTTTCCCCTCCCTCGGATCTCTCAGTTATGCGAGAAATTCACCTTGATTTGGAGCCCCGACAGTTTTACTAATCTCATGCCCCAATGTATGGACTGGAGAGTTCTCCCTAATTATCTAAAACCACAGCCCCTTTTTCCCCCCCTCCTTGAGTCTCCTACGACAATTCCAGGTTTTCTACCCCCCCCGGCGTTGTTTTTACGACAAGAATCATAATTTATGGCCTGGCTTCTATTCCACCCATCCAGTCCAGATCCTTTTCCCGCGTCCTCGGGTTTGACCAGCTTGGGCGGGTTTTTAGACTTCTCGAGTGAGGTGACCTAGAAGGTCCGGTCCTCCTCTCTTTCTGCGATCTTTTCCTTAGAGCTTGACGTCCCCTTCAAGACCTCCTCATCCAGAACAACCATGCTTTTTTTTGTGTTCTCACGGGGCGTTCCCCCTTCTTCTAAATACGTGCCCGACCCCGGACCTTGCGTTTTTTTCCCCTTTCCTTCGATCCCGCAGACCGGCTCGAACCAAACTTTTTTTCATTCCTTTCAGATCCTAACCTCACGCCACTCAAGCCACTTTGCGAAGGACTTCCCCCTCAACTGGTGCTGTCTCCATTACAACCCCCTAGTTTCGCTACATTACGACGCGAGCGAGAGCCACTTAACCTTTCCCCACTCGGCAATGCTAATTCCATCCACTGCGACCCCGTCCGCCCCTCTGGTTCCTCTTTCTTCTTTTCTTTTCTGCCCTCTCTCTGCCCACTTGCTAGGCCTCATCGCCGAGGATAGGACAAGGGGCCAGCGAGTTTTTCCCCTCCTCCATATAGAGTCGACCGGCCGCTTAACCTAGAGCAGCGTCTTTTCTTTTTCTTTGTTTACCCTGCTTTCTTGCGTCAGTCTCGCGCGGCTGAGTTGGAGCTCCCACTTGGACGCAAGCCAGCTTAACAACTAAGCCTTCTCGCTATTACCTTCTCCATCCCTTCCTTGCTGACTGATTTTGACCTACCCCACGCCCGGCGGAGGTCATCATGTCTATTCCCCTCGATTACGAGCGGCCCTTATTCCTTATGCCCACGGCCCCCTATAAGGTGGCTTTCTCTCATAAACTCATCGGCCCGCCGCGCTATTTTTTTCCTTTACCCTTCCCCCCTTCGATCGAAAAAGCCCCCCCCCCCCCAGAATTATGACCTCATAATCCCCTTCCCCCTTTCCTTCCTCTTGGCTATAGCTTCGTTAGTCCCCCTCCCTGCCTTGACGAGGACGATCATTATACACAAAATCTCCCCCTCCCTCCCCCCCCCCGTGCCGCAGGATTTCGTTCGACCAGGCAGAAACGCGGCAAAAATTAATCACCCCCCCCCTTTGCAGCTTGATAGCAGACCCAGTCAACCCCCTTTCCTTTACCTTTCTCAAATTCAGAATCCTCGCCGGACGCGATTTTGTAAGCCGCGAATCCGCCCTTGTTTTCCACCACTCTTTCTAAATGAGTCTCTTTCTTCCCTCCTCTACCCTCCCTCCTACCCCTTTTTGCCACGCCTTCTTACTTCCTCCCCCTTTCTTGCCTCTCCCCCTCCTTCTCTTCTCCCTTCCCTCAATCCCCCATCTTTCCTCCACTTTCACCTAATCTTTTCCCCCCCCCCCCCTCCCCCGTCCATCCCACCCCCCCCTCCCTCCCTCTTTTTTTTGTAAAACGAACTTTGACTCTCCTCATACAAGCGACCACAGGCGTGGGTCTCCGCGTCCCCCCAGACTCCAGCCCCCCTCTGTTTGAATGATTCTGCACCACCGACTTCAACTACAGATGACTCCAGAGACATTCGAGAACCAACTTTTAACCTTGTTACATAAGAATTTTTCTCCCTTAGGCATCCGTGGATCCGCGCCCATGAGAAGGACCCCTTTGTCTTCTCCCGAAGATAGCCGCAACCAAGCTCTTACGACCGTTTTTTCCCTATCATTTTCAACTCTGGTCTCCAAAATTCAATCCGATAGCTACACTAAAGATGCAGTTCTGCCTCCGGCATCCCTTTTCCTCTGTCCTTCTCTCTTTATCAGTTTTCCCCCTCTATATCTTTAACTACTCCTTTTTTTTGTTTCGAGAAGACCCCGACCAAGACCGTTTCTTTTTTCCCCTCAGCTGGCGCGCATGTTTCTCGGGATCCGGGGGTTTCATTCTTGGGAATTGTGTAATAAAGATTTACGACCAAGCACCGCGGGGCGCGGGCAGTCGGACCTCTTTTCTAGGTCCTGGAATCGCCGATTAAGGAAGGGTTTTTATCCTCCTTATTTTTTCTCTCCTCCTTCCCCTTCGATAAACCAGGGCCCTCCCCTGCCTTTCGTTTTTTCTCGGGCGGCCGCGGTATCCTCTTGTTGAGTCTTGAAGGCCGATTCCTCCCTAGGGCCTTTCCTTTTCCAGTCGGGGAAAGAGCCACGCTCTTTCTGCCGAGGGGCCCCCCTCAAGGCCAGTGACATTAATCGCCTCCCGCAAGATTTGGGCCAGGAGCGGCTTTGGCGTCAAACAATCTCTGGCCCAGTTTTTTTTCTGAATGAGGGTCGAGAAAAAATGAATGACGGCTTCGTTTTCTGTGGTGACTGCTGGTCATGTTTCTTTTCTTCCTTGATTTCACCGCCGTAAGGAACCTCCCCCCTCTGCGATAACCTGATTTTTTTTGTTTTGGTGGGTTAGAGGAGGGCCCTTACCTGCGTCTTGCAGAGCCCCTTCCTTAACGAGCCATTTAATGCAAAACTCTTAAAGGTGCAGGCGCCTTTTTTTTTCTGCGGATTTCTCGTCCTCCGGCCTTGGAGAGAGTCGGTGAGCTGTAAGAGAACCCCTTATTCCCCCGGAGCCCCGAGAGGTTTTTCAGGGGAAGGTCCCTCCACTTAGAGTGAGTCCCCTTTTGAATTTAATTTTTGATACATACTTGTTCCGGCGTGACTTTTTCCTGAGACTGACCCCATTCTTTCCCGCCTCGTCTTGTCGCTGGGAGCATCTTTTTTCCGGTGATGATTCTAAAGAAGAAGAGGCGAAGGCTTTTTTCCCTGCGTTTGACTGTGTGCTGGTCGCGCGGCCAACCCAGAAGCCCAACTTCCCCCTCCGCGCTTTTTTTGATATCCCTTCTTTCTTTTTCCTCACGAACCTTGAGAGACGCCCACAGCAAAAGAAGGACGCCTATAGGGAGTCTTGCGTCTCTTGCTTGAGAAGCCCGCAGAGAGCCTTCGGCCAATCTCGCGGCCAACGTGCCCTTTTTTTTCTTTTCAGTAGGGCCAGTATTCCGATCCCTCCAAGTCTTTCAAGAACCCGAGTGGGCGGACGAGTAGGAGCCAGAGCGCGAGTTCCGACCTTTTTGCACCTCTCCCCCTTGCGACTTGATAATTACGGATTTTTGAGAAGTGGACCTAGGTGTTTCGTCGAACTTTTCGGTATATCGGAAAGAAGTTTTGGTTCTCCTCTGTAATGTCTCCGCATTAGACCTGCTTTCCGCAGCCTGTGCTTGCTTTGGGCTCGTTCTTTTTTCTTGGCCCCAGGACCTGCACCCCCAAAAAGTGGGGCGGATGGTTCCTCATCTTTTCTTTGGCTATCGCCTCCCCTCCCGGACTCAAGAGCTTCCTCCTTTCGACAGCCGTTTCGGCACTGCGAGACACCCGCCCCCATCTTGGGGTGCACTGGTTGAGGGGATTTTGACTCCCCGCTTTAACTGCCTTCGCAAATCGTCGGACTGAAAACCTTTTCTCTATTCCCCCTACGACTTTGATTTTTTCCCTGCTCCTCGATCACGCGTGCCCCCAGCGGGGACGATTCCCCCTAGTTTCCTTTCACTGACTCGGAGGCACAATCTGACTTTTGGATAGCCCGCTGCCCGTTCCTTCCCCCCCTTTCTTCCGGCTGCGACAGAGGTCCCCCGTCTCAGCAACCGTGTTCTGTTGCGCTGGAGTAGCAGACCTTTCCCCCCTTTTCCCTAGGTGGTGGTTGTTAGGAGTAGCATTTCTCTAACAGACCCTTTTTTCCTTTCGACTTTTCTCTTTTCGCCAGCCTTCCCAATCAGGTGAATTTGCAGCTTTTCATCCAAATATTCTCACTTTTTTTTCCCCTTGCTTCCGCCCCCCTCGCATCCTTGTGAGACCGCCCGTTCGCTGATCCTTTTCTCCCGAGTCTAGCTCGCAAGATTCTGGCAGCACCGAGTTGGTTGACAGCGGACATGCTTTGATAACAGTCCCCCCCCAACCGGTCGACCCCCGGCTCCCTTCTTTTAGAAACACGGTGCTTCCAGGCTTCTGGATTCCCCCGTCCATGTGGAGTCCGATCCCAGGCGCCGTACCTCAATTTGACCCACTTTTTTCGCTGCAGTCCCCGCCGCCAGACCCTTTCCGAAGCACCCAGGCGCTTCCTATTTTTTTTTCACAGGTTTTCAGCTCCAGGATGCTGTCCAGGCGATACTCCCTCCGGCTGCCCTCAACTCCCCCCCCGCCTCTAGAACACTTCCCGTCAACTTTGGCCTCCATGCCCTCCGCCAGCCTGTCCTTAATCTATGGAACCTACCATCGCCGCACTTATTTTTCTTTGGCATTGCGGCCTCCTCGACAGCGGATCAGCCCAGGCACTGACTCGCTTGCCGTTTCTTTCCTCCCCCTTCCGCAACCCTATCTTTCCCCCCTCCCTTTTGACGCTTGGTACGGTGGCGTCGCGTGGCGTAGCTCCGCTGAAAGATCCTGCTTTTTACGAGTTCTGGCGCGACCCCCCAGTTTCCCCAACCAGTCCCCCGGCCCCCCCCGCTCGTCTTCCCTTTTCCGCCGGTCCACCCCCCAACCACCCGACAGCCCCCCCCCCCCCCCCCCCCCACCCAAATGTCTGTTCTTTAATACGCTCCCCGGTCCAAAACGGACAGGTCGGTCCCCCGTTGCTAGGAGTAAGACCGTGCGAGAAGATCCTAGACCTTTCGGTGTATTCATTGGTTTTTGACCACCCCCCCCCCCTCCCCACACTTTTATTGAAAAAAAGCTTCAATGAAATATTCAGGTGTTTGTTCATCACCTCCCTTCCCTCTCTCTATTTGTTCGCCGACACTCACCGGTTCTCCCCCAAAGTTCCGGCTCGGAGCCCCTAGGTATAATACTCCTTAGCCACTCGACCCCCTTTCCCCCCGAGTTGCCGCGCGCAGACAGACTAACGCTTTCTCCCTCCGTCCCTTACGAGCTCCCCTCCGCGCTCTCCCAAAACAGAACGCCCTCCCTTTCTTTAGGAGTATACCGGCGAACTTTTTCTTCACCTTTCCCCTAACCATCAGACCCTCCTAATAGTAGAATGAAAGTCACCCCTAAAACTCCCTTTTCCCCTTAAGTTTCTTTTGAAACTAGTTTCATCGAAGAGACGCGATTTTTTACTTTAGCCCTAATACCCATCATCCGTCTCCTCTTTTTCCCCAAAAATTAATCTTCCTGTCGCTTCGTAAAGATCTGGCCGTCTTTTCCTCTCCATCTAATCTTCGTTATAAGGTCCATACTCAAGAACAGTAGATCCCCCTGTTTTATGTCCCCTTTCTACCGCGGACCTACGCGATTACGAGAAGGACCTTAACTTCTTGATGCGCAGAATCTGTTCGCCTTATATCCTTTTCTGCTTGGACCCTGATGCAATTCGTACATGTCAAGTCTTCACTGGAACGGTTTGAACTAATCCAGTTCACGAACTCTAGGATTGAATTTTTCCCTCTCTCCCCCCCCCCTACCAGTTGCAATAATCTCTTTTTCCCCGAAGTCAAAGATTCTGTGCGCTCATGATGACTAGTTG